>Ga0265338_10001755_pt1 | contig 34253 bp, 35 predicted proteins | sample 42126metaG_FD_193579 | JGI IMG/M metagenome (GOLD analysis project Ga0265338, IMG submission 193579) | Rhizosphere microbial communities from Carex aquatilis grown in University of Washington, Seatle, WA, United States - 4-21-26 metaG | ecosystem: Host-associated > Plants > Roots > Rhizosphere...
GTATACGCGCACGACTCAAAATCGTGTTCCTCACGGATTGAGGGTTCGATTCCCTCCTCGCCCACCAAAAACTACAAATGCGTACGCTTAAAAGACTGACAATAATAAGCCGACCCATTTATTGGATTCCTACTATCGCAATATATTGGTGGGGATTTTTACTAAGCCAGGGTCAGTTCGGGTTCTATCCATTTTTGGGCCTATTGTTCTTTACTGCTCCAATGGGTCTAATAATTTTTGGTATAAATGACATTGCTGACAGAGAATCAGATGCTATAAATCCCCGCAAGGGCGGCATAGATGGCGCTGTTATTAGTACTAAAGAAGTACGCACTGTTCGCAACGTGGTGTACATATCGGCAGTCCTATTTTTACTATTGTTTATAGTTGGCCGGCGATACCTAAGCGCCCTAGGGCTGCTTGGCATAGTAGTGTTTGCCTACGCCTACTCCGTGGAGCCTATCCGTCTAAAAACCAGGCCTGCTATAGACGCTGTTTCAAATGGTTTCTGGCTTGTCCTTATATTTTTAATCGGGCTGTTTATTTCTAACATCCATATATCGGCTAGCCATGAATTATGGGCTCGCCTGTCTGTGACGTTCCTTGCCGGCTTTGCATTCCATACGCTCGGTACGGTGTTAGATTACGACTCCGACAAAGTTGTTGGCGAAAAAACAATTGGTTTGTTGCTTGGGCGGCGGAAGGCACTGGCTTTAAGCTTAATATTATTGCTATATAGTTCTCTGGTTAGCTCTAACCTAACTCTGCATATTTTCTTTGGTACATGCACATTTCTTAATCTCATACTTTTTATTAACCCCGATCCCAAACTGATTGCACAATTTAAGAAAGTGTTTTTCTACATGCTTGCCGTATTATTGCCAGTCGTATATTCGATTAGTTATTTTATTGGCGGGCAGCACAAATGAGAATTCCTCCATATCTCGAATGCTTAATATTATTAGTCTGGCTGCCACTAGGTTTGTTGTGGTTAATTTTTTGGCAAAGATTATATATTCACAGAAAGTTATTTTTGGAGATCCTGGTGGTATGTTTTGTCGGGGCTTTACCAATAGAACTTCTATCTGCCTATAGCGGTATTTGGACATGGCCCGCTTCATGTTGTACTAATGTAAGGTTATTCAGGATACCTCCCGAGGAGTACTTATTTATACTCTTCGTTCCGACGCAGATGGCAACACTGGCTCTTTTAGCCTGGGAGTTGTCAAGGAGGAAGAGCTGATGGGCAGGTACCTTTTTCTTGTTATCTCCTTGATTGTGGTTTTAATAAACTTTGTAATTTGGTATAAAAATTGGGATTTTTTGAAGCGGCACTGGAGATTCGTATTAGTCTTTACTATATTTTGTCTTTTGTGCACCCTCTTTGATGCACTAGGGCAACGCTGGGGGGCGTGGGGCTACTCGTCACGGCACACCCTGAATATACGATTCTTGGGTGTCGAGGTAGAGAATTTCATAGCCTTCCCCGCTTCCTCATCGGCAGCGGGTGCTTATATTATTTGCCATGCCCGAAGAAGCGATAAGCTCTAAGCTTGCGCGACGTATTCAAAAATTGAGGCCGATAAGCTCTCGAAGGGTGTGCTTGGCTGCTGTAGGCACCAAACGCTAGCATATGCGGCTAGTTGAGTTAGGTCGGCGTCTTGGATTGGCGTGGTGCTTATGCAGTGGGAGTTTAGAATAATGGCCTGCCCAGCGTAGTGCGTCGTAATGCTGGCGGCTAGCGTAAGATCGTGCAAGTGGGACACTACCTGGGCTAAATCCATAGAATGTTTAAGTATGGTTTGGCTAACAAAAAGTTTTTGGAGTTGGCCGAAAGTCCCCGCTAGAACGGTATTTGGTCTATTGATGAGCGCGCCAGACTTATTTAAAAAATAGTCTAAACTATCGCCACATAAGGCAAGTTGCCCTTTATATCTATCAATAAAACTCTCAAGCAGTATTGCCGTTTCGCTGTTCTTACCAAAATTGCCGGCGAGTAGTACTCCGTCTGCCCAAGATGCAGCGTCAAGCAAACTAGAAAGGCTTTCGCGGCTAAAGCCACCGCTTATAGTGCTTGGCGCAAATTCTGCTTCAGGCAAGGTTTTGCCCAGCAGTTTTTCAAAGCTATGCGGGAAGAGCAACCGGGCGTGGCCGACGCCCGCTTTAAGCGCAGCGTTATATGCTGAACTTACCTCGCTAAAGGTATGGCCGTCTCCGCCTACAACTAAAAGCTTGCCAGCGTAGCGCTTATTTTCAGGCTGACTCCAAAGAATATCGGGAAAGGCCGGCTTGTTCGTCGTTTGTCTAGTCCAGTAAGTAGCGTCCATCATTATTCCCCAGTTCGTAAATAACATTCTTACGCTCGATAACAATATCCCAACCTCGTTCCCGAGCGTACTCGTAAAGGTTCACTTCAGGGTTAAAAGCTATTGGGCGTTGCACAATTTCGAGCAAAGGGATGTCGCTTTTACTGTCGCCTATACCGACGCTGCCCTCTAGCTCAAGCCCGTTCTTATCTATTAAATCCTGCAAAATCATATCTTTATGGTAGGCCACCACCCTTTTAGCACCCGTAAACCGACCATTTTTAGAATAGTGAGTTGTGCCTCGCCAATCATCAAAACCATAGTAAGTTGCTACTTTTGAGACTACCTCCGCTGGCGACCCAGAGATTGCTATCAAAAAATAACCAGCTTCTTTGAGCTCGTGCAATAAATCGCGGGTGTAGTTATAGGCTTGATCTTTATATTCATCAAAGACCGCCTGGGCAGCAATTTCTAATTCTTCAGGGGAGACTTTTTTAAGAGCCAGGTCAAACATCCTAATCACGTTTCGTTCATATTTACTAAAAGCGTCGGCTTTGGCGCGTCGCTTCCAGTCCATCCGGGCGTTTTTCATCGCCCGGTAGTCTTCTTTGGCGATGAAGCCATGGGCAGCGAGATGATCTGTTAGCGAGTGGTATAGCTGCCAGCGAATCAGCGTGCCGTCGATGTCAAAAACCGCAAACTTTTTCATGAGACTAGTTCAATACTGACCGGGCAGTGGTCGCTGCCCATACTATCAGCATGTATTTGGGCGGATTTAATCTTATTCTTTAAGGCGCTAGAAACTAAGAAATAATCTATGCGCCAGCCCACATTCCTTGCCCGGGCATTAGCCCAATGGGTCCACCAAGTATAGTTACCGTTGCCCTTTGTAAACAGGCGGAAGGTATCTATAAAGCCGTGGTCAATCAGTTTCTGAAAACCATCTCTCTCTTCAGCGGTAAAACCGCGTTTGCCGACGTTTTCTTTGGGACGGGCAAGATCTTCCTCTGTGTGGGCAACATTTAGGTCTCCGCAGAAAACAACTGGCTTCTTTTTCTCTAGTGCCTGGCACCAGGCTAAAAAGGCCTTATCCCAGGCCTGGCGGATAGGCAGGCGGCTAAGATCATCTTTAATGTTAATCGTATAAACAGTGACTAAGAAAAAGTCTTCAAATTCGGCCGTCAAAACTCGACCTTCTTTATTTGGGTCGCCGTAAACGTCGCCATGGACTTTATATTTTTGGATAATATCTTCAGGCAGACCATTGATAACTTTAAGAGGTTTAATTTTAGTAAATAGCGCGGTGCCACTATAACCCTTTTTTTCTGCTGAATTCCAGTATTCACGGTAGATCGGAAGGTTTACTTCTGCCTGCCCCGGTTGAGCCTTTGTTTCTTGTAAACACAAAATATCGGGATCATGTTTTTTAATAAAGTTTGCAAACTCGCCTTTATTAATTACTGCCCTGATACCATTTACATTCCAGCTATAGATTTTCATTGCGTGCTCTGTTAGCTTCCCTTTCTTGTTCCCGGCGCTTTAGTACCTCTCGTTTATCATATTGTTTTTTACCACGGCCAACTGCAATCCGTAGCTTTATGTAGCGGCCACTGGTTAAAATCTCGAGCGGAATGATAGTATTTCCTGCCTGTTTGGCGGTAATAAGTCTCTCGATTTCGGCTCGTTTTGCTAGTAATTTACGGCTACGGGTTTCATCTACTACCTTCACGCCGGCCGAGCTATTTATTTGGGCGTTTAAAAGGAAAAGTTCGCCATTATTAACAGTTACATAGGCTCCCCGCAACTGGCCGTGCCCCATCCGCAAAGACTTTGTTTCGGCCCCCGTTAAAGAAATGCCCACTACAAAAGAATCGCCTAGCTCATAATCATGGCTAGCGCGGCGGTTGGTAATCTTGCCAGTGTCAGATGGTTTTTTGGCCATAACACCTTATATTGTACGCTATTGGCTACTTTTTTGAGTCTCTTGGAGTGTTTGTTTTATAACATTCCAAGGCCCGGGATCGTTGAACTGGGTTTTACGCCAGTACCACCACTCTGCCCCCCACATATACTGCAACTTTATGCCTGTCTTCTCGGAGTAATTAATGCTTTTAGTCATTTGAGGCACGCTCATGGAACGATTTTGCTCACTTATACTTAAGTCCTTGGTTGCTTTTGGTCCCCACGGCTCGAGCTGAAGCTCATGAACATAAACTGGCCGGTGCTTTATAAAATGGATAGCGTAGATCCTCAGGCGGTGATACCAATCTGTGATCGGGTAAGTAATATAGAAATGGATTGGGGTATTGGTGCTATAAACGACCCGGTAGATAGAAAAGCCATAGGCATCGGGAGTGGGTTGCCCTATGGGTAGGCCGTGCTCGTCGCTCAGACTCATATAGACCGGGTGTTTTGGATCTAGCTTTTTAACCAAGTTAAGCTCATCACTCAAGCGGCTTTTGGGTGCAATGCCCCCGCGACAACCGCCAAACCAGTTGTTTTCCGGCTCGTTTTCCAGCTGGTAGCTAACAATTGCCGGGTCATTTTTATAGCGGTTCACAACTGTTGCAATATAGGTATTTAGAGCCTTCTTCCACTGTGTACTTTCGATGGGTTCAGCTTTGGCCCATTCTGGTTCGTGGCATTCCGGCCAGCGTGGTTGGCGGTAGCCGAGCGCCAGGCTCACCTGGGCATTGTGGATGTCTGCCTGCTGAATCTCCCAATCCAAGTCCGTAAAATCATACTGACCCTTCTGAGGTTCACCTAGGTCCCAGTAGCTCATCAGCCTTAAGCGCTTAAAATTCAGGTCGTTAAGCAGAGCTAAGTAGTTAGCCTGCCAGTTATTGCCTAACTCTTCGGCGTACTTTATGGAAAAACTAACGCCAAATTCAGGGTTTTTTACAGGGGGCAAAGCTTTGTCGACACTCCAGCTTAAGCCGGCAATGGTTAGATATACAATTATTAGATAGACGGGCCAACGCAACCACCATCTGAACGACTTTAGTTTTCGCCCGCCCCACTGAAGCCACAAAAAGGGCAACTTCAAGGATTCTTTTAATGGTGACTTTTTGGACTTTCTACGGAGCATATTTATGCTTATGTTAACATATCTTCCTTATTTGGTTTAGCTTTCCTGGTACCATTAGATAGATGAGAATTGGCTTTTTCACGGACACTTACCTGCCTGTAAGTAACGGTATATGCTACGTGATTGAAATTCTAAAAAAGGACCTAGAAGCAGCAGGCCATGAGGTCTATGTTTTTGCTCCTGCAAATATATTTAAAAAACAGCCAGAAGAAGGCAGAGTGATTCGCTATAAGGCTCTGCAGGGGCTTCTTTATAGCGACCAGTTTCTTAGTTTTTTTTGGGCGCCAAGGCAGCTCCAAAGAATTGAAGCGATGAATCTAGATGTAATAATGTCTTTTACGCCTAGTTTGATAGGTGGCTTAGGCGGCTATGCAGCGATCCGGTTAAACTTACCTTTTGTTATCCAATATGGAACAGATATGGAATCTTATGCAGATGAATATAAACTAACAACTTTCGTAGGTATCTTAGGTGCTATATTTATTGTCCCCTATTTCTTACGGTTAGGGTTTAATCAAACAATTCATTTCTATAAGCAACTGCTGGTAAAACCCCCAAAACAACGTTACTTCCGGTGGGCATGCAGGGTTATGATGGGCGTAATACACCAGAAGAGCAGTTTAGTGATAGCCACCTCTGAAAAGACCGCCCAGCAGTTAAAAGGCTGGCATGTTCAGCAGCAGGTTGTAGCCCTCCCCACAGGAGTAGATGAACTTAAATCCAATCAGCTACAAATTGATAAGTTTAGAGATGAGTTTGGCTTTGGTGCTTCAGACCGGATTGTGCTTTATGTCGGCCGGCCGAGTATCGAAAAGAACTTAGAGAAATTAATTGAAGCTTTCACTAAACTTGCTAAAAAGCACCTAGAGCTTAAATTACTTTTTGTAGGGGACTTCCAATACCGCAAGAGACTTGAAGAACTGGCCTACGCAAGTGGTTATGGCGAGCAAATAGTATTTGCCGGTCAAGTTCCTCGCGAGCAAATGGGCTCTATTTATAAACTTGCTAATGTTTTCGCATTCCCTTCTCTGACAGACTGCCAAGCACTGGTTCTAAATGAAGCGGCCCATGCCGGGCTGCCGCTGGTTTGGTGCGACATAAGCGAACTAAATCCCGTCTTAAAAGATGGAGTAACTGGTCTGCGAGCAAAGAATTCAGCTACTGCTATAGCCAACCAGATAGAAAAAATAGTATATAGTCCAAAGCTAAAATTGACATATGGGAAGAATGCAAAAAAAGTTGCCAAGGAACTTAGCGAGAGGAAACAAACCCTTAAATTAGAAGTTTTACTAGAAGGGCTTAGTTAGCAGGATTAGAAGTATAGCCACCATATTTATTAACGGTGGGCTGGCAAGCTCCCCAAAGGCCGATATGGGTCGCTTGAGCAGTTTTTTCGTCAGCTGCAAACTGGTCGGCTTTTTCAAACGGGAAGCCTAAATAAGCAAAACCGTAACCATTCTGGATAATCTTCTCGTCGAGTAGCGTTCCGTCAGGCAAGTATACGTACCTAAGCAGACGGCCATATACATCGCGGTTAGTGTCTAGTGGATCAGCCTGCAAACGAACTTTACCAAACTTAATGATTAAGCTTTTAGTGTTAGCCGCGGCCAGTTCTCCATAACATTGGACAGGCGTATTGGGCTTGTGGGTTTCTGGCGTGTCAACACCAATAAAACGAATTGTCTCAGCCTCGCCGTTCATATTGACGGCTATGGTGTCGCCGTCAATATACCGACTGATTGTATATAGACCAGGTTGATTAATCTCGGCAGAGTGCACGCCAGTTTTCAACCAGCCCGATTGGCTTGAAATAACCAAAAGCATAATAAATGTGAACAGCAAAAGCATAAATACTTTATGTTTGCGTCTTCGTCCATACATGCTTTTATTTTACCTAAACTGAAATGATGTAAAAAAAGCTATAAGCCCAGCCACCCCTGTTTGACATATTAGCCTATTGATTAGAAAGTGCGTTTTGCAGACAAAAAAACAATAATATATTTTATTTAGATTACGTACAATTTCTTTGTACACAAAAACTATAAAAGTGGAGGGTCTTCTATGCCGATCGGGCAAGCCGGCACAGAAATTTACGCACCAGGTGGTGATATGCACGAGCTCCTGATGGGGTTGGCAATCACCCGCGCTGGCGACCCTCTCCTCCCAACAGACGAATCCCCGGTTTTAACCGGGGATTTTTCTTTTAATAACATAACCGTTCTAGACCGTGAGCCGCATGAAGCGCCAGAAGCCTGCCCAGCAGTTACTGTAGTGGACGATTATTTGCCGCCTATCTTTAGGCAGGTTGAACGTTTTGAAGAGATGCAAGATATAGAGATGCTCGGTGATCTAATGTGCCAGGCTCGCTTAAGCAAGTTGACTGGCTGCTTCCTCCGACCGGACTTGTGGCGTAACCACAATGGCTATGCAAAAGTAAAATCCCAGGCTGCTAAGGAATTGGGACTTGGAAGTTGGCGAGATATACACCGCTTCTCTCATTTTATGTACAAGATTGCTATTACTGGAGAGATGCCAACCCCAGAAGAAAAATCTCAAAAGGTCGATCACATTTGTCGCAACCCTAGCTGCTTTAATCCGGCTCATACCCGACTTATGCCTGACCGCGAAAATAATATACTTAAAGACAAGGCTAAAAAGCTTGAGCCAGCCATAGTTAACGGCCAGCTAGTATATCTTGGCGATTTACTAAGTAAGATGCCTTGGCTAGAGCACACAGTCATGAGCGAGGATGGCGAACTGCCAGACCATGTAATATCGACCAGACTCGGTCCTTTTGCTCTTAGGCTAGCTAACCCAGAAGAATTTGTAGTGTATGGCCAACGGTTGACCTGCGACGCATATGACGCGCTAAGACCGTTCGGGAAGACGAACTATGTGGCACCCAGTCGGGCTAAAAAGTTCCAACCCGCTGAAGGCAATCGTGATCTGTTCCCGAAAACGAAGTTTCGTAAAAAGAAGCCGCCTATGAGCCAAAAAGATCTTTACGAACAAGCAATGGCTGCCTAGAAGTCTATGCCTTTATTAGCTAGGTATTTGTCGTCAAAGTGATGGCGCAGCTTAGTCATGTTGGTGGCTATATCTGTTTTGGGCAGCAAGTCTTTCGGGAAATTACGGCCAGTTAGGCACAGGCTGGTCTTATCGGTCCGTTTCGTAATAAGATCAGTAAGCTGTTTTTTGCTGATCAGTTTATGGTGCAAGGCGTTATTAATTTCGTCGCAGATAACTAAGTCGTAATTACCGCTGGTGGCGCATTCTAAAGCCCTAGCATAGGTCTCTTGTGCAGCTTTCTTATGTTCCTTCTCGGATATATCTTTAGCACTAAGGTCGCCGGCGTTATAAAACCCCTTGCCGCCCTTAAAAAATAGCAACTTATCTCCGAAAGTTGGCTCTATCATATGGATAAAGTCATGCTCTCCGACATTCCAATGCTTTATAAACTGGATAAACGCTACTTTCCAGCCATTGCCCAAGGCTCGAGCCATTAAGCCAACGCTGGCGCTGGTCTTACCTTTTCCGTCTCCGGTATACACGACCACGACCGAACCTTTTGTTTTGTAATCTTCAAACGCCATAGGACTTTTATTGTAGCAATTTAGCGCGGACTAAGTAAGCTCGCGAACTTGGCTCCTTGTCCTGTCTCCCTTGATGATCTTAAGCCGATCAGCAGTTTGGCAAAATTAATTGCTTCTTCTTTCAGCTCAGCGGACGCTTCTGGGCTGGCGTCGAGCAACAATCGTGTAGCTTCCAGAACTGGCGGTTCAGGCTGATCTTTTTCTGGATCCATGTAGGCCTCTGCCCTTTCTGCGGCCCTCTGGATATCATAGGGATCAACACCTTTGGTTTGTTTCATAAGATCAACAAAGTCTTCGTTAAGTATGTGGTCGGTCGACTTTTTCTCGTTAGATAAATCAATGCCACAAAGCTCGGTAGCTATCGCTACCGCTTCAAGTGCCCAATAGCGGCCACGCAGAGAAGCAGCCCAAGTTCGATTTCGTTTCCAGGCATCATCAACCCTTTGCCTAAGTTCAGTTTGAACCGTTTCTAGGGTGGGCATTACGAAACGATTACCACCAAGTATGGAACCTGGCCGCCCTGTTTGTTCTGGGCGGCATGTAATACTTTCTGTCATAAAACCTCACGCCAAATTATATTGTTTTAGAGCTGAGTCTATACGAGGTTTATCAAAACCAATTATGGTTGTCTCGCCAACTTCTATTACAGGGATACCAGCCTGCCCCGTTTTGGCTACTAACTCACGGGCGGCATCTGGGTCTTCGTCTACATTTATGTCTTTAAAGCTTATATTTTTGCTTTTAAAGTACTCTTTGGCCATATGGCAGAACGCACACCAGGGTGCGCTATATATGGTGACTTTTGGGTCGTTGGCCATACACACATTGTAACATTTATCGCTGTCGCAACAGCTTAATTTGGCATAAGCGGTAAGGAAGTATATAGTAGGCTTTATAACGAAATAACCTAAGGAGGGTTAAAAATAAGTATGCAATATCTAACAAAAGCTAAAGTGGCGCCAGTGCTGGCGGAATTCCTGGGCACAGCAACCCTAGTAATGGTGGCTTTAGCATTAAGCGAGATTACGTCGGTTTCTTATTTTGTGGCTACCAGTGTAGCGGCAACTTTGGGCGTAGTTTACATGATGTTCGCTGGTCTATCGGGCGGTAACTTTAACCCCGCCATAACTTTAGCTCTCTGGACAGCTCGCAAAGTTGGTAGCCTCAAGGCTCTGGCTTATATCGTAGCTCAAATGGTTGGTGGCTTTGCTTCGTGGCAACTTTACCAATACTTTACCGATCACAAGCTGGCATCCAAGACTGCAAACTGGAACTGGCATGTGTTTGCTGCGGAAGCTGTTGGAACTGTAGTGCTTAGCATGGGCTTTGCAGCCGCTGTTAACCGTGGAGCTAACGCGTTAGAGTCAGCTTTGACTTATGCTACAGCTTTGTTTGCGGGTATCATGATTGCGGCAACTGTCGCAGCAGGTTATCTTAACCCAGCCGTAGCGCTTGGACTAGATAGTTTTAACTGGGTGTATGTTTTAGGCCCACTCGTTGGTGCATTAGTAGGTGTTAATGCTTACGAATATTTGTTCTCTGCAGGTGCTTCTAAAAAAAGCCGCTAAAGATAACTAAAGGTTTGATTTTTAAAAAGAGCCCCCTAAAAAGGGCTTTTTTTAAATCTTGCCACTTAGTAAATCTTCCTCAAAAGCCAAGATGCCATCTATGTCTGGACTGTAGGCTTTAGCGTCTGGCAGGTCTAGGCTGGTTATTTTTTGCCAAACTGCGTTAATTAACTTTTCTAGGCGCTGAATGTCTTCGGCGCTTGGGGTGTAGGTTCTACTTAGGTTTTTGAGCTCTTCTGCCTCGACGTAAACCATCTCCCCACTGATAGATCCCGGTTTAACGCTTTGCTCTCGGCTAATCAATAGCGCGTAAAAGACTAACTGTAATTTATGCCTGTATGCCCTAATGGCCTTTGATTTATCTCGAGTCGAGAAATTACTTAACGGTCTGCCGGTCTTGTAGTCGACTATATTAATCTGGCCATCTAGGCTATCGACCCTATCTAGCAGCCCGCCTATTCGGGCGTTCCCGACGATTATATCTTTATGCTTTTGTTCGGTGCGGCTACCTTTTGGTAATCTGTAGTCAAATTTGTTAAACAGCCTTTCGATCGAAGTACTGCCTTGGGCAAGGTAGCGGGTATAGTCGGTATCGGGCAGTTGTTGTCCGACTAACGCAACCTTAAATTGTTTTTTAACAGCGGCAAGACTATAGGCTCCTCTGTTAACCAGTTGTTGGGCGGTTTCAAGAGCCGAGTGCATAGCTGTACCGTATGCCATGCTGGCAGTTGTTAGTTCGGGCAGATAGAGCAAATTTCTCTCTTTAAAGTACTGTGGTCCACCGCGGCTGACATCCAGGAAGTTTAGTAGGTGTGTAGCGTAGAGGTTATATTCGCTCAGGCGGCTCTTTAGCATCTGTTTTTCGTCGCCGCCAGCTAAACTTGGCCATAATAGGTTTTGCTCTAGAACTGCAACTAACTTCTGACGGTTATTTTCGCTAACATCTTCTATTTCAAAAGCACTTTGGACTATGGTGCTGATAGCTACGTCCTTGCCGCTGTGATCTTGGCGGTAGGCGCTGACCGTCAAAGAAGACTTAGCCCTGCTAAGCGCAACATACATCAACCTCACATAGTCATCAAAATCATCTAGCGCGGGCTGCAAGGGCAGATTAGAAGGAGTTCTGCGACGGCCTGCCCGTGGCCGCCAATTGTCTTCAACTGCGTCGATTATATATACGTTGTCGAACTCTAGGCCCTTGGCCTTATGAACTGTCAGGAGCTGTACGGCGTGAGCACCAGTTATAAAAGGAGACTCGTCGGCAACTACGACACCGTTCTCTTTATTAATTTCTATGAAGCGCACAAACTCTGCCAAGGTCGGTTCAGTCTCGGCCGCGAACTCATAAACTAGTGCCCGGATAAGTTGGATAGCAGAGAGCCCGTGGAAATAACTGTTGGGGTCATCGCTAGACAATTTGGTTAGGTAGTCTCTGATTGGGGAATGGAACGTGCCCGTTTGGCGTAGACCAATGATCTGCTCGATCGTGACGGCCAGTGGTTGGCTGTCTACTCGGGCTGCTAGATCCACGAACCAAACACCAAGAGCTTTTAGTTCTCTTGATGGGCTTTTAAGTAGTGCGCTCATCCAACCCTTTGGCCCGTGGGCTAGTGCTACCTGCCAAAGCTTGTTTGGCGGCACACCCCACGCCGGCCAGCGAATAATTTGATGGATCAAGGAATCAACGGCTTTGTTGTCGCCGTTTTGGATAGCCAACATGAGGCGAGATAGCAGCAGCACTTGGTCGATTAGCTCGTGGTCTAAGATATTGCTCGACTGTTCGTAGCGGATGGGTACTTTCAGCTGGCGTAATAACCCAGACATTTTAACTAGACTTTCGTGTCCCCGGGCCAAAACAGCTATCTGTCTATCAGGTGAATAATTGGCCTTAATCATCTCGGCGATTCGGCTCATTTGCAGATCTTGCGAGCTATAAGCGAGCGCCTGGACCTTGCCTTTTTGAGGCGGGTTTTTAGCAATCAAGTTTTTATTAAAGGCCGGGTCGCTATCGACTAAACGGTTGCTAGCTTGCTCAATCACCTTTTTTGCGATATCTAAAATTGCTTGAGTGGAGCGATAATTGTCTTTTAAGATGACTATATGGGCATCAGGATAAGTACGCTTGAAATTAAGCATGTTGGATAATTCTGCGCCGTTGAATTTATAAATTGTTTGGTCGTCGTCGCCAACGGCCATTAAGTTTGGCTTGCCCTCTGAGCTAAAATGGTCGGCTACAAGATGCGCCAAACGCAGTTGGGCGGGGTTACTATCCTGGAATTCGTCAATAAGGACATAGTTAAAACGTTCCTGGATATCGGCTAGCATGCCTGGGTTCTGCTCGAGTTGTGTGATAACCTCTACCAGCATGTCGGAATAGTCGTAAAACTTGCGTTCGTGCAGCCGTGCTCGGTATTTTTCATAAACATTGGCAAGCTCGAGCCACCAGCTATTGCGCTCTTTCTCGGCAAACATACCTTTTTCTCCTGCGACTGTCTGGACCCATCGAGCTTTCCACTTGCTGGTGTTGGTGGCTTTGCCGCTGCCTTCGTCGGCTGCTATAGCTTTTGACAGTGTTTCGCTAATGATCTCAGAGAGCGGCAAAATGGGATAGGTGTCTGCACTAATTTTCATTACTGGCAGCGCATCTACCCTGCTCTGCAGGCTAGCCAGCTCACCTGAGTTGAGCCGGCTGTCTAGGATGTTAACTAAATCGGCCTCTATTAAATCTATATATGCTAGATTACCCTCGATCAATGCTCTTAGCTTGTCAGGGGTTAAGCCGGCTTCTTTGACTAGCCTGATAGCCTGTTGGATTTGCGAAAGTAATGTATATTGTCCAGCGAATTTTAGAGCCAACGGATTATCTAACGGCAACTCACTAATAATCGATTCAACTACATCTAGCTGCAGAGTGTCAGGGGCAATAGCTAGCCGAGCGGCGTTCCAAAAATAATCGGGGTAAAGGTTCATTACTTCGGCTGCAAAGCTATGAAAGGTGCTGGCTATAACCTTGGCCCCGCTTGGTCCGGCTTGCGATATAATGCGCTCTTTCATATTGACAGCAGCTTTGTTGGTAAAAGTAAGGCACAGAATATTCTCTGCTTTGGTATCTGTATTTTGCAGGATATAAGCCACGCGGGAGCTCAAAAGCTCGGTCTTGCCGGTGCCTGGCCCAGCAACCACGAGCAGCGGCCCCTCGGTTGAAGTAACAGCCTTTTTTTGCTCGCTGTTTAGGCGTTCAAAAGTCTTTTGGTATTCCCTGTTCATCTTTATTATTATCGCACTGTTTTGTTTATACTTCTAAGGATGAAGTTGAGCGATTTCGATTTTAATTTACCCCAAGAACTAATTGCCCAAACGCCTGCCCGTCCACGCGATCACGCACGGCTGCTTATTTATGACCGCCGCAACCAATCCATAAAAGACGATTACTTTTATAACTTAGAAAAATATTTACCAGCGGGTACGACTTTAGTGCTGAATAACTCTAAAGTAGAGAAAGCTCGCCTGCGCTTTGGCTCAAGTGAGATATTCATAGTTGAATCAATTAACCCTACCACAGTCCGGGCAATGATTCGGCCTGGCAAGAAGTTTAGAGTAGGCGTCGAAACAGACCTGGGGGTTTTGAAGGTTAAAACGGTTGAGATTGACGAGCAAGGACTTCGTACGTTAAGCCTCAGTATACCTTTGGATGACATGCGTCTCGATAACTACCGGCTAACGCCTTTACCGCCCTATATAGCCCAGGATGAGAGTTTAAGCGAAGAATACCAGACGGTTTATGCCCGCCCCCTGGGCAGCAAGGCTGCGCCCACGGCGGGCCTGCACTTTACCAGCGACCAGCTTGAGCATATTAAGAAACACTGGCCAGTAGCGGAGTTGACCCTACATGTTGGACTGGGCACATTTGCGCCGGTAAAGGCTGAGAATATCAACGAACACATTATGCACCACGAGTGGTATGGGGTTGACGCTCTAGCAGCCAAAGTTATAAATAGCGCCAAGCATATCACGGCAGTTGGTACAACCAGTGCTAGAACGCTCGAAAGTCTAAACCGGCCATTTAAGGCGACTAGTGGGCAAACAAATATTTTCATAACGCCAGGCTATAAGTTCAAAAACGTTGATGCGCTTGTTACTAACTTTCATTTGCCCAAGAGCACGCTGCTCATGATGGTAGGGGCGCTAATTGGGTCGGTAGACGAGCTGCATAGAATCTATAGTCACGCCATTGCTAACGGCTACAGGTTTTATAGTTTTGGCGACGCTATGCTGGTTCTTTAGAGCTTAGCGTCTTGGCTTCCAAACCCATAGAGTCAAGGTCGTCCAAGTAATAGTGCCTAGCCAGGCTACAAAAGCCAAGGCGGTATAAACGTTAACTCGCTGTTCGTAGGTCTTCAGGGATTGCCCGGCAGTGATAAAGCCGTTTTTATAAGGCTCTGTGTAGCTTGCGATTCGGACTCCACTAGCCGGCTGCCAGGTTACGGCATCGTGACCAACATTGGCGCTATGGGCAAGTACTCCTTTTGGAGGGGTAATAGTATTATTGCCGTCTAAAAAGGCATTGCTGGTCAGCACCTTACCATTTTTATCCATGATTATGACAAAGACGGAGTTATCCTTTTTCAGGTCCACATTATAATTCGGCAGAATACCCTCAAGTAAATGGGGTTTTTCAATATTTTCCCTAGTTATATCCGCTGTTTGGCGGGCCAGATCGTTGGCACTCAAACGGGTTATGGTTTGGGCGGTAGCATACATCGTACCGATTAATATTGTGGCGCTACCAACAATGGCCAACCACACGCGAGCGTTAGGTCTTTTGCTTAAGCTTTTCATAAGCTTTATTATACCCGGTTTTACTTAGGAGCCCTTTTTTAATAAGCTTAAGGAGTAATGCAAGATTTTATAGATAGTCTCAAACAAAAAGGCTTTGCCGGCGATATTGATGATTCGGCGCAGACGCGTGAGCTATATAGTCACGACGCTAGCTTGTTCGAGCTTTTGCCGGAACTTGTTGTGTCGCCCAAGAATGCCAGCGACGTAGAAAAACTAGTGCTTACCGCACGTGAGCTAAAAGATAAAATGCCGAACCTGTCGCTTACCGCACGAAGCGCCGGTACTTGTATGAGCGGCGGCGCTATTAACGATTCTGTAATAGTCGATTTTAAGAAGTACTTTACCCGCATTGAAAGTGTTAGTGAAAACGCGGCCCAAGTCCAACCAGGGGTTTTATATCGGGACTTCGAACCCCAGACCTTGAAACACCACGCTCTAATGCCAACCTACCCGGCTAGCCGGGACCTTGCCAGTGTGGGTGGTATGGTGAATAACAACGCTGGTGGTGAGAAAAGTTTAGAATATGGCAAAACCCAGAACTTTGTGCGCGAGCTGAATGTAGTCTTTGCCGATGGACAGGAGCGAATCATTAAATCGCTAACGAAACCAGAACTTGATAAGAAAATGAACCAAAAAGATTTTGAGGGCCAACTCTACCGCCAGTTATTCATCTTAATAGACGGTAATTACGATAGCATAAAGGCGGCAAAGCCCCATGTCTCTAAAAACTCGGCTGGCTACTATCTATGGGATGTCTGGGACCGCGATAAGGGCATCTTTGATCTCACCCAGCTAGTTTGCGGCGCCCAAGGTACGTTGGGTTTGGTAACAGACATTAAATTTAGACTAGTCCCTGCCCGGCCGCACTCGGGGCTCCTGGTTCTGTTTTTAAAAAACATTAACGATCTTGGCGAGCTAATCCCTAAAGTGCTTGAACATAAGCCAGCAACTTTCGAGAGTTTTGACGACCAGACTCTGCGTCTGAGCATCCGTTTTATGCCGAGCTTCTTAAAGATGCTGGGTTTGCGCAAATTTATCCACCTGCTTATTACACTTATCCCGGACGGCCTGCAGCTGCTGCGGGGGATGCCAAAACTTGTATTAATGATTGAATTTAACGGCCAGACCGAAGACGAGGTTCGGCAGAAAATCAAAAACCTGCACGCTGATCTAAAAAAATATCGCGCTCGATATGAAATTAACGGCTTTGAAGAAGATACCACCGAAGGTAAGAGCGAAAAGTTCTGGATTATGCGCCGCTACAGCTTCCAGCTGCTTCGCTCTAAAGTTAAAGATAAGCATACGGCACCTTTTATTGACGACTTTATTGTCAACCCGCCATATCTAGTCGAGTTTCTGCCCAAGCTAAGAGCTATCATCAAAAAATATGATCTGTTTGCTACTATTGCTGGTCACATGGGTGATGGTAATTTCCACGTCATCCCCCTCATGAAAATCGAAGATAAGACCGAGCGTGCCAAACTAGAGCCAGCTATGCGCGAGGTTAATGACCTAGTCCTGTATTATCACGGGAGCATTACGGCCGAGCATAACGACGGAATGATCCGCGGCCCCTGGTTAGAGGCTATGTACGGCAAAGAAATAGTTGGCATGTTCCGCCAGGCTAAAAAAATCTGCGATCCAGAAGACATATTTAACCCACACAAAAAATCAGATGCTAGTTGGGATTATTCAATGTCCCATATCCGGGAGAAGTTCTAGGGAAGCTTAACAAAAGGAATCTTGAGCGTCCATTTCTGAGGTACGTTGGTGGCAAGCAGGCCGAACAAGATCAGGATGTAGATTACATGCTCGTCTACCCCAGGGGTGTTAGTCGGCCACAGTAGTGATGACCACATTAGAGCTAGCATGGCTATACCAGCGACGCTGGCTGACTTTATCCACGATCCAAAGAAAAGTCCTATACCAATAAACAGTAGCCCCAGCATGAATGCCCAGTCTATAAGCGCATTGCCGGCTAGGTGATGGTAAAAGCTTGCTAGCGGCCCAGTAGTGGCGTGGCCCAAGAAACCGGCTGTTGGAGAACCACCGTGGATCCAAGCCTCGCTGCAACCGATACTTTTGCCGGAGCAAGTTGCTACCTGTAGTCCGAACAGTTTGTCTAAGAAAGCCCACAAAAAGATATAGCCTAGTGCGATTCGTAAGACCGACCAGACTAATGAGCTAGGGTCGTGATTTGTTTTTGCCATGGGTGATGATCCTTTTTAAAGATAGCCTAATAGTATAACGCTTACGCTAGTTTAGTCTATAATTAGGGCCAATGGATGTGGTTTCAGCCGGACGTAGCCTAATAGCCGATACGCTCGCTTTTCACTTGTTCTTTGTGCTCTTTGGCGTTGGTCTGCCTGTTATGGTTGCTGGTCTTGAAGGATACAGCTTATATAAAAAGAGCGGGCGCGCGCGTGAGGTAGCACGGAGTTGGAGCCGGGCGCTAGTTATCCTGTTTATTGCGGGGGCTGTTAGCGGTACTATTGTCTCGTTGCAGTTTAGCCTGCTCTGGCCGACCTTTACAGCCTTTGCCGGCAAAGTAGTCGGCGCTAGCTTTGCGCTAGAGGGTTTTGCTTTTCTAATAGAAACGCTTTTCTTATCCGTATATATGTTGACCTGGGATAGGCTTAAGCCTCTGTGGCACTGGTTGTGTGGCTGCGTGATTGCTCTAGCTGCGGTCACTTCGGCTTTCTTTATAACTACCGTAAATGCCTGGATGAACACCCCGCAGGGCTTTAAGTTAGATGCGGCCGGCAACCCGATTGATATAAATACGCGCCGGGCAGTATTTAGCCCCGCCGCCCGGACGGAAATTACTCATTCCATTTTGGCTTATTTATTTGCGGTAGCTCTATGTTTGTTAGCGGTTTATGCCTGGATGCTATGGCGGCGGAATCTACCAGCAAAAGCTAAAGCCAACGCCCAGAAGATGGCCCTAGCCTTATCTGTAGTAGCTGTAGTACTTGGTCTTGGGGTAGCTCTTGCTGGTGACCAAGCTGGTAAGTTCGACGCCAAATACGAGCCCTATAAGTTAGCTGCCGCGGAGGGCCTACATAAAACCCAAAACGGTGCGCCTCTGTTAGTAGGTGGTGTAGTTCAGGGTGATAAAGTGCAGCACGCTATAAAATTGCCAAAACTCCTAAGTTTCCTGGCCACTGGCCATTTTGATGGGAAGGTTCAAGGCCTAGATGCAACCCCCCTGCAAGACCGTCCGCCGGTGTTCGTGCATTACTTTTTTGATGCGATGGTAGGCATTGGCATGTTAGTCGTCCTGGTACCACTAGCGTACATCTTAGCTCGCTGGCGTAAATGGAGGTGGGCTTCTTCGAAATTGATGCTAGCTCTTCTGGTACTCTGCGCCGTACTAGCTATCTTTGCCGCCGAATTTGGATGGATGGTCACGGAGTTTGGACGCCAACCTTATGCTATTCGTGGAGTAATGCGAGTCAGTGCTGCCGTTACCACTTCAAAATCAGCTATTGGTTTTGCTGAAACGCTCCCATTGATTTACGTAATCCTCTTTGTATTAACGGTTATCGGTCTAAAGCGTGGCGCTAAGCTTCAGAAGGCTATTGAATAACCCATGATTGATTCAGCGCTAATACTTATAAGCATTCTGTTTGGTCTTTACGGCCTGGCAAGCGCGGTAGAGTGTGGCCTGGTGCTTAAGATGCTAGTGAAAGACCGCCCAGCCAAAACAATGTTTACGCCGCTCTGGGAGATAACCAATGTCTTGCTCGTCTTTGGCATAACCGCTCTAGTAATGCTTTTCAATAACGCCCTAAAGAGCCTAAGCCACGACCTCATGGCGGTTTTGGGCATCGCGCTCTTCACTATGCTGCTGCGATCCTGCCTGGTGCTCAGTATCTTCTATATAAAGGACGAGCCATATCTGTCGCGCAAGCTAGTTCTACCCCTGGCTGCCTCTACCTTTTTAGTCCCCCTAACCTTTGGGGCTGCTGGCATTTTTCTTCTAACTGGCCAAATGTTTTGGCAGACGGGCCCAGGACTAGTTTGCATAGCCCTAGAAGCCGTAAGCCTGCCGGTGCTTGGGCTTATGATTGTGGGCCGCGAACGTCCGCAACTTTCTTTTATTACCCAGCTTCTTTATATGACGTGGCTTCTCATCTTGGGCTGCATTCTACCCCTTGTCGTTAGCCGTACACTTAACTATTGGCAAGTAGGACCCTTGAGCGTACTCGGACTTCTGAGCCTTGTAGGCCTATTAGTAGCGCTGCTGAACGATGATAAATCTCGTCATTTCAAAACCTGGCATTATGGGGTCTTGGTGAGCTTAGTCACGTTGCCCTTATTGGCCTGGGCCGACCGACCATACTTAATATCCGGTAAGCTAACACTTACCAGTGCCTACGGCGCGCAGACTTACGGCAGTGTAGTGGTGTTGGGACTTTTAATCACTTTGCCTATCATCTTGATAGGTTTATACCTTTTCATTAAGTTCTATGGTCTCATTGGCAAAGATTAGACACACCTATTAGCCTCTATTGGTCTACTTATGCACATACTTTTCCCCAATTAATAACCAGGACTAACACCTACATGTTTTAACTGTGGATTGATCGGAGAAGACGGCTTATTTTTCTTGTTGACGTACTATACACCAAAGGCTATATTAGTAAGTACCACTGTGAGGTGGTACCGGTTCTCCGCCGAAAGGCTGATAATCGGGGTCAACATTCTTTCGGGAGTAGTTGATCACAAACTAAGAGCCCGTCAAACGGCTCTTTTTTGTTTTATATAGATGATGATTATCCGGTATATAATGGCTAATCATGACAGAAACGCCGCCCGACCCATCGCATGGGGAAAACTTATCAACAGACATGCGTAGACCAGTTGCCCGCCATATAAACAGGATCTTGAGGGGGTTAAGAGGAAAGGATCAAATTATTTCGCTCGGCGAATATGGAGATATAGGCGTAGACCATGTGCGCTTCCGCGATGCTCGCGAACAAGGGATGCTTAAAGCCTATATCCGCCAGGAAGCGGCAGACCCTAAAGTAGTTGTCCCCGTCGTGCTGGCTTTGGGAGTAGTTGCAGCGGGTGCTATGCATTTGAAATATCGCAGGAATAAAGACTAGTGGCGGGGCACGTAAGGGGCGCTAGCAATAGATATCTCAACAAAGGTTAGAGCGTTGCCTGGCTGTCCAGCTCGCCCAGCCCTACCAATACGGTGGATATAGTCGTCGTAAGTCTGGGGCTGGTCGTAGTTAATCACGTGGGTAATGTCCTTGACGTCAATACCTCGGGCAGCCACATCTGTTGCCACAAGTATCTTTACCTTAGAATCTTTAAATCCGTCTAAAGCTCTCTTGCGTTGGCCTTGGCTCTTGCCGCCGTGCATGCTCTCTGCCTTAAAACCACGTTCCTTTAGCTCTTTGGCTAAACGTTCTACCCCGTGCTTTGTTTTACCAAAGACTAAAACCCGGGTTACATCAGGGCGTATCAAAACATCGTGGAGCAGATCCATCTTTTGGGTGTTACCGTTGAAGCGGATAATATTTTGGTGGACGTTTTCGCTAGTTTCACCAGCTTTAACATTTATAACTATTGGGTCGCTAGCAAAAGTCTCTATTAGGCGGCTTATCTCAGGGCTTAGTGTGGCGCTAAAGAAAAATGCCTGGTGTACCCTGGGTAAAAGCCCCAAGATAGAGCGGATGTCTGGCAGGAAGCCCATATCTAGCATGCGGTCTACTTCGTCTAAAACAACCATGTCGAAATTATCCAGGCGCAAGTTCCCTTGCCTAATATGATCCTTGATGCGGCCTGGGGTGCCGATTACTAAGCGGGCATTAGCCTTCAGCGATGCGGTCTGGCGGCCTAGGGGTAGTCCACCAATAAGTACAGCTGTGGTAATGCTGCTGTTCTTAGATAACTGTCTGCACTGTTCGTCTATCTGTATGGCAAGTTCCCTAGTTGGGGCAATAATTATCGCCCTAGAGCTTGGATTACGCATCAACTTGTTAAGGATAGGTAGAGCAAAAGCTGCCGTTTTGCCGGTACCTGTGTTAGCTATGCCAACGACGTTGCGGCCCTCTAAGCCCAGGGTAATGGTCTTGTCTTGGATTTCCGAAGGAGCCTTGTAGCCCTTAGAGGTCAAGTTACTGTTAAGAAGTGGGTGCATAGAAAAATCAGCAAACTCGTTTTTGCTTTTATAGTTCGCACTAGCGCCCGGATTAGCTATCTTAATAAAGCGGGATGGGTCAATTGAGCTAATTTTGGTGGCGCGTTTATTAGGCCGTGACTTAGAGCCATAGCTTCGTTTATAGGGTGTGCGCATACTGCGCCTAGCGTTGTTATACATAAAAAAAGAATCCTTTGTTACTTACTTGCCTGATTGCTTCTTAAAATGAAGCCTTGGCTAAACTCTCTTTAAGTAAACCGGGATTCATCTGAACAATTACACATATTTTAGCACAAGTTTAATAGAATTACCAATTTACAGAGGTACCCATCTTTCTAGGAGCCCTCAAAAAAAACAAATATGATGCTTTAAGCGTCCCAGGCAAAGTTATTGCCAAAGTGTCCATAACGAGCCGTTTGTTCGAATTGAGGCTTGAGCAGGTCTAGGTGCTTAATGATCCCAGCAGGAGTTAAGTCGTAGCCAGTGACAAGTTTAGGTCTGCCATCTATAGTAACGGTTGCCTCAACGGGTTGTGCTACACCTATAGCGTAGGCTAGGTAGCAATATACTTCGCTAGCTTTGTTTTTATTCAGATAGTCGGTAGCAATACGTCTTGCCATGTAGGCAGCCGAACGGTCAACCTTAGAGGCGTCTTTACCACTAAAAGCACCTCCCCCGATAGGTATTTGTGGCCCATAGTTGTCGATAACGAGTTTACGCCCAGTCAACCCAGTATCAGCCTCGAATCCACCTTGTACCCAATCTCCTGAGGGGTTAGCATAAATAGTTACATTTTTAGCGTGAGGCTGATCTTTGAGCCATTCTGTGACGGCGTCTGCTAATTCTTTCTGTTTGGCATGTTGGAAGCTCGCGACAAGAGCCTCTATCTTGCCATCTTTAAGAGTAATTTGGGTTTTGCCGTCGTTGGGCCATAGTTTATATAAATATTGATTGAGTTTACGCGCTAGAATAACTTCTGCTGGCAACAGCTCCGGAGTTTCGTTACAGGCATAGCCAACCATAATGCCTTGGTCACCAGCCCCGCCCGTATCTACCCCACTAGCGATTTCTGGACTTTGTAGGACAACCTTAGATCGAAAGTCTACGCTACCAGCCAGCCGCTTTACTATTGGCTTTAAGTCAATGTCGTGCCCGGAAGTAACCTCTCCTACTACAAAAACATGGCCATGGCCTCCAATGGTTTCTATGGCTACCCTTGCGGAAGGGTCTTTGGCAAGGTAAGCGTCCAGGATAGCGTCTGAAATTTGGTCGCACAGTTTATCTGGGTGCTTTGGCGAAACACTCTCGGCTGTCTTATAGGTTGGCATTAAAAAAATCCTTTCTTGTAAGAGAAAGGATATATATCAATAGACTACATCTTCCCCTTACGGGCGAGACTTAGCACCTTACGAAGTTGCAGGTTGCTGGCAGTTTAGCGGGCTCGTTCCCTGGCTGCTCTCTTGATATTTAAATTGTTAACGGACTAAATTATACATAGCAGCTGTTGCTTGTGCAAACTACTTTAGTTATAAAGTTGCACACTAAACTAGCGCCAGCGCTCAAGCTTGGGTATGCCATTGGTCGCTAGCTTAGCAGCAAAGGTCGGCCAGTGTTTTTTGGTTAAGATACCCATGCAGTAGGTTTGCATAAGGTCAACGGTGGCTCCTGGCCAGGTAAATTTACCGTCCTGGTAGCAGTGCTTGCAGTACTTACTGCTCAAAGAACCGTTTGCTTCCTTGCCGTGGTCTACGTCATTCTTTAGAGGCATACCGCAGCTTTGGCACATTTGTCTCGCCATAACTTACTCCCTTCTCGCTCCAATTGTATATTTAAGAGAAGGTCTAGAATGTGACTTAAATCATAAAGGCCTGGGCTTTTTGCGCCAGGCCTTTAACTACAGAATCGAATATATTGACTAAGGGATTTTAAGCCTTCTTGCCACCTGTAATCATCGTTAACATTCGCACGAACGAATATACGGCTGCCAGGCCAACTATATCGTATACAACCTTAGAACCGGTCGAACCGACGCCAAAGATTTTGTCGACAAGGTTGTACTTAAAAAAGCCAACCAAGCCCCAGTTAAGGCTGCCTACTATGATAAGTAGCCAACAAAGTTTGTCTGCCCAATTCATTTTCATCCGATTTTGCTCCTTATTGTTATTTATCGCACTATATTTAAGCATAAGCTTAATAGATTATTTTTCAATAGTTCGCTGCAAGAACCATGCCATCAGGCATAGCCATGTACCGAACGCTAACATCTGTATGTCCTGGCTATAGCCCGCCAGCTTTTCAGCCAGAGCGCCGCTACTCAGAGAGTCTGCCAGTAAGCACCCTAGAAATATAATTGTTAAAGCAAAAGTTACCAGGCTGCTAACTTTTAGAACCCAGGAATCCCTATATCTTCCGTAGTAATAGCCAACTGCTGGTAATAATAGAAAACAGGTTCCAATCACTACACTGCTATATAGGTGGTGGGGAAAAGAAATTTCATGAAAATTAAATTTTACAGGAGCAGAACAGTCTGCATCCATGGTCGAGGAACAAGGTAGCGGCAAAAGTGCGTCAACTATACTAGCCAGTCCAAGTAAAAAAGTTAAACGGTAGATCCAGGGCCAGTAACTCCATTGATTATTGGCTTTGTATAAAATAAAAGAAGCTGCACCCAGTAAAATTCCGGTTGCTACATCTAGGAACCTAAAAATCCACCCATGTGGCATCGTAAGGGCGCTAAGCTCACTTACAGAGCCTCCGTGGAGTAGTAAGCCGCGGTTAAATATCAACCCAAGTAGCCAATTATTCAGAAAAAGACTAGCTACTATACTAATCAAAAAGATCTTTTTGCTCTTTAGCATGCGGTAGTAAGCCGGCATCTTTGTATAATACCATCAGTAAATATATGAGATACCAGCGGCGCAAACTAAGCTATAACTTAATAGCAGTATCGACAGTCTTAACGGGGTTATTAACCCTAGCTAGTACTTTGTCTGAACTTGTGCGACTACATAGAATAAGAATAGTAATAATTGATGCGCACCTAACTATAATTGCTGGCATAAGCCTCATCTATTTGGCGGCCCTGCTCAGACGCGGGAAATATAATGCCTGGGTTATTTCATTATGTATATATACCTACCTGTTATTACGTAACATTAGGCATTTTGTTTTTGATTTTCGCGATCCTGACCGCTACCTCTTAACGGTCGCCCTAAACCTGCTGCTACCTCTCGTGACCTTGGGTTTATTAATAGCATTCCGGCAAGAGTTCAATGTCAGGAGCAGTATTCGCAATTTCCAGATCGCCACTCGACGGGCTGTTATTTTACTAACGGTAACTTTTTTATTTGGTGTAGTTGGCTTTCAATTGTTCGATGAACACGATTTCCGTCAAGAAATATCTATCCCAACATCTATGCACTATGTAATAGATCAATTTGGATTGACCACCAACAACCAACCCGTGGCCTATACATATAGAGCGCGACTTTTCGTAGATTCCTTTGGAGCTATGAGCCTTTCAATGGCATTTTACGTCGTAATTTCATTCTTTGCACCCGTTCGCTTCAGATTACGCAATAACGAGCAGGATTATCTTAAGACGCTTGAAATATCAAAAAAGTATTCTACTTCCAGTGAGGATTTTTTTAAGTTTTGGCCACGCGATAAAAATTATTTTCTTAGCTCAACAAGACGGTCTTTTCTAGCCTACAATACCAATCATGGCTCGGCTCTAGCAGTAGGTGATCCAGTGGGCCCAGAAGATGAACTTGAAGATCTTATCCAGGATTTTGATAGTTACTGTAGACTCAATGACTGGTCGGCTGCCTTCATACACACCGAATCTCGATACCTAAAGATGTACAAGAGGAATGGTTTTGATACTCAAAAAATAGGAGAAGAAGCGCTAGTTAATGTGAACCATTTTCTTGAAAATGTAGCCCCTAATAAATATTTTCGACATATAAATAATAAATTTACTAAACTGGGATACACAACTGACGTACTTCTTCCGCCTCACAACCAACAAACCAGGAATGCCCTGCGCACTATATCTAGTGACTGGCTAAGGGGTCCTGGGCGTTCTGAAAGAGGTTTTATGATGGGTTACTTTACTGCGGAATACCTGCAAAAATGCCGATTGCTGGTAGTAAGGGACCCGAACCGCAAAATCATAGCTTTCCTTAACCAAGTACAAAGTCCAAAAGACAAGGAAGCCAACTATGACTTCTTGCGAGCGATCGGATCAGCTCCGGGCAATACCAATGATTTCTTGATGCTTAACTTCATTAAACTGCTTGGTGATGAAGGTTTCGAAGTGTTAAATATGGGACTGTGTCCGCTCAAGGGCCTGGGGCCCGAAAATTCTGAAGGTAAGCGGGCTATAAGTGGGTTACTTAATTTTGTATATTCTAATGCTGGGCGCTTTTATTCTTTTGAAGGCCTTACTCGTTTTAAGTCAAAATATGAACCTATATGGGAGGGTCGGTATATTGTTCATAGAGGTGGTTTGCCCGGATTTACTAAGACGGGCAATGCCCTACTTAGACTTATGAGCAAGCTATAGCGGCAAGTAAATACTAAAGGTAGAGCCCTTGTCTTCTTCAGACTTTACTTCTATGTATCCCTGATGGGCATCAACAATTTTGCGGGCCAAAGCTAGACCTAGGCCATAGCCGCTGGCTTCATCTTTATTGCGTGACTGGTCAGCGCGGTAGAACCTCTCGAAAATATGTGGTAGTTCGCTGGCTTTTATACCCTGCCCCTCGTCTTTAATTTCTAGTAAAGCGCGTTTGGAGCGCTTGCCCGTTACAACGGTAATGTTTGATCCGGATGGACTATATTTAATAGCATTGTCCAGTAAAATGGCTGCAAGGTCACTCAAACTAACTTCATCCCCTGGCGTAGACACAGGACTAATTTTATTGATGATTTTAATTTTCTTGGCCGCCGCCGCTTTAGCTAGTCTCTCAACTGCCTTTCCGGCGGCCTTATCTAGTCGTATTATCTCTTGGCTTAAGTCTTTGCCATCCTGGCTAGCCAGCTGCAAAAGTCCATCGGATAGATCGCGCAGTTTAGCTACTTCTTCAAGGTTACTTTTTAGTTGGTTAACGGCTTCACCTTTACTGAGTTTAGCCCCACGTAGAGCTACTTCTATCTCGGTCTGCATGGCTGCCAGGGGTGTCCGTAGTTCGTGGCTGGCATCTGCGGCGAAACGTTTTTGTTTTTCGAGAGCCTCCTCGATTGGCTCAAGGGTACGCCTAGCAAGCGCATAGCTCGCGATTCCGCCTGTAGCCAGCACAAATAAGTTGAGACCCACCAAGTTACCCTTAAGACGGTCTCTATCGGTGTCTAGTTGGCGCGTACGTAGAGTAGAATAATTTTCAACATCATAGGGCGACAAGAAGCCGCGGTAGTATGAAACCTGGGCCCCGGCATCGTTGCTGAGCTGTCGTTCTGAAACATGGTAAAGAGCCACACTAAAAATAATGCAAAGTCCCATAATCAGGGATAAGTACCAAACAGTTAGTTTTAAAGCGGCTGAACGAAACACTCTAGTTAGCTCCTAATTTATAACCAAAGCCCCGTTTGGTATGGATTAAAGATGGTCCTTTAAAAGGCTTATCTATCTTATTGCGCAAGTATCCGATATATACCTCTACAGTGTTCGGTAAGATGTCGGCGTCAAAATCCCAAACATGTTCAATTAGCGTGTCTTTGGATAGTATGCGGCCGGCATTACGCATCATATATTCTAAAAGCGCAAATTCTTTGGCGCTCAAGTTGATGGGCTTGTTTTGACGTTTTACTTCGTATGTACTGGTGTCGAGCGTAAGATCATTGCATTCTATTAAGTTATTATGTGTCCGCTCCGGGCGTCTTAGAAGTGCCCTAATGCGTGCTAGTAGTTCTTCAAAAGAAAATGGTTTAACTAAATAGTCGTCTGCTCCTGCGTTCAGGCCATCTACACGGTCGCGTATTTGATCTTTAGCTGTAAGGAGTAAGATGGGCGCATGAATGCCCTTCTGTCTGACTTGCTTACATATATCAATCCCCTCCATACTGCCTGGCAGCATGCGGTCTATAATCATAACGTCGTAATTGCCCGACAGGGCAGCTCCTAGACCGCTGTCAGAGTCATACTCAACGTCAACTGCATACTTCTCTTGCTCTAAGCCACGCTTGAGCGCGCCAGCAATTTTATGCTCGTCTTCTATGATGAGTACTCTCATAGCTTAATTTTACTTTATAAAAGCTGATTTTAGGCTGAAAAGACAACCGTGGTGAGGCTGCTGTACAATAATGATAATGTTAGCTCAAAAAGCTCGCTTATTTCGGCTGATAGGAATAGTTGGGGCACTCACCTGCCTAGTTCTTTTTCTATCTCACCCAAGTTTCCCCACGCCCGACAAACTATTTGTAATCCTGTTTTTTTTATTTATGGCTTTCAACCAGGGTTGGGAGTTTACGAAACGTCTTTTGCCGTTTGTGCTAATTATCTTAATCTATGAATCTTTCCGAAGCGTAGCCGACAAGCTCAATAGTCATGTTCATTACCAGTTTGCTCCTCACTTCGACAAGTTTTTATTTGGTAACTTGCCAACTGTCGATTTACAGCGCTGGTGGTGGCACGGGTATGTCCAATGGTATGATGTCGCGCTTTATATACCCTACTTGCTGTTCTTTATAGTGCCGCTCGGTGTGGCTGTTTTGGTTTGGAAAACTCGGGAACATTATTATTGGCAAACCGTTAGCGCCTATAGCATTTTGTTTTTTTCTGCATTTGTCACTTTTCTGGTTTTGCCTACGGCTCCACCCTGGTTAGCGTCCCAGAACCACCAGATTCAACCTATCGTGCGTATATCTAGTAATGTATGGGCCTCGTTAGGCATCAAAAATTTCCCCTCGCTTTATAGCCACCTGGCCCCTAATCCTGTAGCTGCCTTCCCGTCTCTCCATGCCGGTGTTGCTACACTTTCAAGTCTTATTATATTTAAGCTTTTCGGCCGGCGCTGGGGCACACTTTCGCTCATTTATCCCATTCTTATATATATAGGTGTGATTTATGAAGGCGAACATTATGCTACAGACGTTCTGGCCGGCATACTTTATGGTCTTGTCGCTTACTGCGTGGCACCTTACCTAATGTCTGGTTTTAATAAGCTATTTAGGCAGCTTAGATCAAAGTACTCCAGTAGTACCAAAACCTTTTTAAAATTAGAGCAATAATAACCAAAAACCAGGCCGCTAATATATCGCCGTGGTGGCGCAGGGCAAAGTCAGTAATTCTGCGTAGTTTTTTGGGCACGGGCAGGTTGCCCGTCTTTATGTTAAAGATCGTTACATACCAAAACATCGGGCCGGTAAAAACCCAAAGCACAAGACAAAAGAGGCAGAGAGCGCCGATTCTATATAGTGTCTCGAACTGCAGCCAAGTCATAAACAAAAACGCAAATACCAGACCAACTTCAAAAACCTGCCAAAACCAACGTTTAAGTTTGGCGCCAGCGATTAATGTGCCGCCAACCGCAGCAATGGCGGCATAACCAGCTATGCCCAGGAAGTAATTAGGTATCCCAAAGGCGTGTGCTTGATGGCTGTCGGCTACATTTGTACAGCTTAGGATCGGATTAAGGTTGCAAATCGGCACATAGTTAGGGTCCTTCAAACGGTTAAAAACTTCCTGGGAGAGCCCAATGGATGCCATCGTTACAATAATCCCGCCAGCTAGCAGTAACCATGGTAAAAAGGATTCTACTGTCCACCTTTTCCTGCTTATGGTTTGGGTGCTCATTTAAATTAGTTTATCACGCTAGACTTTTAGTTTCAGCGCCGTCTCAGCCGGGTGCTTTTAAGTTAAGACAGCCCACGCTGATATAATACTTATAGTAATTTTTTCTAGGAGTTCTTTTGCTTCAAGCCGGTCATATTACTGACTATTTAAAACGTCATGCAGACCAAAGCCCAGCCAAACTGGCTCTAGTTTGCGAAGATGAATCGCTTTCGTTTGAAGAGCTTTATGAACGAGTCGTAGCTGCGTCTGAGTTTCTGGCCCCTAAGCTAAAGAGCGATGAGCAGCAAATAGTAGCTCTGCTTATGCCCAACACCTGGGAGTGTGTGGTTTCCTATTTAGCGGTCATCCATGCGGGGCACATTGCTATGCCGGTGGATGTTATATATAAACCGCTTGAAATCGGGGCCGTCCTCCATCAAATACCCCCTGCTCTGGTAATCAGCGATTCAAAGAACATCCCACGGATCCAACATATTGACGCACCGATCATTAATGCAGATAGCTTGCCCCTAAAGTCTGCCCAGCAAGACCGAGAATATTTAAGACAGCCTGCGGATACGCAAATAGCTAGTTTGCTTTTTACCTCGGGCACTACCGGTAATCCCAAAGCCGTACCATACACACACGCCAATCACATCTGGAACATAAAGGTTTGCTCCGAAGTCTGGGACTGGACACAAAATGACAGCCTTTTAATCTCGCTACGTTTAAGCCATATGCATGGATTGGTGATGGGCTTGTCGGGTGCCCTATATCACGGCAACACTCTTTATCTGCAAGACGGGTTCAGTGTAGAAAAAACGTTGGAACTACTCGCTAGCGGTAAAATAAGTTTCTTCACTCATGCTTCACTTGCCTATTACAAGCTTTTAGAGGCTAAGGGTCGGTATGATCTTTCAAAAGTGCGTATCTGTGTGTCGGGTGCAGCGCCATTACCACCAGCTATCTGGCATCGTTTTAAAAAGCGGTTTGGTGTCGAAATTGTAGAGACATATGGTACTACAGAAACGGGTCGTATAGCGGCTAACACGCTAACAGAAAGAAAGCTTGGTTCGCCCGGGCGACCCCTACCAGAGGTTGGAATAAAGATAGATACAACCGGTGAAGTATTAGTTAAATCTCCCGGGCTATTCCCTGGTTACTATAAAAATTCAGACGCAACTAGAAAATCGCTAACAGCTGATGGCTACTGGCGGACAGGTGACCTTGGCGAACTAAGCGGTGGCCAGGTTGTCCTAAAGGGTCGCACCCAGGAACGAATCAGGAAGCAAGGCTATACCATCTCGCCGCGTGATATAGAGTGGGCGTTGCATAACAACCCAAGGATCAAAGAGATCTTAGTAATGGGCGTTCAAAATCATTCCGAACCAAGCGATAAAATAGTTTATTTTTTAACCGGCAACATAACAAAAGAAGAGCTAAATAAGTTTAGTAAAGATAATTTACCCTCAGTATGGCGACCAGATGAAGTGTTTATTTTAGACAAGCTGCCCAGGAACCGTAGCGGCAAACCGGAACTTAGTAAATTAAGAGAAATGTTAACCTAGATATAATGGATCAAAACATAGAAGACATTGCTGTCGCTACAAAGTCAAAACATGAGCGTATTGTGGCGCTCGATATTATCCGGGGCTTTTTCTTGATCGTGATATTGATTGACCATATCGAGCTATATCCGAGCGGCTTCGACCTCTTAACGGGTCGGGGCAGACTTTTTGTCTCGGCAGCTGAGGGCTTTTTCTTTATGTCTGGCTTATTGGTTGGTATGGTTTATCGACGGCGTTTGGCTTTGGGCATAAAGTTCATCTTTAAAAGAATGTGGGGTCGAGCCCTTGAACTTTACCTAGCGTCGGTTTTCTTTACATTACTATTTTCAGCAGCGGCCGTTTTCCTGAACCACCCCTCTATTAAGGACGGCTTGTATAGTGTGATTAACTGGCCTCATATCGTTAAAGAAACCGTGCTTATGCGCTACGGCTTTGGTTGGGCCGACTTTCTAGACAGGTTTGCGATATTGATGTTCTTAGCCCCCTTTGGTTTTTATCTTCTAGCTCGCAAAAAATGGTGGCTACTGCTAATCCTAAGTTTTGGAGCTTGGTGCTTGCGCGGCGCGTTTTTGATTAATAATTTTACCATCAGCTGGCAGTTACTATTTATGGGAGCCATGATTATTGGCTACTATTGGTATGAAATAAAAAACTATTGGCATAGCATCCCAATTAAACTGAAGCGAAATATTAAACTGGGCATAAATTCACTAACAGCAGTTACCTTCGCTGTCAGTTATGCCAGCGTTTTTCTCTTGTCATTTCTTAATGAGAGACTAATCAGCCTGCCTGCTTGGCTGCAAAGTTTTACTCTCCACTGGAATACGTTCAACACCTGGATTTGGCTCTACACTCAAAAATGGACACTCGGTCCGGTTCGCCTGATCCTGTTTATGCTATGGTTTACTAGTTTGTTTATGTTCATTCAGCGCTATTACTACCACATCAACTCAAAGACCCGCGGCATTGTGGAAATGCTGGGTCGCAACAGTCTGCTTGTATATATAGCCCATGCGTTTGTGGTTTTCGTATTTAAGCTTCTAATTCCCGACCATACTAACTTGCTGGCTAATTTCTCCATCACAACGGCTGCCCTATTCACTCTTATTGCAGTCGTTGCTGGCTATAAAGAACTTGAACCACGTATCAATAAAAGCATGGGCAGGCTATTAGTTCTTAGATAAAGCGTTCAGTGAGTGTTGCCAGATAATTTGTTGTTGGGCAATCAAACCATGGGTTCCACCAGGGTAGACGTAGTAACTATGGGCAATATGGTTGCGCGAAAGAACACTATTTAGATCGGCAGAAAACTCAGGAGGCACTATTTTGTCTGCCGTACCGACGTGTATCTGGAAGTAAATCTTTGAATTGGTTAAATAATTCAAAGGAGAGGTTTTGTCCCAGTAGTCGGGATTGCTTAGCGGAGTACCATGCATTTGTATCTGTTCTACTCGAATGGCTGCCGCAATGGAGTTGGCACGGTCTGAGACGGCATCGTAATCGGCATACATATCTCGCGAGGTTCCCACGGGCGCTGAAACCAAGATTACATTCTTTATGTCTTTAGATAATACCGCTGCCCTAAGCGCAACATACCCACCCATACTATGGCCCCATAGGTTTATCTTTGATTTATCTAGATAAGACGTTGTTTTTACGGCCGCTATTAAACTCAGCACATCGGTGTTATAGGCCATTGAATAATAAGCTCCATCTGGCGACCCAGAAGTTAGGGAAAACCCCTGCCCCCTATAGTCGGGCTTAATAACAGCGTAGCCATGCTGGCTGTAAAACTCCATCTCGCTTAAATAGGCGCTAAGCGTGGAGTAGCTCGAAGGTTTGGCATAGCCATGACAGAGGACTATCACTGGGTACCTCCCCTTGAGTGGGGCAGTTTTTGGTAAAGTCATGAGAGCAAATTCACTAAGCCCGTCTTTTGGCACATTAAAGCTAACCAGCTCATGGTGGACCCCTTGGTTAAACCCTAGGTCCTTGATCTTATGAATCGGCTGGTTAGTGTAAACGGCCTTACGAGCAATGCTGAGGTCCAGGTTGTTATACGCAGGGGTTGATGGTAAATGGTTGGGTTCGTACCAGCTTACGTATCCCCACCAGGTCGCGGTTACAGACGCAAGCAGAACAGGTAGCAATAAGAATAAGCGCAGTCGCGAGAGCCTGTGTGACCTTTTAGCACTTAATTTTTTAGGGGATTTCTTTTGAGGCATATTTTTTCAGGGTTTTGGTTATGGCGTATATGCTTAAATTATGATACTTTATACATGTTTTGGCAAAAACAAAAACAACTTATATAAGGTATTCAGCTATTGCTCCAAATAATAAAGCTGCAAGAACTGTGTCCTCCAAAAAAACTTCAACAGGCTTTTCTTTATCTAAAGTCCTAACGTTTTTGGTAGTTTTTGCTTTATTCTTTGGTATCTTCGGTGCTGCTATAAAAGTTAGGGCTAGCGACCGGGCAGCTAGTCTTGCGGTTGCTGAACACTCCCTTAAGCAAAAGCAACAGCTCAATAAAGAGCTTCAGGCTGTAATGCAGGCTAACCCAGACATTACTTTTTCTATAAGTACTACTAACCTTAATTCTGGTTATTCCCAGACATTTGGTAATGATCTACCCATGGATGCGGCGAGCGTTGGCAAGTTATTTACCGCTATCTTATTTATGCACGAAGTAGAAACCGGCCAGCAAAGCTTAAGCGAGAATATTGCTGGCCAGAATGCTAAAGTTGTCCTCAAGCAACTTATAAATCAGAGCGATGACGGTATCTGGCTAACTCTAAATGATAGGCTCAGCCATCAAGCCTTAACTAACTACGCGCAAAACTTAGGCCTAAGTTCGTATAACTCTTCTACTAACACTGTTTCCAGCCAAGACGTAGCGACCCTACTGCAGAAGCTATACCAAGATAAGCTACTTAGCGTCCAGCATACCAATACCCTACTTTCATATATGCAAAATACGAACTACGAGCAATTTATAAGTCCGGCTGTGCCATCGGGCGTAAGTATTTACCATAAAGTTGGGTTAATTAATGACAATGTCAACGACGCCGCTATTATTACAAAAGGCGATCGGTCCTGTGTGCTAGTTATATTTAGTGACGGCCACGGGACTCAAGACTGGGACATGCGGGCGGCTACTATGCAACAAATGGCAAGAGACGTAATTTCTACTTACTTTAACTAGCTTTTAGGGTTAATTTCGTGCCCACCAAACTTGTTGCGCATAGCCGCTAGTAGCTTGGTGGCGTAATTGGTATCGCCCGCCTGGCTTTTAAGGCGCACATCAAAAGAGCTTTGTATAGAAGGCATTGGCAGTCCTAGCTTGCTGGCAAGCTCAAGTGTCCA
>Ga0265338_10001756_pt1 | contig 34249 bp, 31 predicted proteins | sample 42126metaG_FD_193579 | JGI IMG/M metagenome (GOLD analysis project Ga0265338, IMG submission 193579) | Rhizosphere microbial communities from Carex aquatilis grown in University of Washington, Seatle, WA, United States - 4-21-26 metaG | ecosystem: Host-associated > Plants > Roots > Rhizosphere...
CGGCGGCCGACTTCTTCGAGTCAACCGTGCCGTTGAAGCGGCCCTGGATGGAATCGTATTTGAGCAGGTACGCCAGGTTGTCCGCCGGGACGATATCGCCGACAGCCACCACTTCGATGTCCTTGCCTACCAGACCTTGTTCGACCAGCGCCCGGAACACCAGGCGTCCAATGCGGCCGAACCCGTTAATTGCAACTTTCACAGCCATATTTTTTTATTTTTAATTTCCGCGAAACAAATTCCTTTGACCAACGGCAAAATCTTATCGTGGCGCGCCGGAGCGTCAATGAAGAATTCAGGAACGGAATTGCCAAACGCATGCCTTTTTTTGGCCGTTTTGGGCAAAGCAACCGTTTCAAATCGGAGAAATCTTCACCAGCAATTGTCCGTTTTCATTTGTAAACACAGGGAACACAGGCAAATCGCGCCGGGCCGGTCCTTTGACCACCCGACCCCCGGGGTCAAACATGGACCCGTGACAGGGGCAAAAGAACGAGCGATCGGTCTTCGCCGTCAGCCGGCATTTCCGATGGGTGCAGAAGGCTGAAAGGGCAAACAATTTTCCGTCCCGGCGGACCACGAAAAATCCCTGGTCATGGAAACGGCCATAAACACCCTCGGCAGCATAATCGCTGGCCGGTCCCGCGTTCACCACCCGTTCCCGCGCAGCGGCGGTTGCGCCCGGATTCTTTGCCGTCTCGCATCCGGCCGCAAAGGCCGCAGTCAACAGCAGAAACTGTCTGCGGTTTAGGATCATGGTTTAATACTCGAACACCAGACTGGTCACGATGCCCCAGTGAACCCCGGCCCGGGCATTGCTGTCCACCGGAAAGACGAATCCAAGTCCCAGTCGCGGCTGCACCTCGCCGATGGTGTTGAGGTTGGCCCGAAAGCAGACGTTTCCGAGGAAGCTGGTCTGGCCGGATTCACCATTGTTCATCCCAGTTTCCCCGACCAGTTCAAACATGGGAATAAATTGCAGCACCCCGGGCAGCGGCAATTCCTGATGTTGAATCGTGTAACCGAAAACGAAGCCGGATTCAAAGGTCTGCAAACCGCCATCGTCGCCGCCGCCGAAAAGCGTGGACCAGCCGAAGATGGATTGGAGCGTAAAATGGCCGCCGACCCGCAAGTCATTGAAAATTTTGGGGACCAGCTCGGTGTTTTTGCTGATCGCCGAGTTGACCGGAATCCCCACTTCGACGGCGGCGCCAAAGGTGGTGTCGAACCCTTCGCCGGCGGCAACGAACTGATAAAATGGATAACGCGCCCCGAGACTGATGTTGCCCACGCCCTGCGAAACGTTTCCGGCATCCACGTTGCGTGCATACGGAACTTCCAGTTCGAGCGTCAGCAAGCCAAAACCTTTTTCAATCTCGGCCCTGGCTTCATCGCTTTGTTGACCACCCGCCCGGGTATGAAGCCAGTCCAAACGCAATTCGTTGTCCTCCAAATCCGAATCATCCACCAGAAATGGTTCCGGGAAAACCCCCTCGCCATACGCACTGCGATGATCGAGCCAGTCGAAAAGACCATACCGCGTGCCCGCCGGGACATCCGCAACCGTGCTGGTTGACAGGACTGGCTCGGCCGCCACCAAAATCGCCGGAGCCAAAAACATTGCCGACCCCACCGCGAAAAGGCCGGCGGCCGACGTGCTCCAAACCGGCTTGACGACATTCATTTGAATTTTCATGCATCGAGAATAATTACCGCCAAAATTTCCGCTTCCGATCCCTTGCTATTTTTTAGCGGTGTTTTGCGCTGCTCGTTTATTGTGTTACTGGAGACAAGATATTGCCAGCGGCAAAAAAGCCGGCAGACGGTTATCACGGGGACATTATCATGGAGTCCTGGCCCGTGAACGACCGGCCCTGTTCCGCGCCCTGCCGGAAAGTTTCAAGGTTGGACTACCACTTGGGACAGGAGCCAGAATTCAGAATCCAGAATCCAGGAATATTGAAAATGGCTCGCGGGTACGTTCGCCCCAGCACCGTTTCGTCCACGGCTGCGAATTGCTCGCGCTTTGACCCGTCGCTGCTTCAGCGGCTTTGCGCCGCGAGGAACCGTTCGGCGTCAATGGCGGCCGCGCAGCCCGCGCCCGCCGCCGTGATCGCCTGGCGATAAACATGATCGGCGCAATCGCCCGCCACAAACACACCCGGCACGTTCGTCATCGTGCCTTTTTGGGGAACAATGTAGCCGTTCTCGCCCGTTTCGATCTGGCCCTTGAAGATTTCCGTGTTCGGCCCGTGCCCGATGGCCACAAACACGCCCGCGCAGTTCAAAACAGATTCCGCGCCGGTCTTGAGATTTTTCAACTTCACCGCAGTCACCTTGTCCTGTTTCACGTCGAGGACCTCGGTAACGGCGGAATCCCAGATGGGTTTGATTTTCGGGTTCGCGAGCGTGCGTTCGGCCATGATTTTGGAGGCCCGCAAGCTGTCGCGCCGGTGGACGAGATGAATGGCCGAGCCGAAGCGCGTCAGGTACATCGCCTCTTCGCAGGCGGAATCGCCGCCGCCGACCACGACGAGCGGCTGGTTGCGAAAAACCGGCAGTGCGCCGTCGCAGGTGGCGCAATAGGTCACCCCCTTGGTTTCGAGCAAATCTTCCCCGGGCACACCGAGATGTTTGTGGCTGGCGCCGGTGGCAATGATGACGGTCTCCGCCTCCACCTTTTCACCATCCACCGTGAGCGTGAAGGGGCGTTTGGCGAAATCCACCTTCTCCACCAGGCCGAAACTGGCCCGGGCGCCGAAGCGTTCAGCCTGTTTTTGCATCCGCGTCATCAATTCAAAGCCGTCCACGCCCTCGGGAAAGCCGGGAAAGTTTTCCACGATGCTGGTGGTCGTGAGCAGGCCGCCGGGATGTTTGCCGGTGAGCACAAGGGGTGAAAGGCTGGCGCGGGCGGTGTACAGTGCCGCCGTCCAACCGGCGCACCCCGAACCGATGATGACAACTTTTTCCATAAGCGGGCGAAAGGTAGTGCGTGAATGCGGCGGATGCAAGTTCGGCGGTGCAATTTAAGCCTGCCGTCGCGTAACGAGCGGCTTTAATGTCGCGGATGAAGGCTTTATTGTCCTGAATTGGGCCGCAAACGCCGAAGGCGTCCCGGGCTACAGCCGTTCACGGCCGCCAAAGCCGGTGTCGAGTTCATGCCAGAATTCCACATCGTCTTCGTCCTGTTCCCAGCAGAGAAAAACCTCCTTGCCGCCGATGATGGCGGGGAAATCCACCAGGCCGCGTTCCAGGTCCTTGATGAAAATCTCCCGCCGTTGAAACTCGGCGAGCACTTCCTGCATGTCGGCCAGCGCGCGGATCCAGTTGTTGACGGTATTGCCGCCGATATCGTGCCCCTGCTCGGCCAGGCCGCTGAGCCGTTTGTCATAACGTTCCAGGTCCTTCCGCAGCCGGTTGAGCAATTCCAGCCATTTGCGGATCTGGGGCAACAACGCGCGCGCTTCCTCGCGGGTGTAATGTCTGTCAAAACGATTTTCCATGGTACCGACCCCGCCGGGCCCGGCGAAAAAAGACCGCTCGCGGCGGCGCGGTGGGCGACCGCACGCGAACGGATGAGCCACAGTGCGCCGGGCGAAACTACTTCTGCCAGGTGCGCTTCTTGTGACGGTTCAAGCGCAGCTTCTTGCGCCGTTTATGTTTGTTAATTTTTGCCTTGCGGCGTTTTTTCAGTGAACCCATGGGTTAATGAAGAAGCGTAGCCGCGCCTAAAGCAATCCAAATTTTTAAAATAAATTTGGGCCAAGGCCAACGGCGACCGGCCGCCTTCCACTATTAATTCTGTCTGGCGCGGAAGAACTCCCGGCTGTTCGTTTTGAGTGAAGGATCCGTCAGAAACACGGTGCCGAGGCTGTTGGTCAGCGCCAGAAACGGCGTCCAGGTCAGAAGATTGGTGGATTCCTCGATGGCATAACGGCCACCCGTTTCGGAGTTGAACTTGAATAGATAAGCAGGCGTACCGTCAACGCCGATGGAAACCAGCCGGGAGAGCGGATAAACGATCGCCGCCAGATCCTCCTGGAAATCCGGCAACGTCAGCGTGAGACCGCCGTTCACCGCTGTTGCATTCGACACTCCCATAAAGGCCGCATTGGAAGGGTTATACCATTCGGCAAAAAAGTTTCCCACCGGCCAGTTGGTCAGAATGACGGTCTGCCCATGTTGTACCGACAATGTGGCGTTAGTCGCGCCGACCGGAAAGGCGGCACCGGGCGAAACCACGTACAACAGTGATTCGTGGGAACCGCTCAACCCTATGGCATCGGGAGTCGGCAGCCAGTTGCCGGCATACGCCGCTGGCAAAACCTGGTCCAGCTCCACCCAATCAAGATAAAACCAGTCGCCACCTGCGTTGGTGATAGTGATGATGTGATTGCCGGCCGGCAGGCTCACGTAAATGTTTGCGTTGTATTCCCCGTCCACGACATAGGTACCGTCGAGATTGGGCAGATTGGTGCGGAAAAGCTGGGCGTTGTCCGCGAGCACCACCAGGGTCGAACCGTCGGATACGGAATTCAGGTGCATGACCAATTGCGCGTTGTTGGTGAACCACGCGCTCAGTTGAAACGGCGTCCGCAAATCCGGGTGCCCCATGTTTTGGAAATAGCTGTTGAGCGCGCTGGCGGAATAATTGGCCGCATCGGGATTCGGTACCGCCAGGCGGCCGGAGGGCATGCCGCCCCAGACGCCGCTGAGCGGAAGTTGCACGTTGAACGGCTGGCCACCGGGAATGGGATTTGCCACCAATGGCGGCGGCGTGCCTGAAGATTGAAAATTGACGTTTGTCCACGTGCCGCGTCCCCAGCCGGTGCGGTTCAAAACAGAACCGAGCGCTGAATAAATCGGGTAGTCGTTTTCGGGGTCAATGCTGTCCCACCACCAGGACATGGCGGTGCCCACGGAACCGCCCAGTGCACCGCCCCAGATGCCTTCGCGCCAGCCGCGCAGGCAGGGATCATTGGTCCGGTTCCAGCCTTGCCAGTCGGTGCCGAATTCTTCAACCAGGACCGGTTTGACATAACGATGCAGAAACGACTGCGCGACCGTGGAAAATTGAGCCGCCGGCCCCGGTACACCATAGGAATGATAGCAGACAAAATCGAGCTGCGGCAGCGACCAGATTTCCGGGCGGTCGCTGCTGCTGGCGAGGCTCGTCGTAACCAGATGTCCGAAAGCATCATTTGTATGCATCCAACCTCCCATCACGCCATGCCAGGCGGCGACATTGGTGGAGTTCAAAAAGCTGTAATCGTTGTCGATCTCGTTGAAAAATTCCCAGGCCAGCAGGTTCTGGCTGTAACCATAACGCCCGATGAGATACCGCAGGCGTTTCTGGTAGATTTTCATGGCCGTGGCATTGGTGAAGAAATCGTTCTGGACCAGGCAGGGGCCGCCGTTGGTAAAATTGTAAGGATTCTGTGGCCAGTAATTGTTTCCGCCCCAGTAATAATCGGGTTGGGTGACAAACATGCCGTGGTAATCGAGGCAAAGCAGCAGGTAAATTCCGCGTTGTTCGGCCTGTTGCAACACGTAATCCAACTGCCAAGCCGGCTGGAGCGGATAATTGTTCAACGATGCCGAGGTGTCTTCGATGCCAAAGGCCCACGGGCACATCCAGATGCGGGCGAAATTTTCGCCGACATTTTGCATGGCCGGAAACCAGGTGTCATAATCATAAGTACCCGCCTTCACGGGCCAGCAGACGTTCTCGCCAATCAATCGCAACGGCTGGCCGTCACCAGTTTGAAAATATTGTGCGCCCGGCGCAATTCCAACGGAGCCGAATCGCGCTGGAACCGGACCTGCCGTCGCTAAGAAATTGGTGTTCACCGGGGAACCGGAGGGTTGGCCGTTGGTCAGGATGGTCAAAGAAACCGTATAGCTGCCAGTTTCCGGCGGGGTAAAGCGGACGCGCCATCCCGGCGGCCCCAACGGGGCATCGGATTCGTAGCCGCCGGAAAGCGAACGCTGGTAAGCCTGATACCAGAACGCCGGCACAGTCACCGTTTTGCTCGATAGCAATGTGAAGGTCGCATCCAGGCGGATGATGTCGGGGTCGAATGGATTCGAAACGGCGGGAACGTTGGTGATGGTAAATTCGAGCCGTTGCCATGCCTGTGCCGGCATGAGCTGAATGATTTGCGGTACAGGTTGCGCCTCGGAAATCGAACCCAAACCCATGCAGGTCACGGCCACGAAGAAACCGGCGGATAAGCGAAAATGCACGCCTGAACCTAGCTTATCCCGCCGGGAAAGACAATCCGTGGACCATTCTGGAGGAATTCAGCGGCGCTTCGAAAACTACGTTTGGAAGGGAAATTTCAACCGCTCCCGGTTCGGCCGCTCCATTTGGTTCCCTGTCGCCAAAGCGGCCACTTCTTGGACACAAACCGGGCAAAAAAACTGAATTCCACCTGTTTGCAGGACATTTTGGAGTTGGTACGCAAACCGCTAGCAATCCGCCATGCAGCGAACCAAAGATCCCGACCGGTCGGCTCGACCATGGGTGACAAAACTTTTTCGCTTCAGCTTTCTTCTCCTTCCGGCCCTGGCCGTGACTCCGGTGTCTGGACAGGAATCGTCTTTAACCCTGGCGCTGGTCAGTTACGATCAATCACTCGCCCAGCCGGCCGCAACGGTCCACGATGATCCGGTTGCCAGTCCTCTGAGTGACGCTTCGGCTCCCCGTATCCAGTACCAGATAACCGGCTTGAATCTCGATCGTCAAAACACGATCAGTCCTTCACCCGATTTCCTTTTTGAAAAAAGCAATGGTTCCAATCTGTTCGACCGTTTTCAGCTGGTTGACAAAAAACTGAACGCGGACGGACAGACCGGCAGCCGGATGCATGTCGAGGCCGGCTACGGACAGTTTTGCCAGTATGGAGCCTGCTTTGGGTGCAACGCAGCGGAATTGGAATTGCAGGCACCCAATTGTGCGTATCTCCGGGCCTGTTTCAGCTTTTGACTCCTCACCGGTTCACCGGAAGCAAACCACCGGGGACGTGTCGGAAGCAAAGGGTTCCCTTCAATAAACCACCTTGTTCAGGGGATATTCGATGATGCCTTCCGCCCCGGCGGCCTTCAGCTTGGGAATCAATTCGCGTACGACATGCTCGTCGATGATCGTTTCCACCGCCACCCACCCTTTCAGGCTGAGATTGGCAATCGTCGGGTTGCGCAAGGCCGGCAAACTCTTAAGCAGGCTTTTGACGTTCTTCTCCGCTATGTTCATCTTCAAACCAACCTTGGATTCGGCATCCAGGGCGCCTTTCAACAGCATCGAGAGCGTTTCGATCTTCTTCCGCTTCCAGGAATCCTTCCAAGCGGTGCGATTGGCGATGAGCCTCGGCGTGGAGCTGAGCAGTTCGTCCACTATGCGCAGTTTGTTGGCGCGCAGCGATGAGCCGGTCTCGGTGACTTCCACAATCGCATCCACCAGTTCGTGCGCCTTCACCTCGGTCGCGCCCCAGGAAAATTCCACGTCCGCCTTCACGCCGTTTTTCTTCAGGTAGGCCCGTGTCAAATTGACGACCTCGGTGGCGATGCGTTTGCCCTCCAGGTCCTTTACCGATTTCACCGGTGAATTCTCCGGCACACACAACACCCAGCGGGCCGGGCGGCGTGACACCTTGCTGAATAAAAACTCGCCCACCTCGTGGACCTTTGAGCCGTTCTCGATGATCCAGTCGTGGCCGGTGATGCCGCAGTCCAGATAACCGTGCTCGACGTACCGGCTGATTTCCTGGGCGCGGATCAGCCGGATCTCCAGCTCGTCGTCATCCACATACGGCACGTAGGAGCGGCTGCTGACCTGGATGTTAAAACCCGCCTTGCCCATTTTTTCGATGGTGGCGTCCTGCAAACTGCCTTTCGGCAGACCGAATCTTAATTTCTTGTTCATTCAAATAGCTTTCACAAATCGTCCGCGGCGCATGGACGTAGATACCGTTTCAACGATGATTTCACGCGCGTAGCCAGACTAATCTGCCAACTCCGCCGGCAAAACACCATCTTCTTCTTTTCCTTACTCTTTTCCGGCCGATTTTCCGAACACCAGAGGCAGTTTGAAAAACACCCCTTTTTGTAGGAGACGAGGTAACGAGTCTTATTTTTTAAGAAACCACCTGTTGGCAGCGAGAAGCAAGCCTCCTCACGTCGGCTCCTACTGTTTCCAATCAGGCTTTAAACGCCGCGCTATTGCACGCTTTGAATGGTCCACTTGCCGTCCATCTTCAGAAGGACAAAGGCCGATACCCCGGTTGTCGCCGGACCGCCGTTCCAATTGCCAATGGCTTCAGAAACATCATTGGTCGGGTCCACGGCTTTTGCGCTCAAAAGCAAACCCGGCCTTCCGGTGTCCTTGTCGACCGGCGCCTGGTTGGCATCGAGTTGCGCCTGGCCGGACGGTTTGAGCGGCGGAACGTGCTGGGGAATTGTTTTGATGAATGCCTCCACCCGGGCCTCGTCGCCTTCGAGGAAAATTGCGGCGTACTCACCGTCGCCCCAAGGGTGCTTTTCCAGCAGATAGTGGTAAACCGCCGCCTCAATCTGAGAGTTGTCGTCAACCTCGAATTTCTGGCCGGGAGCGGAGGCGCTTCCATTGGCAGTCTTGGCTGGCTTGTGCGAAACACATCCCGTCAGCAGGCAAGCCACAACTGCGGCAATAATGGAAACGTTTCTCATTTTTTACCACGGATGCACACAGATGAACACGGATAAGGCCAATGCGGCTTGCGCCGCAACTATAAATTTTGGACTGCGGCGGGAAGCGAAGTGCCACGCCGCTTTGGGAAGCCACTGGCCGTGCGGAAAGCGGTGTCGCCGCTGCGCTCTGCCACCGCAGTCCATATCGTTGTCAATATCTGCTTGTTTTAATCCGTGTTTATCCGTGTCCATCCGTGGTTAAATTTGCTTTTTGTAAACCACCCTTCGCCCCGTCACCGAGATCTCCCCGCCGGCAATCGCTGCCACGCATTTCGGATACAACTCATGCTCTGCCGCGTGGATGCGCTGATGCAACGTGTCCGGCGTGTCGTGGTCGAGCACTGGCACGGTTTGCTGGCCGATGATGGCACCGGAATCCACGCCCGCATCCACAAAATGCACCGTGCAACCCGTCACCTTCACGCCGTGGTCAAGTGCCTGCTTCCAGGCTTCCAGCCCGGGAAAGGACGGCAACAGCGACGGATGGATGTTCACGATGCGGCCTTCGAACGCGCGCAGAAAATCGCCCTTCAACACCCGCATGAAACCCGCCAGCACGATTAAATCCACGTTCGCCGACTGCAACGCGCCGACAAACGCCCGCTCGGCCTCCTCCTCCAGCTTGGTGCGAAATTTTCCCGGCGGGATGAACCGGGCAGGAATTTTCCGGTCGCGCGCCAGCGTCAGAATGCCCGCGCTCTCAACGTCGCTTAGAACAAGGGCCACTTCCGCCGGGATTTTGCCGACCGCCACCGCATCGGCAATGGCGGCAAAGTTCGACCCTTTGCCGGAACCGAGCACGCCCAGACGAAATTGGTTGTTCACTGCGCTTTGAATAACAGAGTGACCCGTCAAAACAAGTTGAAAGGTGTTGATGGTACGAACGTCGCCCTCAACTGTAGTCGCGGACGTGAGTCCGCGCTGACTATCCAGGATGGAAGTGTGCGCCGACTGACGTCGGCGGCTATTAGGTTGAGGATTGGTGACGTTTTTTAACCACCCCCGCTCTGCCCCGTTGGATCGTGCACGACGCCCATGAACAGGATGGATTGGGTCATGCCGTCGCCGATGACAAAGAAAAACGGCCGGTCCACGATCATTTCAAAAGTTTTTATCGGTTCCATGATGGCCATGCGCCCTACCATGACCGTGGTGACCGCCGCCGCCTCCGTCCCTTCCTCATTCACCTCCACGAAACTTTTCTGTTTCACCTGGCTGATAAACAAATGCTCATCCGCCATCGCGGAAAAATCGGCATCATCAAAGGCGTGTCGCATCCCCAGAGCCTGTAATGGATCGTTGAGCACCACATCGTAATCCAGTTTGAACCGTGGAAAGGCCAGGGTCCCTTCGCGGTCGCGAAAGCCAGGCACAATTTTGTCCCGCCACGTATCGTTGTCCATGCCAGACAGGAGTTTTGCGGGATTGGAATTCGTGCCCGGCAGGAACAAATACATCTGCAACCGTCCGCCGGCATAAGGCAGCCGGACGGCTTGAAAATCTTCTCCTTCCTGATAACTGAAATGTCCCCGCTGCGACATGGCCGGCACTGGCTTCTCATTGCCGCCGGACGCATGAAACGGACGGGGCTTGGTGGCGCGCTTGTCAAAAGGCCGGTCCCATGTGCCTTTGAAATAAATCGCGTTCGCCAGCACCACCCGCGTCAAGGGCGGAAACGGCCAGCGAACGACATCCTTGATCCGGCCGCGCGTCTCGCGGTCCGCCCAATCGTTGATGGTTTGCGCCGATTCGGGTTTCTGGAAATCCACCGGAGCCAGTTCCGCCTGAAAGAAGCGGCTGTTGGTGGCGACGAATCCGGGTTTCAGATGCAGGCCCTGCTGGAACCAGATCGCATTCGCCAGGCTCAAAATCACATTGGTCTGCGCTTTCAAGGACTGGTTCAAATCCCTGACCGCGGCGTCCAGCGTTTCCGGCACCAGACCGGTCGTTTTCAAGACGCGTTGCATCTCGGCCCTGGTATCCCCGGCCGCGCCGTTGGCCACCATTTGCAGCACGCTCGAAACACTGAACGGCGAGATGAAAACATTGGCATCCGGCTGTTCCGCCGCGATCTGTTTCAACAAATCAAACGCAAACCCCGTGTTGGCCGCAGCCAGGTTGGCCTGGTCTCCCGGGGAATCCGCCAGGACTGTCCAGGCGATGAAGCCCAGCAAAGTGCAAAATGCGGATTTTCTGCCCATGACGACCTGAATAACAGAGTAAACCCACAAGACAAGCGGAAAGGAGGGATTAGATTTTGAGGCAGGGTCATCGCGCTGCGATGACCGCGCCGCGTGCAGCGGGGCAAAGGAAATCAGCCGAAGATGTTCCGCCCGCTGCACGCGGGCGGTGACGCCGCAGCGCGGCATCCCTACCATTGAGATTGCACCTACCACCAAAACGGCACCTGTGACCCATCAGGTTTAATGAGATTTTTTTAATGACACTGCGCCTCATGGTGTCAACAATGGGTCTGGCCACATGACTGTTACGCTGTTCATTCCCTGCTTTGTGGACGCGTTGTTTCCCCGCGCCGGCATCAGCATGGTGCAGATTCTGGAACGCCTCGGCCATCAGGTCGTCTGCCCGAAAACGCTCGCCTGCTGCGGCCAGCCCGCCTTCAACTCGGGTTATTGGGACGAAGCCCGTCCCATCGCCTCCCGCACGCTGGAAACCCTCAAGGATGCCGAAGCCGTCGTCATCGGCTCCGGTTCCTGCGGCGCCATGGTCAAAAAATTTTATCCCGAGCTGTTCGATGGGACGAAACACGCCAAACTGGCCGGCGAAGTCGCTGCGCGCACCTGGGAATTTTCCGATTTCCTCGTCAACAAGCTGGAGGTGACTGACCTGAACGCGCGGTTCCCGGCCAGGGTGACATTTCATGACGGCTGTCACGGCCTGCGCGAGCTCGGCATCAAGACCGCACCGCGAACATTGCTGGCCGGGGTCCGCGACCTGGTGCTGGTCGAAATGGCCGAGGCGGAAACCTGTTGCGGGTTCGGCGGAACGTTTGCAACCAAGTTCCCGATGATCTCCACCGCGATGGCGGAAGTGAAATGCGCCTCCGCCATTGAAACCGGCGCCGATTACATCGTTTCAAACGATTCCAGCTGCCTGATGCAAATCCAGGGCCTCGTTTCGCGCCAGGGCGGCAAAATCAAAACCCTCCACCTCGCCGAGGTGCTCGCCCAGCAATGAGCTCCTACGCCACAAAATTTTCGCGCGATGCCCGGCGCGCCACCCGCGACCGGCGCCTGCGCGAGACGATCAGCACCGCCCTGCATAATTATGAAATTGCCCGGGACGAACGCCAGACGGCATTTCAGGACTGGCAGACGGCGCGACAGGCTGCCGCCGAAACCAAATGGGAAGCCCTCAACCTCCTGCCCCAGCATCTCGCCAGCTTTGCCGACAAGCTCGCCGTGCGGGGCACCAAAGTCCACTGGGCCAGCACCGCCAAACAGGCCTGTGAAATCATCGTCGGCATCGTCCAGATCCGCGGCGCGCGGTCCATTGTCAAATCCAAGACAATGACAGCCGAGGAAATCCATTTGAACGAAGCCTTGGAAAAGGTCGGTTATGAGGTTGTGGAAACCGACCTCGGCGAATTCATTGTCCAGCTCCGCCACGAAGCGCCCTTTCACATCGTGTTTCCCTCCATGCACCTGAAGCGCGGTGAAATCAAGGAGCTGTTCCAAAGCGCCCTTGGCGATGCGCCTTCCGACAACCCGGAGGAACTCACCATGGTCGCCCGGCGGGCGCTGCGGAAAAAATATCTCGCGGTCGACGTCGGCATCACCGGGGCCAATTTTGCCATCGCCGAGACCGGCATGGTCTCCATCACCGAAAACGAGGGCAACGCCCGGCTGACCGCCGCCCTCCCGAAGACAATGATCACCCTGCTCGGAATCGAGAAGATTCTGCCGCGCATGTCGGACCTGGCCTTGTTTCTGCCCATGCTGGCAACGTCGGGGGCCGGACAGCCGATGACCGGTTACAACACGCTCTATGGCGGTCCCCGCCAGTTTGGCGAATGCGACGGCCCCGAGGAGTTTCACGTGGTCCTGCTGGATAATCGTCGCACTGAATTGCTCGCCGATCCCCAGCAACGCGACGCGCTCCACTGCATCCGCTGTGGCGCCTGCCTGAATGTCTGCCCGATTTTCCGCAACGTCGGCGGCCACACCTACAACACGACTTATTCCGGCCCGATCGGCTCGGTCATCACGCCGCATTTTCGCGGGTTGCAGGAATGGAAGCATCTTTCCGCCGCCTCGACGCTGTGCGGCGCCTGTTCCGAGGTCTGTCCGGTGAAAATCGATCTGCATCATCACCTGCTCCACAACCGCCGCAATGCCGCCAAGAAAAAACCTTCGGGCCGTGAACAATTCTTTTATGACTTGTGGACCTCCCTGGTGAACCATCCGTTCGTGTGGTGGCTCGGAAAAAAGACCGGCTGGCTGTTTCAACCACTGCATAAAATCGTCAGAGGCAGCCCGCTCGACCCGGTGCGGGCCTGGACCAAAACCCGCGACCTGCCGCCGATCCCGCGTCAATCGTTCAAGGACTGGTGGCGGAAACGAAGATGAGCGAACGCGATAACATCCTGGGCCGCGTCCGTGAGGCGCTGAAAACCAAGGCGCCCCGGCCCGGCACGCATGACGAGGACAATCCGCTGCCGGAGCCGCCCGCCTCCGGCGCCCGCCAATGGCTGCCTCACGCCGGAAACCAATTCAAGGATTGGGTGGAGTTGTTCCGGAAGAACGCCGCTGATTTGAAGGTTGATTTTGTCATGGTCACGTCCAGCGACGAAATGCGCCAGGCCCTGATCGGTTTGCGCGATACGGAAGGGTGGAAATCCGCCGCGTGCCATTCCGGTCTGCTGCCGGATGCCATCTGCCCGGCGCTCGGCCTGTTGATGGTGCATACGGACAAACATTATGATGTCAACGCGCTCGAAGCCTGCGACGTCGGCATCACCGAATGCGATGCCCTCATCGCCCAGACCGGCACCGTGATGTTGTCCAGCCGGCGCGCCGGTGGACGCGCCTTGTCCGTCCTGCCGCCGCATCATGTCGTGCTGGCGCGGCGGGACCAGCTCGTGCCTGACCTGCCCACCGCGTTCGATTTATTGAAAACCGAATATGGGGAGAATCTGCCCAGCATGATTTCGTTCATCACCGGCCCCAGCCGGACCGGCGACATCGAACGCATTCTCGTCCTCGGCGCACACGGTCCGAAGAAGCTGACCGTCCTGTGCGTTTGAGTTCGTTTCATTTCCAGCCCCAAGCCTCGCCCTGTTGACTCCCTCACACCCTGCCTGCCTGGTCAAGATAGTTGTCCTAATTTAATTCGTTTTGACGATTCGCTGCACTGTTTTAGACCGGTGCAAAAATTGTTAAACAAAACACCAAATTGGTTTGGTGCAATTTTTAAAGGAAGCGGAAAGTCGTAGTGAACAGAAAAATTAATTCAGTCAACGAAACAATCCAATTATGCCAACCGACTCCCGACCAACCGTTTGGGAGCATGCCCAATCCAAGGGCGTTTCGCGCCGCGACTTTCTTACGGCCTGCGCCTGGATGACGGCCATGCTCGGTCTGCCCGCCAGCGCCGTGGCGCAAGTCACCAAAACACTGGACACCAAACCGCGCATGCCGGTGTTGTGGTTTCATTTCCAGGAATGCACCTGCTGCTCCGAATCCTTCATCCGCTCCTCGCACCCGGGCATCGCCGACATCGTGCTGGACAAGATTTCGCTCGATTACACCGAAACGCTGATGGCCGGGTCCGGGGAACAGGCCGAACAGGCGTTGCATGACACGATGAAGAAATACAAGGGCGAATACCTGATGCTGGTTGAAGGCTCGGTGCCGACGGCCGATGGCGGGGTTTACTGCTGCATCGGCGGACGCACCGCGCTGGACATCCTGCAGGAAGCCGCCGCGGGCGCGAAGGCGCTGGTCTGCTGGGGCAGTTGCGCCTGCAATGGTTGCGTGCAGGCCGCCAAGCCGAATCCGACCCAGGCCACGCCCATCCACCAGCTGATTTCCGGCGTGCCGATCATCAAGGTGCCGGGCTGCCCGCCGATTGCCGAGGTGATGACCGGAACCATCGTTCATCTGCTCGCCTTCGACCGCATTCCCCAGCTCGACGGCCTGGGCCGGCCCAAGGCGTTCTATTCCCGACGCGTTCATGACACCTGTTATCGCCGGCCCAATTATGACGCCGGTCTGTTCGTCAATTCCTTCGACGACGAAAACGCCAAGCGCGGTTATTGCCTCTACAAAATGGGTTGCCGCGGCCCGGTCACCTATAATTCCTGCGGCGTCATGCGCTGGAACGGCGGCGTGAGCTTTCCCATCCAGTCCGGCCACGGCTGCATTGGTTGCAGCGAGGCGAATTTCTGGGACAACGGCCCGTTCTACCGGCACCTGCCGTCATTTCCGGGCTTCGGAATCGAAACCACGGCGGACAAGGTCGGCCTCGCCGTCGGCGCCGCCACGACCGTTGGCATTGCCGCCCATGCCATCTCCACCAACATCCGCAAACGAAAGATGATCAAGGAGGAAATGGCGTCGAGCGAGGACGTGCACGACGGTCGCGCGGAACAGGGCGGCTCCTAAACCGAGGAAAATATTATGGCTTCAAAACGAATTGTCATTGATCCGGTCACCCGCATCGAAGGCCACCTCCGCGTGGAAGTGGAGGTGAACAACGGTGTCGTTACCGACGCGTTCAGTTCCGGCACGATGGTGCGCGGACTGGAAATCATCCTGCGCGGGCGCGACCCGCGCGATGCCTGGGCCTTCGCCGAACGGACGTGCGGTGTCTGCACCACCGTCCACGCGCTCGCCTCGGTGCGTTCAGTCGAAGACGCCCTCGGCATCGTCATCCCCCCCAATGCGGAACTCATCCGCAACCTGATGTTCTGCACGCAATACATGCAGGACCACGTCGTCCATTTTTACCATCTCCATGCGCTGGACTGGGTGGACGTGGTCAGTGCGCTCAAGGCCGACCCGGAAAAGACCTCCGCCCTGGCGCAAAGCATTTCCAACTGGCCCAAAAGCTCGGTCGGCTATTTTTCCGACGTACAGAAGCGGATTGCCCGATTTGTGGAAAGCGGACAGCTCGGTATTTTTGCGAACGGGTATTGGGGCCATCCGGCCATGAAACTGCCGCCGGAGGCGAACCTGCTCGGCGTCGCGCATTACATCGAGGCGCTCGACTGGCAGAAAGAAATCGTCAAAGTCCACACCATTTTCGGCGGCAAGAATCCCCACCCGAACTATCTCGTCGGCGGCGCACCGTGTTCGCTGAACCTCGATGAGGCCAACGCCATCAACGCCGAACGCCTTGCCTTCGTGGGCAAATTGCTGGCGGACGCGAAAACGTTCGTCGAACAGGTTTACATTCCCGATCTGCTCGCCATCGCGTCGTTTTACAAGGACTGGGGCGCCATTGGCGGCGGCCTGACCAATTACCTGGCCTACGGCGACCTGCCCACCAACGGTTTTGGCGACCCGGGCAAATTCAAATTCCCGCGCGGCGTCATTCTGGATCGGGACCTGACCAAGATTCACGAGGTGGATGCGCATGACCCGCAGCAGGTCAAGGAATCCATCACGCATTCCTGGTATCAATATTCCGACGGCGACGCCGCCGCGAAACATCCCTGGGATGGCGAAACCAAACTCAACTACACCGGCCCCAAACCGCCTTATGACCAGCTCAACGTGGAGGGCAAATATTCCTGGCTCAAGACCCCGCGCTGGAACGGCCACGCGATGGAAGTGGGGCCGCTCGCCCGCCTGCTCGTCGGCTATGGCACCGGCCGCACCGACATTCAGGAGGCCGTGAACATGGTGCTGAAAAAACTCGAGGTGCCGGTCGCTGCGCTCTATTCCACGCTCGGCCGCACCGCCGCCCGCGGCATTGAAACCTATCTCGTCGCACAGTGGGCGCAGGAATTTTACGGCGACCTGCTGGCGAACATCAAAAACGGCGATTCCCGCACCTTCAACAATGAGAAATGGGAGCCGGCCACCTGGCCGGCGCAGGCCAAAGGCGTGGGCATGAGCGAAGCCCCGCGCGGCGCGCTCGCCCACTGGATTGTCATCGAGAACGAAAAAATCGCCAACTACCAGCTCGTCGTGCCCTCCACCTGGAACGCCTCCCCGCGCGACGCGCAGGGACAACGCTCGGCCTACGAGGCCTCGCTCATCGGCACGCCGGTGGCCGACCCTGACAAGCCGCTGGAAATCATCCGCACCATCCACTCCTTTGACCCGTGCCTGGCCTGTGCCGTGCATTTGTACGATCCGCAGGGCCGCACCCTCAACCGCGTCACCGTCGGTGGCTAGGAGGCATTATGCAAAAAACCACCCTTGGCCGGGTTTACGTCTGGGAAATTCCCGTCCGGTTTTACCATTGGCTCAACGCCCTCTGCCTCGTCGTGCTCTGCGTGACCGGGTATCTCATCGGCGCTCCCCTCGCCATCCAGAAGGCGTCCGAGGCGTCCTTTTCCTACTGGTTCGGCACCACGCGGTTCATTCACTTTGTCGCTGCCTACCTGTTCTTTTTCAATTTCCTGTTCCGCATCTACTGGGGCTTTGTCGGAAACCGTTATGCGAACTGGAAAAATTTCATCCCGTTCCGCAGAAAACAGTGGAAGGAAATCAAGCAGGTCATCGCCGTGGATGTCCTGCAGGCCGACAGCCAGCCGATTGAAACCATCGGCCACAACGCCGTCGCCGGGTTCACCTATTTCCTGACATTCCTCGCGTTTCTGTTCCAATGCATTACCGGCTTCGGACTCTACGCCGCCATGAGCAAATCGTGGTTCCCGCAGTTGTTCGCCTGGATCGTGCCATTGATGGGCGGTGATTTTGCCGTGCGCCAGTGGCATCATGCCTTCATGTGGTTCTTTATTTTGTTCGCGCTTGTCCACGTTTACATCGTGTTCTATCACGATTATGTCGAAGGCCGTGGCGAAATTTCCTCGATGGGCGGCGGCTGGAAATTCATCGAAAAGGAATACCATCCCGTGCTGAAAAAGGAAAAGCCGGGAACATCAGAAAGAAAACCAAAATGACCGATGACTGTCTCCAGCCTCGGCCGCTCATTCTGGGCATCGGAAATCTTTTGATGGGCGATGAGGGCGTCGGCGTCGTCGCCATCCGGCACCTGGAAAAGAAAGGGTTTGCCGAGTGGGCCGAACTGGTCGATGGCGGCACCAGCGGTTTTCATCTGCTCGGCCTGTTCCGCAATCAACAGCATCTGGTCCTGATCGACGCCACGACCGATGGCCAGCCCCTCGGCACCGTCTCGCTGATCCAGCCCCGCTACGCCAATGATTTTCCGCCCACCCTCACCGCGCATGACATCGGGTTGAAGGATCTCATCGAATCCGCGGCACTGCTCGGTTACTGGCCGCAGGTGGATTTGATCACCGTTTCGATTGGCGATCTCGGTTCGATGACCATGGAGCTGTCTCCACCGGTCATGGCCGCCATGCCGCAGATTGAAACCCTGGTGAGGCGCTGCCTGGAAAAAGGCGTCGAAGGAACGACCCCTGTCCTGCTCACTTCTTCTTTACTGCCGCAAGCTGCTCTTCGATGAAGTCCAGCCAGGCCTTCATTCCTTCGCCCGTCTTTGACGACAATTCGAAGATGCGGGCGTGATGGCTGACCCGCTGTAGATTTGCCAGCGCCAGTTTGCGGTCGAAACCGGCGGCGGACGCCATGTCCGTCTTGGTCACCACCGCCACACTCGCCGAATGAAACATCGGCGGGTATTTGAGCGGCTTGTCTTCGCCTTCCGTGACGGAAAGCAGCACGATGCGCAAATCCTCTCCCAGATCATAATCGGCCGGGCAGACCAGATTGCCCACGTTTTCAATCACCAGAACATCGACCTGGTCCAGATCAATTTTGGCCGCAGCCTTCGAAATCATGTCCGCATCCAGATGACAGATGGTGCCGGTGGTGATTTGCACCACGGGAATTCCGGCGGTGCGCAGCCGGGCAGCGTCATTGTCAGTGGCGAGGTCCCCGACGATCACTCCCACCCGCAGGCGCCCGGCCAGCTTTGCGGCCGTTTCGCGGATGAAAGTCGTTTTGCCCGAACCCGGCGAGGAAACCACATTGAGCACCAGCAATTTTTTGGCGCGGAAAAACCCGCGGTTTTGTTCCGCCAGCCGATCGTTCTTCTCCAGCAACGACCGCTGCAGAGTCACTGTCTGTCGGCCGTGGCCATGCTCCGCCTCAGGATGATGTTCATGCACATGGTCATGATGATCATGTCCGTGGTCGTGGTCATGGTCGTGCCCGTGTTCATGAGCATGGCCGCCAATGTTCACGTCTCCACCCAAGCCACATCCGCATTCTTTGCACATATCAGTCAATCTCCACCGAGGCGATTTCCAATTCCCGCCCCCGCCGCAGTTGACCGCTCGGCTGATGGCAGCGGGGACATTCACTCAGCAAATCCGCGCATTCAAATTCCACGCGGCAATCCGGACACCAGCAGGCGGCCGGCACCGTTTCCAATTCCAGGCTTGCGCCTTCAGCCATAGTATCGCGGCAAACCACGTCAAACGCAAACCGCAGTGCCTCCGGCACCACTCCGCTCAACGCACCCACCCGCAGGCGTAAAACCAGAATCCGGCGGGCGTCAGAGGTCCTGGCCGCTTCCACCGCCATCCGCACCGCTTCTTCCATGATTGAAACTTCATGCATGATCAAGGGACCCGGAACCTCCGATAAAATGCCGCAACCGGCGAAGCTTGAAAAGCTTTTCCCCTCCAGGCACCCGTGCGAATACAAAAATACAAAAAGAGTTGACTAAACATTGAATTGGACGGAGTCCTGTTCTCTGTGCACGGCCAATATTCGGGAACAAAATCAGACGGTTTCCCGGCCAAATGAACACGATTCGAACCTGTGAATCCTGCCGGAAGGAGCTGCCGGCGGATGCGCCGTCAGGTTTGTGTCCGCAGTGCCTGGCAACCGTCGCCAGTGCTGCACCCCCGCCCACACCCAAGGGAGCAGGCTTTTCACCGCCACATCCGGACACCCTGCGACCGCTTTTCCCACAGCTGGAAATTCTGGGATTGCTCGGGCATGGCGGCATGGGCGCGGTTTACAAGGCGCGTCAACGGGGGCTGGACCGCCTGGTTGCGCTCAAGGTGCTTCCGCCTGAAATTTCACAGGAACCGGGTTTTGCGGAGCGGTTCGCCCGCGAGGCGCGGGCTCTGGCCCGGCTCAGTCATCCCAACATTGTCACCGTCATTGACCTCGGGCAATCCGGTCCGCTTTACTATTTCCTCATGGAATTTGTGGACGGGGTGAATTTGCGCCAAATGTTGCAATCCGGCCATTTGTCTCCGCGCGATGCCCTGGCCCTGGTGCCGCAAATTTGTGAAGCGCTCGAATATGCCCATGGCGAAGGCATCATCCACCGCGATATCAAACCCGAAAATATTCTTCTGGACGGAAAAGGCCGCATCAAGGTCGCCGATTTCGGCCTGTCGAAACTCGTCGCGGCGGCGGCGCCTTCCGCACAGTTGACGCAATCCAACCTGGTGATGGGAACGCTGCATTATATCGCGCCCGAACAATTTGAGCGGCCACAGGCGGTGGATCATCGCGTCGATCTCTACGCCTTGGGAGTGATCATTTACGAAATGCTCACCGGCGAACTGCCGCTGGGCCGTTTTGAACTGCCTTCGCGGAAAGCAGCCGTTGACCCCAGACTGGATGAATTGGTCCTGCGCGCCCTGGAGCGGAACCCCGCAAGGCGATATCAACATGCCGGCGAAATCCGGATGGAACTGGAAGGCATTGCCGGCATCGCTTCAAAACTTTCGCCCGAAGTCAGCCGGAAGCTTGGCTTTGAATACCGTTCCAAAGCCGCCCTGTTCGGCTGGCCGCTGTTGCATGTGGCCACGGGCGTTGAACCGTTGACCGGCCGCAAACGCAGTGCCAGAGGCATCATCGCACTGGGATCGGCACCGGTAGGGGTTTTTGCCTTCGGCGATTTTGCCGTTGGCGTGATTGCCTGCGGCATCGTCGGCTGCGGTTTGATTTCCGTTTCCGTGATTGCCGTAGGGGTGGTGGCGATGGGCAGCGTGGCGATCGGCCTGGGAATGGGAATGGGAGTTGCGGCCATCGGCGCGGTGGCCGCCGGCAGCGTTGCCCTGGGTTACTATAGCAGTGGTCCGATAGCCTGGGGCGTACATGTGGCCAGCCACGATCCGTCGGCTCAAGCGTTTTTCGACAATCCAAAAACTCACAGCCTGATGCAAGAGGTCAGCCTGGCATGCATTATCGCCATGCCGGTGTTCATAGCCATCGGGCTGGTCCCCAAGCTGATGGCAGTTTTTGCCGAACGCCGGTCCCGGAAGGCCCGGACCAAAACCGGTCCCGGATGAAACCGACTTGAGCCTGTTGTCTGACAGCTTATGACCCCGGGATTGGAATCTGTTTGAAAAAAATGCCCGCCCACGGCAGATTGCTGGCATGCAATCCGTTTTTACCGGGCCGGTTTATGTGGTGCGCGACAATATCGACACCGACCAGATCATTCCCGCGCAATATTTGACGCTCGTGCCGACCATTCCGGATGAATACGAGAAGCTCGGTTCCTATGCGCTCGCGGGCCTGCCGGAATCGCTGTATCCAACCCGCTTCATCAAAGACGGCCAGCTGGACACCGAATATCCGATCATCCTGGCCGGGAAAAATTTCGGCTGCGGCAGTTCGCGCGAACATGCACCCATTGCCATCGGTTCGGCGGGATGCAAAATTGTGCTCGCCGAAGGCTTTGCCCGCATTTTCTTCCGCAACTCCGTTGCCACCGGCGAGCTCTATCCCTGCGAAATCACCGAACGCCTTTGCGACACGTTGAAAAACGGCGACGTGGTCACCGTTGACCTCGATGCCGCCACCGTCACGGTCAAGGCCACTGGCAAGGTGTTTAAATTCAAGCCGCTGGGCGACGTCCGCCCGGTGGTGGACGCCGGCGGATTGTTCAATTACGCGCGCAAAAGCGGCATGATCCCGGCGCAGAAGTAGGCGGCATCACGGTTGTGAAACCGCCCGTCCTCCTCCCCTGCCCGCGCTTCCTGAAGCGGCTTCCCGGCACGCTGACGCTGCCGGACCAGCAGCCGCTCCCGCCATTCAGTGTCCTCCAGAGCGATTCCGCGCCCGACCACCCGGAAGGCCACGCCATCACCATCAATCAGCAGGGGGTGAAAATCGAGTTTCGCGAAAACGCCGGCCTGCGGACGGCCATGGCCACGATGCGTCAATTGTTGCGCCAGTATGGCCGCCGGTTGCCATACCTGGAAATCCGCGATTGGCCCGACTTCTCCCGCCGCGGCGTCATGCTGGACGTCTCGCGCGGGCGCGTGCCCAAGCTCGAAACCCTGCTCCGGCTCGCCAGCCGCCTCGCTGATTTCAAAATCAACGAGCTCCAGCTTTACACCGAACATACTTTTGCATACTCAAAATATCCAACTGTGTGGCAAAGCTGGGGCGCCTTGACCGGCGAGGACATCCGCCAGCTCGATGCGCACTGCCATCAATTGGGCATCGACCTCGTGCCCAACCAGAATTCCTTCGGCCACCTGCGCTATTTCCTGGAGCATCCCCAACTAAAAAAACTGGCCGAAGTCTCCGGACCTTATTCCGATCCGGGCGGTGAATATGTCCGCCGGCCTTCGACGCTGGCACCGAACCATCCGGGCACATTGCCTTTTTTGCGCGGACTTTACGACGAATTGCTTCCGCACTTTTCCAGCCCATTCTTCAATGTCGATTGCGACGAAACCTGGGATCTGGGCCGCGGACAAAGCCAACAACTTTGCGCCACCAAAGGCCAGGGCCGCGTTTACCTGGACTTTTTGCGGCAGATTCACACCGAACTATCCGCCCGCGGCAAAGGCATGATGTTCTGGGGCGACATCATTCTGAAGTACCCGAAGTTGATTCCGGAATTGGCCAAGCTTGGCAGGGACGCGTTGCCGCGCGTCCAGGCTGGTCAGCAGTTTAGCCCTGCGATCATTGCCTTAAACTGGGGTTATGAAGCGGACCATCCGTTCGACCGGGAAGCCGCGCAATTTGCCCGGGCGAAAATCCCGTTTTATGTCTGCCCCGGGACCTCGTCCTGGCAAACGCTGATTGGCCGGCACGACAACGCCCTGGCCAATTTGCGCGCCGCGGCCAAAGCCGGACGCAAACACGGCGCGCTCGGTTATCTCATCACCGACTGGGGCGACGGCGGGCATCCGCAGCCGCTGGCCGTCAGTTACCCTCTGTTTCTGGCGGGCGCTTCATTGAGCTGGTGCGCGAAAACCTTCGACGAAAGCAAACTGACTGCCGTTTTGAACCGCGATGTGTTCAACGATCCGACTGCCAACGCCGCGGAAGCGGCCCTGGCCCTGGGACGCGCGCATTTAAAATTGAAATTCAAGGCGGCCAACGAAACGCCGCTGGGCACCGCCATCGCCGCCCCGCCTCCAGAACAGCGCGAACTCTTTTGCCGGAACGGATTGAAACATTACGCCCGGATTTCCGGCCCCTGCCTCCGCGCCGCGCTGAAAGAAATCGAAAAACAGCGTGTCCGGCTGCGGCGCGCCATCGCCGCCAACAAAACCGGCGGACTGTTATTGCGGGAACTGGACCTGGCGGCGCGCATGGCGGCCGCCTCCTGCCGGTTCATGTTGTGGCAACAGGCTCGCGCCGCAGGGAAAATGGCCGACGCAAAACGTCTGGCGCAAGCCGGCATCAGCGAATTGGAGAAGCTGGACAAGGATTTCACCGCCTATTGGCCTGAACGCAACAAGGCCACCCCGGAACATTGCTCCGCCTTTTTGAAGTGGCGGATAAAAGAGTTAAGGCAGAAGGCGGAATGAAGCAGGCAGAAAAATCAAATTTTCCAACCCTGGGCCGTTGGATTCGCCCTGCCTAATTCTGCCTTCTTCATTTGCTTTTTACGTCCCAAGCATCGCGCAGGCCATCGCCGAGAAAATTCAGGGCCAGCAACGTTGCCACCAACACGCCGCCGGGACAGATCACCAGCCACCAGTAAATCCGGATGGGATTAATCTGGCCGACGCCCTCCGCGATAAGCGTGCCCCAGCTCGCCATTGGCGGCTGCACACCCAAACCGAGATAACTTAAAAACGATTCGTACAGAACGATCGCCGGCACGGTGAGCGCGAGATAAGTGATGACCACGCCAAAAACATTCGGGATGATGTGACGTGACAGAATCCGCACCGGCCCGCCGCCCAGCGTACGGCTGGCCTCCACAAATGCCCGCGTCCGCAACGACAACACCTGCCCCCGCACGATGCGCGCCATGGTCAGCCATGACACCATGCCCAATCCAACAAACAACAGCACCACACGCAAAGCGCCCTGCAAGGCCGGAGATGATTCGATAAAATGCGATTGCTTCAGTACTTCCCCCACGGTGGTGATAAGGACAATCACGAAAATGATCGTCGGCAACGAATACAGAACGTCCACGATGCGCATCAACACACCGTCCAGGCGTCCACCCACATAACCGGCAATCGCGCCCCACAACACGCCGATGACGAGGCTCACCATGGCGCCAAAGATCCCCACGAGCAGCGAAATTTGCGCACCAAACAGGATGCGGGAGAAAAGGTCGCGTCCATGGGCGTCGGTGCCGAACCAGTATTGGGCGGACGGCGGCGCGAAAGCAGCATCGGAAAGCTGGTCGGGATCGTGCATCTGGGCAAAGGTGCCACCCATGATTTTCAAAAAGACCGGCCAGACCATGATGGCGAGAAGCAGTAAAACAAGGTACCCGGTGCTGAGGACGGCGGGACGGTTCCGCCGGAAGCGCTGCCACGCCCGCCGGCCGGGGCTGGTTTGCCGAGGGTCGAGGCTCGAGGCTCGAGCGCCAGAAGCTGGTTGTCCTGGCGTCAGGTTGCCCTCGACTCTCGACTCTCGACTCTCGACTGGATTATTCATATTTCACCCGAGGGTCCAGCAGGGTATAGGCAAAATCGACAGCCAGGTTCAGTCCGATAAGGAGGATCGCATAGAGCAGCGACAGGCCCACGATGAGCGGGTAATCGCGATTCAGCGAGCTGTTGACCAGAAAGACGCCGATGCCGGGAATCTGGAAGATGTTCTCGATGACAAATGAGCCGGTCAGCATATCGGCGAGCATGGGACCGGAATAGGAAACGACCGGCAGGACGGCCAGGCGAAGGGCGTGCCGGAGCAGAAGCCGGTTTTCGCCGAGTCCTTTGGCCCGCGCGGCCGTGATGAATTCGGATTGCATGGCGTTCAACATCCCTTCCCGCATCAGCCGGGCGACTTTGCCGGCAAAAAACAGACCCAGGGCAATGGGTGGCAGGACCATGTGCCAGGGCGTTTCCCACAGGCCGACGGGAAGCAACCGCCATTTGATGGCAAAAACGAGAATCAGCAAGGGAGCGACGACGAAACCCGGCACGCACACAGCCAAAGTGGCCAGAAAACTGCCGGCGTAATCCGGCCAGTGGCCGCGCCGGGCGGCGGTGATGAAGCCGACGGGCAATCCTACCCCCATGGCAAAACCGAAGGCCAACATGCCGAGCAGCATCGAAACCGGCAAACCCTCGGCGATGATATCGTTGACCGTATGGTTGCGGTATTTGAGCGAGACGCCGAAATCGCCATGCGCCAGGTCGCCGAGGTAGCGGCCGTATTGTTTCCAGATTGGTTCGTCGAGATGATATTTGGCCTTGAGGGCACGCTCGATTTCGGGCGAAGCCGGGGCGCGTTCGCGGTCAAAGGGGCCGCCCGGAGCGAGGCGCACCAGCACAAACGCCAGCGCGCTGATGACCAGCAGCAACGGAACGGCGAACAGAAGACGCTTCAGTAAATACATGATTAGTTTGGCCCTCGACTCTCGACTTTCGACCCTCGACCTATCCTCCCGATGGCCTGCAACGCATGGTTGTCCAGCACGTTCGGATAAATACCTTGAATCCGGTTGGTGTCGTAATAATTGATGCCGACGTAAAAGTAAATCGGCACGATGGGCACCTCGTCGCGGACCAGCATGGTTTCCGCCTCCTGAAACAATTTTTCACGCGCTTTCAAATCGGGTTCCTGGTTAGCGCGCCGGATGAGGTCATCGTAACGGAGGTTCTTCCAGCCGGTGCGGTTGTTGCCGTCATTGCTGGTGAACAGGCCGAGAAAAGTGTTGGGGTCGTTGTAATCGGCCACCCAGCCCGAACGCGACAGGTCATAATCGAGGTGCGACTGTGCGTTCAGGTACGCCGCCCATTCCATCTGGTGCAGGTCCATCTGGATGCCCAGTTCGTCGCGCCACATCTGCTGTAATTCGACGGCGATTTTTTCATGGATTTTCGACCCGCCGCCGGCCGAGGCGTTGAACAGGTATTGAAAGCGGGGAAAACCTTTGCCCCCCGGATAGCCGGCATCCGCCAGCAACCGTCGCGCCCGCGCCGGATCGTAACCAAGTCCTGCCAGCGACGAATAATTGGCCGTGCCGTCGGGAACGAGATGGGATGCGGGTTTTTCGCCACCCTGGGTGATTTTTTTGACGATGCGCTCCTTGTCCACAGCCAAGGCGAGCGCCTGACGCACCCGCGGGTCATTAAACGGTTTGCGCGTCACATTGAAGCGGAAAAAATAGGTGTCGAGCGTGGTGAAGGTATGAAAATCCGGACGTTTGAGCAGCACATCCAGCAAACCCGACGGGATGAGCGCGGCATCCCAGACGATGTCGGCCTCGCCGCGTTCGTAGAAGCTCAAAGCCACATTGGCCGAGCCGACGGGCAGGATGTCGATGATGTCCGACCGGGTATTGGCGGCGTTCCAATATCGGGGATTTTTTTTGAGGCGGATCTTGTCATTGAGCCGCCAATAGGCCAGTTCGAATGCGCCGCTGACCGGCAAGGGCCTCGCCATGAGCCAGCGGTCCCCGTATTTCTGAATCGTTTGACGGGGCACAACGCAAACCACCGGCATGGCACAGACATCGGGAAAAAACGGCGTCGGGTGATTCAACTGGATGCGGACGGTCAACGGGTCGAGCGCGTGAACGCCGACGAGGGGCGGATCCTTGATTTTACCCGAGTTAAAGCCTTCGGCATTGGTGACAAAAAAGAGCGATCCGGCGTATTCGGAAGCCGTGACCGGGTCGAGGGCGCGGATCCAGGAATAGACCACGTCATCGGCGGTGATCGGTTCACCGGTGGACCAGACCAGATTTGTCCGGAGATGGAAGGTGTAGGTGCAACCATCAGGTGAAATTTCCCAGTGATGGGCAAGGCCCGGGTCGGCGCTGCCGGTTTTGGCATCGTAATATGTCAACCCTTCGAAGATGCCAAGGGCAACGCGCATGTCGGCCTGGCCGGAGAGGATTCCCGGGTCGAGGGACTGGGGTTCCGCACCGTTGAGAATGGTGAGGTCGGCCCGGGGCTCATGGCGGCCACAACCCAGAAGGCAGAGGAAAGCGACGGTGCAAAAAGCAAAACGCGCCCGCGAAAAAATCCGCCGGGCGCGAGAGAGAATGGCCATTGGGTTATTTCGATTGCGCCGGCGCCTCCGGGGCATTGGTGGGCGCAGACAAGGGCACGCTCAACAGATTGTTGGCGGGCGGAGCAACCGGCGGTGTCGCCGGGGCCGGAGCCGGGGTGGTTTGCGGGTTGGCCACCGGCAGTTGCATTTGCTTTTGTTCCAACTGTTTTTCAAATACGGCCGCGCTGTTGTTCTTGTGCAGTTGGTCCTGCATATGGGCGAGCAGCAGGGCCATCACAAAGAAAACCACGGCCGCCCATTTCGTGACTTTGGTGAGGATGTTGCCAGATCCGGCGCCAAACAAGGCATCCGCCGCTCCGCCGCCAAACGCCAGTCCGGCGCCGGCGTCCTTTTTGGGCAATTGAACCAGGACCAGCAGGACCAACACCAGGCAGTTGATCACCAGAATAACCGTCAAAATGCCTACAATAAAACTCATAACCAGTTTCTATATCGAATTTTTAATGATATCCGCAAAACTTCGCGCTTCGAGCGAGGCGCCGCCGACCAGCGCACCATCCACGTCCGGCTGGCCCATCAGTTCCTTCGCGTTGGCCGGTTTGACACTGCCGCCGTATTGGATGCGGACCTTTTTCGCCACGGCCTCGTCAAAAATCTTCGCGAGCAAGGCGCGAATGAAGGCATGCGCATCCTGCGCCTGCTGCGTCGTTGCCGTCTTGCCGGTACCGATGGCCCAAACCGGCTCGTAAGCGACGATGGTCTCAACCATTTGTTCCTTTGTCAAACCGGCAAGGCTGCCGCGCACCTGGGTTTCCAGCACCTTTTCGGTCTGGCCGCCCTCGCGCTCGGCCAGCGTTTCGCCGACGCAAACGATGGGTTTGAGCGACGCGGCATGGACCGCGGCGGCTTTTTTGGCGACGATCGCGTCGGATTCCTTTTGATATTGGCGGCGTTCCGAATGGCCGAGAATGACGTAGCGCACGGAAAATTCCTTGAGCATCCCGGCACAGATCTCGCCGGTGAACGCGCCAAAATTCTGGGCGCTCATGTTTTGCGCACCCAGCCTGAGATTCGAATCCAGGATGACCTTGGACACCGAATCCAGCGCCGTGTAAGGCGGGCAGATGACCATATCCACCTCCCGGACATTGGCCAGCTCCAGCTTGAGGCTGTTGACGAGCGCCAGCGCCTCCGCCACGGTCTTGTTCATCTTCCAATTGCCGGCAATGATTAATTTACGTTCTTTATTCATGTTTAAAAAATTAAACCACGAATTAACACCAATGAACACTAATCAAGAATTGTGTTCTTCAGTTTGGCCCATTCGTGTCCATTCGTGTCCATTCGTGGTTATTTCTCACTCAACGCCGCGACGCCGGGCAGCACCGCGCCTTCCAGAAATTCCAGGCTGGCCCCGCCGCCGGTGCTCATAAAGGTCACCTTGTCACCCAGTTTGGCCTTGTTGATGGCTTTCACGCTGTCGCCGCCGCCGATGATGCTTTTGGCCCCGTTCTTCTGCGTGGCATCGGCCACGGCCTGCGCCACGGCATTGGTGCCGGCGGCAAATTGTTTGTTTTCGAACAGACCCATCGGTCCGTTCCATAAAATGGTTTTGGCTTTGCCTATCACGTCGGCATAGGCCTTGACCGTGGCCGGACCGATGTCCAGCCCGGCGGCATCATCGGGACAATTCATGTCCGCATTGATGCGCGGGTTCTGCCATTCGATGACCGGCTTGCCTTTTTTATCCAGCTTGTCGGTTTTCACCGGCACCGCCACCATGTCGTCCACCGGCAACAGGAACTGCACCTGCTTCGCCGCCGCCTTTTCCAGCGCGGATTTGGCGATGTGCGTGGCGTCAGGTTCCACCAGCGATTTGCCGGTCTTGTAACCCTGGGCCAGACGGAAAGTATAAGCCATGGCGCCGCCAATCAGGATCGTATCTGCCTTTTCCAGCAGGCGGTCGATGACCTTGATTTTATCCGAGACCTTGGCGCCACCGAGGATGACGATGAAGGGCCGGGCGGGCTTTTCGAGCTCATCGCCGAGAAACTTCAATTCGCGTTCCATCAACAGGCCGGCGGCGCATTTGCCGCCGCGTTTGGCCACCAGCCGGGCCACGCCTTCGGTGGAAGCATGGGCGCGATGCGCCGCGCCAAAGGCATCGTTCACGTAAACGTCGGCAACCTGGGCCAGTTTTTCGGCAAAGGCGGGGTCGTTGGCTTCCTCCTCGTTGTAATAGCGGACGTTTTCAAGCAATACCACGTCACCGTCCTTCATTCCGGACGCGGCTTTCGCGACCTTGTCCCCGATGCAATCATCAACGAAGGAGATGGGCTTTCCGAGCAGTTCGGACAACTTCACCGCCACGGGCGCCAGCGACATGGTCGCCTCACGCTTGCCCTTGGGCCGGCCCATATGGGCGGTCAAGATCAACCGGCCGCCTTTTTCGATGAGCAGCCGCAGGGTCGGCAGGGTTTCCACGATGCGCGTGGCATCGGTTATGACCATCTGGCCATCCTTTTCCTCAAGGGGAACGTTGTAGTCCACGCGCAAAAAAACGCGTTTACCACGGACATCCAGATCTTTAACAGTCAATTTAGCCATAAATCTCGTGATTTAAGAAAAATCAGGACGGGCAGGATACCCCAGGAGCGGGATGAGTAAAGTGAATTCAGTGGAATGGAACGGCACTCTTTCGCCTCGTCCCTGCGATTTGTGTTCCGCGCCATTTATTAAAGATTCGCTGTTCAATCGCACAAGAACCGGGGTACGACCCGCGCAAGGTCGGCAAGCAATTACCCGTTGTGCAAATCCGGTATTCGCTTACATTAGTAGAATTAGAAGCATTGAAACAAATACTAGTCAGGATAGGATATTCTTTTTGGATAATCTGCGGGCGTTTGTTGTTTTGTGTGTGGTGGGATTGCACGGGGCGATGGTTTACATGGATTACCCGCCATCCTGGTGGTATGTGACGGACCCGCAGCACAGTCTGTTTTTTACGGCCGTTTCCATCCTGGTGGACATTCCGATCATGATGGTGTTTTTTTTTGTTGCAGCCTACTTCACCCTGCCCTCCCTGCTCCGGCGTGACACCAAGACCTTCCTGAAAGACAAATTCATCCGTATTGGCGCGCCTTGGATCGTCGGGGTGCTGCTCCTGACCCCGCCCACGGAATATCTTGCCTATTATTCCCGTCACGTCCCGATGGGATTCCTGAAATTCTGGGCCACCGATTTTTGGGGGGCGCGTTACCAACAATCGGTGTATTGGTTCCTCGGAATTCTCTCGTTGTTCTTTGTCCTCAGCGCACTGGCCAGGCCCTGGTTGCTGCAGATTCCCCGCCGCAACTCGCCTCCCTCATGGAAACTGCTCGCCGGGTTCTGGGGCATTACGACCCTGGCGGTGATCCTGTTGGGCCTTTTGCATGTGCCGGAAGTCTGGTTTACCGGCTGGTATGTCTTCGTGTTCCAGCCCTGGCGGGTGCCCCTCTATATCGGCTATTTCATCCTGGGAATCATCGCCTGGTTGAATGGCTGGTTTACCGCCGCGGGATACAAACCGCGGCTGACCCCATGGTCAGGGCTGTGGATTTTGACTGGAGCGCTCTATCTGGAGACGCGGTTTGCCTGTACCCGGTTCGCGATCATCAAGATGGTTCACGACTTGATTCACAATAACATTCCCGGCCAATCGCCGGTCATCCTGCACGCATATCAGGCGGTGCTGTTCAACACCTTCTGCCTTTGCTCGGTGATGGCTGGCGCGTCGTTCTTCCAGCGTTATGTCAACGGTACTGGCCGCGTCTGGCAAAGCCTGGCGGCCACTTCTTATGGCGTTTATTACATTCATCCCCTGATCATCTATCCTCTGGCCTTGTGTTTCATGGGCCTGACCTTTCCGCTTTACCTCAAAGCGTCCGTGGTTACCGGGCTGGCCTTTTTCCTGTCCTGGGCGGCAAGTGCGTTTGTATTGAGAAAAGTGCCCTTTTTGCGCCGGGCCTTTTAAAATCCCGGGATTAACCAATGACGATGTCTCTCCAGCTGCCCGAGGTCCGGTTGGAACTTTTTTCCATGTCCTTGCTCTTAGTCTTGAACCACATGCGTTGTTTGGGCCCTTGTGAATAACAATTGAATAAAAAAACATGGTATTGAAGTTGGCTTTCGGGTACATAATATCCTTTCTATTCCAATGACAGCTGTAGAAGTGGGAAAACTGCGGATCCTGGTGGTGGATGACGAACCTTCGGTGGGCGAAATCGTCAAGATGCTGCTCAATGCTGACGGCCATGAAGTGGACGCAACCAGCAGTGCCAAAGAGGCTCTAACCAAGTTTGAACCTGGCCGTTACGACCTCGTTTTTACCGACTATGCAATGCCCGGCATGCGCGGGGACCAACTGGCGACGGCCATCAAAAGCTGCGCCCCCGGCCAACCGGTCGTCATGATCACCGGTCACGCGGGAACGGTGCCCGAATCGCCCGACGTGGATTTGGTGCTCGGCAAACCTTTCATGCTGGACGATCTCCGGGACGCCATCGCCGCCGTGTTGCCGGAACGAAGCCGTGTGGCGTAAGAACCTGTCTGAAAATTGTAGCGTCAGCCATCTTGGCTGACGTGAAGCCGTGGCTCCCAGCCCGGCGGTAAAAAAAGTCGCCCCGCAGACAATCTTGTAAAATATGAGCGTTACCCTAACGCGTACGTTTTTTCCGGGTGGCAGGATGCCGCCCTCTACGGCAGGCGGGACGCCTGCCGCTACCTTTAAGACAGGCTCTGAAGGCTGAACTCCAGCAGGTTTCCCCGACAAAGCAAAAGACCTTGGGATTCAACCGGAGCCTTCAGCTCTTGGGCCTGACTTCTGATGGTTGTCACATCCATCCCCTTCCTCTAACCTGACGGCCGATTTCAGGCAACGAAATCATGCCAACAACGCCCGCCCAACCAGCCGCCAGCCAGGTTCCACTCTGCGTGGACCTGGACGGCACATTGATCCGGACCGACCTGCTCTGGGAATCGCTGGCGCGGCTGCTGCGGCGGAATCCGTTCCAGCTTCTGCCGGTTTTGATCTGGTGGATGCGCGGCCGGGCGTTTTTAAAACAACAACTCGCGCGGCGCGTCACCATTGATCCCGCCGACCTGCCCTATCACGAACCGTTCCTCGCCTTTTTGCGGGAACAAAAAGCCGCCGGCCGGAGACTGTTCCTGGTCACCGCCTCCGACCGCGGCATGGCGTTGCCGGTCGCCAATCATGTCGGACTCTTTGACGAAGTGCTGGGCAGCGACGGCCGGACCAATCTGCGCGGCGCCAACAAGCTGAAGGTCTTGACCGAAAAATTCGGCGACCGCGGTTTTGATTACGCCGGGAATTCGGCCGTGGATCTCGTCGTGTGGCGCGGTGCACGGGAAGCGATTGTGGTGAATGCGAGCGCGACCGTTTTGCGACAAGCGGCTGAATGCGCCAAACCCGGGCCGGTTTTCACGCAGAATTATTCTCCGTTTGCCACCTTAAAAAGTTTCCTCAACGAGCTTCTGATCCGCAGCGGTTATCTTCTGGCCATCGGCGCCGGGCTCCTGCTGGCCGCGGCATTTCCCCGGATCGGTATCGAGGGCTGCGCCTGGATTGCTCCCGCCGTACTCATCGCCGCGGCGTACGGCAAATCCGGCGGCGACGCGTTCCGAGTTGGTTATGTCGCCGGGCTGGTCTATTGGCTCATGACACTGGGCTGGCTGCTGCTGATACCCGTGCCCGGGTTTCCCATTCTGGGCTGGTTCGCCTTAAGCGCGTTCATCGCACTATATCCGGCAGCGTGGGTCTGGCTGGTCACGCATCCCGTTTCACGCATCCCGTTTCACGATTCCTGGACCGGGCGGACATTATGGTCGCTGGGCGGTGCCGCGGCCTGGGTGGCGTTGGAAATGGTCCGGGTACGATTTCTCGGCGGTTTTCCTTGGAATCCCCTCGGTGCTTCACAATATCAATTGATCCCGCTCATCCAGATTGCTTCGGTCACGGGTGTTTATGGGGTTTCATTCCTGGTGATATGGCTTTCTCTGTCGCTGTTTTCCGCGGGACGCATGATGTTTCGCCGGCCGGCGTTGCGGTTCGTGTGGCAAACGGAAACTTTTTTGCCGCTGGCGACGGTGGCGGTGTTGTTTGCGATTGGTTTCGCCCGCCTCAAGGTCCCGGACCCTTCGGCCGCAACCTTGCGAGTCACGCTTATTCAACCCAGCATCCCCCAGGCCTTGATTTGGGATCCGAACGCGAATGCCGACCGGTTCCGGCAATTGCTGGCGCTTTCCGAGCAAGCCCTCACCAACCGGACGGATTTGCTCATCTGGCCGGAATCCGCCGTGCCGGAACTCGACGAACCGGCTTTCATTGCCATCACCAACCTGGTCCGCACCCACCAGGTCTGGCTGATTATCAGTGCCGAAGATTACGTCTGGCGGGCCGGGACCGGAACCAACCAGGAGTATGACGCCTTCAACGCGGCATTTTTCTTTGATCCCGAAGGCCATTTTCGAAACGTTTATCACAAGCAGAAACTGGTCATCTTCGGCGAATACATCCCGCTGGTGCGCTGGCTGCCGTTCATCAAATGGTTCACCCCCATCACCGGCAGCTTCGCCGCCGGCACGAACGACGTGCCATTTGAAATGGATTGGTGGGGCGAGCGTCCCCGCGAGCCGTCTGATCGAACCATCAACGTCACCGGCGGCGGCTCGCCGGGAGTCTCGCCTCACCAAAAAGTGAAAACCTCCACCTTGATTTGTTTTGAGGATGTGTTTCCGCAACTGGCGCGGGAATATGTCCAGCCCGATACGGATTTCCTGGTAAACCTGACCAACGACGGCTGGTTTGGCGAGGGCGCGGCGCAGTGGCAGCAGGCGGCCGCCGGGATTTTCCGCGCCATCGAAAACGGATTGCCGCTCGTGCGCTGCTGCAACAATGGTCTGACCTGCTGGGCGGATGCCAA
>Ga0265338_10001758_pt1 | contig 34231 bp, 33 predicted proteins | sample 42126metaG_FD_193579 | JGI IMG/M metagenome (GOLD analysis project Ga0265338, IMG submission 193579) | Rhizosphere microbial communities from Carex aquatilis grown in University of Washington, Seatle, WA, United States - 4-21-26 metaG | ecosystem: Host-associated > Plants > Roots > Rhizosphere...
GGCGGCGGTGGCGGCGTGTCCGATGCCGCGACCACGGATGGGCACAGCGACGGCGCCGCCGACGGCGGCACCGGCGCGGGGGGCGGATCGGGCGGGGCGGGCGCGCAGGACGGGGGCGTGGGCGGCACGGGCGGCGCCGGTGGCACGGCCGGCGGTGGCGGCGCGGGCGCCGGTGGCGCAGGGAGCGGCGGGAGCGGCGTTGGCGGGAACTGGTGGTTCGCGCAGAGCGATCCCGTCGCGGTCTCGTCGTCGTTCTACCTCGAGCAGCCGGCGCCGGCGGCCGCCGGATCGGGTGACTTCTCGAGCCCGTCGATGGCGTGCGCGTCGAATGGGTGCCTCATCGTCTACGCGCAGACCATCGGCTTTCGCCCGATGGTGGTGGGCACGCGCGTGAGCGCGAGCGGCGCCGTGCTCGGGCGGATCGCGCTGACCAAGCTCGACGATGTGAACGCCAGCATCGGGCGCGTGATGGTGGCCAGCAACGGATCGGACTACCTCGTCTACGCCAACTACACGGCCACGGTGGACGACAGCCCGACCCCGATCCACAAGTTCCAGATCGTGGACACCGCGGGCGCCGTCAGCGCCGAGAGCACCACGGTGTTCTCCGGCACGCCGCCCGCCGAGGCGCGCGTCTATGGCGGTGGCGCGAATTACCTGGTGCTGTTCGCTACCAGTCTCGGGCCGGAGACCACGATGCTGGTGAGCTCGCAGCTCACCCAGGTCGGCGCTGTCACCAGCACGTTCACCAGCCTGCCGCCGTTCAACGTCATCGCTGGCCCCGGCGAGTACCTGTTTGTCACCAACAACGCCGCCATGCGCGTCAGTGACACGACCGGCGCAGCCGTGGGCGGCCAGCAGTCGTTCTGGCGCTATGGAAACCCGGCCGGCACGCCGGTGGGTTTCTACGCCGCCAGCGCCGGCAACTACTACATCCTGGGGACGCGCCCGTCGGCATCGTTCAGCTACGACACCTTCGGCATCCGCATCCACGCCAGCGATGGGCAGTTGCTGGACCCCGACGATGACTTCAACCAGCGCTCGGGCGGCCTGCTGCTGTGCCAGGGCTGTTACCCCGGTGTGCAGAGCGCCGACCTGGTAGCCGGCGCCGGCTTCGCCACCGTCGACGGCGGCGCGGCCACCGCCGGGTTCCGGTTCACGCTCTCGCCGTTCGCGCGCGTGGGTGCCGTCGGTACCACCGACGTGTCGCTGGGCGCGCACGCCCCGACGCTGATCGAGCCCGCTGGTGCCTCCAACTTGCTGGCGCTCGAGGGCGGGGCGCTGCACGCGTACGCGGTCACGGCCAGCCCGTTCGCGCTCAACTATGTGGGGCAGACCATTGGCGTCCCGCGCACGCCCGACGTCTCCGAGGTGGCGGTCGCCTACGCAGGCACGCGGTTCCTGGTGGCCGGCAGCAACATGCCGCCCACGTTCCTGCTCGACGAGCGCGGCACCCTCGCGCCGGTGGCGGGTCTCGGGCCCGGCGGCCAGGTGGCGGCCAATACGACCGACTTCCTCCTGACGCAGCAGCAGTCGAATCAGGTCGTCGCCCGCCGCATAGCCGCTGACGGCACCGTCGGCGCGTCGCAGACGTGGGCGTACGACCCGACGCCGTACGGCTCGCAGTTCAGGCTGACGTCGAACGATCGCTACTACCTCCTCACCGCGGTCGGCGGCAACGCGCAGGGGAGCACCACCATCTCCGGCGTCCGCATCGGCGCCGACGGCAACTTCGTCGATGGCGGCCAGGGGCTGCTGAATGGCGCTGGCTACGCGGTGGCCGCCGACCGCGCGCCGCCGCCCGAGATGCGCACGTTCGGCGTGTTCGCGTTCAACGGCAACAACATCGGGGGCGGTCAATGGCTGCGCCTGCGCTCCGAGACCGGGGTGAAGATCTCGCCCCTGTCGTCTCTGCCAGTCTCGTCATACGACCAGTCCTTCGCCAGCGACGGGACCAACTTCGTCGACTTCTACGGCTATCCGGGCGGCGCGGCCGTGCTGCTGCCGGGGCCAGGGGGAACAGGCCTGTCGCTCGGGCTGCCGCAGCTCCCGGGCGGCGCGCGGATCCGCGGCGCCTGGTGGGATGGGCGTTCCTATATGATCGGGCTCGTCTACCAGGACGTCAACGCGGGCGATCCCAACGCCCGCTTCACCATCGCGCGCTACTCACAGGGCGTCGAGTTGCTGGACCTGGACCACGCCGACGGGCGCGACATCATCCCCGACAAGTTCCACCCCGGCATGGACACCGCGCCTGCGATGGCGAGCGACGGTTGGGGGCGCAGCCTGATTGCGTACCTGTACGCTGACCCGCTGTACGGTGGCGTCACGGTCAAGGGCGTGATCGTGCGGAACACCGGCTACCGCAGCGGCCTCGTCGCCACCGCCACCTGCACCACCGGCGACAGCTTCGATTTCGGTGGCCTGCACATGGTCGAGGGCGGCGGGGTCGGGACCGATCCCGCCACCTGCGACCCGAGCATCGGCGGCTACAACGCCCCCGACCAGCAACAGACCGACCTCTATTTCATGCGGAACTACCTCACCGAGCTCGGCGAGCCGACCCCGAAGCACTGGGAGTACTCGTTCCTGAGCCTGTTCGGTCCCGTGCCGACGTCGTTCCCCGCGCGCTACACCCTTCCCGACGACGGCAGCGCCACGCCCGGTTCGGCGCGCTTCGGCTTCGGCACCAACGACAACCGCGTCGTCTGCGACGCCCTGACCGGCACCGTGACCATCACAGCGTTCGGCCCGGCGGGCAGCCTCATCACCGGCTCCTACGCCGGCGTCACCTGGGACGGCATCAACTGCCCCGGGACCGCATCCGGATCGTTCTCCGTGACGCGCGAAGCGGACCACTGATTCGCTGTCTTGAACCGCGCGGGCGCTTTCGCTGGAAGCTCGATCACGCCGCGCGCGCGGTGTAACGCATGCGCTGCGATTCGCTCATGTCGATGATCCCCGCCCACGCCAGCAGCCGCATGATCTGGTACGTCGTGTCGACCTCGAACCAGCGCGCCGCGAAGTTCGGGCTCATCGGGTATTTGTGGTGGTTGTTCTGGAACAGCTCGCCGCCCGTCAGCAGGTCGATCGGCAGCGTGTTGCGGGACGCGTCGTCGAGATCGAAGTTCCGATAGCCGTAGCGGTGCCCACCCCAATTGACGATCGCGCCGTGCATCGCGCCCATGATCCAGTGCCCCGGCAGCAGGGCCCATTGCCACGCCGCCGTCGCGAAAAAGTAGTAGAAGGCCGCGAACCCCGCGCCCCACACGATGCGCATCGGCCAGCTCTTTCCCATCCATTCGAGGAAGCGTGACTGCACGACCTGCCCCTCGAAGCGCGCCTCGGGCGTTGTCTCGAAGTACGCGATCGAATGATAGATGCGCTTCGTCCGGTGCATCATCTGGAACAGCCCCGGGATCAGACGTTTGTAGCGCACCGGCGTGTGAGGATCCTTTTCAGAGTCGCTGTACGCGTGATGCATCCGGTGCAACACCGCGTACCCGCGGGGATTCAAGTAGCTCGAGTTCTGCGAGATCGCCGTCAGGATGTTGAAGAACCGCTCCCATCGGGGCGACATCGTGAACTGCCGATGCGCGCCGTAGCGGTGCAAGAAAAAGCTCTGGCAAAACAGCGACAGCTGCCAGTGCACGATGAAAAGCACGACCACGACCATCCGCGCATCATGCCAGGGGTCGGCCCGAAACACCGCACCGATCGGTTTGCCCAAACACCGCACCCAGGTTGATCGCAGAGGCGAACGCTCGAGGAACCTGTCCGTCCGGACGGCCACCGTCCCGAATCCGGACGGGCAGCGACGAGGAATCAACTGGTTAGGTGGACCCGTTCGTCGCCTTGTCCGGACACAATCCGTGCCAGACGCGCAGCGAATTGGCATCGAAATCAACCTGGGAGCGGGTAGGGCGGGAAGCCGTCAGCGCACCCCCTCCTCGCGCGTTTGGACGGCCCGGAACTGGATCAACAGCACCAGGTCGTACACCGCCTTGAGCGTCCCTCCGATGACCAAGGGCCAGCCGAAGCTCGCCTTCTCCAGGAGAACGCCAGCGATCAGGGGCGCAAGACCGGCGGCGAGGCTACGGGGCACGTTCGTCACGCTCGCGGCGGCCGCGCGCTCCTCCGGCGGCACAATCGCCATCACGAAGGCCTGTCGGGCGGGGACATCCATCTGCGAGACGGCCATTCGGAGGAGGAGGCAGGCGATGCTGAGCGGGGCGGTCGGCATGAGGGCCGCCAGGATCAGGAACAGGTTGGCGGGCAGATGGGTGTAGACCATTGTTCGAATCAGGCCGACGCGTGCCGCAACGCGCGGCTAGAGCACCTGGGAGAACGCGCTCAGCACGCCGGCCACGAAGAACACGCCGGCGGTCGTGCGCTCGTCCAGCTGGAACCGACGATAGAGCCACAGGACGAGGAGCGTCTGCACGACGAAGCCACCGCCGAAGGAATCGAGACTGAACAGCGCCGCGAGGCGCAGCACGACGGCGCGCGACTCGGCGAGCGGATGCGCTGCGCGCTTCGATGGGTGGATCTCCAGCGCGGGCGAGAGGCGCTCGTAGACGATGGCTGCGACGACCGCGCACAGGGCATAGAACACGAACACGCCTCGCTCCGCTCGGAGCAGCGAGACTCCCCACCGGGAGGCGGCAAGCGCGGGAACCCCACTGGCCAGGGCCCCGACGGCGCCCGCGAGCGAGCCGACCAGATTGTACCAGGCGAACGTCATCGTTCGCGCGGGGCCGCCGACGGTATGAGCGAGCGCTGCCTGCTCCGTTGGGAGGAACACGCTCACATCGCCGGACGACGGATTCAAGGTACCGGCGATCGCTATGACCATCATCGGCCAGAACGTCGTCAGTCCCGCGAACCCGATCCCGGTCAGCAGCATCAGCGCCGCGGACCCGAGCAGGATGCGCCGGCGCGACAAATGGTAGCCGAGGAGTCCAACGCCGAGGGTGACGGCCGCGGATCCGAGCAACGTGCCGGTGATGATCGCGCCAACCTGGACGGGGCTGAACCCGAGGCCGGTCAGGTACGTCGCCAGCGCGATACTGACCACGCCGTCGGCCAAGCCGCGGATACCGCGCGTGAGGAGGAGCTTGCGCGCGTCGGTCACCGACAGGCTCGACCGACGACAGTGTCGTCGCAGGCGATAGAGCTTCGGCAAAGACCGCCGAGATTTCGACGACGATCTGGCGACGGGTGACGACGCGCCCAAACGCGCCTGCGCCCCTGGAGCACAATTACCCTACGACCGTGACACGTCGCTCTTGAACAGCGCCTCATGGAATCCCTCACCGCCTGTCGAGTCCCAGAATCTAGCCTCCATGCGACGACCGTCCCGTCCCCATATCGGCGCGGTCCCCATCGGCGACTCTGATGTCGCTCCCGGTCAAAGGCGAAATGCGGCGGTCTGTGAGTGAAAGAGACCCGAAAATGAGGTCCGGCCCCTCTTAGTAGCACGTGAAGACCCGCCTTTGGTTCGATCGCTCGACGCGGTTGAAAGCAACCCTGTTTGCCCACCGCCTCCGTTTACACCACGGTTTTCGTTCGCCCATCGTGCTGGCCGCGGGGGTGATCGGAATAACGCTGGCCTTGTCGTGCTCGAAGGAGGACGTCCGCTCTGGAGCGGGAGCCGGTGGACATACGAGCGGGTCGGACGGCGAACCGGCCGGTGGAACCGGGGCCGGTGGAACCTCAACCGGTGGCTCGACAGGGGCGGGCGCCGGCGGAACCGCGGGGAGTGGCGCCACGGATGCCGGCGTGAGGGACGGCGCTGGCGCGGATGGCTCGGCGACGACGACGTGCCCGCTGCCCACCACCTTCAGATGGACATCGTCCGGTCCGCTCGCTCAGCCAAAGTCGGGCTGGGTCTCGCTGAAAGATTTCAGCAGCGTCGTCTTCAACAACCAGCACATCGTCTACATGTCGACCGTCGACAACGCGGGCAGTTACGGATTGGCCGCGATGACGTTCACCGATTGGCCTCAGATGGCCACCGCGACCCAGAGCGCGGTGCCCGGAACGGCTGCGCCGACGCTGATGTATTTCACGCCGAAAAATGTCTGGGTTCTCATGTACGAGTGGGGTCCGTGGGCGTTCACGTACCAGACCTCGACCGACCCCACCAATCCGTCGGGCTGGTCGGCCCCGCACGACCTCTACGACGGGAGCTCGATCGACGAAACGGTCGTGTGCACCAGCACGACCTGCTATCTGTTCTTCGCCAACGACAACGGAAACATCTATCGCTCGTCGATGCCGATCGGCAGTTTCCCAGGCACGTTCCCCGCCGCGACGACCATCATGACCGACACCACGCCGAACCTGTTCGAGGCTGTGCAGGTCTACACGGTCAAGGGAGCGAACCAGTACCTCATGCTGGTTGAAGCGGAGGGCAGCGCGGGACGGTATTTCCGATCCTTCACCGCGACCGATCTCGGTGGTACCTGGACGCCGCTGGCGGCGACCGAGAGCAATCCTTTTGCCGGCAAGGCCAACGTCACCTTCAACGGCACCGCCTGGACGAACGACATCAGCAGCGGGGACCTGGTCCGCGCCAACCCCGACGAGACGCAGACCATCGACCCATGTAATTTAGAGTTTCTCTACCAGGGGCTCGTTCCTCCCTCGCCCGGTCTCACTTACAACCAGCTCCCCTGGCAACCGGGGTTGCTCACGCTGGTGCAATGAAGGCCATGCGCCGGTTCGTCTTGGTTCTCATCGGACCTGCGATCTCCGTCGCCGGCTGCGCCCTGGATCGATTCCTCGCGGGAGGATCAACGTCATGGCGGTTCACGTCTTGCGCGAGTAGCGAAGCCAGACCAGGCCGCCGCGCCGCTTCTCGACCGAGACGAGCTTCAGGCGACGGGACGGACCGAAGCCCTCTGTCGCGTCGAAGAGTGACGGCGTGCCGATGCCGCCGTCTGCGATCGGCGCCACCAGCACGCTCACCTCATCGATCAGGTCGGCCTCGAGGAACGAGCCGTTGATCTTGCCTCCCCCCTCGACGAGCAGCGTCTTGATCCCGAAATGCGTCTTGAGCTTCTCCAGGACGCGCTTCAAGTCGACATCCGTGTCGCCACCGAAGAGATAAGAGATGCCCCTCGAACGGAGGAATGCGAGGTAGTCGTCTGCGACTTTGCTGGTCAGGATCGTGACCACGTGGTCCTCGTCGATCGAGGACGATTTCCAGGTGAGCTTCCCGGAGGCGTCGAGAGCGACGGCGTATCCGCTGGCGTCGCGCTGGGCGACGAAGTCGGTCCGGGGAATGGGCTGGCGCGAGGCGCGCCTCGGGACCTTTGCCTTCCCGGCATACGGGACCATGGTGATTCGGCCGACCATCCAGGCGTCTGCGTCGAAGGTCTCCGCCGTCCGTTCGTATTCCGTCATGAACGCGGATGGGATCCGCCACCGCCTCGGGACGATGCGTCCGTCGATCGACGAAACCATGTGGCAAATGACGTGAGGCCGTCGCGTGCTCATGGTCGCTGTCCGGACCCCGGCACAACGGAGCCAGCCCCGCGATACTGCTCTTCGCTGACGCTCTCCATCCACTCGACGGTCTTTCCGTCGAGCTGCTCTTGAATCGCGATGTGGGTCGTCGCGGTCGTCGCCGTGGCGCCGTGCCAGTGCTTTGCCCCCGGGGGGATCGAGACGACGTCGCCCACCCGGATCGACTGCGCCGGCTCGCCCCACTGCTGGACCCAGCCGGTTCCGGCGGTCAATCGCTGCGCGTGCAGACCTGCTGTTTGTTCCTTCACCCCGCCATTCGGGTGCGCCACGGCAACAGCCGGAAACTGCTTCTGCGGCTCGTAGTTCGCGGGCGTATAGACGTTCGCCGAAATGTCGAGGCCGTTCAGCTTGTATGTGACCGGATGAATACTGACCTTTCCGGGCTCATTTTTCGTGATCGCATCCGCGTAGACGAGGGTGAACGGATTGTTCCTGTAGTCCAGGACGACGGTCGGTGCGTGAGTGCTCATGTTCATACCCCTCGCTTCACGCCTCGGGAATTGGCTTTCCGTAGTTCTCGAGGGTGATGCTGTCGGTCTCTGGGCCGCCGCGAACTCCGGTGTCGAGCGCGTCGATCGCGGCCAGTTGCTCCCGCGTGAGCTCGAAGTCGAAGACGTCGAAGTTCTCGGCAATGCGGGCCGGCTTGGTCGATTTCGGAATCGCCGCTCGGCCGTTCTGCAGGTGCCAGCGAAGCATCACCTGGGCAGGCGACTTGCCATGCTGGCGCGCGATCTCGAGCAGCGTTGGGTCCGCCAGAGTCGTCTTCTCGCGGCCCCGGTAGGCGACGACTCCGCCGATTGGCGACCAGGCCTGGGTCGCGATCCCACGCTCCGTGTGGACGCGCCGAAGTGCGGTCTGCTGAAAGTACGGATGGACCTCGATCTGATTCACGGCGGGCACGACAGACGCTATGCCGAGGAGGTGCTCGAGGTGCGCGGGCATGAAATTGCTCACGCCGATCGCGCGCACCTTGCCGTCCGCGAGCAGCTTCTCGAGGGCCCGGTACGCTTCGAGGGTGCGGTCGAACGCCGACGGCAGCGGCTGGTGCAGGAGCAAGAGATCGATACGGTCGACGCCCAGCTTGCGCGCGCTCTTGTCGAACGCGTGCAGCGTGGAATCGTAGCCGTAGTCGCTGATCCAGATCTTCGTTTCGATGAACACGTCGTCGCGGGCGATGCCGGAACGACGGATGCCTTCCCCGACCTCGCGCTCGTTGGCGTACGCGGCGGCGGTGTCGATCAGTCGGTACCCGGCCGCGATGGCGGCCTCGACGGCACCGACGGTTTCGGCCGGCGGAGTCTGGAAGACGCCAAGCCCGATGACCGGCATCTGCACGTGGTTGTTGAGGGTGATGTGCGGGCTTCTCGTGCTCATGGTCCGTGCTTCCTTCCTGCCGTCGTCGGGTTGGCAGACCCGGCTCGCTGCGGCGCTTGGATGAAAGACCCGCGCCGCATGGCCTAGAGCCCGGTCCTCTTCTCGAGCGCCTCCGGATAGCGAGCGCCTTCCACGGTAATCTTCGACGCCGCGGCTTGGATGGCGCGCAGGTCGTCGGGCGTGAGCGCGATGCTGGCGGCGCCAAGATTCTCGTCCAGGCGAGCAAGCTTCGTGGTCCCCGGGATCGGTACGATCCATGGCCTCTGCGCCAGGAGCCACGCCAGCGCGATCTGTGCGGGTGTCGCGCTTTTCTGTTTCCCGACCTGGCCGAGTAGATCGACCAGCGACTGGTTCGCCTTGCGCGCCTCGGGCGTGAAGCGGGGCACGATGTTGCGGAAGTCATTCTTGTCGAACGTGGTCGTCTCGTCGATCTTTCCGGTCAGAAAGCCTTTCCCGAGCGGGCTGAAGGGGACCAGCGCGATGCCGAGCTCCTCCAGCACCGGCAGCACGTCCTCCTCCGGCCGGCGCCACCAAAGCGAATACTCGCTTTGAAGCGCCGTGACCGGCTGCACCGCGTGCGCGCGGCGGATCGTCTGGACGCCCGCCTCGGAGAGGCCGAAGTGCTTCACCTTGCCTTCGCGGATCAAGTCCTTGACGGCGCCCGCGACGTCCTCGATCGGTACGTCCGGGTCGACGCGATGCTGATAGAAGAGGTCGATGGCGTCGACCTTGAGGCGCTTCAGCGACGCCTCGGCGACTTCCCGGATGTGCGCGGGCCGGCTGTCCATCCCCGACTGTCCGCCGTTCGCGTCGAAGCGGAAGCCGAACTTCGTCGCGATGACGACGCGGCCCCGGAACGGGGCGAGGGCGTCGCCGACCAGCTCCTCGTTCGTGAACGGCCCATAGGCTTCGGCCGTATCGAAGAAGGTGACGCCCCGCTCGGCCGCCGCGCGGATGAGCGCGATCATCTGGCTTCTGTCCGGCGGCGGGCCGTAGGCGAAGCTCATTCCCATGCAGCCGAGCCCGATCGCCGAGACGTCGAGGCCCTGTTTCCCGAGCTTGCGTGTTTTCATTGTCTTCTCCATGAGCGTGGGTCTCTCCGTTCGGGCTCGACGCCCTTTGCCGATATAGGTACGTCCGGAATGAGCGGCCGACTAGACGCAATGAAGGCAATAGGCTGTTAAGCTAGGCTTCACAGTGCTCGTCATTCGCCCCCGGCGGTTCCAATGAGCACCGGTGTGCTGCCGCAGCTCCAGGTCTTCCTGTCCGTGGCCCGCCTGCGCAGCTTCAGCGGCGCTGCGCGCGAGCTTGGCGTCTCCACGTCCGCGGTGAGCCAGGCCGTCCGCCAGCTCGAGGAGCAGCTCCGCGTCGTCTTACTGACCCGAACCACGCGCAGCGTGTCTCTGACCGACGCCGGGCGGAAGCTGGTCGAGAACGCGGGGCCGGGTGTGACGCAGGCACTCGCGGCCGTCGCCGAGGCCGCCGCTCGGCCGGGCGAGACCGTGGGCCGGCTCCGACTTTCGGTGCCCCACGCGGCCGTGCCATACGTCGTGTCTCCCGTGCTGCCCAAGTTTCGCGCGCGTCACCCACGTGTGGAGGTCGAAGTCATCGTCGAGGACGGTTTCGTGGACATCGTCGCGGAAGGCTACGACGCGGGTGTGCGGCTCTCCGAGGCGATCGAGCGGGACATGGTGCAGGTGCGTCTCACCGATCCATTTCGGTTCGTCGTCGTAGGCGCTCCGAGCTACCTCGCCCGGCACCGAGCACCGGAACGCCCCGAGGAGCTGCTGCAGCACGAGTGCATCACCTTCCGCCTGACCACCGGAGCCCTCTACGCGTGGGAGCTCGAACGCGGCCGGCGGAACTGGCGCGTCCCCGTTCGCGGCGGCGTGGTGAGCAACGACAGCCGCCTCAGAATTTCCCTCGCCGAGCAGGGCGTCGGCCTGGTGTACGCGATGGAGCCGGGGGTGGCGGAGCAACTGCGAAAGGGCCGCCTGCGACTGCTGCTCGAATCCTATGCGGCCACCGTCCCCGGTTTCTTCCTCTACTTTCCGAATCGTGCGCAGAGCTCACCAGCCTTGCGTCTGTTCGTGGAATCGGCGAAGGAGCTGGCGACGAACACGTCGTCCTCGTAGCTCGCGCGGCCCGGGGCCGGGGAAAGTTCCCCTACCGTTCAAGCCTCCTTGGTCGGCTTCGGGCGAAAACGGCCCTTACTGATCTTCAGGGCACGAATCCTGGATTCCAAGGTCGAGCGCGGAATCCCGAGACGCTCAGCTGCCCCTGACGGCCCGAACACGCGCCCGCCCGTCGCGCGTAGGGCGTCTTCTACAATAGCCTTCTCGTGCGCCGTGAGGCTGGTCGACAGCTTCAACCGGGCGTTGACCCCAGGTTTCGTCGACAACCAGCTTTCATCGACCGTGAATTCGTCCGTGTCGCACAAGATCACGGACCGTTCGATCACGTTCTGCAGCTCCCGAATGTTCCCTGGCCACGGATACGCCTGCAGATGATCCAGTGCGCGCTTGTTCACGCGGCGAATCGACTTGCCCGCCTTCTTTGCATAGCGGTCGATGAAGTATTTGACCAGGAGGGGGATGTCCTCTCTTCGCTCGCGCAGGGGAGGGACTTCCAAGGGGAAGACGTTCAGCCGATAGAAAAGGTCCTCGCGGAACACTCCGCGTTCGATCTCTGCGGCCAGATCGCGATGGGTCGCAGCGATGACGCGAACGTCGACCCGGATGGGCTGGGTGCCTCCCACGCGCTCGAATTCCCGCTCCTGTAGGACCCTCAGCAGGGCCACCTGGATTTCGGGCGAGAGCTCGCCGACCTCGTCCAGGAAGAGCGTCCCGCCGTCCGCCAGCTCGAACCGGCCCAGCCGCCGCTGGATGGCTCCGCTGAAGGCCCCTTTCTCGTGACCGAAGAGCTCCGAGGTGATGAGCTCGCGTGGAATGGCCGCGCAGTTCACGGCCACGAACGCCCCTGACGACCGGCCGGACCGCCGGTGGATCGCTCGGGCGACGAGCTCCTTGCCGGTGCCGGTCTCTCCGGTGATCAGAACCGTCGAGTCGCTGCCCGCCACCTTCGCGACGCGCGAGAGCACGGCGGCCAGCCCGGGCGACGCACCGACGATCTCCTCGAACATCGAGGTTTTGTCGATCTCTTCTCGAAGCGCCACGTTCTCTTGTTGCAGCCTCTCTTCGGAGCGCTTGCGGTCGTCGATGTCCGTCGAGCCAAGGTGCCAGCGGGTGATCCGTTCCCGGTGGTCGCGTACCGGGGTGCCGCGCGCGAGAAACCAGCGGTAGCTCCCGTCATGTTTGCGGAGTCGGGTTTCCACTTCAAAGCCCCCGCCCTCCGCGAAGGCATGCCAAATGGGAGCCTTGAGGCGCTGCAAATCGTCAGGGTGGGTGTCAGATCCCATCGGTAGCTGCCGCCATTCATCGAGGCTCATGCCGAAGTAGGTGAGTGCTACCCGGTTCGCGTATAGGCGCTCGCGGTTGGGCCCGTAGACGGTCACGAGCTGCGGCGCGAGATCCAGTACCTGGCGGAGCTCCTTCTCCTGTTCCTGGAGCTGTTGCTCCGCCTTCTTGCGCTCATCGATATCGGTCAGCACCACGTACCACCGAACAACGCGGCCCTGTCCGTCGCGTGAAGGTCGCCCCCGCATACGAAACCAGCGGTACACGCCGTCGTAGCGGCGAAGGCGGTGGTCAATCTCGTACGAATGGCCGTTCTCGACAGCCTCTTTCCAAGCAGCAACTGCGGCATCGCGATCATCCGGGTGAGTCGCGTCGGTGGTCCAGCACTCTTTCAGTTCTTCCGGAGTCTTGCCGAAATACGCGGCGACCTGTTGGTTGATGAACTCGACCTCGCCGTCCGGGGTCATCGCGACGACCTGAGCCGCGATCCCGTCAATCACCAGACGAAAGTTCTCTTCGCTGTTGCGTAGCGCCTCGGTGAGCTGTTCCTGCTCCGTCACATCCATTCCAGTTCCGACGAAGCCCTGAATGATGCGGCCGCTGGGCGCAGGCATCCCGACGCAGCGCACATGACGAATCTCTCCGTCGGGTCGCACGATGCGTTTCGTGAAGTCAAAGCCGATGTTGTTCGCAAGCATCTTCTGGATTTCGCGCGCCACGGCGTCGCGATCCTCGGGGTGCACGAGCGCTACATATTCCGCGATGGTCGGCGCCCTACCACCCGGCTCGAGGCCGTGAATGCGGAAGAGCTCCGAGGACCAGTATTCGAAACCTTCCTCGTTGAACGCCCAGCTCCCCGTATGTGCGAGTCGCTGACCCTCGGCGAGGTAGAGCTCGGCTTGCTTGCGCTCCTCCACGTCGAGGTTGATCCCGATCCAGCCGAGGAGTGTTCCATCGGTCGCCCTCAAGGGGTCGCACCGGCTGAGAAACCAGCGGTAGGATCCTCGACCGCTACGCACCCGAAAGCTCGCCTCGCCCGATGAGCCGCTGCTGAGGTTGTCAGAACTGACTCTGCGCGCCTCGTCGTGATCGTCCGGGTGCAACATGAAGACGTGGGAGTCCCATGCTGGTTCCGCCACCGTTCCGGTCCGAAGCGGATGGTCCTTCGATAGCCCAAGGTAGTCGGCGCATCTCTCGTTCACAAACGTGAGCGCACCCGACGGAGCCGCGTACCAAGTGTGCGCGGGGATCAGGTTCAGCGTCGCCAGCAGCTGCGTTCGAAGCGGCTCATCCATGGGATCGGAGCTCCGGGGAAATTGTCTAGCATTTCACCATTGGCGAGATCTCGGCAGTCTACTGCGGGTGAAAACATACGCGGTTGCGGGGCTTTATGTCCAGGCAAGCGTAGGCCCGGCGCTTGCTCTGATAACGCCTCATGTCTCCCACGTTCTCTCTTCTCGACGCCGCCGATCCCTCGGGGGCGCCCGCTATCAGAGCGAGCGGATCGCCGAGACCGCCAGAAAGCTGGGGCCGCACCGAGTCGAGTGGCGTCGACTCGGCTCCGTCGATCGACCGACAAGGGAGACCGATGGCAAATTCAGAACGAACTCACGAAGGACGAGTGGCGCTGGTGACCGGAGCCGCCCAGGGCCTCGGTCAGGCGATAGCGCTGGCGCTCGCGGAGCGGCTGCCCCAATTGCTAACCCTTTTCGTGGTCGTCGCAACAACCGGTTGCGCTCACCAGTCACCGCCGTCATCGGCATCGATGCCCGATCGGGGTGGCTCCTCGACCGCCCTATTTCCACTCTCTGCCGCCGAACGCGATCGTGAAACGGTTCTGCGTGCCCGGTTCGCTCAGTTCTGGAGGACAGCGACCGGCGACCGGCGAACCGTTTACGACACCTTCATCTCCGCGACGCCGTTCGCGCAAGGCGTCTCTTCCGAGCAGGTCGAAACCGCGTCTGTGCGCGGCTGGTGGGTGCGACCGTCGGTGGCCGAACACGATGGCGTGATCCTCTACCTTCATGGCGGCGGGTTTGTCGCCGGATCGGCCAAGGCCTACCGGGGGCTTGCCAGCCAGATCGCCAGTCGCACGCGCCGTCCTGTCTTCGTCCTCGACTACCCGCTGGCACCGGAAGCGACGGTGCCGGCTGCGCCCAATGCCGTCATCGCGGCGTACGAGTGGCTGCGCACCAACGGCGGCGAGCGGATCGCCCTCGTCGGTGACTCCGCTGGTGGTGGCCTGTCGCTGGTGACGCTCGCGCGCTTGGCCCACGGCTCGCGGCCGAGCGCGGCGGTCGCGGGAGTCGCGTTTTCGCCGTGGGTCGACCTGGCGTTCACGGGCGCTTCGATGAAGGACGCGCACATCGAGGATCCTCTCCTCACGTACGAATTTCTGCAGGCAGGCGCGCGCATGTACCTCGGGGGTACCGATGCCCGCGATCCGCTCGCTTCGCCCCTGTTCGGCGATCTATCTCGACTACCGCCTCTGTTGATCCAGGTCGGCAGCGACGAGCGATTACTGGACGATGCGCGCCAGTACGCCGAGCGAGCCGCCGGCGCGGGATCGCGGGTGCAGCTCGAAGTGTGGCAAGGCATGCATCACGTGTTTCAGGTCAACGTTGCGGACCTGCAAACCAGCGGCGTCGCCCTCGACCGTGCCGCGGCGTTTCTCGTCGCAGCATTCTCCAACCGCTGACGAAGGCCCCATGTCGAACCCCACCAACGCCCCGTCCATCATGATCGGCGGCCGCGCGGCCGAGCTGAGCAAGGGTGCGAGATGACGTCGAGCCAGAGTGCCTCAGACGACCAACAGGAGCCTTCGGGCCACACAGGAGAACTCCCATGAGCAGCGAACCGATGCGCGATCCCCGCACTGATCCACTCCTCACTCCCGCGAACAGCGCGCTGGTGATCATCGACTACCAACCGAATCAGATCAAAACGGTCAAATCCATGGACGTCGAGCTGCTCGAGAGGAACATCGTCTCGGTGGCGCGGCTCGGGAAGGCCTACGGTCTGCCCATCGTGCTGTCGACGGTGAACGCCGACGCCGGCCAGGGGCGCACGCTGCCCGCCATCAAGGACGTCCTGTCCGACAACGTCGAGATCGACCGGACACAGATCAATTCGTGGGAAGACGTCGGATTCCGCAAGGCGGTGGAAGCGACCGGACGCAAAAAGCTGATCATGTGCGCCCTCTGGACGGAGGTGTGCCTCGCCTTCCCGGCGCTCGACGCCCTGCGCGCTGGCTACGAGGTGTTCCCGGTCGTCGATGCGGTGGGGGGCACGTCGGTGGAAGCGCACCGGGCCGGCCTCGAACGGATCGCGCAGGCGGGCGCGCAACCGATCAGCTGGGTGTCCCTGGCGTGCGAACTGCAGCGTGACTGGGCCCGCGCGAAGACGGTGCCCGCAGTGGTGGACATCGTGCTCACCTCACGCCTCCTCAAGGGGCTCTGATGGTGATGACAGCCCATGACGGCCGGGCGAACGAATGCTGAGGGAGTCATGCCGGCGAGGCTATCGGGGAAGGTGTGCATCATTACCGGCACGGGCGGGAGCATCGGCCGGGAAGCGGCCTCGGTCTTCGCGAGCGAGGGCGCGTCGGTCGTGGGGTGCGATCTGAACGTGTCCGCCGCGGAAGCGACCGTTCAAATGGTTCGGAAGGCGGGTGGAACGATGGTGTCGCTTCATCCCTGTCGTCTCAGCAGTCCCGCCGACTGCAGGGCGCTCGTCGACTTGGCGGTGCGCACCTTCAGCCGGATCGATGTGCTCTTCAACAACGCCGCCATGGCGCACTTCAATTGGCTCGAGGACATCAGCGACGACGAGTGGGACCAGAGCCATCGCGACGAGGTGGACCTGGTCTTCTATTTGACGCGCGCAGCGTGGACGCACCTCAAGACCAGTCGTGGCGTGGTCGTGAATACGGCCTCCCTCAGCGCTTCGACGAGCTTCGAGAACCTCCCCTCGTTGGCCCACACCACGGCCAAGGCAGGGATCATTGGGATGACCCGACAGCTGGCGATGGAGGGCCGGGAGCACGGGATTCGCGCGAACTCCATTTCGCCAGGCATCATCGAGACGAACCAGACGCGAGAGCAGCTGGAGGACCCGGGGTGGGCCGGCACCATGCTCGGGAAGACGTTGCTGGGTCGGTTGGGCCGGCCGGAGGAGGTCGCGAACGTCGCGTTGTTTTTGGCCTCCGGAGAGAGCTCGTACGTGACGGGCATCGATATCGTGGTCGACGGCGGCATGAAGGTTTGGTGATGGCACGGTGGTCACGCCGAAGGTCGCCCAGCCGCTCGGCTTGCCCAATGGTCGCCCCAGAACCCAAAGGGCCTCGGGTGCTACGCGTGCCGCACGAACGCGGACGTCCGGTGAGTCCTTGCACAGTCGCGAACTGACAAAGAAGAAAGGTTCCGGAACATGGCGCAAGAGCTCACCGTCGTCGTCACGGGATCCACTGGTAAACAGGGGGGCGCCGTCGCGCGAGGTCTCCTCGAGCGAGGCCACAAGGTCCGCGCCCTCACGCGCAATCCCAACTCGAGCCAGGCGAAGTCGCTCGCAAGCGCCGGGGCGACCCTCGTTGCGGCGTCGCTCGAAGACACTGCGGCGATCACGAAAGCGCTCGAAGGAGCGACGTCTCTCTTCGCGATGACGACGCCGTTCGGAGGAGGAACGGACAGCGAGACACGACAAGGTGTCGCCGCCGCCGACGCGGCCAAGGCAGCCGGCGTGCACCTCGTCTTCACTTCCGTTGGCTCCGCCAACCGGCAGACGGGCATTCCGCACTTCGACAGCAAGTACGCGGTCGAAAAGCACATGGCCAAGGTCGGCGTCCGCGCCACGATTCTCGCGCCCGTCTACTTCATGGAGAACCTCGTCACCTTCGGGAAGGAGCAGCTGGCCAAAGGGATCTATGCGGGGACGCTCCCGCCCGAAAGGACGCTCGCGCAAGTCGCCGTCGCGGACATCGGGGCGGTCGCCGTTCGCGTCCTCGAGAACGCCGGTCGCTTTACCGGCCAGCGCTTCGACCTCGCGAGCGACGAGCTCAACGGGAATGACGTCGTCGCCATCGTCTCGCGCGTCACCGGCCGCCGCTTCTCCTATTACCAGGTCCCGCTCGAAGTCATTCGCCAGCGCATGGGCGAGGACGGCGCCAGGATGTACGAATGGTTGGACCGCGTCGGCTACACGGTGAATCGCGCCGCGCTCCGCCGTGACTTTCCCGACGTCGCTTTCCGCGACTTCGAGTCGTGGGCGAGGACGCAGGATTGGAACGCGCTCCTGCAGAGCGCGTAGAGGCCGGCTCTGGACTCAAGGAGGGCTCGCATGAAAGCTGTCAGGGTGTTGGAATACGGTGGCCAGTTGGTGTTCAACGATGTACCGACGCCGACGATCGCAGGCGATCAGATCTTGGTGAAGATCAAGAGTACCGCCGTCAATCATCTGGATCGCGTCAAAGCCTCCGGAATGGCAAGACAGATCCTCCCACTCGACTTGCCGTGGACACCTGGTCATGAGTTTTCAGGGGTCGTCGAACAGATTGGCAGTGATGTTGCGGAATGGGCGCCAGGTGATGCCGTGTTCGGTGCCAACGAAGTAGGCGGCGGGTACGCCGATTATCTGGCCGTCACGCCGGCGGTCATCGCGAGGAAACCATCGAACCTTTCCTTTGAGGAGGCAGCATCAGTGCCAGTGGCCGCCCAAACTGCGTGGCAGGGACTCTTCACCCACGGTCACCTGGAAAAAGGACAAACGATCCTGATCCACGGTGGTGCCGGTGCGGTGGGCGCTTATGCGGTGCAGATGGCATCGCATGCCGGTGCCACTGTCATCGCCACGGCAAGCGGCGTTGATGAGGCCTACCTCGACACCCTCGGAGCCAGCCAAGTCATCGACTATCGAGAGGCGCAGTTCGAGACGGTTCTGCGAGACAAGGTCGACGTGGTCTTCGACTTGATCGGTGGCGATACGCAGAAGCGGTCGTTCCTTGTCCTGAAGGAGGGCGGCCATCTCGTCGCGACCACCCAGCCCGTGTCGCCGGAGGAGACGGCGAGCCATCGTGTGTCGGGCGCGATGATGAGGCTCGCGCCGTCAGGGGAGGTGCTCGGCAGAATCGCGCGGCTGTTGGAAGAGGGCACGATACGACCGGACGTCGCGACCGTGTACGCGCTCCAGGATGCGGCCCAGGCCTGGAAGGACATGGCCGGGAACTCGTCGCCCGGTGGGCCGGGAGTGGCAGGGCGCAGGTCACACGGCAAGATCGTGCTCCGCGTAGCGTAGAAGTCTCCAACGAATGAGATAGCTCTTCGGCTGGGGGACCAGGACATCGAAGCCGGATCGCTGTCCGCGGACGAATTTCGCGGCATCCGCGGGTGGTTCGGCCTGACGCAAAGTGAGCTCGCCCGTCTCTTTCACCTTCGCCCGTCTCCTTCACCTCGGCGCCAACACCATCTCACGCTGAGAGTGTGATCGGTCAACCGCGCAGCCGGGCCAGCACCGCACGCGCGGTCGATGACAGTCCCTGCGGATCCAGCGCGGCTTCGAAACACCGCACCCTTCGAAACACCGCACCCAGGTTGATCTCCGAGGCGAACACGGGAGGGACCTGTCCGTCCGGACGGCCACTGTCCCGAATCCGGACGGGCAGCGACGAGGAATCAACTGGCTAAGTCGATCGGTCCGTTGGGTTGTCCGGACACAATCCGTGCCGGACGCACCTGCGAGCTGGCTTGGAAATCAACCTGGGAACGGGCCTTAGAACGGGCCTTAGCTCGATCGCCGGGGGACTCACTCACATCGTGAGCACGACGCGGAACTCGGCCTTGCCGCTGAGCATCCGGGCGTAGCCCTCGGCGGCCTTGGCGAACGGGTACGTCTCGATCATGGGGCGGACGCCGGTCAGCTCCGCGAAGCGTAGCGTCTCCTCGGAGTCGGTGGGGATCCCTGCCGACCATCCGTGAATCCGCTTCCTCCCGAAGATCAGCTGCGCCGGTAGCATCTCCATCGGATCGAGCGGGGCTCCGACCACCATCAAGGTGCCGTTCGGGCCGAGCCCGCCGACCAGGGCCGACATCGACTTGCCGCTGGGAGCGGTCGCCACGATCACGCTCGCGCCGCCGAGCTTCTGCAGCTCGGCCGCCGGATCCGCTTCTGCGCTGTCGACGTAGACGTCGGCGCCGAGCTTCCTCGCGAGGGCCGCGTTGCCGGCGCCGCGCCCGATGGCGGCCACGCGATAGCCGAACTTCTTGGCGAACTGGATCCCCAGATGGCCGAGCCCGCCAACGCCCTGGATGGCGACGAGATCGCTCGGCATCCCACCGCCGTGGCGGATGGCATTGAAGGTGGTGACGCCCGCGTCCATCAGCGGGGCCACGTCGTTGTCGCTCAGCGACTCGGGCACACGGGCCAGCGCTTCGAGAGGGGCCACCATGAATTCCTGATAGCCGCCGTCATAGCTGATCCCGCATATCTTCCCGTTCATGCAGTTCGCGAAGTCGCCTCGCCTGCAGGGCAGGCAGGTGCCGTCATGGCCACCATGCCAGCCCACGCCGACACGCTGCCCGCGCCTCCAGCCCTCCACGCCGGCACCGACCTCGTCAATCACGCCGGCGATCTCGTGCCCGGGTACGCGCGGATAGGCAATCCCGGGAAGGAGCCCGTCCTTGGTGATCACGTCGCTGTGGCAAATGCCGCACGCCCGAACGCGAATCCTCACCTGCCTCGGGCCGGGCTCTGGCACGTCTCGTTCCACCAGGTCGAAGTTCGCTCCCGGCTTCGGCACCACCACCGCCTTCATCTTTGCCATCGCGCACCCCCAGGAGAAAAGTTAGTGCTTTCGAGACGCGATGGGCCCGGGGAATCTGCGGCTGACGACCTGCACGACGCCGACTCGACGGCCGTGAGGACGAAGCTCGCGCCGGGGTTCCCAGCCGTGGCCGTGCCCGCGGCGAGGCGGACCCTCCCCGGCTGAGCGTCCGCCACGATGGGTCCGTCTCCAGTTGCTCGAGCTCCACGATCTGGACGAGCTCTGAAACACCGCACCCAGGTTGATCGCCGAGGCGAACGCACGAGGAACCCGTCCGTCCGGACGGCCACTGTCCCGAATCCGGACGGGCAGCGACGAGGAATCAACTGGTTGGGTCGATCGGTTCGTCGGCTTGTCCGGACACGCTCCGTGCCAGACGCGGCGGCGAGCTGGCTTGGAAATCAACCTGGGACCGGGCCATACCCCGCGAGAGCTGGAAGTTGACGCCCGGCGGGAACGGAGGGACTCTCGCCGCGCGTCTGTCTATCTAGATCAACGACCTCAAGGAGGAATCATGACAATGACGACCTGTTGGGCTGTTGGGTGTGCATCGGTTGTGTTGATCGCTTCGGTGAATGCGATGGCTGCTGACCCGGCGCCGGGCAGCTCGGCGTCCGGGGCTGAAACGCCCCCGCCAACGGCAACGACGACCGCGCCGGAGGCGGCGCACTCGGACTCCAAGATGAGGATTGCGCTCAACGTCGTGCCAATGCCGTTTCTCGGAAAGCTCAAGGCCAGCGGTGGTGGGATCGATGTTTCCACCGATGCGGCGTTTGCGTTTGGAGTCATGCCCATCTTCGATTACGCGCTCAATTCCAACTTCTTTGTCGGCCTCGGCCCCATGTACACCTTCAACGTCAAAGGCAAAGACGGCTCGGGTGACGCCGCCAAGGAGATCGACATCATGCTACGCGTCGGCGGTGGCGCACCGGTCGCGGACAAGGTGCAGGTGTACGGGTACCTTTCGCCCGGCTATTCGATCATCTCCCCTCCGCAAGGTGACAGCCCCAAGGGCTTCGTCGTCGGCGCTCACGCAGGTGGCATGATGGACATTACCCCGAGCGCCTTCGTAAACGCGGAGCTCGGGTATCAGATGGGGTTCCAGTCAGTGTCCGGAGGCGATCTCAAGACCAGCTTCTTCCAGATCGGTCTCGGCGGCGGCATGCACATCTGACAACTCGGATCGGGCGCCGAATCGTGGAGCAGGCGTGGCCGCGGGCTACGGCGGCCACGACGGTTCGGTGCCCGATCGTCCCGAACGACCGCCGCGAGCGACGTGCGCTATCGCTTCGTTCTCGACGTCGGCGTGGGATGGAGGGTCTTGCCGGCGGCGCAGAGGGTGACGAATTGCTCGATGCGGCGCGCGCGGGTTTCGGGCTTCTTGGCGGTCTGCACCCGCCAGAGGATCGCGTAGCGATTTGCGCGGTCGAGCGCGTCGAAGAAGGCGCGCGCTCGTGGGTTGCGCGCGAGCGCGGTGGCCAGGTCCGCGGGTACCTCGGCGGTGCGAGAGCCCTCGTAGGCGCGCGCCCAGCGGCCGTCGGCGCGCGCACGCGCCGCCTCGTCGAAACCGGGCTGCCTCATGGCGCCGGACGCGATGAGCGCTTCGGCGCGTGCGCGGTTGATCTTCGACCAAGGGCTCTTCGCAGTGCGCGGCGAGAAGCGCTGGAGCCAGGCCGACGCGTCGAGCGCGCGCTTCTGGCTGTCGATCCAGCCCCACGAGAGTGCTGCGTCGAGCGCGCGCGCGTAGGTAAGATCGCTCCCCTTACGCTTCGGGATGCGCAGCAGAACCGCGCCCGACCGATCATGGTGCTTCGCCAACCAAGCGTCCCACTCGGAGGCATTGGAGAACGTGAGGGTGGGTTCCGCCTTCGCCGTCATCAGTAGCTCTTGCCGTCGAAGGATTGTAACTCGATCGCGCCGAGCTCGACGCCGTCGAGGCAGCGGACGTTGACGACGACTTTCTCGGTGCCGTCGCTCTCAAATCTACCGAACGAGTGGACGCCGCGGGTTCGAGCATTTCTCGCTCGTGCGCGAGACCGCGCCGGCCGATCTCGAGAGCGTGATCGACGGGTTTTGGCTCGTGCGTTGGGACCTTGGATGAGAGGGAGGAATGGCGAGCCCTGCCTTGTCGCAGCGAACAGGTCGACCTTGCTCCGGGCACGCTGCCACTCTCCCAGACCAGCAGCAAAGGAATCGCGCTCAGCGCCTGGTCTCGTACCTGGTCAGGACCACGCCGCCGGGAAACGTCCGCGTCTCCACCAGGTTCAGGTTCACCCAGCTGTCGAGCGCGGTGAAGAACGGTGTGCCGCCACCCACCAGGATCGAATGGGTGACGATCGCGTACTCGTCGACCAGCCCGGCCCGCACGGCCGCCCCAGCGAGCGTCGCGCCACCGACCCTCATCGGCCCACCGTCCTCGGCCTTGAGCCGGGTGATCTCGGCGACCGCGTCACCCGCGACCAGGCGGGCGTTCCAGTCAACCTTGTCGATCGTCGAGGAGAACACCACCTTCGGCGTGTTCCGCCAGTTCCGCGCGAACTCGATCTGCGCCGGAGTGGCGCCCGGCTGCTGGTCGCCGGTCGGCCAGTAGGAACTCATGGTCTCCCACAGCTTGCGCCCGTACAGGAACAGGTCGATCGCCAGCTCCTGGTCGAGCCACCACTGGAACAGCTCGTCGCTCGGCCCGCTCCAGCCGAGGTCGTCACCGGGCGCGGCGATGTAGCCGTCGAGGGTCAGGTTCATGCCGTAGATCAGTTTCCGCATGGCGCCATGCCTTTCTGTCAATCCGTCTCGGGAGTCTAGACCGGGTCAGCGCAGGAACGGTTACGATGGATGTCCCCTCGCGGATGGATCGACACACCTCGCCCGCGATTCGATCCAGGTGCTTCTCGATGACAGGGCGCTGGTTCTCCTCGGGGCCGAGGTGTTGCCGCGGGAGATGGATCGACGCATCGATCGCGGCCAGCGGAGCGCGCCGTTCGTGGGGTGACCGAGCTCGAATCCTGGTAGGCGCGCATGTAGACCTGGCGCCCGTCAGCGCTTTCCGAACGCGGCCAAAGCCTGCTCCGTGTGAGCGCAGCGCTCGTAGCCGTGTGTGGCCGCCGCGTCGAGGATGGCTACCGCATGCGCGAGCAGATCGGGTAGCTCCCTCCGGGTGTCACCGTCGGCAATCATCTGCGCCGCGACCCGCGCAAACAGCGTCATGCTCGAAACCAGCTTGAGCGCGTCGATGTCCGAGCCCATGACGACCTCGAGCGGCGCACCCGCCCCACGCTCCGGCGCCACATGGCTCCGCACGGCCGCAGCCGCTGCCACCAGCCGCTGCGCCAGCGCCGGATCGCGAAGATAGGCCATCGCTTCGTCGACATCCGCCAGCGCATAGCGGACGGCCATCGAAGAACGGCCCAGCCCCGTCAGCTGCGGGAACACGTACCAGATCCAGTGGCTCTGCTTTCGCCCCGCGCGCAGCTCGGCCAGCGCCGTGGCGTAGCCGGCGTGCCGAGAGTCTTGCGCGTGCATGAAACGCTCGAGGTCCGCCATACAGTCGGGTCAGGGCCGCGGCGTGAACATGACGCCGTACCATATTGTGACTTTGTCCGCCGAAGGCTTCGGGAACTCCATCTTGCGGAACGTCTCGACGACGCAGGTCTCGATGTCCGGGACGTGCAACGTCGAGCTCCGAGGCAGCGACGTCACCACCCGGCCAGTCCTGGCAGGGCCTCCGTCAGAAGCAGCCCTCGCTGCCGACACCGGTGCGACGCCGAGCATGAGGAACAACGCGAGTTTCCAAAGATCGAGATCCAACATCACCGCCTCAGCCGCGACGATAACGACGCGCGCGGCGGCGAGTCAATCCTCGGTAGCCGATGATCGGCGTAGCAGCGCGTCGCGCGAGCGCCGCCAGCGCCGCGAGCCGATCACTGCCGCGCCACCCATCGCGATCAGCAGCCCGCGCTCGCGGGCGCAGGATTTTCCAACTGACACGCGTCTCGGTCATGATCGACGAGTGGACTTACGACCTGGGCCCGCATCGATTTGTCCGACACTTGATCTTCGAGAACGGCCGTCTCATCAGGGGCTGGACCACCGATCGCGGCAACAAGGAGTGACCCGACCGAGGTTGGGTGCGGTCGACGTGGATGGGCGGTCTTCGGGACGCACGTCAACCTCGGTGAGGTGACGGATCATCGGAACAGGTCGGACATGACGGCGACGTCGCGGTCGCAGGCGTGATTGAGGCAGGGCAGGTCGAATCCGGCCTCCAGCGACTTTAGCAACGAGAAGTGGTTGTAGCGGTGGCCGCTGGAGACGCCGTGACGGCCGTAGTTCGTGTCGACGATGACGACCACCTGATTGATGTTAGGCGACAGGCTGTAGTCGTTCTCGTCCCACACCACGACGATCGCGCTCTGCTCCTCGCGCCACACCTTCGACGCGTGGATCGCGTTGACCAGCTTCTCCACGGTCACGTCACCCTGGTAGATCAGGGCGGGGTTGAGGCCGGCCTGCGAGCCGTCGTCGCTGGGATCGAAATTGCAGAACGGGCCCGCGTTGCCGCGACCGTGCTGATCGTTGCACTGGTTGGGGGCGATGAACGCGAGCGTCGGGAGCTTGCCGGCTTCGAGATCGGCGTATAGGCCGCGCGCTCCGTCGAACGGCACGACGTTGGCCAGGCTGTTGTTGCGATCGCGGCCGTCCTGCACGCTCTTGAAGTAGACGAACGGATTGTGCTTGGCGGCGTACAGCGCCACGATGTCGGCCTGCGTGAGCGCCGGGTTCAGGACCGGCATGATGGCGCTGAAGTCGGTGTTGTTGGTGAAGAAGCCGTCACTGAAGTTGATACCGTCGGCGCCGACGATCGGCAGGCTCTCCTGGTAGCTCTTCCACGATAGATTTCGCGCGGCGAGCTGGTCTCCGATGGTCTTGCCAATGGTGTTGCGCGCGGCCGCAATCGACTGGACGCCGTCGATGTTGACCTCGCCGGGCGGGCCTTGCGTCTCGTTCGTGAAGTCGAAGGCGGGCGTCTCCGCGTCGATCCCGACTCCGGCGATCGGACAAATGAGCCCGCTGGCCGGATTGTCGGTCGAGGTCATCCCCGAGGCCAGGTTGGTCGTGCAGCTGGCGCTGTGCCAGTCGGGGTAGTTGTCGGTCAGCACGCCGAAGTTCGAGCCACCCGCGAGCTCCAGATAGTTGGTCAAGCTCGGATGGGCGACGGCGAAGTAGTTGGTGCCGAGATTGGCTTGAGTTGCGTACTTATTTATGAACGGTGCGTTCGGGTTGTTGATGATCTGACTGAAGCCATGGTTCTCCATCATGATCAGGAACACGTGATCCACATGGGGCACGCCGTGAGGCGTGGGGCCTTCTGCGGCCCGGCTGGGCACGGAAAGAGCGAGAGTGGATGCCGCCAGGCCGACGGCAAGAGCGGTGGATTTCATATTTGACTCTCCTTTTCAATTGTTGGGGCGCTGACGATTGCAGTTCGTTGCGCAGCCTGACCCAACTCGCCTGGTCCACCGGTGATGGTTCTGTGACGTCTTAGTTAGCGGTGCGTTGCGTGACGCGACTCACGTCAACGAGCCCGGAGCTCGCACGCCTTCAATCCCGAACCACGAGATGTCGTCCGCCGAGAAGATCAAGGTTCTCGACACCAACAACGACGGCGTGCTCAGCGAGGAAGAGCATGTGCCGGCTCGAAGATGGTGTTCGACAAGATGGACACCGACCACGACGGCTTCCTCACCAAGGCGGAGATGGAAGCCGGTCACGTCAAGATGATGTCGAAGGAGAACGCGAAGCCGGAAGCCAAGTAGGCCGGCGCCAGCCCTGGGGGGCCTCGTCGCGACAGTGTCACGACACGAGCTTGAGCCCGATGATCGAGGCGATCAGGGTCGTCAGAAACGTCACCCGCCAGAAGGTCGTCGGATCCTTGAAGAACAGCATTCCGATCGCCGCCGTGCCGAACGCCCCCAGGCCGGTCCATACCGCGTAAGCGGTTCCGAGTGAGAGGTCGCGCGTCGACAGATTGAGCAGCCCGAAGCTCATCAAAGCACATACCGCGAAGCAGATGTTGTAGCCCCAGCGTTGAAAGCCGTCGGACAGCTTCATGAAGCTGGTGAAGCCCATCTCGAAGCAGCCAGCGACGAACAGGTAGATCCAGGGGTTCAGGTGGGCCAGAGACTTGACGAGCGTCATCGACGAGGGCTCCTCTTCGTTTGAGTTGCGGCGCGCACGACTCAACTACGCTCGAACGCACGCTGTGTCCATGCCGCAGCTCACCGCGGCAGGCGGCACCTGGCGCTGCTTTCGGGTAGCCCGCCCGTTTGTTACCGGACTGCGGAGTCGACCCCAGCCACCTCGATCCAGGAAACGCAAGCCGTGGGGCCGATTCGCGAGGGGTTTGCTACTCCGCGGACCTGGGCACATTGACATCGCGGCGGGCTAGGGCATGTTGCGCAAAGGGCATGATCTTGTGGGCTCGACGATCGGAGCGCTGGGCGGATCAGATCGCGCGCGTCGGCTACGTGACCAAGGGCCTGGTGTTCTTGCTCGTCGGCGGGCTTGCGATCACGGCAGCGGCCGGCCTCGGGGGGATGACCACCGATCCGTCGGGCGCGCTGGTGACCGTTGCCCGCGGTCCCGCGGGTCGCGCGACGATCGGGCTCGTCGCGCTGGGCCTGATCGCGCACGCCGCCTTTCGCGCCGGTTTGGCGTTCGTCGGCGAGCGTTACGTCAAGCGGGGACGGGTGTGGCGGGTCGTACGTCGCATCACCAATGGCTTCGGGACGCTGATCTATATCGGGCTGGCGATCAGCGCCGGCGCGCTGGCCGGCGGTTGGGGCGCGCATGTGCAGATGGACAAAGACGCGGAGACCCGAGATTTTTCCGCGCGCATCTTGACCACCCCCTTCGGCCGACCGCTGCTGATCGGCATCGCCCTCGGAATCCTGATAGGGGCGGTCGTGCAGCTGGTTCGTGCCGTCGGCCCCAACCACGTTCGCGAACAGCTGAGGCTCGAGGACATGAGCCGGTGGCAGCAACGGATGGTCTTGGCGGCGGCGCGGATCGCCTTCGCGGCGCGAGGCATCATGCTGGGCGCCGGTGGATACTTCATCGCCCGCGCGGCGCTCGACCGAATGCCGCGGGAGGCGCGCGGACCGGCGGGCGCCCTCCATTCGGTGTGGGAGCTGCCCTACGGAAGCGTTTGGCTTGCCGCGGTCGCCGCGGGTCTGATCGCTTTCGGCGCGTATTGCCTGTTCCAGGCCAGATGGCGCCGGCTCTTTGCGCGATAGGCGTGTCGCGACCTGCGAGCGCGGCGGAGAGACGGCAACCGACAAAGTGACAAAGCGACAAGCAGCAGACGAGCGTGCTGCACAGATTCCCTTGCCTTCCAGCCCATCGCTCCCATGTTTGGCCGATGGCCAGGAACAGCGACCGAGTGGTCGCTCTGATCGGTGTCTTCAAGCTGATCAAGGCGACGCTGTTGGTCGCCTGCGGTATCGCCGGCCTCGTCGCCGCTCCGAGCGATCTCGCCCATCATGTCAGGCACGCGCTCGCATGGGTGGGCCTCTCGCCAGGCCACCACACGCTGTCGCGGCTTCTGGGCAAGCTCGGCTCGTTCGACCACAGCGTCGCCCGCGAGCTGGCAGTGGCGTCACTCTGCTACGCCGCCGTATTCCTGGTGGAAGGCGTAGGCCTTTTGAAAAAGCGGCGCTGGGCCGAGTGGCTGACCGTGGGCGTGACCGCCTCGTTCATTCCCATCGAGATTTACGAAGCCGTGCAACATCTCAGCGCCGGCAAGATGACCGCACTGATCATCAACCTCGTTATTCTCAGCTATCTGGTGTGGATTCGCGTCGGCGCGGGGCGAACCGTCAGCGATCGTCTCGGCCGCGTGGCCGTGGAAGGCTGACTCTGAACGCCGACGGGGCCGGCGCGATAAAGGCTTTCACCAGCAGGACGACGAACCCCAACGCCAATATGACCATCAATAGTGTTGGTGGCATCATCAACCCGATCAACAAGTCGCCGTCCCACGAATCGGGCTCCAGAACTGCGACGCTCGGATCGCTCGGACGGTACCAGGCGGTGGTGGTCGAACCCGCCGGCCACCGCGCCACCCGGACCCTGGCGCTCAGATCGTCATACGACGGACACCAGCTGACGCGGTGGCTGACGTATTCGTGACCGCCAACGACGTACCGATAGTGAATCACGGGCGAGGACGAATGACCGCCCCTCGATGACGAACCACCGCCGAGTCGAGAGTCGAGGATCGTGGCGGGGACCGTGGGCCAGCTTTTGCTCTCAGGCGAGAGCGAGCGGTCTCTGAAGAGGTCCCACTCCAGGTAGACCAGAAGACCGGCCAGGCCCACGAAGAACGTGGTCACGCAGATTGGTCCCCAGATTCCTCCTGTCCCGTGGGGTGCCCCGGACTTCACGTCGCGGCGATTCTACCGCGTTCGCCGACGTGTCCGCTGCGTGCACCTATCCTGCTGGATGTGCTCTGCAGGATACGCGGGCTCTGGGCATCCCGTGGGTCGACTGCGATCTGTGTCAGGGGCGCAGCCCGAACGTTTGTGCACCTCGGGTCAGTGGTTATGTTCTCTTCGATGACGAGCCGGCCGCTTCTCTGGAATTCGGCGTCCCCTGATCTCGCTTTTCGCCTGCACCGCCCCGGAATGGCGCGGGTGTGGTCGCCGGATGGCCGGCGCGGGCTCGGCGGCGCCGCGGGCAGTCGGCGGTATGGTAGCGACGGCGTGCATGCGAAATTGCACGAACGTGCCATGGGACGGGCCCTTGTCATTGCGCTCGCGTCAATAGCGGCGACAGTCGGCTGCGGCACCGTTGGGCCCTCGGGCCCTGCCGTCGACCAGGCGCTCGCGCGCCGGCCCGAAGCAATGATCCAACTTCGGAGCCAAGGCTGCAAACGCGGGCCGTGTCCGGTCTACAGCGTTGCTGTGTACGACGACGGAGGTACCGTTTATCGAGGCGGGGCGAACATCGAGCCCATCGGGCAGCGGCGGTCGAAGCTTTCCGATGCGAACGTCGCGGCACTCATCTCGACCATCGACAAGATGGACTTCATCGACATCCCCGAGCACTGTTGCGATTGCCCCGACGCGCCCGCCGATCCTGGGGCCGCCAAGCTCGTACTCGACTACCGACCGGGCGGCGTCGAGAAAGAGATCGTGGTCGACGCGGGCTGCTCGACCGTTCCGGAGGTCGTGAGAACGCTCGTCCGCCAGATTCAGGCGGAGACCGGCGTCGCAAGCCTCGAGTAGCCAGTCATTCGCCGGACTCAAAAGCCGACTCCGGCGGTAAGTTCCGCGTTACGCGAGAAAAAGCTCAAGGGGCGACAACCTCTGCGGCACGTTCTGGCTGTACCACCACCCCCGCCGCGGAGCCGATGGAAAGGCTCTACGCGAATTACAGTTGTCGGGCCGTCGCAGTTATCCACAGGGGTTTTGAAGGATTTTACTACCCGGCTACTACCCAAAAACGGGACCGGGTTCGCGCCGGGAACGGCTCCTAAGGTCGCGACAACACCGACGACTGCGGACCTGGCCGCGCTTCACGGTGCGCGCGATCGGTTGCTGCGCATCGCTGATGTAGCCGAAAGGCTGGGGGTCTGTGCGGCGACCGTCTATCGGCTGTGTGAACGGGGCGAGCTGCCCCACGTCCGCATCGTGAACTCGATCCGAGTCCGCCGAACGGACCTCGATGCATTCCTTGCCGGGCGCGAGGGCGGAGCGCCGAACGTCGGCCGAGGGCGACCGTCAGCTGAATAGATCGTCAGGCGGCTCGCTTCTTCCGTCCGCCAGCCGGGCCGTGTGGCCGTGCCCCGGAGCGCCTAGCCGGCGGTTCGAAGCTGATATTGAGAGTGAGACCGAGCGCCGAAGCCGCGCGCTGGAGCGAATCGAGCGTCACGCCGGTGCGGGTCGGATCGAGCAGGCGGTACACCGCCTCGCGGCTCGTCCGCATCCGCCTTGCCATCTCGGATGGCGAAATCCCCTTTGCCTTCATGGCTTGCTTGATATCGTGCGCGAGCACCTTCTTCTGCACGCCCGCGCGAAGCTCGTGAAGCTCGCCGAGCTCGTCGAAGAGCTCCTCCAGCTCGTCTCGTGGTGGTCCAATCGTCATGTGCCCTCCTTCATCCGGCGCTGAGCGAGCGCGAGGTCCGCTGCCGGCGTCTTCTGCGTCTTCTTGTGAATCCCATGAACGAGCACCATCGTGCTGTGAACGACAACGACCTGTTCCCGTTCGATGTAGAAGAAGACGCGATACTCGTTCTTGTCGAACGTCGTGCGCACCTCGCACAGCCCGCCACCGAGCTTGCCAGCCAGGGGCCTACCCACGGGCCAGCGCTCCTGGACTTGACCGACATCCCAGCCGATTTGTCGTCGTGCTTCACGAGAAAGTCCTCGAAGCCAGTCTCGGACTGGCGCCGCCCCGGCCGGCGTTCGATAGAAACGAAGCCCCAGACGGCGTGGGGTCCGCCCGTCCTCACTCACCTGCGGGGAGTGTACTAGAATTAGGACGCCTTCGCCAGGGCGTTCACCCGGCTACCGGATCAGCTCCGCACGATCGCGCGTCACGACGGCGTCAGCATCGCCTCGAAAGAACCGACGTGGGACTCGAATGCCCGGGCTCAAGGAGATTCGCCCCGTCCACTGACGAGAACGCGCGCCCGGATCGTCTCTTCTCTATGATGAGGGGCATGGGATCGTCTGGGCGGGCGTGGGCGCTGGTGGCGGCCGGCGCGCTGGGGTGCGTGCCGGGCCTGCAGCAGGCCCGGACGGCGCCGCGCTGGCTGGAGCCGGACCAGGACCCCAAGCCCGGCGAGGAGCGCGAGGACGTGCCGTTCGACTCGTTTAGGGTCGAGCATCATCAGGATGACTACGGCGAGGTCTTCGGCTGGCGGGTCGCCGAGCGGCGGTACTTCGTCCCTCCCCGCCGCTGCGAGCAGGGGCCGCTGCAGCTTCGGTTCGAGTGGGAGCCTTCGGCGTACGTCGACGTCGTGGACCTGGTCGTGTACGCGCCGCGCGCGATCGAGGGGCGGGTCCTCCAGATGCTCGACTCCGACGGGGAGTACGGGTTCGAGGGGGACCTCGGGATCGGCCGCCGACCAGACAACGTCGCTTGCGTGGCGGGGCGGGGCGATGCGCCGGCCGCCGCCGGCTCGCGCGCGGCGGGCCCCGCGCCCTCCGGCGCGGCGTCGGCCGCGGTGGGCGCGCCTTCGCGCGGGTCGGACGGACGGCCCACGGCCCCGCCGCCGCCGCACCAACTCGCGAAGCTGGACGCCGCGCTGGCGCCGGTCGCGACGCTCACGGAGATCCCGATGCCCGCGAGCCGACCGTTCGGGCGCCGCGTCGCCGTCGCCGGGCACGAGCAGCTGAACGTGGACCTCGAGACCGGGCGGCCGCGCCCGCGCGCCTCCAGCATGACGATCGCGATCTGGTTTCAGCAACCGAACGACCTCGAGGGGGCGACGTTCGCGTTCGCGCGGCATGTGGCGGTGCCGCTGGTGGCCGAGGACGCCATCCGCGCGCGCGGGCTACTGCTGCGCGAGCGCAAGGAGGCGAAGGACCGCGAGACCGAGCAATGGCACCACGAGCAGCGGCAGCGCGACGAGGAGCGCCAGCGGTTCTGCGACGCGCACCACGGCGACACCGGCTGCTGGGGCAAGGGAGGCTACGACGGCGCCGTCGCCCGCCAGCGCGAGGCCGAGTTCCAGCCGCCGCCCTCCCCGGCGGCGGCCCTGGCGGCGCTCGGTCCGCCCCCCGCGCCGCTGGCCGATCCGCAACCGCCGCGCTCGAGCGCGAACGCCGAGTGGGTACCCGGCTACTGGCAGTGGCTGGAAGGGCAGTGGATCTGGATCGCGGGGCGCTGGCGCGTGCCGCCGGACGACGTTCGTCGCGAGCTCACCGTGCACGCCCCGGCGCCGCCGCCCGCGCCGCGCGTCGAGACCCCGGCGCCGGTGCCCGTGCGCGCGCGCACGGCGGCCGCCCGCCGGCTCGTGTGGACCCCCGGCTACTGGCAGTGGGACGGCGCGCGGTTCGTCTGGATCGCCGGGGCGTGGCAGGTCGCGCCGGCCGACGGGGCCGCCTGGGTGCCGGAGAGCTGGCAGGTGCGCGGGCCGGGCTTCGTGTTCGTCCCCGGCAGGTGGGTCCGGGTCCGCGTGCCGCAAAATTAGACGGGGCCCCCGTCCGCGGTACTCGTGGGCCGGAGCTCTTCCGCCATGGCGGCAGCCAAGCCGTCCGCCTGCCGAAGTCCTGCCGTTTCCCCTACGACGAGGGCGAGGTGATCGTCCACCGCATCGGCAAGCAAGTGGTGCTCGAACCGGCCGATGAATGGCTCAAGGAGTTTCTCGAGTGCCTTCGCGCTTGGAAAGAGGACGTGCCGCGACCGCAGGCGGAAGAAATCAGTAGAAAGAAAATCCCTTCTAGACACGCACACGCCTCGGTTGCCGCCGGCCAGCGCAGTCGAAGTTGCCGCCATCCAGCTCCCGTGTCTCCGGTGGCGCCGGGAGTCGAACCCGCCCGGCGAATGATCGAAAACCCAAGCGCCGCACCGACTTGCACGGTCATTCCGGCGACTTGGCGTTTTCGAGATGAGGCGGGAGAGGGCGGTGGGGAACCGGCGAGATCCGGTGAATCCCGATCGTCTGGGCGACAGGTGGGCGACACGAAGCTAGCGATCGCCGGCGCTGGGATAGTTACGAAATGCGGCGCCGGGACGGTTGCCCAGGGACCGATGGACCCTGGCATATGGGAGAGACCCCTGGGCGACAAGCACCGCTTCGCGTAGCGTTCTGCGGGCCGTGACCACTCCCCGGTGAGCTTGCCCCGATTCCGTGGACAGGCGATCTATGCCGCCAGCGCACCAATGCGCAAGTCGTAACCGCTGCATGGACCGCACGTGGCGCGGTCGAGCGGCGCGTGCTTAACCAGCGCGTGCGCTCCTACGCCGCGGGACGAGCGTGGTCCGGCGACGGCGCCAGCTCGGCGGGGATCTCGAAGGATGAAAGAGGAGCCGCCAGCTCCTCGGGTCTCAAGCGGGCGCGGGTGGCCGGCCAGTGCTTCGGCGCGAGCTCGAGATAGCGGTGCCGCGGCCAGTGGGGCAGGACGCGCAGGACCTCGTCCAAGTACGCGAAGGAATCGAGCCGGTGAAGACGGCACGACGCGATGATGCTGAAGATTGCGGCGGCGGCCTCGGCATGGGTGTCGCTGCCGTAAAACATCCAGGCTTTTCGGCCGACGACGATTTTTCGCAGCTCGCGTTCGGACCGTGTGTTGTCGAGCGGCAGGTTGGCGTCGTCGAGCACGCGCAGGAGCTCCGCCTCTTGATTGGCGGCGTAGCCGAGAGCTTTGGTTGCGAGATTGCGGCCCTGCACACTTTGGCGCGCCCGGCGCGCCCACTCGAAGAAGCCCGTCACCAGCGGTCGCACGTGCGTCTCGCGGAGGGCGAGACGCTCCGCAGCCGGTGCCCGGCTCACGGCATCGTCGGCGGCGTAGACGGCCCGAATCCTCATCAACCCCTGAAGCCCTTCGGGGTAGCGGCAAATCGCCGCCTCGAAAAAGTAGCGCCGCAGATGCGCGAAGCAGCCAACCAACGTTACGCCATCCTCGCTGTCGGTCGGGCGCCCGCGCTCGAGCACGTCGTAGACGTTACTCGCGTCCGCCTGCAGGTAGCCGCGGAATCCGTCGAAGAGTTGTTTGACGCTTTCGCTGTTGTGGTGCTCGACATACGCGAACAGCACCGAATCGCAGTCCACCACCGCCGTGAAGAAGTGCCCCTTCTTGCACGCCTCGGCCCGCCCGTCCTTCCCGGTCTTCACCGGCTGGATCAACGCCCCGGTCGCGTCCGTCGAGATCACCTGCGCGTTTGCGAGCGCGTCCGCCCACATCGCGTGCACGACCGTGGCGCCGAAAGTATTGCCCGCCTGCTCCATGTAGCGGCTCATTGTCCCGCGATCGAGCGGCACGCCCTGGTGGGCCAGCTCGCGCTCGAGACGGTAGTACGGCAAGCCGAGCCCAAACTTTTCCAGCATCAGGTGGGCGACCGTCGACGTGGGCAGCAGCCCGCGTGGGAA
>Ga0265338_10001760_pt1 | contig 34223 bp, 40 predicted proteins | sample 42126metaG_FD_193579 | JGI IMG/M metagenome (GOLD analysis project Ga0265338, IMG submission 193579) | Rhizosphere microbial communities from Carex aquatilis grown in University of Washington, Seatle, WA, United States - 4-21-26 metaG | ecosystem: Host-associated > Plants > Roots > Rhizosphere...
GGCGGATCACATCCCGCACCCGCAGGAGTTGCTTTTCAACGAGCTGGTCGCGGGTTTTCATTTTGATATACGACTAGCGGTTGGAGAATCACCGTTAGGGCGCAGAGCGTGTGCCACTCTGCGCCCGATGGTTTAGCACGCGATTTCGTCGAGGATGTTTGTCATCCGCGCATTGATGCTTTCGGCGAGTCTGGTCGTGCAGCGCAGAAAGTCGGCGTGAGGCGCGAGCGTTGCCTCGACCACATCCTTGTTGTTCCGGCCATCACTGGGCGGCTTGCACGCAGCGCACCGGACTGGTTTCAGGCGTTCGCCCAAGACGGTAGAGAGTTCATCCATCGTCTTGAGTTGCTTGATGAGGTTTTCTTGCTGCTCGCTGATTTGCGAGGTTCGTTTTTCGTCCATGTTGTTTGTCTTTCGTTTCTGCGCCCTAACAACCGCATGAAGCCAATGCGGGTTGGACGCTGCTGTTTATTTCGTTGAGGCTTCAGATTGTTGTGTGTCACCAGTCCCGCATGGCTTATGCGGAGCGTTAGGACGCTGAGGTTTCGGTAGCTTCAAAGGTCCACAGGGAGCAAAGCGTTCCACCTTCACCGGCGCTGGCAGGCGTTCGGCGTTTTCGATTCTCACGATCACGCCGTCAATTTCGGCGGTGTAGTCGCGGCCACAATTTTCCTCGGAGCAGTAGTGAGGCTTCGTGCGTGACCATTCAGCATCTGGCCAGAGGGCGGCTATCTCGTGCGGCTTCACGGATTTCTTGTCATAGGTGTAGCTGGCGAGCCGAATTTCCGCCACGAACAGGATGTCCTCGCGTTTCACCGGAGGCAGGCAGTCCACATCCACTTGCCAGCTCAGGCGCGCCAGCGTCAGCAGATGCTTGCGAATAAAAGCATTCAGGCGGTTGATGCGCTCTTGTGTTTCGCGGAGTCTCATCATCTCCCATGCGAGTTGTTTGATGCCGCCGCCGCTGCCGTCAGAGTGCGCGCCGAGGTCGGCCATTGCTTCGAGGTCGAAGGGTTCCAAATCAGGATTATTTTTTGTGTAGTCAAGTGACATATTGCGTCCTAACCAATCAGTGCAGTGGATGGCGGGTGGCCACTGCGGTTTTATTGTGAGTCAGTGGCCCGCCACCACTGACTTCTACGTTAGGGTGCTTCGCCCAGCGTGCTTTTGCGGCATCGCTTGCGGCTTGAGATCGTTGTTTTTTGGACAGTCCGCGCCAGCGAGCTTTTCCGCCGCTGGCGCGTTTGGTGTCCGGCCATGTGTGGCCGCACTTTGGGCATTTATTCATACCGCGTGTTGGTCGAAGGCTGCCACCAGTTTCTCCGCGAGCAGAAGCGCGTCCTTTTCGGTCACGCAGTCCACAGTTGTTTGTCCGATTTCCACGGCCCACACGAGGCTGCCGTCCGATAGTTTGGTGCTGACGATGTTGATTTGATGTTTCATACGTCGCCAATATATGCGTGCTAGTTCGCATTGTCAAGCCTCTTTTTGGCAGTTATACAGATCGGCTGTCCAGCTTGAGTAGTGCTTGCCTGATGCCTCGACAGCGGCGCGGTATTCCTGCTCTTTGTCAGTCGCCAGTTTCTTGGCTTCTTGGTAGCTCAGTCCCGTTGCCACGACTTCCTCGGAGTGGTCTTTCTTTGACAGGATCACAGAGTATTTCGACCAGCACCCTAACCCAGCGCCGGAGCCAACCACGATTGGCGCTGCCAGTTGTCCGCCGCTGCCTTTGCAGCTAGGACATTCTTCGAGTTGTTCCATCATGTGTGTCAGCACTGTGCCTTTTCCATTGCACGTCTGGCAGCGGGAGTTTTGGTTTGCGGTAGTCATAGATTCGTGGTGGCTCAGTTCGGGACGTTCCCCTGCAATTCCGCCTGCCATTGGCCCTCGGACAACACGGTCAGGCGGATGCGCGTCTCGATCTCCGCGATCTCCGCCTGCGGTTCGGCCAGCTTGATGAACGCCTTCACGGCGCAGCGCTGCGCCGCCACCAAGGCGCTGTTGGTGCTGTTGGCGCTCACGCCCAGCGGCCGGCCGTTGGCGTAGGCGCGCACCTGGTGATTATCGCCGCCGCGATACCTGGCCTGTTTGATAATGATGGTGTGCATAGTCCCTTAAATACGTCTGCCATCATGCCGCGCTGCCGGCATGCTGCGGCACGGCGATGTTGGGTAGGTTGACCTTGCGGAACTTCTTGAGGTCGTGGTGCTGCGCCAGGTGAGTGAGCGTAGCCTGGCGCAAGGCCAGTGCGGTGGGCGTTGGAAAATCCATCTCGCAGAGCGCCTCGTTGATCCGGCGCACATGGTGTGTCTCCATCTTCGGCACCAGGGTAAATGCCTTGCGGAACAGGCCGTCCCGAAGGTCGCGCTCCCAGTTCGTGGGAAAATCCACGCCGCACATGGCCACGATGTCGCGCACCAGGCCGGCATCCTCTTTTAATTCGTCTTTGTCTTTCATAGTTCAGTTTTGTTGATGGTTATTGTTGAGCAGGTTTTTTTGGTCTAAGTGCATCAACTGCCTTATTGCACTCATAAATCAGGCGTTTGATTTCTTCATTCTTGGCTTCGATCATGCCGGTCAATCTTCCGATCTCTTGGCAGTTGTCAGTAAACGATTGGTCTTCTATCCAGACATTGCCGTCCATGTAAATGCGTCTGTAAGCCATAACCTTAATTCCCCGTCGGCAGCGCCATGGCCTTGCTGTCGCGGAGTTTCTTGGCAGCGAGGAACATCTTTTCGCTCATCACCTGGTTGGTGTCGTGCGCGAAGGCCGTGGCGAATTCGAACGTCTCCACCACGTGGCGCAGCCGGCCCGCCGGGCGGTCATTGGCCATGCCCAGGATGGTTTCCATGAACTCATCCCCCGGCTTCCTGATGAACTGCTGCACGATGGGCAGCACGTCGCTGGCGACGTATTCCTTGGGCAGATAGAACGGCTTGCCGGTGCGGCCGGTAAACTGCTCAAACATGTATTGCGCCTTGGTGATCTCCTGGTCGAACCGCTGCGTGGCCACAAACAGCATCGCGCAGCCGCTCAGATCCCGGATGCGCCGGACCATCTCAATGGCGCGCGGGATGCTTTTGCCATCCGGCAGGTGCAGGTGGAATTCGTCAAATACCACGATGCGGGTGCTGTTGAGGCTCTTTACCACCGCGTCAAACATCTGGAGCGTGGTCACTTCCTTGCGGTTGCCCGTGGCCTTGGCGTAGAGCTGCTTGAGCAGGCCATTCGGCCCGCCGATGGGCATGCACTCGATGAACACTGAGCGGCCATGGTTATTGTCCTTGCAGACCTGTTGCAGGCAGACCGTCTTGCCCATGCCGGCCTCGCCCACCAGCATGGAACAGCCCTTGCGCGCCAGCGTGTATTGGAAGATCCATTCCACCTTTTCATAGATGGAATTTTTGACGAAATACGCCGTGGTAACACGGCCCTGATTCTCCACCAGCTTGCGGTAGCTCTGGATTTTCTTGGAGAAATTCTCAAAACTGCCCGCGTAGTCGCCGGCCTTGAACACGCGATAGATCGTGTTCCAATCATAGGCCAGACCATCCTCGCATTGCTTCTTGGTCAGGCGCTCCTCGGTGGCGTAGGCGTGGAACCAGACCAGATTGTCCTGGATATTCAGCGAGAGGTGTTTCCAGCGGGTGAGATCCAGGTCAAAGTCAAAAAACTTTTCCTGGGTGAAGCCGTCGCCCGCTTCGCTGATGGTGGGGCGTCCGGTTTTGCGTGCGGCCGGCAGGACCGGCGTATCAATGGTTTTAGTCATAGTCCCTTTTCGGTGGTGAGGTTTTTGGTTAGGTGGTTACTGCGGAAAATTCGTGGTAATTGGGCGTGCCTTTGGCGAGATTGCGCTTGCCCAAGATCGTGGCGTCAATTTTCGCGGTCAGATAAGCGCAGACGCGGTCAAAGTTTTCCGGTGCATAGATGTCGCCGCCGAGTGCGTTCGCTGTGATACGGCGAGTGATGCCGAAGTTCACGGACCCGTGAAAGTCCTGGCCAAATGATTTGCCGGCCTTGCGGAACTCGGTCAGGCGCTTGAGCAAATAATCCACATACTGTTTTTCCTCATTACCAACCGGCTTGAGCGAGTAAAAGGTTTTGCCGCCTTCCACCGTGAGACCCGGTTTAGCCTGGGGAATGAGCGGATGCGACTGCCCGCCCGTCAAAATCTCATTCATTTCCTCGGTGCTCATTTCCGCCGGCTGGCTAGTGATGGCATCATTGCCCGTGGTCGCTGACAACCCCGCCCGTTGAAACTCTTCTGGCACTTCCACGCTGCTCATCAGCCGGCGCGTGTTTGCCTTGGTCACTTCTTTTTGCACATGCCGGTTGGCGGCGGCTTCGAGTTGCTCACCCACTTCTTGACCGGGCAACGGACGCGCTGCAAGCGTCTTGATGGACCGTTGGAGATACGGTGCGAGGCTGGCGGCGTGCGTGCGGGCGACCTGCGAGGAAAGTTTTTTACGAAGCGTTTCTTTGGCGGTCTGTTCCTCGGTGGCACCAAATTTCGGAATGGGATTCACATACTCGGCGCGGCAGATGAATTTGTCCTGCTTGCCGCTGCGGATGGAATAGATCAGCGCATCCGCCTCGGGATTCGCATCATTCCAGAACACGATGACCTTGCGCCCGCGCCATTGCTCCAGCGCCTCGGGGTTTGACCAGGTGTGATGGATCATGTTGCGGCCCGAGCCGACGCCAATCCGCGCGCCGTTGCGCGTAATCTCCAACACCCGGTAGCTCGAACGGTAGAGCCACTTGGCGTGATCCGGCATCACTTCGAATGCCGGCGCATCCGCCGCCCACTTGTCCGCCGGGGCTTCTCCGCGCAGCACCTTCCCGTCGTTGCGCGTATGGTTCAGCGCATTCATCACCTTCTTGAGGTGCTCGGTGTATTGCGACAGGTGCAGGAAGAATTGGCGCGGATGCGCGTGGTTATTTGCCACCAGCGCCTTCTGTTGTTTGACGGTTTCAGGGCAATCCTTCATTTCCATGCGCCCGCAAAAGCCAGGGACATTATCCGCCGCGTGCTGGAGCACGTTGAACATCTGCTCAATGATTTTTCCACGCGGAGTGCGAGTGTGGATCACCTTCACGCCGAGCGAACTCAACCCGCCGAACCGCGTGGCGTCATCGAGATTGGTTTTCTGGCCGATGACCTGTGACGACTGCCAGGTGCCGCCTTCCAGCACGGCCTGCTTGAACAAGCCATATTCATCCAGCGTGTCGCCGATGAGACCCCAGACATCGTCCTTGTTATACTGGCCTTTCGGACGCATCACGGCGCGGATGTTCAGCCAGCACTGGCTGCCCACGTCGGCCACGGCGAGGATCTGCGGGCGGATGAGAATGAATCCCTCGTCATTCGGCCATTCCACCCAGACGTAGCAGTTGGCCGTCATGTCGTCGGCGGTGAAAGTATGTCCCGCCGGCACGTTGTCATACGTGCATTCCGTGAACGCGCCGTCCAGCTTCATTGCCTTGGGGCCGATTTGGATGAGCTTGGTGGCCAGTTCCGGGGTGCGGAGCGCATCGCGCACCGATGGCGGGACATAGGATTTGGAGGCATACGCGCCATGCAGCCAGCGCCGGGCGCTGCCATTAATCGTGGGCGAGCCGGCGAGGTCGCGGAACGCGCTGGCGATGTTGAGCTGCGCCTTCGCATCGCCGCGCCGGGCGTTGCCATGCTCGATGGCGGCGGCGCGGCCCTGCAAAATCTGTTCATCAGTCAAATCATTCACAAATGGCTTCACGCCCACGCGGCCGCGCTTCTGTTCGCACAGGCCGTCAATGCCGTGCGCCTCATACTTGGCGTGCCACTGGCGCAGCGTGATCTTGTTGCCGAGCTTAAATAGAGGATGCTCGGTGTTCATGTGCTGGATGACGAGGTCCAGGGCGCGCTCCTTGCCAAAGGCGATATTGGCGATGAGCAGCTTCACGGCCTTCTCGCGCAGCAAAACATTTTCGCGCTGGGCATCATTGCCAGTGAGATCAGCAAAGCGGACCGCCGGTGCCACCGGCTGGCCCTGGTCTCGGCGCGGGCTGGCGATGATGATCTGGGCGATATTGGCCGGCACCTGGTATTCGTCGCGGTTGCCGTCGCGGCGACAGGGCCATTGCTCGCGCTGCGCTGTGCGATGCACCGTCTTCTTGCTGGCACCCGTGGCGCGGGCGATGTCCTTGGCGCAAAAATACTCGGCAGAGATATTTTCCATATTATTTATTGGGTGCAGCGTCACGCTGCTTGCGTCCCTGTTCGATGAATGAATTTAGATCCACCACGCGGCAATGTTTCACGGTCAGGCCATGATTCATCACGGCCTGCCAGCCCTGCACTTCCGAGGCAAACACGCTGGCCTCATCCGCTGGCACCATTTTTATGGCCGGCAGCAACACCGGCGCACCCGCATAAAGAATGATGAAGCTGTTGTTCATATATTTTCCGCGTAAAAGGTGATGGCACCGCTCATGCAGACCGCGTGCAGGCCATAGGCAATCAGCTTGGGCGCATCCGCCGGACAACCGAAATAGCGGCAACCTTTTACGATGTCCTTGCGGCCGCTGGCCAGCCAGGCGCGCAAGGCTTTGGCGAGGACCTTGGCGGTGGCCTTTTGCACCACGGGATTATTCAAGCCGTAAACACCTTGAAGATTGCCTCTATTTCTAATAGCGCAGGCCACGGCCACCTGCGTGGTGTAAGACTGGTTGCCGGCCTCGCCGATGATCGCGGCCACGGCCTGCTGGGTGGAAATCTCCGCGCCATGCGCCAAGCCCAGCAGCAGCGCGGCCAGCGAAGTCGCCACGATCACGCACCGGCGCTGGTTGAGGGAAAGGTTGGATTTCATTTCAAATTGGCGTTGAGATGGGCGCGGAGGTTTTCCAGATCGCTTTTGGTGCGCGGCTCGGTTTCCAGCCGGTTGGCCACCACCTTGCAGGCCGCGCCCACGCAGCCATGATGCCGCTGCAGCAGCTCGCCGATCTCCACCGTGGTGGCCTCGGTCAGTTCCACGCAGAAATACATCGCCACCTGCCGCGCCCAGGCGAGTGCCGCCGGCTTGCCGGGCTTCCGTAAATGCTGCGTGGTGTAGCCAAACCATTCCGCCGTCAGATCAATCACCTCGCCAGCCACTGCCGCGCCGCGCCGCAGCGTGCGCGCCGGCTGGTTCGAATTCTTGGCCGCGCCATTCACCGCCGCGATGATGAGTTGGCACATCTTCTCACTTTGCGTGGCCAGCCGCCGGGCTTCCTGCCAGTCAATCGTTGGTGATGGTTTCTTGGCGCTCATTAGTTTGAGTTGGTGGCGGGCTGCAAAGCCGCTTGTTCCGAGACGAGGCGGTAAAAGCTTTTGTGCGGGCGCACGGTTAGATCCGTGTGGTTCTCAATCTCCACGCCATGGTTATGGCGCAGCTCGTCCACGCGCGAATGGATGTTGTAGCTGCCGCTCACGGCCACCAGCGTGGGCATCGCCACCCAACCGCCATGCGCTTGACTGGCGGCATCTCTGGCCGCTGCCTGCAAGGCAGTCAGGATTTTGTGGCACTGGCTGTTTTCGGTTAGGCGCATATTGGTTTTATTATTGGGTCCGGCGTCACGCTGGTTAATTCTCGGAAAATTGAAACACCGGCAGCCGGTGGGTTTGGTTTTCCAGCTCGGCGCTCATCAGCGGCGTGGCCGTATCCAGGCAAATGGAACCAACCCAAATCCGCTCCACCACCACGCCCAACTGAATCACTGGCCGCACCACTGATGCGGTCGCGCTCAGGAAGAACGCCCGCTGCGGCGCAATCAATTCGCCGAGCACTTCGATCTGGGGGTTGAGTTTCATTGATTTAAATTCAATTTGAAAAATGTCGCAGATTCATTGGAGGCCAACATTCCAACGAATGTTTTATGGTGTTGAAGCGAAAATCTATTTTCAGGAGTCCATCCTTCCTTGCTGACTTTTGATGCCAGATGTTCTAACTCACGAATTTGTGAATCATGAAATTTAATTTGTCCCTCAAGAGTCATATAGAAATTGTGTTCTTGCGCTGGCGCACATTGGTGAGCGCCGCTTCCAGTTCGGTTTCCAGTTCGGTCAGGGCCGTGGCCTCATCCTTGCCCTCGGGCAGCGTGATGCGGAAATCCGTGGTGAAAACCTTGATATGCGCGGCGAGTTCATCGAACGAAAACTCGATCTGCTTGCCGTCGCCCAAAACTTTCCGCGTCTTATATTTTACCTTATCGTATTCGCCGAACTTGCGCATGAGCTGGAGCTGGCGGCAGAGAGCGATGTAACCCTTGGGCGATTGCAGCACCATGGCCTTGCCGGCGGCGAGCAGTTCTTCCGCCGTGGCGCTGGCCGACAGCGTGGCGCGCACCGCCTCGATCACTTCCTTGGCAAAATCAATGTAGCGATAGATGGTGGTCTTGCTGCATTGCTCCTCATATTTCAGCAGCACGCTTTCAAAATCGCCATGGTCGGCTGCTTCCTGCGCGGCGAGGAAGAAGAAGCCGGCATTGAGCGCGGATTCCTTGGCCTTGCGGAACGCCGCCACGAACTGCTGGTGCTGCGCGATGCCCTGCTCGATGTATTTGGCCGTGCTGAGATTCTTTTTTATGGGGAGATTGCTCATTATAATTATTTTTCAGATTTCAGCCAGGCGTTGTAACGGGCGGTTAGGGATTTGCTTTTCCGCTTGCCGAGCAGAACCAGCCGTAGATGATTGCGATGCACGCCCAAGTCGTGAGCGGCGGTGCAGATGCCGGGAAACAAAACTTGACGCAATGGTCTTTGCGTGGTTGTTTCATTGGTAGCGCGTTGCATCTGCCACAAACTATACTTAACTAAACCAACCGTGCAAGAGAAAAGTGAAGAAAAGTTTAGTCACGCAAATCGCCTCAAAAATTTGCGGCTTGAGCGCCAATGCAACTGGGCTGAAATTGCTAATGATATTGGGCTTTCGGAGGGAATGGTCTATGCCGTCATTGCCGGGAAAAAATTTCTTTCCGATAAATCAATTCATCGGTTACAAGTATTGGAAAGTGCAGTTGGGATTAGTCCGCCAGCTTACCCCGAAATTAAGACCGGCGGGATTGAAATAAAGGATGGCCCGACGCCGAACGAAAAATTTGTTATAATGATGGAGCGGAAAGCGGAGCGGATGCAGGCCGAGTTGGACGAGTTCCGCCAGATGATCGAAGAGATGAAAGTTAAACCCTAATCAAAATTAGACAAAAAACGGCGGCGGCAGTCAAAAACAGCAATTCCGTTCAATAAAAGCAGGGTTCAAAATTCCCACTGTGGGACTTTTGAAAACCTAAATTAGAGAAAAAATGAATAGAAAACAGCCCAGTGCCTGGATGACGTGCGGCGTGGTTTGCCTCATGGTGGGCGTCTTCATGGTGGCTGGATTTTTCTTTGGCTACGATATTTCCGCACCATCCAACAATGCGATGGTCAGCCTGCAAAATCTTTCCACGCGCGAATGCGGCGTCCTCATCGGCCTGGGCATAATTATTTTCGGAATGCTTTCGCTGGTGATCAATGCGCTGAATCTCATCGCGGCTCGCGCCAGGGAAATCCCGGAGAAGATAAGGGAGAATGAAGAAGCCGCGCTCGCGGCTGCGGCCGAGGCCAAGCGCCGGCAATCAGTATCGCCGTCACGTCTGCAGGAAATCGTTCAAAAAGCCAACAAGCCATGAAGATGAAACTCCTTTTCCTGACCATTGCAAGTGCCTTGCTGGCGGGAATCCTTTGGGTGCAGATCGCAGATCGGTCCGACCGGATTGCGAAGGAAGCGGCGGCGGCATTGGAAATTAAACGTGCTACTCAGATGGAACACTATGTTTATTTAAAAACCACTATTGCCTGTGCTGCTAAGGCAGCAGACGATGCGAAAAATTCTCTCGCGGCGGGAAGGTTGACAGTGGGTGTGTATAATAAAGTCGCGGACATGCTGCAAGCGGACATTTTGAAAAATCAAATTGAACTCGAAACCTATCCTTCCGATTTTCCGGCCCATTTGAAGTAAAATATCCCTTCAAATTCTTTCCAACCCGCCTCTCCGTCGGGTTTTTTTATGTCCCGAACCGAAAAGTTATTGGAGGGATTTTCACCGGCAATCTCTAATTATGACAATGGGTTTGGCGAATCAAAGTTAGAGAAACGCAAAAGTTATTAACCAACTCGAACAACTCCGTGTTGGAATTTCTCCGGGTGTGCGCAGAATCGGGATTGTGAAAACGCAAGTGGGGTGAAACCCGAATAGGGGTAACACCTGGCTTGCAAAACCAAAATCCTGAGTATCTATGAAAAACAAATTCCTTCTCGCGGCATCAGCCGCTTTGGCCGTCATGCTAATGACTGGGTGTGCGCATTTCGCTAAAAAATCCACCACGTCGCATGAGCGCGTGGTGCGGGCCGTGGCGCTGCCGCCGGGATGGACGCTGATCGCCGCCAGCGATTCACTGAACCTGCCGCTGGTGGAAAGCGCCAGTTGGACGGGCTTTCAAAACGCCGGAACCAACTTCGCCGCCGGCTTCTTTGCGCCGCGCCCGGCGGTGTTCGATGTCATCAAGGAAAGCTGGACCGATACCAGCAAGGGCGGCGGCACGTTCCTCTTTACCGATCCGCAGGCGTCGCAGGTGGCGTCCACGGTGGGCAACCAGGCTGCGCTGGCCGGCGCGCATACGTTTAACGTCGGCTCGGTGAGCGCCACCATCAGCAGCAACGCCGTGGCCGCGATCAATGCCACCGGCAACAGCGTGGGCAACATCATTGGCGCGGCGGCCAAGGCCGCTTCCGGCACACCTTAAAAATCGTAAATCGTAATTCGTTAATCCCTTGAATCCTTCGCCCAACATTGACTGGCCGCTGATCCGGCTGCTTGCTGCGCGCTGCGAACTTGCCTATCGCGAGAGCACCATCAGCGATGCCGCGACCGATGCGCAGGCCAATGTGACGCTGGAAACCATCGGCGGTGCGCCGGCCATCATCGTGGCGTTCCGGGGTAGCAGTGTGCCCAGGGATTTCTTGCAGGATGCGGAGTTCTGGATGGTGGCACCTAGCGGTGCGGCCACCGGCGGCCTACGAATCCACCATGGATTTCTTGAAGACTTTACAGCCATAAGCGCCGCTGTGGTTGGCGCAGTTAAAAATCTGCTGGCGGAAAACCCGGTCGCTAAGGTCTATCTCACCGGCCATTCACTGGGCGGCGCACTGGCCATTCTCGCCGCGCTGGAGTTCAACCGCCAAAAATTGGCCGTCACGCTGGTGCTCACCTTTGGCCAGCCGCGCGTGGGCAACGCCGCCTTCCGCGATCTTTACGATGCCTATCTCAAAACCATCACGTTCCGCGTGGTGAATCAGAACGATATTGTGCCGCGCACGCCGGGCGTGCTGCTGAAATATCGGCATTGCGGACAGGAAATATTTCTGGAACCCGGCACGGGCTGGGGCGTGAATCCGCCGCTGCTTTACAAGCTGGTCTGCGATGCGCTGGGACTCTGGGGCGCGTATCGGAACCGGTCGGACGTTTTAATCTCGCAGCATTTCATCGCTGCGTATCAAGGGAGATTGCAGCTTTTATGATCAAGGGAATTCTCGCGCAGACCACCATTGACATCCCGCTGGATGCCACCACCAAGAGCCTCGTGGGATTGCTTGGCGTGCTCACCATCGCGCTGATGGTGCTGATGTTCTGGTATTACGCGCGGAAACTTTTTGGCAAGCACCCGCCACTGCACGAGGAGTTGCAGGCCGTGCGCAAAGAGTTTCACGATGGCGATGAAAAGCTGGACCAGAAGATCGAAGATCTGCGGCTGGAAGCGCGCCGGAGCGAAAGCTCCATGCACAAGAAGCTGAACGGCATCGCGCGCAACACCTATCTCATCGCCGGCAAGCTCGGCGTCAAAACCATCCCCACCGCCGACGAGGAATAATTTATGGAACGCAAAAACGACATTCGCAAAGAAATCCTGTTCCAGCTTTACGGGGTGCGCCCGCTCTCGCTGTCGGCGGCGCGCATTGCCCGCGATTGCCGGAAGGGCGGTTACGATTATACCCCGGATGAAATCAAATCCGAACTGCAATTTTTGGAGGATGAAAAATTGATCATCGGCGAGCGCGAACCCGGCACCACCGGCAAGGTGTTTCGTATCCATGCGCTCGGCGTGAGTGTTTACGAGGAAAAATACGCGGCCTGACCAGCGTGATGCTGGACCCAATCAACACAATGCCACAAGCCAGAACAGGAAAGATTGCCCGCGCCTCTTACGAGGTGCGCAAGCACGTCAATGAGATGCTTCGCGACGGCAAAACCGCCAAGGCGGTGATCAATTTTCTGAACGGCGCGGGCATCAGCGGCGTGACGGACATGAATGTCAGCAACTGGCGCGACGGCGGCTTTCAGGATTTTCTCAAGGAACAGACCCGGCTGGAGGAGATGCAGTTCAAGCGCGAGTTTGCCATGGAGATCGTGCGCCAGAATCAAGGCTCGCAGTTGCAGGAGGCCACGCTGCACCTCGCGGCCAGCCAGCTTTATGAGGCGTTGACGGATTTCGACATCGGCCGGCTGAAGGAATTGCTGGATGAGAAGCCGGAGAATTACGCGGCCATCGTCAACAGCCTGGCCAAGTTGAGCAAGGGCGCGCTGGAAGTGCAGAAATACAAGGACGCCGTCAGCCAGGCGCAGAAAGAAATACAGAAGTTGAAGGATCCCAAACAGGAACTCAACGAAGACGACCGGAAGGCGATTGTCGCCAAGGTGGATGAAATTCTCGGACTCAAATGATTTTCGCAATTATCATGGCCGCCATTTTACCAGCACTGAACGTCGAGGCCAAAGACGCGAAGGTCTCGCGTTATTTTCTCCCGTATCAAATGACGTGGATCAATGATGAGTCGCGGATGCGCTTCGCCGAGAAGTCGGTGCGCATCGGCTGGACCTATGCAGACGCCTTTAAGAACGTCCGCAAGCGGCTGTTGAACAAGAACCGCGATTATCTCTTCGCCACCAAAGACCAGGCCTCGGCGGTGGAATATATGAAGACGTGCAGCGAGTTTGCGGACATCTTCAACTTTGCCAAATCCATCGTTTCACGCGGGGAAGATTCGCAGACGATTTCCGGCACGCTGCCCAGCGGCGAGAAGTTTACCCAGGAGATCAAGTTCAACTACATGAAGTTCGACAACGGGTCGCGCATCATGGCGTTCAGCTCCAATCCCTACGCGATGGCGGTGTTCGGCGGCGATGTGGGTCTGGACGAATTTGCGAAGCATCAGAATGCCGAGAAGCTTTGGGAGACGGCGCAAGGCCGCATTACGTGGGGCTATGACATCGGCATCTGGTCCGCTCACGACGGCACCGACACTTTGTTCTACCAGTTCGCGCAGGAAGCCCGCGCCGGCAAGGGCGGCTGGAGCTACTACCGGGTGACGATGGAAGATGCCGTGGCCCTTGGCCTGGTGGAGAAAATCAACGCGGTGCGCGGCACCAAGCTGACGCGCGAAGAATTTATCGCCGACTGCAAGGTGCGCGCCCGGCTGCCGGAAATCTACGAGCAGGCTTACAACTGCAACCCGACCGGCTCGACTTCCGCGATTGTGCCGTGGGCGCAGATGGAACTTTGCCAGCAGGATTACAAAATCCCCCGTGTGCATCTGGAGGCGGCGCAGATCACCGAGGCCTTTGGCGACTTCAGGCCCGAACAGCAGGCCGCGCGTGAGAACCGCATCGCCAATTTTATTGCAGCAAGTTTTGCGGAGCTGATCAAAACGCCGGCGCAATACCGGCTCGGCTTTGACGTGGCGGCGAGCGGTGAGGGCGACTTGGCGAGTATCTACATTGACCACAAGGAACCGCCGCGCCTGAAACTCGCTGGCCTATTCACCTGCCGCACCAATGACTGGAACTTTTTGCAGACGGTTCTCTGGACGTTCCATCGCAAGCTGGCCGCTCTCAAGTCGGCCGGCGACGAGACGGGCCTCGGCCGGCAGATCTGCTGGGAGACGGCCAATTATTTTCCAGGTCAGTTCTCGCCGGTGAACTTCGCCAGCGAGAAGCACGACATGGGTTTTGCGCTGATGAACCAGTTGAGCGTGGCGGAAAAGGTTTTTCCGCGCAGCGAGCCGGACATCGCGGCGGATTATTTTGCGATGCGCAAAATCTTTTCCGGAAAGACGTGGAAGTTCACCGAGGGCCGCAACCTGCTTAACCCGTCGAGCCATTGTGACATTGCCTGGGCGGGCGGTCTTTCCTCCAAGGCTGACGCCGGAGGCGGGGAAGTTTTTGCAATTGTTGTATGACCTCATCCTACCCCTTCATTTTTGCCCGCTGGCAGCCCGCAGGGGCGGTTTCCGCCTCTCTCCGTGGCTGGGCGGCCGCCCAATCGCTCCCGCCGGCGATTAGGGCCGTTAACGCCCCGTTAAAAGTTTCCATCACACCTGAGGTTTTGACCCTATGAAGCCCGCCAACTTTATTTTAGCCAACTCGACGGTCGGAACGCCGCAGGCCGGCGAGGATGTCATCGCGGCCCTGCCGATCTTCAATGACGGCGAACGAAGCCTGTCCTGCTGGAAGCTGTCCTGGCGCGAGCGGCTATCCGCCCTGGTGTTTGGCAGGGCTTGGGTCTGGGTGAAAAGCGGCAAGTCCATGCCGCCGATGTCGGCGGAAATCTGCCGCAACCCGCTGAAGGAGTTGAAACCAAAATGAATTTATTCGGCGATACAAAATCCATCTCCCCCGACATGGCGGCGTGGCTGCGGGCGGATGACGTGGACGCCAATGATGGCGGCGGCGCGAAGCTCACGTCGCCGTATTCGCAGTCGTCCTGGGTTTACATCGCCATCAGTTGCCTGGCGGAGAATGTCGCGCAGATCCCGCTGCGCATCTCGCGCATTCCCGAGAGCGCGGCCAAGAAGCTGGCGCGCGGTGTAGATCCGAGCTTCAAAAAGCGCGTCATGAGCGAGAACATCGTCGAGAGCGGCGACGTGGTGGATCTGTTCAACAATCCGCACCCGACGATGGACCGCGCGCTGTTCATGTCCAACATCGTTTCGTGGAAGGCGCTGCGCGGGGAATTTTTTGTAGTGCCGCTGGATGCCGCCGATTCACCGGTGGACCTGGCCTCGCGCGGCAGCCGGGTGAAACGGCTGCTCACGCTGGAACCGGGCTTGTTCTGGCACATGGTGCAGGGCTATGAACTCATGGCATGGCGCTACACCGGTTCGCCGCTGCTCACGCCGCTGCCCAGCGAAATGCTTCTGCCCACGGAAGTCGTCCATCACCGCACATTCAACCCGTTCCTCTATTGGCGCGGGATGTCGCCGTTGATCCTGGCCACGCTAGCGGCGATGAGCGATTACGCCGCCAGCCAGTTCATGAAGGGGCTGATGCTGAACAATGCCGACACCGGCCTCATCGCCACCACGGATGCAAATCTGACGCAGGAACAGCGCGAACAGTTCACCGCCGCCCTGCGCGATCGCAAGCGCAAGGCCGGCACCGCCGACCGGCCGCTGTTTCTTTCCAGCGGCGTCAAGATCGAGAAACCGCAGGTCAGTCAGGCGGACATGGAATTTCTGGCCAACCGGAAATATAACCGCGAGGAAATCTTTGCCGTGTTCAAGGTGCCACCGAGCATGGCAGGCATTGAGACGGCCAGCGGTGGCAAGGCCGGCGGCGCGAGCGGCAGCAGCAGCGGCGGCAGCCAGCAGCAGGATCGCCGGGTGTTCATCGAGAACACTATCACGAATTTCTGCCGGCAGATTGAGGCGTCGTTCACGCCCATCGTCAAGCGGTTCGATCCTTCGCTGGAAATCTGGTTCGACGTGGACAGCCTGCCGATCATGCAGGAAGCGCGGCGCGACCGGTTGGATGCCGGCACCAAGGCGTTTGGCATGGGCGTGCCGCTGAATGACATCAACACGGCCTACGATCTGGGCTTCCCGGAATACAAGTGGGGCGACACCGGCTATCTGCCGTTCAATTTAACGGGCATTGCGGGCGACGGCCTCACGGAAAAACCGGAGCCGGGCAACGATCCGAACAATCCGCAGAATCCCGAGGATTCCCCGGCGGATGGTGAGGATGCCAATCAAAACACCATTTCACGCGCGCAATCATTTTTGCGCAAGCTGCTCGTCGCGCCGAAGACCGTGCCGGTCCACCAGTGTGCGCCGAACCCGGCGTTTGAACAGAGCATCGCGCCGAGCGTCAAGGCCAAGCAGACGCGAATGAGCCGTTTCTTTTTTGAACAGCGCGGCCGGGTGCTGGCAAAACTATCCAATGAAGCCGCCAAGGCGCTGGTTCAAAAGACCATTGACGATTTATGGGATAAGAAGACAGAAGACGCTGCGCTGTTGGAACGGCTGAAACCGCAGATCATCGCCGACCTTGAATTTGGCGGCGCGCAAATCTTTGAAGAGATCGGTGCCAGCGACTTCAGTTTGCCGCCGGCGGAGGCACTGGCGTATCTGACGGCGCGCAAGAATGCCATCAATGGCATCAACGCCACCACGTGGGACGAGCTGAAGGCTTCGCTCGGCGAAGGTTTGAAGAACGGCGAAAGCTACGAGGCCATGGCGGACCGCGTAAAGGCGATTTACAAGGACGCCAGCATGGGCCGCGCAGAAACGATTGCTTTGACGGAAACCAATGCCGCCGTGAATGCCGGGCGCAACAACGCCATGAAGACGGCGGGCGTGGCGCGCAAGGGCTGGAAAACTTCCCATCTCGAAAACACCCGCGCCACCCACATCGCCAACGAGGCATTTTCCGATGAGAACAACGGCATCCCGATTGACGATACCTGGCCGAACGGTTGCGATTATCCCGGCGATCCTGACGGCGAACCGGGCGAGACCATCAACTGCCGTTGCTTCGGCTATGCGCTGCAAGACTCTAAATCAAAAATGCCGGCGAAGTTCCTGACGTTCGATGCCTGGCTCAAGGCCAAGACCGGAGGTGCCAGATGAAAAAACGCGCCACGTTCGATTTAAGCCGCACGGGAACGCCAGCGTCTGGACGCAGGGTTCCGTTTGCAGGGCGCTTGCAAAGGCTGTCTGGCGCGTTGCAGAGGGCAAATTTGACCGTTCACCACCTTTTTTTAACCCGTTGAAATTATGAGCCAATCAAACTTAGAGAAAATCCAAAAAGAATTCGGCAAGCGGGCCGTGACTTTGAACACCGGTGCGCTGGGTCTCATCTGCGGGCTACACATGACCGCCCGGGCCGTGGCCGGCGACCAGCCGATTGTCTCCTACATTGCCAGCGACGCCACGGTGGACCGCTACAATGAGTCCATTGACCAGAAGGCCTGGGGCGATTTCGCCAACTTCAAACTCAATCCGGCCATCACGGACTGCCATAACTATTCCAGCGTGGCGTTCAAGCTTGGTAGTGCCGTCCGCTACGAGGTCAAGAACGGTAAGCTGGAAAATGACGTGCTCTTTGCCACGGCTAATCCCCTGGGGAAAATCGCCTACGACATGGCGCGCACCGGGCATCTGCCCACGCAGTCGGTTGGCTTCATCCCGCTGGAATGGGAAAACGGCGTGGGCAAGGACATGCCCGACCGCACCTACACGAAATGCGATCTGCTGGAAATCGCGCTCACGGTGGTGCCGGCCAATCCTAATGCCAGCAATTTGCGCAAGGCTTTTGAGGCCGGCGCGCTGGAGAAATCCGACCTGCGCGAACTCGCGCAATGGCTCAAACAATTTTGCAGCGACGAGGCAGATCCCCGCACCAAGGCCGGCTCATCCGGTTCGGGAGTCCATGATGAGCAGTTGCTGCAAATGATGCGGACGGCAAAAACGCTGTTCGCTAGTTAAATCCAAAATCAAAACAAACCCGTCACGCTCGTAGGCGAGCAACAATAAACCAAACAAAATTATGAAACCTTACAAAAATCTGATGTCGCTGCTCGTCGTGAGCGTCATGGCATTTGCGCTGCTGCACTTTGCATCGGCGCTGTTCGTCATCGGCTGCTGGCAACTGGCGCAGATCGCCATGAGCAAACGCCAGGCCACGCGCTTTTTCACCACCGGCCTTTCCGACACCCAGGTGAAGGAGTTTGAAGGCATCCTGAAATCCTTCGAAGGCTACGGTAGCATGTTCAAGGAATTGATGGATCTTTCGAAATCCGAGGGCGGGTTTGCCGCCATCAAGAAACTGCCCGATCTGCTCAAGAGCGAGCAGACGCGCAACGACACGCTCGCCGCCGACCTTAAGAAGGTGCAAAAGCAGTTGCTGCGCCGCCAGTCGGAATCCGGCGTCCGCTATGTGCGCGGCGTGCCGATGGTCTCCGATGATTGCGCGCTGGCCATGGCCGGCATGTTCATCGGCTGCTCGCTCCGCCAGGAGAAGTGGAGCAAGTCGCTCGGCGATCAGGAAACCACAGTCGCCAAGGCTTGCGAGTATCTCGGCGTCACCAAGGCCGCGCTCACCAGCTCGGACATCCCGCTGCCCACGATCTATATTCCCCAGGTGGTGGAATTGGTCTGGCACTACGGACAGTTCCGCGCCTACGCCACGGTGTTCCCGCTCGGCGCCGGCACAGTCAACCTGCCGCAGTTGAAGGCCGGCGAGGATGCATTCGCCAAAATTACCTCCTCCAACGCCGTGGGCGAAAAGAAGGTGGCCGCGCAGAACGTCACCTTCACCGCCAGCAAGTTCGGCGGCATCGTCCGCATCCCGTCCGAGATCGAGGAAGACACGTTCATCCCGCTCGGCCAGTTCATCGCCCGCTACATCGCCCGCCGGTTTGCCGCGCTGGAAGACACATGGGGCTTTATCGGCGCTTCAGCGACCTACGGTTCCGACGGCGTCGGCCCGTATCTCACCAACAATTATGCGTCCACGGCCATCACGCAGTTGGCGAGCACCAAGACCAAGCCGTCTGATGCCGCCCTCGCGGATTTCCGCAGCATCCGGGGCAAGGTCAACGCGGCGGTGTTTGCGAACAAGCCGAAGTATTACATGAACCCGACCATGGACGCGCTCCTGGCGACGTTCAACACCTCTGCAACGGTGGTGCCTTACGTCCGCAAACCGGACGGCACGGCCACGCTCGACGGGTTTGAGATCGTCTGGGTGGGCGCGCTGCAGGCCTATAGCACCAGCGCGGCGGCCAGCGCCTACATCGCCTTCTTCGGCGACTTGTCCTACTGGTATCTCGGCGAACGCGGCATGCCCCGCGTGGAAACCAGCCGCGAAGTTTACTTCGCCACCGACGAAATCGGCATCCGCGCCATCGAGCGTATCGACATCGAGGCCATGGCCCCGGACGCGATGAGTGCCCTCCAAACCGCCGCCAGCTAATCGTTTGAACACCTGGTCTTGCGCAAGCGAGGCCAGCCTTCAGCCGAAAGCTGAGTAAACCATCAACCAAAATAAAAACATGAAAAAAATTCTGATCATCGCGGCTGTCGGCACCATTGCCCTGACCAGCTTTGCGCTCACCGCCAGCTATAAAACCCTTTCCGGTTCCGGGAACGCATCCGCCGGCGCAGAGGTGGATTTCCTCTCTGATCCGTCGCTCCAGTTCCGGCTAGTGAATGTGAACTATTCTTCTGATTCAAACTCCGCCGTGCTCTCCCTCAGCACTGGCGGCACGGCGCTGGCCATCACGGCCACCAATGCGGCCTCCACCTCCACCACCAACCAGGTGAACACCACTAACGGGCTGGCTAATTCGGCCACGCTGTTCCTGGAACACGGCGGGGCGGCTTATATCGCCACGTGCTCCAGCTACGGAAACACCGGCACCAACGGCCTGAACGGCGGAACGGTAACGAATGTGAATTACGTGGTGCTGGCATCGGGCGGTTTTGGCACGGCCACCACGGTGAGCGATTCTGTCTATGTGATGACCGCGCCGGTCACGCTGCCCATCGGGGCTGCGACCAATTCACTGAACGGAGACGCCATCTTTGTGGGCAGTGGCGGACGGCCGGTGCGCGTGGTGCTGACGCCGGCGCTGAACACGAACAGATTGAATGCGGTCACGGGCCGCTACGAATAAATCTTATGGCGCGGTTCTAGTCCCTCCGCGTTGTTTGAGGATGGTGGGATGCCGGCGGTCCTCCCCGGCGTCCCGCCAAAACAAAAATGAAAACGTCAAAAACTGAAAATCTGAAACCGGCCGCGGCCGCGCTGCCAGCGCCAATGAAGGATCGCGCTATCAAAACCCCGGAACAGCGCCGGCCCGCGCGCACGGAAGATATTTTAGGCAAGCCGTCAGCTCGCCCGCTCACCCGCGCCATCATCGGCTTGATGATCCTGCTGGCTGTCTCCGCGCCGGCCTTGACAACTATTTCTATCCACTTGCAGGTGATGACCGGTTCGCCGGTGAACCGCGACATCCATCTCATTCCCGACATACCGACGAATTCCCTGGTCAATGGCAACAACCTCGTCGGCTTGTTACCGGTTCCACCGGTGCATCCGACCAACGGCGTGGGCTACGCCACGGTCTTGCCGTGGAGCTATACCTTGACCGTGGATGGCTGGCCGCGGGCCTATCACATCCAGGTGTTAGACAGCACTAATATTTTAGACGTGAGCAGCCTTATCACCAATTCGGTTTCCGTGGGTGCGCCGAATATTTTTGGTCTACCTTCCGTAACCGCCAGTAATTCCGCTTCCGTCACGTTCACCGGCAATGGCACACCAACTAATCCGTTGATGGCAACGGCAACGCTTGCGGGCAGCTTGGGGACGGCGGCGTATGCGGACACGAACCGATTTGATGCGGCGGGAACGGCAGCAAGCACGGCGACGGCGTTGAGTAACAGCATCGCGGCGAGCGGTCAGGCTTCAAATGCGCTCTATGCGGTCAGAGCGTCCAGCGCGGCGATAGTGGATAATGGAGTCACGAACGCGGTGGCTGATTCAAATGCAGTTGTTTATGTAGCCAGCGGGACGGTTCACATTGGCGGCTTACCTCCGTCCGGCGGTGGCTCTGGCTGGACGCCAAACAATGTTCAAAGCAATAACATTAATGGAGCGTTGACAAACGGACAGACATTTTACATTTCAACGAATCAATACTTAATTAGTGGTTGCCCATCGAATCAATACAACGGCGTCATGACGATTTCAAAAGTAGGCACAAGTTATCTCGACTACACAAATCCAAGCGGGAACCATTTGGTTTATAATGATCAGTCGGTTGGAAACACTTGGATTTTAACCCCCACAACAAACTCTGGTATTTATAATTATTACATTGACACATCTTTTAATTTGTCGAATCCGTTGCAGCCATTTATGGATATAAACTCCCATATTTCTGGTAATTACTGCTCTGCGATTTATGTCACAAATACGCCATCTGGTGTTAAATCGCTGGTTATTGATAGGCCAGTTGTGGTTTCTGGTTTTCAGGCCAATGTAATAAATGTTGACTCAATAAACGGTGATGATTCTCTAGGTATGGCTGGAAACTACCCATTTAAAACTATCAATGCGGCAGTAACTTCAACCACAAACTCTGCAACGATTTCAATCAATCAAGGATTCTATAGTGAAACTGCCGTTATTCGCCCAAATCAGTCTGTTATTGGAAACGGGAGCAATGTTATTGTGCAGTCCATTTTTCTTGCGTCTGGCGATTACGTAAAAAACATAAAGGTAACGCAGCAAATTCAAGCATACCCAAATCGAAGTGCGGAGAATGTGGTTCTTGATTCAGTTTCTTCATACACCGGCAATGTGGACTTATTTGTAACCGATTTCAGAACCAACTGGTTTTTTAAGAATTGCGATTTTAGAACAGATGGATCAACCGGCTCAACTATTTATAATGGGACGGTAGTTGGAATTGAAGAACACTGGAATGAAAGCATATCGACCATCGGAGCCGGCACACAAGGTTACGTCTCTGGTTATGGTGGAAGCACCGGCGGCGGAGTCGGGAATCTTGGAGTGTGCCGAATCTATGGCGGAACGGTTATTTGCACGAATGTATCCGGGAGCTCCGGGTGTATTTTTATTCAGGATACAAACACGTCTTACGAACTTTATGGCGTAAATCTTCTTCATAATAACCGAGTGGATAATCCTGCAATCTTTACAAACTTTGCTCCGAGAGTTTCAATAACTGGCTATTACACCGACAATGGTGTTCCGGTTTCGTTGTCCACAAACATCGCTAAATACTTTGTGGGTGATGGCGGCAAGCTAACCAACGTCATCGCGCTAGACTCTGTTCACGCCACAAACGCCGACTATGTGAACGGCACGTTGTCGAACAGCATCAGCGGCAGCGCAGCGTCAGCAACGGTGGTTACAACTGCCGCCCTGACGAATAGCGTTTATGCTACCAATATTTTATCGGGAGGCACTCTGCCAATGGGAATGCTACCATCAAATGTCCTAACCAATGCCGCCGCATTTGATACGAATGGAGCGGCATTATCAATGAGTAATTCAGTCTTTCAGGCAATTACAAATTGGGATGCGACGCAGGATTCGCAATACCTAGCAGCCACAAACGGAACGGCGGTCAATCTCACCATCAGTTCTGGCAATATTCGCGGTGCTACAAATTACAGCGCGACCAATCTTGTCGGCACACTCCCGCTCGCGCAGTTGCCAGCGGTGGTGCTGACGAACGGGGCGAATTTAACAAATGTGTTCTCTTATTTCGGATTGAATCCGGCGTTATTGACAGCGGCCTATGAATGTCCAGCTGCTCCGATTGGCGCGACTGGCGTGCCGGCGTTGGTTGGTGAATCTGGTTGTGACGTTTTTACTCCATTTAAAGTATATCAAACTCGAACATTCACAAATATATGGTTTGGATTTCAAAATGGAACGAACACGGTAAAAGTTGCCATTTACAATTCGTCCCCGACCAACGGACTTCCGAGTTCATTGATTACTGGATTATCAACGAATGTTTTATCAACGAATGGGTTTTCGTTGGTAACGAATGTTGTTTCATTAACACTTACGCCGGGACTGTATTATTTTGCGCTTTGCCCATCAAATTCCAGCGGTTCATTTAACGGAGTTGGTTCTGACTACTCAAAAATTATTCCATCGCAATATACCATTATTACATCTAGCGCGATTTTGGGAGTAGCGGGCTTTCCCATTGGAGCAACTGGTGCGGCTAGTAAAGTCTCATTATTTTGCAGTGCTTTTTCGTTCAGCACATTTCCAAATGCAACATTTGACGGGCAGTTCAACGCGCCAGTCAACGCAAATACCTATTGGATATATCCGGCGAGTATTTTTGCCCAATGACCAAAAACATTTTGAACATCGTGTTGATTATGCACAATCTGATAATGGCAAAATTAGCAGTCGCAGCGGCAAGCGCGACGAATGGCAATTTCATTTTGACCACCCGCGCCTCACTGCGCTGAATTTATGTTAACCGAACTCGCCACCGTCAAGGCCCGGCTCAAGATCGCGGACAGCGATATTGTGGATGATGTCCTGCTCACCGGCTTCATGGCCCTCGTTTCCGGCCGGATGCAGAACGATTGCAACCGCGTTTTCGACCGGGCCGTAAACGCGCAGTTCGAGTTTCGCGGCGATGAGCACGATCTGCTGGTGGACCGTTACCCGCTCGAAAGCGTCTCCCTGTTTGAAACCAAAAACAGCGAGGCGGAAGGCTGGGTGGCCGTCGCCGATCCGGTGGACTATCTCATCTCCCCGGGGCGGGCGGTCATCGAGTTGCGGGATCAACTGGCCACGAGCCGCCAGCTCGGCCGCGTGACCTACACCGGCGGCTATGTGCTGCCGGCGGATCAGGGCGACAAGGGCGAGGTGCCAGCCGGTCAGACGGCGCTGCCGGCGGAAGTGGAGCAGAGCGTGGTCGAGCAGATCGCGCACCTTTACAAGAACCGGGACCGGCTGGGCATCAGCAGCGTCAGCGGCGACGGCGGCGGCTTGAGCCTGGACAAAGCCTCATGGGTCTGGCTGCCGGCAGTGGCGGCCGTGGTGGAGAAATATACGAGATTTAGGATGTAGGTAGGGCGGTCAGTCCTCTGACCGCCGGGCGGCGCGCACAGAGTGACGCGCCCTACCAAAAATAAAAAATGGAAATTCGACTCACAGAAAAAGGCACAGCGGCGGCGATTGAAAAACTCAATGCGCTGCCGGAAAAGCTGGATGCCGCAATTGCCAAGGGTCTCGCACGCGGCCTGCTCATCGCCGTGGGCGTGGTGCAGAATGATTTTCTATCCGGGCCGCGCCCGACGCACATCCAGTCCATCACCGGCCGGCTCCGCATAGGTGTGCAATCCTCGGTGGAAGTGACGCCCAACCGGATCATCGGGCGGATCGGCGACAACGTGCCTTACGCGGGCTATCACGAATTCGGTTTTCATGGCGTGGTGAACGTCAAGGCGTTCACGCGCGTGGTGGGCCAGCATTTTGCCGGCAAGAACGATGCCGGCACTTATCTGGACTCGGTGCGCGGCACGCGCCGGCAGGTGGTCAGCGACAAGGGTGAGGTGCTGGGCTTCCGCGAATCGCGCAAGCGCGCGGCGGGTCGCCAGCGCACCGGCTTTGTGCAGTTTGAAAATGTCCGCGCGCACCAGCGCCGCGTGGATTATTCCGGCAAGCCGTATGTCGCGCCGGCCTTGAAGCAGTCCATCCCGGTGATTCTGGAAGAAATCAAAAACGAGGTTGCCGCCCTAAAATGAACCCGCCGAAATCCATCAAGCAACAGATCATCGCCGCGCTGCTGAAGCTGGCCGCGCCGCTCCTGAAGAACGAGGCGGGCATCCGCAAGATCGAGCGCAAGCGCACCTTGTTCCTGTTGGAGGATACCAAGCCGGCCATTCACCTGGTCATCACGCCGGAGACGGTCATGGGCGAGGACACGCGCGGCTACGACATCGAGTTTCACGCGCTCTACAAGATCATTTGCGACGACGCGCGGGATCCGGCAGACCTCGCGGACGGCGTGGCGGCGTTTTTGCAGTCGGCCATCGAAAAGGATCCGCAGCTCAACGGCGGCGACAACAACGGCGCGAGCCTGGCGAGCTGGGTCAAATATTTTGGCGACACACCTTTTACCCAGGAGGAGCTCAAGCCGGATGGCGGCATTCTGGTGACATTTCTTGTCCGGTATCGCCGGCTCAAGGGAGACCCAAACACGACCTATTAACCATCAACCAACTAAAATAAAATTATGGAAAGAAGCAATATTGGGCTGCTCCTCGCGGGCAGCGAAACCACCTACGCGACCGACCCGACTTTGTCGGCGGCGGCCAACATCATCGCCTGCACCCGCAAGGGCGTGGCGTTCGCGCCCAAGTTCACGCGCATCTCGCGCGAGATCCTGGACGGTTCCTATGGCCAGGTGAGCGGCTATAACACCATGGGCATCGCGGACCTGTCCTTCGACGTGGAACTGCGCGGCAACCGCACGGACGGCAGCGCGGCGGATATCTCCGCCGGGGCCATCGGCCATCTCATCGAGATTGATCCCCTGCTGCTAGCCTGCGATCTGGCCGCGACTTATACCCCCGAATCCACCAGCGGCGCGCGCGATGGAAAAGTCATTTATAATCCCGCCATCCCATCCGACCAGGGCAAGAGCGTTACGTTCTATTGGTATTCCGGTTCCAAGCTGCACAAGATCGTTGGCGCGAAAGGCACGTTTAAGCTGTCGTTAAACGCCGGAAAAATCCCGGTGTTCAGCTTCAAGTTTCAAGGCCTTTATGTGGCCGTGACGGATGCGTCCATTCCTGGCAGCCAGACCTGGCTCAACACCAAGCCGCCGGTGTTTCAGAGCAGCACGTCGGTGATTGATGCCTATGCGCCCACGTTCACGAAGCTGGACTTTGACCTGGGCAACACCATCACCCAGCGTGACGACGGCACCGCCGCGAACGGCATCAAGGGATTCCTGATCACGGACCGCAAATCATCGCTGACGATTGATCCTGAATCGGTCACGGAGGCGACGAAACCCCTCTGGGCCAATCTGGCGGCTTCCACGTCCGCCACGGTCAGCGCCACGGTCGGCTCGCAAGCCGGCAACGAGGCCAAGCTCACCTGCACCGGCGAACCGGTGGATGTCAGCTATTCCGATGACAAGGGCTTGCGCCGCCAGCCCATCAAGTTTGAGATCAATCGTCCGACCATCGGCACGACGCCCGGCTCGGAAATCGCGTTGCAATTCAACTGAAAATCATCCGCTGATTTCGCCGATCGCGCAGATTTGTTTCTGCGAAAATCGGCGGAATCGGCGGACAAAAAATAAAAAGAATATGACTGAAATTAAACCACCGGTGGTGACAGCAGACGACGTGCTCAAGGGCGTGAAGGAAGTGGCCGTGCTGGCCCGCGATGGGACGTTGAAAAAAGTTGTGGTCAGCGCGATGAACTGGCGCACGGCACTGGGCGCGAGCTTCAAGAGCATTGACGCCGCCATGATTCATCTGCTGGAAAACTGCATCGCCAGGGAGGCGCAGCCGGTGTTGGACAGCATCATTCCGCTGCACCTGGTCTGGCTCACGAATGTGGCGCATCAGCTCACCAATGGCATTGATGCGCTTAAAAAAGCCAGCGCACCGCTGGACCTCATAAAAAAAGAAGTGGCGCCCGCGCCGGCAGCGACGCCGGAGAAAGCGCCGGATTCGGCGACTTCTTCGCCGTCGAATGTGAGCTGATTGAATGCGGCTGGGGCGAAGCTCGACTGGCCGTGATGTCTCCAGCGCAGTTGGTTTGGACGCAGCAGCAGCACACGGCGCGGGAGATCAAGGCGGAGATCCGCTGGCTGCTTAGCGCCACGGCGGCGGCGAACACCGGGGCGAACGGCGGCGACGCCGCCAAGGACCGGCTGGAGCTTTTGCAGGATGAGCTGAAGCGACTTTGCAATGAGGTTGCAGACGCCGAACCAAAGAGTAACACGCCGCTAAGTGCGGAAGAGTTTGCGGAGTGGGTGAATCGTAAATCGTAAATCGTAAATTTATGGGCGCTGACAACATCGTAGAATACCAGGTGGCGATCACCAAGAGCGGAACGGGCGCGGCGGACGCTGCGAACGATCTGACGCATTTGCACGCATCGGCGACGGCGGCAGGATTAGGTATTGCTGCAGCGGCAGAAGTTGGCGTCCAAAGTATGCACCGGATGGCCGGGGCTAGTTATTATGCGCGCGGCGCTATTGATGCAGTTCGGTTTGCGGCTGCCGATGGTGGAATGCGCGCGGCCTTTTACGCGCTTGATGAAACTCTGCGCGGATTGATGTCGTCGGGAATGATCACCGCCTCGGTGTTTAGCGCACTGGCGATACCGTTGGCGGCGGTTGTCGCCGGGACATGGACGAGTGTTGATGCGTGGAAAGCCTACAAGGCTGCGCAGGAAGCGGCGGCGGACAATCTGGCGTTTCTCCAACAGACGGATTTGCTCTCGGTCCGGCTTTCGGGCGTGGTGGATCATCTGACAGCCATCGGCCAGATGACTCCGGAAGTGGCTAAGAAAATTCAGGAGATGGTTTCCCAGACCAATCCGCATGCGGCGGATGCCTATAATTTTGTGCCGGGAATCTTTGGCGGCAATGCCGTGGCCACCGGTAGCCGGCCCGACCAGATGATTCCTGATGCGCAAAAGGTGGCGCTGGCCGGCGAGATGATCCAAGGCATGGCGGCGTCCATGAAAATAACCGCCGACGAGGCGGAACGGCTCAACGAACAACTGACGACCGCTTCCAATAAAACTGCCGGCGATGTGGCCGGTAGCATCACCACTTATCTTACCGGCTTGGAAAAAAATCAGGCGGCGATGGAAGCGTGGGATAAATTGCAGGGCAAAATAATCGCCGAAGGTTTGACCGGCATTGACAAAGAGCGGGCGCAAATCGCCATCGCGGCGGCGGAAATGAACAAGGCGATTGATGCAGCAGCGGCAAAGTCTGGCGGCCGGGTGAGTAATTCGCAAATCGCCTCAGCTCATCAGTCGGTGGCGGAAAATGCCGATGCCGCCGATGCAGCGGCCGTGGAGGCGAATGGTCTTAAGGAGGTAAATGCCGAGATTCAGCAAGAAATTCAATTTTACGGCGAGCTGACATCAGCCATCAGTAAGGAAATCCAAGAATCCAAGCAGCGCGCCGCCGCTGAACAGCAGCTTGGAGATTTGCAGGCGCGATTGACCGAGCAGACCTTGACCGGCACTCAGCGTGAGGACGCGGCCATTGATGCGCGTTATGCCGATGAGCAGGCCAAGATAAGTGAGCTGGCGTTGAAACTAAACCTCACGGCCGCTCAGCAGCAGACCCTTTCCAATCAGGCGCTGGCCGGCTGGCAGGCGCAGCGCGCGGCGGTGGACACGCTGGCGGGCCGCATCAATGCCAGCCTGCAAACCACGCAGGACATAGAGCTGACCATCGCGCATTCTTTTGCCAGTGGCATGACGAGCGCGTTCCAGGCGTTCATCGGCGGCACGGAAAGCGCCGACCAGGCGTTTGGAAAATTCGCGGCGCAGATGATGGAGCAGGTGGCCGCGATGATTTTGGAGATGGAAATTTTGAAGGCTATCATGGGCGCGCTGGGAGGATTGGCTACTGGCAGTAGTGGTGGAGATTTTACCGGTGGCGGATTGTCTGATGTGAGGGCGGATGCGCTGGGCGGTGTGCATTTTGCTGCGGATGGCATTCAGGCGGTTTCTTCGCCTACTTATTTTCCCCGTTTCAATGTGCTGGCGGGTGAGGCTGGCACGGAGATGTTGACGGTTCTGGCCAAGCCCACCATGCGCAGCATCGGCGGCATGGATGCGGTGGTGGGCAACGCCGGCTCGCGCCGGCTGGCCATCACCAATGCGAACGATCTGGAGAATCGTGGTGCCGGCGGCGGCGCGAGTGGTTTGATCCACATCCAGATTGATCACACGCCGGAGACGCAGGCCACCATCATCCAGAACAGCATCAAAGGCGCGACCACTGAAGTGACCCGGCAGTTGAAACGCAATTCGCCCATGTCTGCGGCGGTCAAACAGCTCACGGCCTGATATATATATGAGCAATCTTTTTTATCCCGTCGGCTTGATTCAGAATCTGGATATCCAGCAGATGGATCGCACTCTGGTGGACGCATTTGAGAATGGCACCACTTCGGCGCGTTCCTATTGGGCGGCAAATAATTTCAAGCGCATCTTCCAGATCACGCACGCGCCGCTCAAGCCGGCCGAGTTCAAGTATCTGAAATCGTTTTATGCGCAGCGCAGCGGCCAGTTCGATACCTTCTGGTTCCGGGACAATATCGGCCGCAATGGCAATGCCTCGGTGCGGTTCAGCCAGGCGCTCTATCACGAGCGGCACCAGCAGGTGGTGACGCTGACCAAGCAATATGTGAATCTGGCCGAGGTCGCGCCGATCCGCGCGCTCCCGGAATTTGACGAGGTGACGGCGGCGGCGGGCAGCGCGCCGGTGATATGGTATGACGCGAACCGGGAATATTACCTGCAACATTGCGGCGCGGTGATTTTGGATCCACTGGGCCAGACGCTGGATGTGATGGGTAATTACCGGGCGACATGGCAGGCCGGGACGATTAATTTTGGCAGCAGCATTTTTGGCCAGTATCAATACTACAATTTCAGCGGCGTGGAATGGGCAAAGACGGCGGCGAATATCACGCAGCTCGCCGGCACGCAGCCGGCCTGCACGATTTTTTGCATCTTCAAAGCCAGCGTCTCGGCGGCGAACCAGGTGTTGTTTTCCATCGGCAATAATTCAACCGGCGGCGCGCTGGGCGTGGCGCTGAAATCAAGCAACGCGATAGCGGCGTGGCTGGGCGGCGCGACTTATGGGCCGGATATGTCCTACACCGCTGACACGTTTATGTCGGCTGCCATAGCTTGGGTAGGTTCTTCGAATGAGCACAGTGTTTATCTCAATGCGGCCTACCAATACAATAGCTCTTCCTATGCGCGTTCGTTGGTGGCTGGGCCGCTGGTGCTGGGAGCCGCGCCGAATGGCGCTTTGATCGCCAACCCGTCCAACGCTATGGCGAATTGCAATCTGGCGCATGTCCTTGTTTTTGCCGGAAACCTCACGCTAGCGCAGATCAAGGCTGTCCATAATCTGCTCGGCTATCAATACGGACTCGCCACTGTTTCATGAAGACGCTTTCAACACCCGTTTCCACGCAAGCCGCCGCCGTTAATAGCGGATGGGTTGAACTTTACGATTTTTATCTTTCAGCCAGCATCGCCACGCCGTGGGGAACCACCAATATCATCCGGCTTTGCACCTTGCCGAATGGATTCAGTTTCTTTGCGCCCACTCAATCCCCGGAACCGGCCGGCACGCAAGGCAACGCGCAGACGTATCAATACTGGCCCATCAAGCGCGAGGTGGTGAAGGGTGACACCAAGTTTCAGGATGACCGGCTGCAAATCACGGCCAGTAATGTGTCCTCGCAATTCGCGTCGCTGCTGGCGCTCGTCAACTGGTATGACACGCCGGTGGTGATCCGCAAGGTGCCGCTGTTTCAGACCGGGCTGACTTCGGGCGATTGCGTGGTGTTGTTTTCCGGATTGGTGGACTCCATCAGCATCACGGCACAGGCTTTGCAGTTCACTTGCAGCAGCAGTCTCGGGGCCTTGAACAGCCTGCTGCCTTCGGAAAACATGCATGCGAGCTGCCGGTTCCGCTTTGGTGATGACCAATGCACTATCATCAAATATCTGCCGGAGAATTATCTGGCGGGAACTTGTGGCGCGGGCAGCAGCACCACCAACATCAAGTCTTCGGATCTGACACAGGACTCGGGCAGCAGCTCGGGTTATGGAACCGATTTGGTGGATGCCTTGGCGGATGGTGCCATTACCGCCAGCAGTTCATCCAACACTATGGTTAATGTCGCCTGCGCGATGTCTTTGTTTAAACTTTCCGCAGTGAATAATTTCACCATCGGCGCGGCGGTCGTTTTTTCAGCGAACACCATGCCGTCAGGTTTGACGGCGGGCGTGATTTATTATGTTGTCTTTAAATCCACCAAAGACCCCACGGTGTTCTCTGTCAGCGCGTCAATCGGCGGCGCACCCATCAGTGTCGGTTATGGTGCTGTAAATTTTAAAATCTCCAGCGCGAACCTTGATTATATTAACGCTGCCGTCACCATCAATCCGACCTCCAATATCGTCCAGAAAACTGCCCACGGCCTGGCTAACAATTATCTGGTCACTTTTTCCGCCGCCACCCTGCCGGCCCCGCTGGTTGCGGGATTCGCCTATTACGTTGTGAATGCGACCGTAAATAATTTTCAACTGGCGCTCACGCCCGGCGGGGCGGCGATTGATCTTACCACCGCCGGCACTACGGTTTTGGTCACCGCATTCTTACCCGGGGCCGGTCCCGCCGGGGTGAAGGCATCAAACTTCTATGGCTGGTCTTTTGGTCTGGCTTCTGATTGGGGGACGCAGATCCAAGGTTACTATCAAATCCCGGATGCGCAGGCCGGCTTGAAAAATGGCGCGCTGACGCCGTGGATTCAATTTGATTTTGGCAGCGCCGTATCTCCGAAGGTGTGGCAGGTGGCTAGCTTTGCGGGCGTCCAGCCGGAACAACGGGTGCGGCTGATTGAATTCTTTTCCTCCAGTAACGGTTCAACTTGGAATTTCGAAAGCTATTACGAAGTGCCGCGCCTCGGCGCGCAGTTGTTTGACGTGCTGATTCCAAACGCCTCATCGGCGCGTTATTGGCGTATCTGTGTCCGGTCGCGCTGGGCGGAACAGCTTTATTATCTCATGTTCAGCCGGGTGAGCGCCTATGCCGGCTCGCGCAACTGGTGGCTGAATGGCCAGATTACGTTCGATGGCAATGTCACTCCGGCTTTGGCAAATAAAACCGTGGCGGTGCGGTCAAGTTACAGCGGCGAGATTTTTTGCGCTCCATTGCCGGTCGCGCCGGCGAGCGGAGATACTTTTATCATCAAGCGTGGATGTGGCCGCGCTTTCAATGACTGTTGTGCCCGTGGAAACACGGAAAATTACGGTGGCTTCAACGATCTTGAACTTCAAAACGTCATCCAAGCCCTGGCCCAATGAAAATAACCGATGAAAAATATGTAGGCGTTCCCTGGAAGGACGGCGGCCGGAACTTTGCCGGCTGCGATTGCGTAGGGCTGACCTGTCTTTGGTTGAAGAATGAATTTGGATTTAAAGCACCTGTCCCATCCAGCGAACAGCGACCGGCTGATTTAAAAAACCTATTGGCTGGCCATGGGTTTGAGGAAAAGAAACTGGCGCGCGGCGATGTTGTTTTCTTTGCGCATAAAGATGGGGAAATCCGCCATGTCGCTGTTTGGTTGGGTGGTGGAAAACTGCTGCACACCTTTCGGGGAGCGCCGTCGCGGATTGAGAACGGTTTTACGCTTTCACGGCGGGTGGGAATGACGCCTGTCGCCTCAGTTAATGTGCGGGAAGCGGAAATCTTGGCACAGGCTTTGGCGGATAAACAACTCGGTGATCCGACCACCTGGATACTGATTGGAGTTTCGATATTTCTTAGTGTGGCGTCCGCCTTGATTTCGATGTTGCTGCTTCCGAGCAAGGGGAATAATTATGGCAAATACAGCTTCAACGGCCTGCTGACCCAGAATTCGCCTGAAATACCTTTGCCGGATATTCTAGGCAATGTCACGGTGGCGGGTAACTCTCCCTACACTCAGTTGGCTGATAAAAACCTCACCATAACCAGCCAGCAGCAGCAGGCTGCAAATAAAGTTGTTGTGCTTGCCAGCGGACCTATCTGGGATGTGGATTCCAATAATCTTAATATTCTTATAAACGGTTTGACCTATACCGATGCGTCATTTTTTTCTGGCGATCAGACCACGGGCATCGCCCTGAATCCGACGCAGGACAAGGCGAACGCCGTGAGTGGAACCATTGGCTCGGATACTTATGTTCCCAGCCTGACCATTTACGATGGTCATCATGATCTCATTGTGCCGGTGGATATCCGGGCCAGCTACGACCGAACCTTTCCGGTTTATGGCTATTCTGGCGCCGCTTATATGGTTTTCCGCCTGATCAATTCCTCGGTTTTCACCAGCTTTAATCTCAATTCCACGGTGCAGGGACGCTTGTGCCGGACTTATGATTCGAGCGGCTTCATCACCGCCACCAGCACGGCTGAGGCGGTGGGAACCGGGGATGGTTCGACTGTCCGTTTTAAATTGGCAAATTGGGATGTGGCGGCGCTGTCCTCGCTGACGGTGGGTGGCACGGCTTATACGCAGATTGCGCCAGGCAACCAGACTGGCAATGTGTTCAATCTGAATGCGACCAAGGGATTCATCGAATTTATCACCGCGCCTGGCAGCGGCGCGGCTGTCGTGGCTACCTATGCGTATTATGTCCGCGCCTGGACGCAATGCCCGGCAGACCAACTGGTTTATCTGCTTACCGAAAAAGGCCGGGGCAAGGGCTATGACTCCGGCAAGATCAACTGGGCCTGTGCAGTGGCCTTTCAGACCTATTGCAACGCCTCTGTAACCTGGACAAATTCCGCCGGTGTCGCCACCACTCCGCGCTATACCACCAATTACGCGGTGGATTTCCGCAAGCCGATTCAGGAGCACATTAAAGCCCTCTGCGATGCTTCCCATGCCTGTCTCTTCATCAGCGGCGGCAAGTTTGTGATGAAGGCTATCACGCAGGCGACTAGCATCTTTTCTTTTAACGAGAGTAATATTCTCGAGGATTCGTTTGATGCCAACCTGGTTGAGCGGTCGCAGTTGCCTAATCGGGTGAAGGTGTTTTTTAACGACCAGAGCACCTACAATTCCCAGACCGAGGTGGACATTGACAATCAGGCTGATCAGGAAGCCCGCGTCGCCCGGGTTGGAAATGATGGGGTGGTTGAACAAACCTTGCAGTTTACGGCGATAGATAATGATTCGCAGGCAGATCGTATTGGGCAGGTGCTGCTGGCGGAAGCGTCTAATGTGTTTTGGACGGCTAATTTTAAAACCACTGTGCTGGGTCTGGCCTTGGAACCCGGCGATGTGATTGATTTGACTCATAGTTCCCAGCCGGCATGGAATCAGAAGCTCTTTCGAGTGGAGAATTTGCAGTATGGTGATGACGACCGGCTAGAGCTTCAGGTAAGTGAATATTTCGACGGGGCGTATATCTAAATCCGATTCGGTTTTCGGACTGTTCGAATCTCTAAATCTGACTTCTACTAAATCGGGACAATCTTAACTTTAATGTCCCGACTTAACTTTTTTTTGAAAAATTACACCTGGTAGGAACCAAAC
>Ga0265338_10001761_pt1 | contig 34218 bp, 39 predicted proteins | sample 42126metaG_FD_193579 | JGI IMG/M metagenome (GOLD analysis project Ga0265338, IMG submission 193579) | Rhizosphere microbial communities from Carex aquatilis grown in University of Washington, Seatle, WA, United States - 4-21-26 metaG | ecosystem: Host-associated > Plants > Roots > Rhizosphere...
ACCGTTGTGAGCGTCGCCACCAGCGCTTCCCCGGTCGCCATTCCCTATTATAGCGGCGTGATAATAGCGCTGATTACGACGAGTGCTGAGGAGGGGGATGGCGAGGTAATTCTACCCTCGTCGGCGCAGGTCGGAGATGTCGTAGAAATCTATAACGCCACCCCAACAGTGCACGCCGTCAATGTTGATGTGCCTGAGGGCCAATCATTCTTGGCTGGTAGTGTCGGGACGCTATCATTTGCAGGCTACTTCAGGATGCTTCCAGGAGGTTCCTGGGGCGTAATTGGCCTAACTTAGCAGGAACAGCACCATGAGCGGTATGAAAAAGCTTGATCATCATAAGCGAGCCAACGGTGGCAAGGTCAAAGCCTATGACGCCGAAGGCTCTAACGTCGAGAAGGAAGCCGAAGAGCGCAAGCGCGGCGGCGCTGTAAAGAAAGAGCGCAAGCACGGCGGTCGCGTCAAGGAAGAAGCCCGCATTGAAGGCAAGAAAGCCAAGATGCGGCTTGACCGTCCTGGTCGCAAGTCAGGTGGCCGCGTCGGCTCTGACAAGTCGCCGCTGTCGAGCGCCCATAATGTGTCCAGTGTTATGGGCCATTCGACGGACGACTAATGGCCAAGCTGACCGCGCACAAGCGCCAAGGACTTCCTAAATCTGATTTTGCGCTTCCCGGCAAAGGGAGCGGCCCGAAAGGTGCAGGCTCCGGGTCTTATCCGATACCCGATGAAAGTCACGCCAGGAACGCTCTGGCGCGGTCTTCCGGCAAGCCGGTTCATGCGGCGGTCGAACGAAAAGTTCACGCCAAGTATCCAGACATTCAGATCGGACGGGCCTCTGGCGGTTCGGTTTTGACGACTCGCGGCGCCGCCACTATGGCGATGCTGCATAAGCGACACGGCAAGGAGTGCTAATCATTGCAACCGCGCGTCGTTCAGGTTGGCCCGCTCGTAGCAGGCAGCGCCACTAAAATTGCACTGTCGCAATCTCCTGCGGCGGCAGGCGCGCTTGCGCTTAACGGTGCTGCCGGGACGGCGACGGCCAATAATATCTGCCTCTCTCAATCCGGCACAGCCGCTACTCCGCTGTTACTGAACGGCGCCTTGAAACAGACCCGGTATGTTGCCCCGACTATGGGCGTGACCGGCGCAACGATCGCCGCGCTGCCTACTGCGCAGCCGATTTATATAACCTCTGCGGGGAACGACAGCGGCATTACGTTTGCCGTGGTCGGTCTTGGCGCCAACGGCACATTGACCGAGACGATACACGGCACCAACGCCAGCGTCGTTGCGTCAACCAACAGTTACAGTGCCATTCTGAGCATTACGTCGTCCGGCAACACCGCTTCGACCGTGACGGTAGGAGCAATGGGATTTGCCACGCTGGACATGGCGCGAAACATCATCTTCACGTCGGGCGGCAATGATACTGGCATTACGATCACGATCTCAGGAACCAATTGGGCCGGTACGCCGATCAGCGAAACCGTCACAGGGGCAAGCGGCGCGGCTGCATCTACGGTTCTCGATTATCTGATCGTAACGCAGGTCAAGGTGTCGGGCGCTACAGCAACCACTATCGAGGTAGGGACCAACGGTGTCGCGGGATCAGCCTGGGTCAATCTCGATCCATGGGCACAAGGTGCGGTGTCGGGGCAATGTGTCGTGTCAGGAACTGCAAACTATACCGTGCAGGTTTCTAACGACGATCCGAACAGCTATGCCAATCCCGTCTCTCCTTCTGCGGTGACTTGGGATTCCAATTTCGCGGGCACGACTGCGGCGACGGCCTCGGCGCAATTCGGTCTCGCCCAGGCTCCCCTCTGGATGCGTGTTTTGCTGAACAGTGAAACCGGCAGCGGCTTCGTCCGCATGAGTGTCGCGCAGTCAAGCGCGGTTCCGTACTAAGGAAAATCGAAATGCGCTGGAAGATTGCAACCGCAATTTGCGGGCTGATCTTGCTTGCTTGCTGTGGCGGCTCTGCGTCGGCGCAGGTCTTCATGGCGCAAACCGTTACGAGCTGCGGTATGGCACCAAGCAGCAGAAACGCGGGCGTGTCCTATGCACTGTTGCAAGACGTAAACGGAAACTTTTGCATCACCGGCGCCGTTACCGGCACCTTCACAGCAACCCTTGGCGGCTTTACCCCGTCAACATCGGGCGCACGCGGCACGCCTATCTCGGTCACAACGGCTGATTCCAGTGGCGCGCTTCCTACTGGAGTGGTTGTTGTCGTATCGAACGTCGGAACGACTAATCCGATGTATTGTAACGTCAACGGCGTTGCGGCCACGACCTCGGATCAGTACATCGCGCCAAGCGGCGGCTGGTTTGCTTTCACGATCCCGTCAGGCATCACGACGCTGCATTGTATCGCTACGGGCGGCTCTACCACGGCTAATATGGTTGGCGGGTCTGGCCTGCCAACTGGAACGGGCGGCGGGGGTGGAGGCGGTTCCAGCGCAATCAACACATGGGGAGGCGCAACGCTTGGTGCGGCAACGGCATGGGGGACGCCACCGACCGGCAACGTCATCGGAGCCAACGATAATCTAGCCTCGATGGGCGGCACGGCCATCGCCTCGGGATGCACGGCGGCTCTTAGCGGGTTCTCGACATCGATCCCCTCAATAATCTGCCCGGTCATGGGCATCTATGTTCTCAATGCAAATGCGAACGTAGCGAACAACGCTGATGGGGTGGCAGCGGGTGCAACTGCTGGATCGCCTGTTGTCAACTACAATTACGCCTTCAACGGCTCGACTTGGGACCGGCTCCAGGACGACGCCAACAAAAACCTGAAAATAGCTCCGCAGGCATTTCCTGCTGGCGGCTGGACGCCTAAGTGGTTTATTGCGGCTGCCTCTGATAATGCCACTAATCTCAAGTCCACCCCAGGAACGGTCCATGCCGTCGAGGTTTACGGCATCGGATCAGCCCCAGCCTATCTGAAATTCTACAACAAGGCATCATCGCCGACCTGTGGCTCCGATACAATCGTGAAGCAGATCATGATCCCCGCCGCATCTACCGCAGCGAATGGTGCAGGCAGCAACGCCATCGTGCTCGATACTGCGTTCAGCACTGGAATCTCCTACTGCGTCGTGACCGGGATAGGACCAACCGACGATACATCGACAGCGGCCAGTACCTTCGTCGTTAATATTGATTGGCAGTAACCGCCATGAAAATGCGTTTTCTCGCCGTCGCCCTATTCCTGCTCGGCATTGTCTGCCTTGCGCAGCAGTCGAGTGCGCAGCTTACAATGACAGGGATGGGGGGAGGGTTTGGGGCAGCCGCGAGTTACACTGGTCCCGGCGATATTCAGACATTCGCCTTTTGGGGCGGCTGGCGGTGCTACAGTAACGCCTATAGTGGAAACGCAGTTGACGTTTGGGATGCTGCGACGGGTTCGACTATTGAAACGTTACTGACATGTTCTCCAGGCGGGACGCTTAATCAGACCATCCATACGCTCGCTACAACATGCGCGTCAGGCTGCGTGGTCAAAACAATCTACGATCAGACCGGCAATGGGCATGATACTACTCAAGCAACAAACTCGGATCGACCCAACGTTGTCGCTAACGCCATAAACTCAAGTTACTGTATGCAAGGACACACGTCGGGACCGCCGCTTTTGCCCGGTGCATCGGCTTACACGCAATCCCAACCATACAGCGCTGTAGGAATTAGCAAGTTTGGCACGGCGAACTATGGCGTATTTTCCATAACGGACGGCAGCTTTGGCGGTTTCATTGTCCAGTATAACAATCTGGCGACAACGCTGATCTTTTATGCTGGTGGTAGCGTCAGCGCGACGGTGACGAATGCCTTTCACGTTTGGCAAGTCGTCTTTAATGGCGCATCTGGCATCTACAATATTGATGGCAGCGATACGACAGGGCAGAATTTCGGCAGCAACAGCCTGACGACATCGCAAACCTTGGGTATTTATAATGGCTCTGGCAACGGTCCATCAGATGCGATTGTGTGCGAAGTTGGCTATGTCGCCGGTTCAATTTCGACAGGCAATCGCGCCGCGCTGAACACGAACATGCACGCAGCTTACGGCGGTTTCTAAAATGTGGCGGATGGTATGGCTTGGTCTAATTGCATGTCTCTTTCAGGCGACGCCAGCCTCGGCGCAATCATCCTTCTGGATTGGACAGACTGTGGGCAGCTCCGCTCCGGCATGGTCCACACTCAAAATCGGCGGCGGCGGCTTTGTTAAATCGGCATGGATCGATCCGGGCGGAAGCGGGACATACTACGCCGCGCTCGATAGTCAGGGCGCGATTTACTACAATAGGTCTGTCCCTTATTGCGGAAACACCTATTCCGGTCAGCCCGCGACCGGGTGTTGGCAACAGCTTGTTTCGGTAAGCTCTATAACGGATCACATTAACGACGCGCGAAATCAGGCGGTCGGTGCCGGAACGACCTCCTATAACGAGAGCACGCAAGGCGCTTACGCCATCACCGGTTGCCAAAACAATCCCGCAGATGTTTATATGGTCTATGCGGGTTATCTTCGCTTTAGCAGCAACAATGGCGCAACGTTCACGACACCATCGGGCTATACACCGCTTCAAAATCTCAATCCGAATGGGACGTATCGCGGCAACAATTATTTTCTGGCTTGCGATCCCGCAAACCCCGCAATCGTTCTGTTTGGAACGGCGTTCAACGGGCTGCAAATATGTTCCTCTTTCGGAACGAGTTGCAGCTTTCCATCTTCAGTTCCTCCGGGTATCGTCCCGGCCGCGCAGATCAAGGCGACGAGCACGACTTCAAAGAACGTCGTCGGCCTTACAGGCTCACAGAGCTTCACGCTCAGCACATGCAGCGGGCTGAACAGTGGCAGTAGCGCTCCGATCCAAGCGTATTCTACCGCTAGCCCGGCCGCACAAATCCAGGGGACCGTGACAAGCTGTACTGGTGGTGCGCTGGTGATGAATGTAACGGCGACCTATGGCACCGGGACGCACGCTGACTGGAATTTCTATAACGCCGATTGGATTCAAGGAAATCCCGGCGGCCTTCCTGTCGCGTTTGACCCAACGTCAAGTACGGCAAGCAGCTTCACCCATGGCATCGCCGCGTGCCCTTATGGCAGTGGGGTATTTGAAAGCACGGACGGCGGATCGACTTGGGCACAGGCAAGCGGCGGCCCGACAACATGCCGCAATATGATCTACGACAAGTTCGGCCAGATTTGGGTCAGCGACGATACCTCAAGCGGATCACTTTCGAACATCTGGAAATATAGCTGCGCTTCGGCACCCTGCGGCTCGACCGGGACATGGACGAACCTGAACCTTGGTGGGGGCAATGCAAATTCGGTGCAGGCGATAGCCGCAGATGGAGGGTCTGCCAGCGCCGCGACTGAGGTGCTGTGGTTCGGGTGCTGCGCTGGGGCGGCTGCATCTGGCATGTTCACGCTCAACGGTGGCAGCACGGTAAGCGCACCAAATAGTTTGACGATTACGCAGTCCGCGCAAGACGTGCCGTGGCTTGCTCAAAACGAAGCCTTCATGGGCACCGGAAGCATCAGCTTCGACACTTACGTATCTAATCCGTGTGGTGCCGCGCACTGCATGATCATGGGAGAAGGTGTTGGACTGTGGTACGCAAAAGTCCCCAGCAGCATCAGCGCAACCGCAATTACATGGTCCAGCATCACGGCAGGCTATGAGCAATTGATTGCGCAGAGCATTCTGGCGCTCCCGAACGGCAACGTCGTGGCATCGGTTCAGGATCGCGATACGTTCGGCCTGACAAGCCTTACAAGCTATCCGCCTAATCCATCATATTGGCCGAATTTGGCGTGTTGCAGTATCGGCACGCAGGCCGATTACGCTTCGCTTTCGCCGACAACTGTTGTCGCTGCGGCCATCAACAATAATGGCGTTTTCTCCACGAACGGTGCCGCAACATTCTCTGCCTGGAACTCGCTTCCGAGCGAGGGCAGCGGCGGCGCCATCGCGGCCAGCGATGCGAACCACTGGCTGTTCGTGGCCCTTCAATCTCAGGGTGGCGATCCGTTTTGTACGTCGGATGGTAGCACGACATGGAACAAGCAAACGATTCTCACCGTTCCAAATGGCGACGGATGGGGTGGGGGATTTGCGCGCTGGACCGCTGCGGCTGATCGCGTCAACTCGGGGACCTTCTTTCTCTACAATAACGGCACGACGGCACCGGGGATTTACCTGACGCAGAACAATTGCAGCACCTGGGCTAAAGTTCTCACGGGTCATCTCTTTGGCGGCGCTGACGTTGCCAATATGCGTGTGCGCACTGTGCCAGGAGAGGCGGGCGACCTGCTCATCGTCAATGGCGAAGGCAATGGTATCGATTATTGTACGACGAATTTTTCGACGCCTGCGACAACCTGCACCGAAGTAACGACAGGAAACGGTTATCCTCATACAACCGACTTTGCGACGGACGTGTGCGCGGGTCCGATTGCGCCTGGAAAAAGCTATCCATCAGTCTCATTCATGGGCGAAGTCGATGGAGTGTTCGGACTTTGGTATTCCGACGATAAGTTTCAGACGTGGACGCAGTACGCGGTTCCACCGACTTATGATGCATATCAATCGCTGAGTTGCGATCCAAACAACTTACATCAGATTTTTCTCGGCCAAGGCGGCTCTGGTTTCAGCAAATACAACAGGCTGAATTGATCAGCGAGCTAGTCGGAAGGAATTTTTCCGCATTGAGGAATCGTTCCTCACAAACAGCAAATCTACTTGGGAAAGGTAATTCGCTTGAGGGCGGATGAAGCTGACAATGTCCCAAATGGAAAAGCCTAGGTCTGACATAAAAGAGATGACCTCCGCTGATTGTGGGGCACCTTCGTTATAGGTTGTCAGAGCTGTTTCTAGTTGAATGACCTCTGCCAGCTTTAGCGTTTCGTTCGCTCCACGTAGAACTTCAAGTTCGGCGCCCTGGACATCGAGTTTAAGAAAAAGAGGGCTCTGGCGGAAAAATGATGGAAGAACGTCATCCAGGGTTTTGGTTCTCATAAGGCGGCCGTGCCGTGGCGCATCGCTGTTTTCGTTGAAAATAGATGATCCGGTCTCCATCATCGTGAATGGAATTTCCTTGTCGCTCTCCGAAGCAAGAAGGCAGATCACGGTTGAGGTCGTGGCCAAGCGTGATGAGATCGCTAAAAGTGCGTCGCGCTGCTTTTCCTGTGCCTCGATCATCAGGACATGACTGGCTGGAAAAAACCGGCGTATGAGCTTAGTCCAGTCGCCCCTGTAAGCGCCAATGTCAATGATGGCGGCGGGTTGGAATCCGCTCTCTTTGAGACGGCGGTAGGCAAGTTCGGGAAGGTAATCAAGCGCGGCATTCAATATGCCGCCTCTGCGTCTCGGGGAAATCCGTTCCAGTACGCTTCCTACAATGCCCATCCCCCATTCCACCGCAACCACGGGGCGAAAGTCAATGGGGGTTAAGAAGGAACCTTAATGGCCAGTAGCGGCACCTATACATTCGGCCCAAACGTCGGAGAATTGGTAGTCGCCGCCTATCGGCGCATCCAGATTCACCGCTCGGCGCTTTTGACCGAGCATTTTGCCGACGCCAAGACGGAATGCAATCTGCTGCAAGTGGCATGGGCTAATCTGGGGCCGTTGCTTTTTACCATCGATTTGCAAACGATCAATCTGGTGCAGGGCACCGCAACCTATTCCATTCCGGCCGATACGGTGATGATGCTTGACGTGTATCTGTCCATTCCCAACGGGGACGGCACGACCAGCGACCGCATCATCACATCATATAGCCGAACCGAATACGCCTCGACGCCTGACAAATCTCAGCAAGGGGCCAGTACGGTTTTTTGGTTTAACCGACAGGACAATCCGACCGTCACGCTATGGCCGGTTCCTGACGGCACAATCCCGACGCTGAACTATTATCGGTTCACGCAGATTCAGGACGCGGCCCTAACGAACGCGACGGCGCCGGCAATCCCGTACCTATGGCTCGATGCTTATGTCGCTGGACTGGCGCATCGGTTGGCTCGCCTGTACAAGCCAGATTTGGAAGCTGCGCGTGAGGCGGATGCCGTGAAGGCTTACAACGTGGCTTCGACCCAAGGAACTGAGAACACAGCATTATATATTTCCCCGATCACGTCGAGTTATTATCGATGAACAAACCATCATTTTCAAACGTTTCTAATATTCTCCGATACAATAGAAAAACCGGGGAATTTCATTGGCGTGTATCTGTTGGAAGGGCCGTGGCTGGAAGGCCCGCCGGTTTTATTCGCAAGGATGGATATGTAAAAATCAAAATTAACGGCAAAGCGCATGGCGCTCATCAGCTTGCGTGGCTCTTATGTTATGGGGAATGGCCGAAGCATAGGATCGACCATAAGGATAATGTACAAAGTCATAACTGGATAGACAATCTTCGATACGCATCGCATTCTCAAAATATGGCTAATCGTAAAAGGCATATAAACAACACTACGGGCTTCAAAGGAGTTCATCAGAAACCTAATGGCCGGTATCGAACTTCTGTCTGTAAGAACAACAAGCGAATATGGCTTGGTACGTTTGAGACAGCAAAAGAAGCTCACGATGCATACTGCGCAGCAGCAGTAGAGCTGCATGGTGAATTTGCACGGACGGCCTAATTTATGGCGCGTCCGCATGGGCACGTCCGCGTTAATGCTCGTTCGCCCCGAGCTGCCGGAATATGCGACAGATGCGGCCGAGCAACAAATCATTACAAGCTGCGATGGCAATGGCAGTGGGCAGGCGAGCGCCTTCAAAATCTTCGGATACTTGTCTGCGCTCATTGTGAAGACGTTCCGCAAGAGCAGTTGCGCGCCCGCATTCTCTCGCCCGATCCGTTGCCGATCTTCAATGCTCGCCCAGAGCCGTTCACGACAACTGGCTTTAATCTATACGGCGAGTCCAATGTCGTCACTACGGCGGCCGATCTTGGAAATATCTTCATCCTGACTGCTGACGGCACTGCGGTTCTCTTGATGTCGAACCAGCCCACGGGGACTTAAAATATGGCTGGCTATGTCGGCACCACGCTTAACGACCTGCCTCCCGTTCTAGGGCTGAACGGAACAGAGCTGTTTTTTCTCTATCAGTACGATCCGCTCTTAGGCGTTTGGGTCACATATTCCTGCACGGCAGACCAGATTGCCAATCTTTCAAGCGGATCAGGCGGAGGCTCCGGGGTTTGCTCAATGCGTCAGTTGTTCGCCGCAATGGCCGATGAGGATGTTCTGGTGACAGCCTTCGACCAACTACCGTCCGACATAACGAATAGCTACAACATAGCCTGGAATCATGCCTATCGCATGACGATAACGGACACATTCATTACCGGGTTTTTGCAGCCCGCTATTGGCTACTCTAGTGCGCAAATGGCCGCGCTGTTTGTGCTTGCGGCTACTTTCCCGGTTTAGGCGATGTCGCTCACGTATGATCAATATTTGGCAGAGCTTGCGTTGTTGTCACAATTCAACGCGACGGACCCCAATTTTCTATCAAATTTGCCTTCGTGCATAGACTACGCGACCGACAGGATCACGCGCGAACTCGACCTGCTCAATACCGTTACGGCGAACAGCACTTTAACACTGACGACAGGCACGCGCATTGTCTCTATGGCAACTCTCAATCCGGTGTTTAATGTGGTTCGCGACATCAACGTACTGACGCCGGTTGGCACGACGGACCCCGATCTTGGCACGCGCAATCCGATGACGATCTCCACCACGGCGTTTCTGAATCAGGTCTATGGCGCCAATACTGGAACTGGTGTTCCAGAATATTTCGCAATGGTCACTGATCAAAAAATCATGGTCGGGCCGTATCCCGACAAGGCATACAATCTGGAAATTATCGGCACGGTGCGGCCGACGCCGATTTCTGCGATCAACCAGACCAATTGGATTTCAATCTACCTTCCTGATTTGTTTCTTGCCTGCTCAATGATCCAGATGAGCGGCTTCAAGATGAACTTTGGCGCTCAGGCAGATGATCCGAAAATGGCGATGAGCTGGGAGACGCAGTACGTCACATTGCGCGACAGCGCCGCTACCGAAGACGCGATGCGTAAATACGCTTCGACTGGTTGGAATTCCCAACTGCCAACGCAGTTCAATACCGCTCGCACCTAATGCCTACGGCAACTGTTAAGCTCAATCCCGGCGTCAATACGGATCAAACTCCGTCGCTGAATCAGGCGGCCTACCAGACCACGCAGCTAATCCGCTGGGACCCTGGCTCTGGACTTGCGCAAAAGCTCGGTGGCTGGAGCAAGTTTTATCCCTTCCCGATAGACTCGAATGTCACGGCGTTGCACGCATGGGAGGATTTGTCCGCTGTACTGCATCTGGGTGTCGGCGCCGTTGATTCGCTCGATGTCATCACGGCTGGTCAACTCCAAAACATCACGCCGCAAATCAGGACCACAAATCCTGCGGTGAATTTTTCGACCACGATGGGCAGTCCAATCGTCACGATTGTTGACACAGGCAGCAACACGACGGTTTATGACAACATCATTCTCGAAACGCCGGTTAGCATCGGCGGCCTTGTGCTGATGGGGGCCTATCCTATTACTGATCCTGTTTCTTCAGATTCTTACCAAATCACTGCGACCGGCAATGCCACATCCTCAGTGCCGAATGGTGGTGCGGTTCCTAAGTTGACGACTGTTAACGGAGTTTCATCTGTTACCGTTGTTCTCGACAATCACGGCTATAGCGTTGGCGGCACGTTCCCCATAACGCTGCCAACCACAATTGGTGGCCTCACGCTTTTCGGTTTTTACTCGGTCAATAGCGTCACAGACGCAAATACGTTCGTCATCAACGCTTCAAATCAAGCGAACGCTTCCGTCACGGCATTCATGAATGGCGGCGATGCCAACATTGTTTATTACATCACGCCTGGCCCGTCCGCTCTCGGCACGGGATACGGCGACGGCAGTTACGGCGATGGCGGATACGGCGACGGCGTGCCGCCACCTCCTTTTGTCGGGACGCCGATAACGGCAATCGACTACACGCTGGACAATTTCGGCGGCACACTGATTGCGTGCCCAGACAATGGGCCGATCTTCGCTTGGACGCCGGAATCCGGCCTCTTCAACGCACAGATGATCGCCAATGCGCCGACGATCAACACGGGGATTTTTATCTCCACATCGGCCGAAATCATTATCGCGTATGGGTCGAGTGTTTTAGGTGTGCAGGACCCATTGCTGATAAATTGGTGCAGCGCCGGAAACTACAACAATTGGACTGCGACTGTCGGCAACTTGGCAGGCTCGTTCCGTCTCCCGACTGGTTCACGGATAGTCGGCGGACTTCAAGGGCCGATGTACGACGTGATCTTCACGGACCTTGATGTCAGGTCGATGACATTCATCGGCGCGCCGAATGCGTACAGCTTCAACGTGCTCGCCTCGGGTTGTGGCCTGATCGCCAAGTTTGCTGCCGCCGTGCTCGGAACAACTGTTTATTGGATGAGCCAGAAGCAGTTTTTCGAGCTTCCTGCGGGCGGTAGCGTCACGCCGCTTCCGTGTACGGTCTGGGACTGGGTTTTCCAGCAGCTTGATACGTCAAACGTCGCGTCAATACGCGCTGCGCCAAATTCTCAGTTCGGTGAAATGACTTGGTATTTTCCAGTGAAGGGCGGCGACGGCAAGAACTCGGCTTACGTAAAATTCACCCCACAATTCAACGCTTGGGATTACGGCTTACTTGGCCGCTCTGCATGGATTGACCAATCAGGTTTAGGCGCTCCGATCGGGGCCGATTCCGAATTGAAATACATCTACCAGCACGAAACATCGAATGACGCCGATGGCGTGGCAATGCAGCCGTCATTCTCGACTGGTTATTGGGCGATGGCGGATGGCGAAGAGATGCTAGTCTGCGATCTGGTGCAGCCCGATATCCGCTTCGGCATGATGGGCCAGCCTCAGAACGCTACGGTCAATATTTCGTTCTCCTATGCGGCCTATGCGCAGGCCACGGTTTACACGACGCCGACCTATACGATGCAGTCAGGCAATCCGAATTTTCTCAATCCGCGTTTTCGTGGCCGTCTGGCGGCAATGAATATCAGCAGTTCAGACCTCAATACGTGGTGGCGCATGGGCGGCCCAAGAATCCGCACCGCGCCTGACGGCAAACTCGGATGAGTAGCCAGCCGTTGCCAATTCCTGGTCTGCAAACTGTTGTCACCAACCTTCAAAATTTGGTGTTGGCGGTCAATGCACTTACGGCAGCGGTCACCACGCAGTTTAGCGCCAACAAGGTCTACACGGTTGCCACCTTGCCAGTAAGCGGCGCACCAGCGCGGGCGTTTGTGTCTGATAGCTCAGTAGCGGCATCAACCCATTTCGGCAGCGCAGTCGTCGGCGGCGGCACAAATACCGTTCCGGTTTATTACGACAATACGAGCTGGAAAATCGGATGAACGGCGCGGAAAAAGCAAAAAGCACGGCGATCCGCTTTGCGCTGTCTATGGGGAAGCGCCAGCATTTCGCAGCAGGCGGCGTCGTCGGGCCGTTGGTCGATACTGGGCCAGGCCGAACCGACACGCTGCCGATCTCTGTTCCTCCCGGCAGTTACGTAGTTCCGGCCGACGTGGTGTCTGGTTTGCCCGGCGCTCAGGGCAACAGCTTGGCCGGTCATGCCGCGCTTGAAAAATTGATGAACGCAATGCCGCTGGTGCCCGACAAGGCGCCATACGGGGCCGACACTCCAAAGTTAGCGCGCGGTCGAACCATTCCGGGGCTTTTCAGTACACGTCATTTGCTCGCTAATGAGTTTGACAAGGCGAGCGGTGGCGGCGTGAAAGGCAATCACGTTCCAGAAGATGGCGGCGAGCCGATCGACATTATGGCTGCTGGGGGGGAGCATGTGATCCCGCCTGAGATGGTCAAGCGCATCGGCTTAGGCAGCTTGAAACGCGGGCATGAAATCCTTGATGAGTTTGTCAAGGAAGTCCGCAAGCGGAATATTAAGGATTTGAAAAAGCTCCCCGGTCCCGTGAAGGACGGCACCAAATGAATATCGAAACTGATATTCGTGTTGCCGGCCCGGATGACTTTCAGGAAATGTTTCGCGTTTGCTGTCTGTTGCACCAAGAGAACGGCCAGCACGAATTTTCGGAAGCAAAGGCTCGGGATTTTCTCTGGCGTGGCTGTAACAGGGACCATGCCCTTGTCGGCGTGATCGGCCCACCCAACGACATCAAGGCGATTTTGTATCTGGAAGTTATGCCGGTATATTACTCGGATGACGTTCAGCTCTATGAGAAATTCATGTTCGTTCGGCCAGATTGCAGAAAGAGCGATTACGCGAAACGATTGCTGTTGTTTGCCAAACGAGCGGCTGATGAATTGGGTTGCGATTTGACCATAGGCATTATCTCGGATGACAAACTGGCAGCCAAGGAGCGGCTTTACGCTCGGCATCTGCCGAAAGGCGGAACGTTTTTTGTTTACCGCCCGCGCCATCAACAGCAAGTGAAGGTGGCGTAAATGGGCTCCAAGCCGAGCAGCCAACAGAATACCTCAAGCAGTTACACGCCGCCGCCCCAAGTTCTCCAGAACTATCAACAGGTCACGTCGCAAGCGCAGGGCGTCGCTGCAACTCCTTATTCGGCCTATGGCGGCCAATTGGTTTCTCCGATCAATGCACAGCAGCAAACCGGCATCGGCGCGGTCAATTCCGCTTCTGGCATTGAAGACCCCTACAATACGGGAGCGACGGGACTTGCTGGGGCCTCTGCCAGCGCGATCAACCCGACCGCTGTTAATGGCGCTGCTATTTCTCAGTATGAATCGCCCTATCAGAGCGATGTCATCAACGCCACCGAAGCGGAAATCCAGAACCAAAACCAGCAGCAGGCCGCGGCCCTACAGGGCAATTCGATTGCGTCTGGTTCATTTGGCGGGGATCGGGCTGGTGTTGCCCAAGCTGCTCTAGCCGGCCAACAGGACATCGCGTCGAATGCGACCATCGCCAATCTGAACAACCAGAACTACGCGCAAGCGTTGGGCGAAGCCAATACGCAGCAGGGCATCGGACTTAGTGCAGCGCAGAACACGGCGGCGCGGCAACTTGCGGCATCGCAGCAACTTGGTACGCTCGGCAGCACGGCTCAGACCGAGGCATTGAACGAAGCCAACGCACAGACCAACGCCGGCACGTTGGAACAGACCACACAGCAAGCGCAAGATACGGCTGCCTATAATCAATTCCTGCAACAGCAAGCCTATCCGTTTGAGACCACGGGATGGCTCGCCAATATCGTTGAAGGCATTGGTTCGCAGTCCGGCGGTACGTCAACTGGGCAAACGACTAATCAGACATCTACGGCAAGCCAATATGCTGGGGCAGCGTTGGGGCTGGCGAGCTTCCTCAAACGCGGTGGCCGCGTCCCGCATCGCGCTTCTGGCGGCGGCTTAGGCGGCGCGATGATCATTGCGCCTAATCTTTACAATCCGACTGCGGCCGGTGGGCCTACTGGATTAGGCGGCGGGTCTTATGTCCCGCAAATCAATCTACAGACTGGGCACACGATGCCGACCTCTACGGGGGCGAGCACCAATCCTGCAGCACAGACGCCGCAACAGCAGGGACAGAGCATAGCACAGACCGCGAAGGCGGTTCAGACGCTTGGCAGCGCGGCTCAGGGCGCATGGAATAATCCCGCTTACGGCGGCGGCAATGCGCTAGAGGGCGACGCCTTTGGGGGCAGCGGAGCTTCTCCGCTGGATGGTTTGAGTGCAGCCGATTACGGTGCTGGCTTCCGTCGCGGCGGTCCTGTCAGGCACTATGATGGTGGCGGCCTCGTTCCTGACGATAATAGCGTCTTGTTTGATCCCAACGCGATGGGTGGCCCTTCGGTCGATAGTGCATTGACGCCTGCGGCTAGAGTAGATCAAGGCTTTGCGGGGATGGCCGATTCGGGGCCTAATGTCGGGCTTGCTGCCAGTCCGCCGATTGCGCCAGATGTTCCTCTGCCTGCTGCGCGGCCTGCTACCGCCAATAATGCGGACCCAACCTTCGGCCGGATGATACAGGCGGAATCGAACGGCAATCAGTTTAATACCGATGGCTCGCCGCTGGTTTCTGGAAATGGCGCGGTCGGTATTGCGCAAGTCATGCCGGGAACGGGACCGGAAGCCGCGCAATATGCTGGCGTGCCGTGGGACCCGAACAAGCTGGCGACCGATCCGCAATACAATCTCGCTTTGGGGAAGGCATACTATCAGCATCAATTATCAACTTACGGCTCGCCTGACTTGGCGGCGGCGGCCTATAACGCAGGTCCAGGCCGATTGAATCAGGCGCTCGCCGCAGCGGCTAAGAACGGTGGGAGTTATCTCGATTATTTGCCTCCCGAAACGCAAGCCTATGTCGCCAAGGTGACGGGCGGTGATCCCGCTGGCGGCGCGCTCGCGTTCGACAATCAGCAGCCGTCCGCGCCAGTCAGTTCGCCTGGTCTGAAAGCTATCGGCAATGCGCTATTGCCTAGCGACAATGGTACTCAAACATCGGCCCCGCAATTTCCTGACAGCACGCCGACGCCGCCTTCCGGCCGAACGGGATTGCTGGGCCTCAATCTGTCACCTGAGACGCGCCAGCTCATGCTTTCTGCCGGGCTTGGCATCATGGGAGGCACATCACGCAGCGCATTGACCAATATCGGGCAGGGCGGTCTTAAGGGCATCCAGCAGTTCAATGCCAATAGAACGACGGCGGCTGACGTTGGCTTAAAGGGCGCACAGACACAACAGGCTCTAACCGAGACTGCGATTAAACAGCAGCAACTTCAGTTAATGATGAAGGCGCTGGAGGCTAACCAAAAAATATTTGCGGGTTCGCAATCATCTGCTGCGCCATCGGTCGAGACGCCGACCGTTACTGCGCCGACTATCGCTCCTACTGGGAAGGCTGGTGGAGCGCCTAGCACTGCTACGGCGCCACAAGCTGCTGCGCCCGCTGCCGCTCCGGCGCAAACGCCAGCCATGCAAGTCTCGCCGCAATACGATCCCGTCCGGTTGCGCGCCGCTGCGGAAAATATGTCGTTCGTCAATCCGGCTGCGGCTGCTAACTATCGCGATCAGGCTGAAGCAATCGAATCCGGTAAGGCCCAAGTTCAATTCGCGGACGGCCACTGGGGTTATTTCAATCCGCAGGCCGGGATTGATTTGGCGGCGCAAAAATCAGGGGCGGAGGCTGCTGCTGGCGCAAAAGCCAAGCTGCCTTACGAGACGACCGAAATTCAGCCTACGCCGGGTGGACCAACTTATACCGTGCCTAAGTCTCAGGTGCTTGGTGTAGGTGCTGGTTCGCCTCCCGGATCGGCTATGGATTCGGCCGCTGCGGCAAATCCAGCAGTCGCTAAGCAGCCCGCATTTTACGAAGACCGGCAGAAATTGATCGCGAAAAACGAGCAAGACATGCTTGGCCAGATGCAGGTTCGCCAGCTTTCGCGTCAACGATTGCAGGCGTTGCAGGGCATTATGCAAACCTTCCAGCCGGGGACGTTCGCAGAGCAAAAGGCCAATATCGTTGCCTCGCTTCGCGCCGTTGGAATTCCAGTGCCAGATAGCGCGACAGCTAATCCAGCCGCGTTTCAGGAGTTCACCAAGAACGCAATCGCTAACGTCTTTAATGACGTGAAGGCGCAAGGTGGTCGCGTCATGGTGTCTGAGATATTGGGATTGACCAAAGCGAACGCCAATCCCGAATTGCAGCCCGCCGCTGCGGCAGCAATCATTGGACAGGGACTTGGCGTCCTCAACTACGAGGATCAGCACACCAAGGATTATTTCACTTGGAAGCAAAAGAACCCGAATGCTTACGATACGTCGTCGTTTGAAATTCCCTGGATGCAATCTCATCCGGTCAGTGAGTTTGTCGGACAGGCGAACAAGGGCATTGCGTATAGCGGGCAAGAGATTCCAGCCCCCCCACAGCGCGTTGTCGGACAGAGCTACATGACGCCGAAAGGCCCTGCCGTATGGCGCGGTAACGGCTGGCAATTGGCTCCCGCACAATGAGCGACGGCTTGCTTTCAGATGCAGATGTCGGAATTGGCGGCAGTGCGCCACCCGCCGCGCCTGCATTGCTGTCTGATGATGATGTCGGATTAGGAGCGAGCGCGCCGCAATCTCCAACGTTACAATCAACCGCGTCGGCTCCATTGTTCGGCTTTGAGTCCGGGATGGCCGATGTTGTCGGCGCTCCTGTCGATGCTGCAACGTGGTATCTCAATAAAGTAGGAAACCAAGCGGCTGATCTCAAAGCGGCCCTTAATGGCCAACCAACACCGCCTGAGTCCACGGCTATTCAAAATGCGCCCCTAAGTTCGGATTGGATAAAGCAAAACGTTTTCGGCGCGACCGGCGCAAATCCAGACGCGCCAGAAAATATGCCGCGAAGCACGACAGAGGCTATCTTGCGCGCTGGCGGTAGCGGTGCTGGGCAGATGATCGCCCCAGAAGCGACATTAGGCGGCCTGACACGCGCTGGTCTCAAAATAGCTCCGCGTGTTGCTGATTTTGCCACGGCCGCCTTCGGCAAAGCCGATACTCCGGCTGCGGTAGCAAAAAACGCCGTGATCGGTGCCGCGTCTGGTGCCACAGGGCAGGCAGCGGCAGAGGTCGTCCCCAAGACGCCCGCATGGCAAATGGGCGCACAGTTGGCGGGTGGGCTGTTCGGCGGCGTTTTGGGAGCTACGGCGACCGACGTTCACCCGTTCAGCACGATCAAGAGCTTCGTGGCTCCGTTGACCAAGGAAGGACGCGAAGTTGCTGCGGGACAAGAGTTGCGAAACGCGGCAACAAGCCCTTCGGCCGCTATCGACACAATCGAAAATGAGCCGTCACAGATCGTTCCAGGCTCAAATCCGACCACGTTCCAGCAGACTGGCGACATGGGGCTTGGTGCTTTGGAACGTCGCGTCCAGACGCAAAACCCCGCTGCGTTTAATGAGGCTAGGGCTGGACAGAACCAAGCCCGCGTTGCCGCGCTGGGCAATATCCAGGCCACGGGAAGCCCCGAAGATGTTTCGGCCGCGCTGCGGGCCAATCTGGACGCGCTAAGTGCTAAAACTGATGCCGACGTAGGAGCTGCGACAACTACTGCCCAAGGGGCCGTTTCCGGCCTTGGCGGCGAACAGTCACCAGCCTTCTACGGCGAGCAGATCAGGGGCCAAATCCAACCCCAGCTTGACGCCGCCACACAGAACGCCGCTGGTGCGACAAATGCCCTTGGCGGCACTGGAACGCCGGAAGGTTACGGCGCGGCGCTCAGGGAGCCAATGCAGGCCGCCAAGGATGCAGCCCAGCAAGCCCGAAGCAAGCTCTACGCGGCCGTTGATCCGACCAATAGCCTTAACGTGGTCGCCGCTCCATTACGGGAGGCAGGGGATGCGGTGGCGTCCAATCTCAGTCCTATGGCGGCCCAGCCTACAGGGGAAGAGGCGGCCATTCTGGGCACGATCCGGGCATTGCCAGACGTGGTGCCGTTCAGCGATTTGCAGGCATTGGACTCGCGTATTACTGCCGCAATGAGTGCCGAACGGCGATCGGCGGGCGAAACCCCAGTGTGGGGGCGCCTTTCGCAGATGAAAGGGGCCGTTTCGGACGCAATTGATAACGGGGTAGCAAATCAAGTACAATATGAGCGTGGGCAAGTCGCCTCTGGCGCGATGGCGCCGGAAGATACACTTGAACAGCGTTACGCCGCTTGGGGCCAAAACGCGGTAGATGCCTTCTATGCAAACCGAAACGCCAGCGTTGCGAGCGGTGGAGAAGGTGCTGTCTCAAGTGCCAGAAGCGGACCTTCTGCCTCTGCTGGCGTTTCTCGAACAGCGGGCACGCCAAGAGGGGGACCTGGGAGCCCTGTCGGGTCTTCGGGCGTACCGGGCGAAACACTTACCCCCAACTTCGACCAAGCTGCGGCCGATAGACTAGCCCAAGCCAAACAGGCTCACGCCACCTACGCGCAAACCTATCGTAATGGCCCGGTTGGCAATGCTCTGAAAACAACGGGCTTCTCCGGTCAGTACCGCACGCCGAACGTCGCCGTTCCTGACTCCGTATTTCCAAAAGGCCCGAAGGGCTTCGAGGCCGGAATAGCGTTTCGCAACGCGGTCAGGAACGATCCAGCCGCTATCGACGCCGCTCATAACTACGCAGCCATGACGCTGCGCCGCATGGCAGAACGGCCAGATGGCACAATTGACCCGGCAGGTTTTGTAAAATGGCGCATGGCCTACGCGGATGCGTTGCGGGCCTTTCCCGAGCTGCTACCGCGCTTTGCCACGGCGGCGCGCGCCTCCGAAGAGCTGAATAGGTTCGCGCCGTTCCGGGCTGACATGGCTCCCTTTCAAGTACCCGAGGTATTTTTTCATGCAGGTCCGGGCGGCAGAGAAGGAGTGGACAATCTTCGCCGTCTGATCGGCGACACTCGCGCGCAATCAATTTTACAGGACTACGCCGCGTCGAAACTGCGCACCACTGCGCTACGTCAAGACGGTACACTTGATCCTGCCAAGGTTGCGGCGTTTCAGAAATCCCATGCGCCTGCGCTTCAATCCTTTCCTGAGTTAAACGCCAAGTTTTCTTCGGCTGCCAAAGCCAGTGAAACCGTCAACCAAGTCGCGGCGGAACATAAGCAAACTCTCGACGGCTATCAGGCTGGCGTGATCGGCAAGATCATGAACGCAGCGCCCGAAGATGTCGCAAAGCATGTCGGCGCAATCTTTGGTTCTAAGGATGCCGTAGCCCAGATGGGGCGGTTAGCAACCGAAGCTTCGCGCGGCGGACCTGATGCCGTCTCTGGACTGCGCAAGGCGATTGCCGACTACATCACGTCGAAATTCGTTTCCAATACCGAGGCGGGAACGTCTGAAATCAATCTCGTTAAATCGGATGCATTCCAGACGTTTATGCGGCAGTCACGTCCCGCACTCGCCAAGGTGTTTTCGCCAGCCGAACTCGATGCGATGAACGCAATTGCGCGAGACCTGCATCGGGCAAATCGGACAGTAACGGCGGTCAAGATTCCCGGAGCTTCTAATACCGCGCAAGACACAACTGCGGTTCGCGGCGCCGAACATGCGCCCGAAGGCTCATTGTTAAATGCGCTTTTGGTCGGCGGTGGTGTCGGTTACGAGGCGCATGGCATTCATGGCGCGGTAGTCGGCGCTGGAGTCGGTTTAGCCAAGCACATTATCGGCGTGGCACGTTCTGCTGGTTACACCAAAGTTGATGAATTGGTACGCGACGCCATGCTCGATCCAGACTTGGCGCGGCGCCTAATGATGAAAGCGGCTCCAGTCTCTAAAGGCAGCGAGCTATCACTGACACAAAAGCTTATGCGTGTCGGGACGATGACGGCGGCTAATCAGATACCGAACCGTGCGGCGGGTGGCCGGATCGCCGCGTAGTTCTAACCTAGTGGGCCGTACTTTCTATACCATGTTGTTCGCGGGATTCCGGCTTCTTCCCATGGGCACCTAGCTTTTTTCGGGTTCTCTCTGTGGAAGATGACGGCACTTAGCGATCCTCGCAATTTCAATGCGACGTGTAATTGCGGAGACGATATTCCGAGTTCGGCGGCCCAAGCCGCTAGGCACATAGTGCGACCTTTGTGCTCTAAGAAACGTGTAGCGCGGGTATTTCGTGACTGCTCTTTCTTCGTAACCCACTTACAGTTTGATGGACAATAACCTCGGTCGTTGTCCGTCCGATCTATCGAATGTCTCGGCGTTGGCCGTCGTCCCATGTCTCTAATAAAATTCTCAAATCGACGCCAGTGGCGACATACCGTGATTCCACGACCTCCATATTTGTGCCAGCCGCGATCATTCGGGTTGGTGCACCTCTGAATTATAGCATCCCAAATGTGATACTCGGGTGTCTGAGATAGACCATGCGTTATTTGTTGCTTCCCAGCTTCTTCAATTTTTAGACATCCGCAACTTTTCGTATGGCCTTTTCGTAGATTGCCGAGAAAAAAGCTGCGCAGCGTTCCGCAATCGCATCGGCACTGAACGATAGTGCCAGTAGGTGTGTTTACCGCATTTGTAGTCACAGTCAGTCGGCCGAACCTATGGCCGATCTTCGGAAAATTCCTATTCCACATCGCTGTCTCCGTGGGGCAATGAATGACATCTGTTTTCACAACAAATATCAATTTAGAGGAGCCTGCCCGAGGCGATTATGTAAACGATTGGGACGTGCCAGTCAACGCAAATCAAACAGTTATCGACCAAGCTTTCGGCTCCTCTACCTCAATCGCTTTCACCAATGCAAACGTCACCCTTACCGTTGCACAGGCGGCATTTTTTCAGATCGTTTGCACAGGAACGCTAAGCGGAAACGTTGCGCTAATCCTGCCAGGAACAATCGGCGGTCGCCGCGTTATCTTCAATCAATGCACGGGCGCATTCACGCTTGCTGTTTTCAATGGTTCTGGTGACGCGGGCGGCGGTGTCATTGTCGGACAGGGATTCCAGACGCCAATCGCCCTAACAGGAGGCCGCGCCTATTACGATGCTTATGCTTCCACGCCACCTGGAACGCTGTTACCGTTTGCTGGCGTAACGCCGCCGCCTGGATTTTTTCTCTGCTATGGCGCGGCTGTTTCGAGAACGACCTACGCAGCATTGTTTGCCGCGCTCGGCACGACATGGGGCAGCGGCGACGGAACAACCACATTCAATCTCCCCGACTTTCGCGGACGTACTCTTGCCGGCGCCGACAATATGGGCGGCACCCCAGCGGGGAGGTTGACGGGGTACACGGTTGGAACGACGGGCGGCGGACAGTCAGACACCACAACCGTTACACTCGTCCAAGCAAACCTGCCAAATGTGTCCCCGGCAATTTCCGCGACGTTCACCGGCAATCAAGCGAACTACACGCTGTTCGGAGCGGGCGGTGCGAGCAACATAGAAGTTCCAACAACGACTCCGGGGGCCGGGTGGCAGAACGGCAATTCAGGCACATTTACTGCTGGCGGTTTCGCCCAGGGAACGCCATCAGGCTCCGTTACTGGCACGGTCGCCATCAACGGGAATCAAACTCAGACAGCGGCCACCAGCTCCGCATTTTCCATCGTCCAGCCCACCGCCGCCATCAACTACATAATCCGGTACTGATAATGAAGCACGTTCTCGCGCTGCTGTTGACGCTGCTGCCCGCAATGGCATCGGCTCAGACCGCCGTTCAATTCGGCGCGGTCAGGACCGCAAGCCCGTGGAATATCTGCGTCTATGACTCGGCCAATGTTTGTCAGAATTTTCTCACGCTGCCTTCGACTGGCGGCGGCGCGCTTGTGCCGTCAGCAAATGGTGGAACGGGCGTCAACAACGGCACGAGCACAATCACTATCGGAGGCAGTCTGGTTCTCTCCGGTGCCTACACATTCACTGGAACGCTGACCGGCAATACATCTGTGACATTCCCGACGACTGGTGCCATTATCGCGAATCCAGGCGGGACAGCTTGTTTTTACCAGAATGATAGCGGCGGCAATTTTACTTGCGGTGCCGGCGGCAGCGGTATTTCGGCATTAACCGGCGACGTGACCGCAAGCGGATTTGGTTCTGTCGTGGCGACGCTGGCGACGGTCAACTCGGGTCCCGGCTCTGTCGGCTCATCGACTGCAATTCCTGTATTAACGACAAACGCTAAGGGGCTTGTTACGGCACAAACGACGGCCGCGGTTGTAGCTCCGGCAGGTACATTGAGCGGCGCAATGCTGGCAAGTGGTGTCACAGCGTCGTCTCTGACTTCGTTCGGCAATGCGCCGACGATTGCCAATCCAACGATTACGGGACTTCCGACTGGGGCTGGCGCAATCATCGCCATCAACGGAACGAATTGTCAGCTCGCACTATCTTGTACTATCCCAGTGTCATCCATTGCCGTTTCAATTCCGCTAACAGGCGGTACGCCGAATGGCTTGATTTACAACAATGCCAATACCGTAGGAAATCTCGCCACGGCCAATAGCGGTGTTCTGGTCACGTCGAGCGGCGGCGCTCCCTCTATTTCGACCACATTGCCGAATGGCCTAGCGATGGGCACGCCCGCCTCATTGGTGCTGACAAGTGCTACGGGTTTGCCGCTCACGACTGGCGTTACAGGAGTCCTGCCACTCGCCAACGGTGGCACCAACAACAACCTGACCGCAAGCAACGGCGGCATAGTCTATTCTGATGCGAGCAAATTGAATATTCTTGCTGGTACGGCTTCTGCTGGGCAGTGCTTGTTAAGCGGTTCCAATACAGCCCCGACGTGGGGGTCATGTGGCGGTGGCGCAGCGGTTTCCGGCGTGACAAACAGCGATGGAAGCTTGACGATCAGCCCGACTACTGGCGCAGTCGTTGCTTCACTCAACCCAGCTCACGCCAATGCATGGACTGCCGTCCAGACTTTCACCAACAGCGATATTCGACTGTTGGGGTCTTCGACGGGATACACGACACTGACGAGTGCCAACGCAAGCGTAACAAACTTTACGCTGACTATCCCTGCCGTTACCGATACAGCAGCCGTATTGGGCTTGAGCCAGACCTTTACCGGAACGGAGACGCTAACCGGAGGTCTGGTGTGCACTGGGTCTATCCAATGCGGTGTATGGACGGCCGGCGCGAGCAACAGCATTGCTAACAACAACACCGGGAATGTCGGCATCGGGACTAGCAGCCCTGTTTCTAAACTCCATGTCGCTGGAGCGATCACACTTACCTCCGGGTCATCTGGCCTTTCAGTTGGTGTCGGCGGTACAGCGCCGCCATCTGGGGGCGCGCTTTTCGGTGGTAACGTTTACATGGGAGGCGGTCGCCCATGGGCAGATGTTCGATCTGGAGCAAACAGTTGTACGGCAGCAGTAGGTGATGGCGTTACTGATGATTACGCAGCCATTCAATGCCAGATTACATTCATGGGAACGACGTTTGCGGGCGGCGTCGTCTATCTTCCGTGCGGCAATTATCTGGTAGGGACGACACTAACTGTTGCTTATAATGTCACCATAGTAGGTGAGGGCCGAGCTTGCACAGACATCAAAGTAACAACCAATATTTTAGCGTTGCAAGTCGAAAGTTCATCTATTCAACTTTCCTTTGCAGGTTTTCGCGAATTGAGCTTTTTCTGTCCGCAAAGTTCTGGTGCAACGGCAAACTGTGTAGAGATCGACAATTGCATTGGCTGCACTTTTGAAAATTTCCAAATTTTGGGCGGCAATTGGGCACTCTATATTTGTGGAACCTGCGGTTTTCCAGGCGGATACGGCACTGGAGGCGATAACACATATCGGACTGCATTAATTAGCGGCTGGGGTTCCAGCGGCGGCGCCATCAAGGAATACGATTCGGGAAATTGGTTTTATGACATCAAGGCCGATACTGTCGGACAGACGATGGCATGGTCATTGCTTATGACATCTGATTTGGGATCGAGCGATATTCTGGAAAACGATTTCTTCCGCATTGATTTGCAGTCGGTCAATGGCGTCTCTATCAATGATACGGTCGGGACTGGCAATACCGTTGCCTCATTTTTTCACCCCATCGGTTGGCACGCCGGAAGCGGTATTGGAACGTTGCTTCAATTGATGATCGATGGAGCGGAAATAGCAGGTAATTTTACCGTGCTCAAAGGCAACATGACGATTGCAAACTCGTCTGGCATCGGTGGCTCATTTGGCGTGGCTGTCACAACAGGCACTTGTCATGTTGCCGCCCTAGCAAATATTACTTTTGGTGGAACTTGCACGTCGCCATAACTTTGCAACAAGGAACCGAAAGAATGAAATATTTGCTTTACGTCGTAGTTCTATTCTCACTCGCACCATCGTTCGCTCAGGCGCAGACCGCTTCAACTTACGTTCCAATCACGATCAACGAGCAGGATTACACCAAACTGCAAACTTATCTTGGTGATGTTCCTGCAAAATATGCAAATCCAATTATAGGATTTTTGGCGCATCAGGAAGAAATGGCTGCGATGAAGCCGGCAAAAGAAAAGAATGCAGTAAAGCCTCCAGAGCCGTCTAAAGTCGCCAAGTGAGGAACGGCGTCAATGCCATCAATACGGTTGTCCGTCATTAACGCACAAACCAATAAAGACCAGAATAATTATGGCTATTAGCACAAAAGCTGAGACGAACCCGAACGCGAACATTCCCATCGTTGCAGCCTTTCGCAGGCACCCTACCGCAGATTGAATTGACTAGGGGTTGCGTGTCAATGCCGTTGCGTTGCGGCTATGTGACGCCGGAAAAAATCAAGCCAATACAACCAATTAGGCCAAGCCCGCGGAGCCCAAGACTCCCAAGTGAGGCGCGTCATCGCGACAATTTCGGAGACCCATAATGCTGTTTCGCATTGGGATTGGACTGGCAAGCATAGCGGCTGGAGTTCTGATATTTTTCTTTTTGTCGCTGCATTGGCTTGGGCTAGCTGAGGCGAGAGATGGTGGCCAATTCGCCAACTCGCCGCTGAAGGCGTGGTTTGATCAGCTCAAAAGCGGCAAGGGGCTTTGTTGCTCGTTTGCGGATGGCGTAGCCATTGAAGATGTGGATTGGGGCACAGAAGCGGTCACGCTGGCTGGCCAGAACATCATCACGTATTGGGTGATGCTGAACGGACAGAAAGTCATCGTGCCTGACGCCGCAGTGGTGACGGAGCCGAACCGCTTCGGTCCTGCCGTGGTGTGGCCTTATCAGGACATGAACGGCGTGACGCAAATCCGTTGCTTTATTCCCGGCGCTGGCGCGTGACCTCGAAAGTCTACCCGCACTTATCGATCGGCCTTTGTCCGACATGCGGCGAGCAAGTCAGCCTCGACAAGGATGCCACTAACGAATTTTGCCAGACGCAAAGCGCGGAGCTTTCGCCGCTGAGTTGCCTCGTTCGCTACGCGCAAGCGCGATATGACTTGGGTAAAAAGATGAGGATGCAGTGATGCCATTTCCTCCGAATACGACCGCGCTTGACGCCGATGTGGATATGACGCGAGTCCATGCGCAGCTTGTGGCGCAGGGCTTTGACACAATCATCCGGTACACTACGCCAGGCCGTAGGAATCCTGAGAAACGAATTAGCGTTGCGGAAGCCAAGAGCCAGCAACAGCATGGCCTCAAACTTTCCCTCGTGCACGAAACGACTGCCGATCGCGCGCTAGGCGGCGCCGTTTCCGGTACGGTAGACGGCGAAGCAGCAGCGGCCTTCGCGGTCACTGTCGGCCTGCCGCCGAATAATGGCTCTGTATTGCTGGCGAGCACGGATTTCGACGTTACAGAACATCAAGCGGCGGCTGTGCAGGCATACGTACAAGCCTTTGCCAAGGCAGCTACAGGCTATGGAGTTGGCCTGTACGGCAATGGTTTCATCAATGACCTGCTGTTCGATGCCCAGATTATTCAGGTAAGATGGATCACGCAGAGCATGGGCTTCCTTGGCAGCAAGGAAAGTCTTGCGGCCGGCCGGTACGAAATCGCGCAGCGGCTCCCGGCCAAGATTTGCGGCATGGATACCGACCCAAATTCGCTGCGGTTGCCAGGCTTGGATATTGGCGCTCGCGTGCCGTTTGCAGCGGCGGAAAGCGTCGTGCGGCGCGTCGAAAACTTGCTGTAATGGATTATCGGGCGTCGGCTCAAAAGGCAATTGACGCTGCCTACGAAGATGCAGTCGGCAAGCTATTTTCCGCTTGGATTGACCATCTTACCGAGAAATTGCCAGCGCCGCATACGACGCAAACTCTGCACAATATTATCGAGACACACAAGCAGATGACGCAACTCATTGCGGATGCTGAGATATGATTCAAGGCGGTTATTGGAAATGGGCGGCGTGGCTCTTGCTAATTGTTGTGTCGTTCTCAGCAATGGAAGCATATTCGCTTTACGATAATACGGCCACGCTCTCGCGGTTTATTTGGACGATCTCGTATTATTTTCCGGCCTTTCCTTGGATTGCCGGTTTCGTCACAGGCTTTCTTTGTTGTCATTTTTGGTGGGGCGGCATCGTGCCGTTTGCGCCGGTCAAAAAGGGGGAAGGGAAATGACATTCGATCCAGGCCAAGTTAATTCGTTCATGCGCCACGTCTACACGGTCGCGGGCGCGATTGCCGCCGTTGTCGGCGGCGCAAGTTTCATGGACCCTCACACGGTTCAAACCGTTCTCACGGCAGTTCACCAGATCGGCGATGGTGTCGTGAGCATCGCAACCGGCGTTGCGGCGCTCGTTCCAATCGCCTCCGGCCTCTACGCCGCTTGGACTGCCAGCCATACAAACAAGATGGTTGCCATCGCGACCGACCCGCAGACCGCTCCGGCAGTCAAGCAAGTCGTCACGGCGGCACTCAAAGCGCCCGATCCCAGCATTGCCGCACAGCGGTAATTTGTTTGTTTGGAAGCAAGCAAACAAACATTGAGTGTGGTAACAAAGACACACGCAAATCATGTATGTGCGCCTTGGTAACGTAACTCCAGAACGGAGAACTATCATGCGTAAATTGCTACTTATTACGACGGCGATTCTTGCCCTTGGCGTGACCGCTCAGGCGGCGGACCTCGGGGTGGCTCCGCTCTACAAGGCGCCCCCAGCATCGCCCGTCACTGGCGGCTTCTATTGGGGCTTGGGCACGTCCGTCAGCGTCGCCAATTCGAACGTGTCGGGGACGGCCATCCTTCCCAGCAACTTGACTGCTGACGGCGGCACGATTGACGGCGAAATCGGTTGGGTCGGTAACATTCAAAATACGTGGGTCCGGCTTGCCGTCGATGGCAGCTATGAGAACGTTACTGGCGGTGTCGCGCAAGCCGGCGCTTCGGCGTCATGGCAGGATCGTTGGGCCGTCACCGAGCGGGCCGATGTGAATATGGAAATCATCCAATCGGCGGTTGCCCTGACTGGCATCAATCTCGGGACATTCCCCACCATTGCAAACCCGGCCGGTGCCGTGCCGTCTGGCCTTAAGGTTGGTACTCCGATCCAATATCTTGGCGCTATTCTACGCGAAGAGTCGGTTAGCGGTACGATCGCTTCGGCTACGGGGCAGACATGGTTGATCGCCCCTGGCGTCGAAACCGGCTGGCTATGGCCGCTTCTAAATGCGGCCGGAAAGCAGAACGGGACTGCGCTTGACGTGTTTGCTCAGGTCGATTTCCCAACTCGCGGTATGCAGGTCAGTGGCCTGTTTGCCAATGGTGGGGGCGCACCTGTTGTGCAGACTGGCGGCATCAACATCGGCACGGAATATCGCGCCGGCATCCATCTGTTGCTGCCGTGAGCGATCCGCAGGCTATGCCAGACCTCCGCGATCAGGGCATAGCCTTTCTCAATGGCTATGATGATCTCGTTGGCGAGAATGCGTTGTTGCGCGTCGATAACGATGCGCTGCACCGACAAAACGAAATCATCGTCGGCGACAACGAACGGCTGCGCGCCGAACTAGAACGCGCAGTCGGCAAAATCCGGGGATTGCTGGATGAGAAAATGCGGCTGACGCGCGTACTGACAAGTGCCGGCCGCACGATCACGGACGGCATTCGCGATATTCCGCCAGACGTTACGGCGTTGCGCGGCGTGCCGACACGAAAAAGTGCCTGAAGTTGCAATGGCCGCTGCCCCAAATCCCGCAAATGGGACCGATACTAGCTCTTGGGCAGCGATCATTGCCGCTGGCAGCTTCATGGTGCAGCTCGTCATGAACGCTGGAACGTTGGTATGGGCTTTGGCACGAAGCAAAAGTTCAACTGACGACAAGATCGCCGACAAGGATAAGGCTTCAGCAATGGCAATGGCGGCCCTGGAGCGCGATATACGAGATGAGCTTGTCGAGAACTCACGCAGTTTTGGCGAGACAGCATCAGCTCTGCGTCAGAAGATCACTGAAACTGAACTTTGGAACCGCGATAATTTCGTGAGTAAACAGACATTCAATTCAGTCATTACCGACATGCGCCGTTCGCTAGAGCAATTGGGCGATCGTGTAGATGGCCGGTTTGATCGTCTAGAGGACAAGCTTGATGGCCGGTCGACAAAATGAATTAGGCAGTTAGTACCTCCCAACTTGGCCCGCTCGGGAAACTGAGCGGGCTTTTTTTGTTTTAGGGTTGGATCATAGATCGAAGAACCAATCCGGCATTAGAGGCATCCACGCCGGCGATAGGATGCCGACAATAGTAATCGTCCAAAGCAACATAAAAAGCCACAGCGGCATCCTCGCCCTCTTACGATGATTGCCCAACAACGCGAACACCAAGAATCCGAATAACCGTTCGAGGCGCGTGATTGGCGCTATCATGACGTTAACGCCGTATCGTAAATTCGCTTGAGTGTAGCGCAGGCGTTTTCAACGTCAGCAGCCCAGTTCGGATCGCCGTGAATCGCTATCACCCTGCCGCGAGAGTCTTTCTTGACGGAGCCCGGGTTGCCGCCATTCGTCCAGCCCCAAAACTCCATATAGCCCTTCACATCATCGAGAACTGTCATCCATTCCTCCCTGCAGTGACGGCGCGTTAGCGTGACTCTTGTTAGGCCGCGTTGCGAGCGGCACGGTGTGCTCTCGTCTTGGCTTCAATAAATGCTGCAAGTTCACGGAGGCAAATTTCTTCAAACACGTCCGCGGCATAACCAGACGTAAAAAAGCAATACTTACGCCATGCTCCATACCATTTAATCGTACCGACCTTGGCGCTGCCGTCTTTTGGCTGCACAATCCATGTATGCGTTTTCTTCCCCGACTCGATACCGCAATCGTGAAAGTTTAGGTAGGTTGCCATGCTATCTCCTAATTACGATGACGGCGCATTAACGCGGCGGAATTTCTCGCCATCCTACCATCGATCTTGCGCATCGTAGTAGTGGACTTCCGGTCGATCTCCGCTTCCGGTACATTCAGGGCACGCAACCTCAACCCGCGCGGTTCCTTGCGGGTCGGTTTCATCTTTCGGCGCGCGCTTCGTGCGTCCACAGTGCGTGCATTTCAGAGTAACATATTCCACGTCAGGCATTTTCGAAGCGTCGAAGCCACACGCTTGGTCAACCATCATTTCAATCGGCGATCTTCGCATCGTATCCTCGTTAATTCGTCATATCCGGGCGGATTCTTCTGGCAAATATTCGCTCGGAATTTCGCCAGACTTATTAAGCGCGTCTGCCATTTTTTCCCTCGACATTTTTTCGCAGATCATGCCGTCCGACAGGCTGACCAGCGCATAATCACCACCGGCACCGATATATCCGATTAGCCACCGCTCCTTGCGATCAGGCTTGCCGACGACGCGCCCAGGCCGAACATCGTCACGCTCCCACTGGACTTTCATCCATCCCTCCCTACCGCTCTATGCCGTTTCCTGCCGTCCCGAGGACTGCGCTTTCCACTTGAATGGCAATTCACCCGTAAGCCAAAGGTGTCGCATATTGGCGACGTTGACCACATCTCGGTCGGCGGGAAATATCTCAACCGCGTCCTTTTCTCCACGTCCACACTCACGCTTTAGCCGCTGCAATTCTTCCCATTGAATGTCCTCTTTCCAGTCTCCGTTGGTAACGGACGTGCGGCATACGGAAAGACGTTCAAGACCGCTCTTGTCATCGAATACTTGAACGAGGAAGCCGCGCGACCGCCATACCTCCTTAATGCCAGGAGGCCGATAGTCAGGCCATTCGGCTCGGGGGATTTGCTTAAGCGCAAGAGGCCACCGCTGATTTTCAGCCTCTAGCGCGCGCCTCTGTTGCCGGGAAGCCGTCGCCGGGGTGACTTGCATTTCTTCGGTTGCCATCGCGTTCTCTCCCCACCGTTCCCTGCTTCAATCCGCCGTCCCGATGACTACTGCGATCTAAGAATATCTCTAGGGTCGAATCCCATCGCCATCTTAATGTCAGTCTCGGGTAACAGGGCTTCGACGGTCTTTCGTGCGCGGAACATCGCCAGATGCCAGACCATCGCTGTACGCTCTGCCGTGGTAAGATGGTGCTCGGCGAACAATTCATCGAACGTTCGTATTTGTGGTTTTGGGATTATTGATCTAGCTTTTCCTACTGGCATCTTCACACCGCTCCATGCCGCCCGTTACCCACCCGATGACTGACTAGCCCATTGATAAAACTCATGTTACGGATGACCGGAGATTACCGCCGCATCATGTGGTCATTTTCTCGCTCGGAACGAAACCAATTCACGTATGGTCCGCGCGCCCATTCTAAGCTGTACCAACCATGATGAACGAGCACGCTATTGCCGTGCAGATCAAGACGAGTGCGGCCAGATCGCCAACGGCGGTGAAAATCAATTCCAATTAGGTGCCAGCGCATTGAAGCTCCTTCAATCTGCACTCCGTGTATTCAAAAAGCGCCGCGCCCAATTGTAGGCATTGGTCAGGGTGCGGAGTTGAATGAGCATTTTTGGTCCGTCATAGACTGCCCATTCACCGCGTCCCTTGTGGATGCAGCGTCGATTTTGTCCCGAGGCGTGCTTCTGCCAGTGCTCGTATGCGAGGGTCGTCATCGTCCAGCAACTCCCTCATGAACTCGTCGGTCTTGGCGAAGGCGGGGATGGGTCCGTTCTTGCTTTGCTTGTAGGTGATTTCGACGCCTTCCGCTCGTAATAGACTCTCAAACTTTGCATTACTCCCCAAAGCCCATGAACTATCAGCGCTAATCCCAAGACGACTAAGGCGAGTGCGGTGGTTATCATTTTCTTCCCTCCATACCTTGCCCAGCAAGTCCACGTCGGCGCGCAGCACCGGCTCCGCACCGATAGAAGCCGGGGCGCACCTTGCCTGATCTAGTTCCGATCTCGGCCATCAACCCCTCCCCTTGGCACAGTTCCGGCACAGATACCCTCGTGATTTCCCGTTCCGTTCACGCACGATCAGCCACTACAAAGCCTGTAAAATCACGCACTTTCATTATACATTCTTCTGGCCTGGAAACAAGCCGGGTTTGAAACTATTACGGAAAAACCGTGAATAACTGTTCCTTGGCACCGATATTCAGACATTAGCCGCCTCTTCCTGCCAATCCGGGTGGTGGTGTCCGTACACTCTTTCGAGCGTCTTAGTGGTCATTCCCAGATGCCCCGCAGCCTGCCAAGGATCGATCCCAGCTTGCATGAGCCACGTCGCCCTCGTATGCCGCAGGGTGTGGCGGGTAACGCCCTCTAGGCCAGCCTGCTTGACAATACGCGGCCAGCTACGGTGCGGGTCACTGACAGCCCCTCCGTTGAAATGGCAGACAAACTCTGCACCGCCATCGATCCGTTTCCAGCGTTTGAGGTGGCCCAATATGCGCCTGCCCAGTTTGGCCTTCGGGGCGCGCTTTTTCGCGTCCGGCATTGCGCCGCGCGGCAGGCGGCTCATGATCCCGGATTCCAGATCGACTTGGTTCCAGCGCAGCGCCAGAATCACGCCCGGTCGTGAGCCGGTATAGAGACCGAGCAGGATCAGGCGGCGAAGATGCACGTATGGCTTGGCGGCTTTAAGCAATCTCGCCGCTTCCTGCCGTGTCAGCCATCGTTCCTTTGGCGGGTTCGCTTTGGGTTTCCAGAATGTCGGGATGAAATTGAGCGGCCCATATTCGGCGTGCCAGTAGTTGACGGCCTGCTTTAGAGTTTTGATGTCTGAGACAGCCGCCATCTTCGGTCGATCTTGCGCATACTGGCGGCAGGTCTTGGCCGAAATATAGACGACAGACTTTTCGCCCCACCATTTGAGCAGATTCGAGATATTGTAGCCGATGTTGCGCGCCGTCTTTTTCGTGGGCGCAACCTCCCGACCATAAGCGGAAAGGACTTCGGCGATCATCGGCGCGCTCGACGGCTGGGGCTTATACTTGTGCCCGATGTATTGCGCGAGGCACTTTTCAGCATCAGCACGGTTTCTTTCGCCGCAGCCAGTGCGGATGAAGTTCTCTCCGTCTCTGATAACCCATTGCTTCCGTCTGTTATCGAGGTAAAGTCTTGGGCCTTTCGAACGACGCGGCATTTTTCCACCATTCTCCGAATGTCGGACGGTCTCGTAAATAGCTTTTTGCCAATCCGATAGGTAGTCAAGCGCCCGCGTCGATCTTCGGTGCGCAATGTGGAAAGAGTAAAGCCGAAGCGCTTGGCCGCTTCCTTCAACGGAATAGCGTCGTTGCTGCCTGCGTCGTCGGCGGGGACAAGGGTTGCGGCGGAGGTCATGGCTTCAACGGTATCTTGGCATCGTTATATTCAGCGCGAGACAGACGGAATGCGCGAATATGCGGGTTGATATCCGGGCGACGTATGGGCCAATAAGCGAGTTGGGCTGTGATAAGCAAGTGTTGTCTTATCTAGCAACTGGCCCTTTCGCATTGTCGTATAAAATCCACTGATGCAGCGGTAGGCACGCTCAAGTTCCGTCTGTAATTGTTCGTTCGTCATGACTGATTTCCCTATTGAATTTGCTAGTCTTTATCGCTCGTTCCGTTGGGTAGAGTTCATCGTCACATCCGCTCGTCCTGCTCTATGGTCGTGGCGTCGGTCATCGTGCGCTAATCCACATTCCAGTCCCCAGTAGAATCGCGCCAAGTATCATTCCGATGGAGAGGACAATTGCATCGTGCATCGATGATGCTCCTTTAACGCCAAAGGGCTTCGCGAGTTGTCTTGCCGTCTTGGCGGACTGTTACCTTTCCGTCCATGAGACCCGGACCTACCTGCGTGCATTCAACTTGGATCAACGAATCGCCGAACCAAATCGCGATTTTCTCCCCCTCTTTCGCATCCTTCGGCAAAAGCCATCGCGCTAAAGCCGTCTGATTATTCATTTCGTCGCATTCGGCGGAATTGAGTTCGCGTTTAGCATTACGCACCCGTTGGATGCAGCCGAGCCACGATTTCAAGAGGCGCTCGCCTTCGCCGGCCACACCAGTTTCCGGCTTTGTCGTTTGGTCTAACATCCCTTCCTCCCTCCTTGATTTTGCTACAGGTCGCGGTGGGGTTGAGGCTAATGCCTTGCGGGCTTCTTCTTTGCATCGGCAAACAAGACCGTCCTCATATTCGCCCCAACAAACAGTAAAAGTCCCGCGATCACAGCCATGCGATTTCGCAATAGCATCGGTTTTCTCTTCAAGTGCGGGGTTGTTTATTGGTCGCAGATTGTTATAGCGATCTAAGTCTATCATGCATTCCTCCTCCTCTGATTTC
>Ga0265338_10001762_pt1 | contig 34208 bp, 28 predicted proteins | sample 42126metaG_FD_193579 | JGI IMG/M metagenome (GOLD analysis project Ga0265338, IMG submission 193579) | Rhizosphere microbial communities from Carex aquatilis grown in University of Washington, Seatle, WA, United States - 4-21-26 metaG | ecosystem: Host-associated > Plants > Roots > Rhizosphere...
GGAACAGGCTCTCGTCGGCATAAATGTTGCCAACTCCGGCGAGGAGGGTCTGGTTGAGGAGGGCGGCCTTGATGGCGAGTTTGCGGCCGCGGAAGAGAGCGGCGAAAGCGTCGGCGGTGATGGTGAGGGGTTCGCTGCCGGGAGCACGGAAGGCCGAAGTCTTGATAGGTTCGCGGAAGTCCAATTCACGAAATTCCAGGCGGCCGAAGCGGCGGGGGTCGACGAAGCGGAGCTCGCGACCGCTTGAGAGGCTGAGGCGGGCGTGGGTATGGGGGGCGACGGGCTGGTCGGGCGTGGTGACGAGCAGGCGGCCGGTCATGCCGAGGTGGACAATCCATTGTGCACTTGGCTGCGCGGTTGCGGATACGTTCGGCGGGGATACGGCGCCCAGTTCGCAGACGATGTGCTTGCCGGTTCTATGAACGCCGAGAATTACTCGGCCGGTGAGGCCTTTGGCTTGGCGTGCGCGGGGAGTTTTGAAGGGCTGGGGGTGCGAGCTGAACCATGCGTCGACGATGCGGTCGAGGCGCAGGCGCTCGTCGACTCCGCGGGCGATGGTTTCAACTTCAGGCAGTTCGGGCACCGGTTCATTTTAGAGCCTGTGTCGCGTTGTTGTGGAGCGATGCCCACCCTGCACGCGGAGAAGAAGTGGTGAGGATGGATGCCGGGTACGGGTCTGGAGACCCGTACGACAACCGCGCTTCCACCCCAGCGAATAAAAATCATCCGTTGGGGACCCCGGGCTGGAGCGCGGCGCTACTCAATCGCGTGCTTACTTGTGCTGGGTGGGATCGGTGATGCGATTTGCCTCGAAGCTCACGATTTTCCATGCGCCTTGCGGATCGCGGACGTAGACGCGGGTATAGCGGTATGCACCCGAGACTTCGCCCTGGGGCGTGGTGCCTTTCACATCGGCAATGGAAGTGACGACGGCGGTGCCGCCGTAAAAGCGCACCTTGCGATCGGAGATTTCGATGGAGGCGAAATGCATGTTTCCGGAGCGGAGACTGGCGAGCGACTCGGCCTTGGTCTGGAGGGTTCCGTTTGGGGTGATGGCCATGTAGTCGTCGGCCAGCAGCGAGCTTACGGTGGTTGTATCGCCCTTGAGAACAGCGTTGCGCCAGGTGTCTTCAAGCTGGTCGATTGTGTGGCGGAACTCATGCTTCTGTGCCCTGGGCAGGCCGGCAAATGAGGGGCTTGCGCAGAACGAAAGCATGAGCGCAGACAAAATCAACGGGCCGACCTTGAAACGAGGTGCGGCATGCAGATTGCGAATCACATGACCGGGCATATGCAGAACGGATGGTAGCCCTGTTTTCCCTTGCAGGTCAATATTGATTGCATGAAGAATTGCTGGCACGCGATCCGCCTTTCCCATCCCGGCACACGGAAGACGTGTGAATCAACAGGATTGGACGGTAAAAGTGGGCGCAGGTTTGTCTGAGAGGGTGGCGAGGCGGCGAATATAAAAAACTGATTAAACAAAAACTGATTAAACCAGGTCTATAAGATGCTGCAGGTTGCGTTCACGCATTTTCTGGTAGAGCCCGGCTACAGCGTACTTTTTGAAGTGGGGCGAATCGCGGTGAGCGGCCAGCGCTGCCTCATTGCGGTATTGCTCGTAAATCAGGACGGTATCGGGGTCTTCCTGAAGCGGGTGGGGCGCAAAGCTGATGCAGCCTGGCTCCTTGCGGGTTTCGGCGGTGAGAGTGCGCAGCAGATCGGCGACCTCGGCGCGGTCTTCAGTGGCGAATTTAAATGAGACTAGCAAACTGACCATCGAATTGATCCTTTATCCGCGCTATAGGGGGAAGCGGGGCGTTCTTCAATTATGCCTTTTGCGGGTCTTGCGCATGAATTTGATTGAGCGCCTGCTCGAAGTCGGGGAGCAGCATGGTTTGCTCGCGATCGGGCCCGGTTGAGACCATGCCGATTTTCGCGCCGCTCTCGCGTTCCTGGAAGCGCAGATAGTCCTTTGCGGCCTGGGGCAGTTGGTCGAATTCTCTTATGTTCTCAGTGGATGTGCGCCAGCCTTTGAGCGTGGTGTATTGGGGCTTGATGCGCTCGAGTCCGTCTACGTCGGCAGGGATTTCGTCGGTGATTTTGCCGTCGATTTCGTAGCCGATGCAGATGGGAATTTCGTCGAGCTCGTCGAGAACGTCGAGCTTGGTGACGACCAGCCACTCAGCGCCGTTGACTTGATTGGAATAGCGGAGCAGAGGAATGTCGAGCCAGCCGCAGCGGCGGGGACGGCCGGTGACTGCGCCGTATTCGTGTCCTCGGGCGCGCAGGGTTTCGCCGATGGGCTCGTGAATTTCAGTGGGGAAAGGGCCTTCGCCGACGCGGGTCACGTAAGCCTTGGTGACTGAGATGACGGTGCCGATCGCGGTCGGACCTACGCCGGTTCCCGTGGCCGCGCCGCCGGCGGTTGCCGAAGACGAGGTGACGAAAGGATAGGTGCCGTGATCTATATCGAGCATGGTGCCCTGCGCGCCTTCAAACATTACGCTGCCGCCTTCAGCAAGAATCTTGTGTAGTATGCGGCCGGTGTCTGCGACAAAAGGACGCACCTGTTCGGCGGCGGCGGCGTACTCGTCGTACATTTTGGCGGGGTCGAGGGGATCGGTGCCGAAGAGGGCGTGAGCGATGGCGTTCTTTTCAGCGCAAGCGGCGTCGATGTGGGTTTTAAGCAACGCGGGGCGGAGCAGGTCGACGATGCGCAGACCGCTGCGAGCCATCTTGTCTTCATAAGCTGGGCCGATGCCGCGGCTGGTGGTGCCGATTTTCTGGCGGCCGGGAGCGCTTTCAGCGGCGAGCTCGATCATGCGGTGGTAGGGCAGGATGACCTGGGCGCGATTGGAGACGAAGAGGTTGCCGTCGACTTCGACGCCGACCTGGCGCAGGCGGCCGACTTCGCTGAGGAAGGCGATTGGATCGAGGACAACTCCGTTGCCGATGACGCCCTTGCAGCCGGGGCGCAGCACGCCGCAGGGAATGAGCTGGAGGACAAAGCGCTGGTCGCCAATGATGACGGTATGGCCGGCATTGTGGCCGCCCGCGTAACGCGCAACGGCATTGAAGCGCTCGCTGAGCACGTCGACAATTTTGCCCTTGCCTTCATCGCCCCATTGGGCGCCTAACACAACTGCAGTTTTTGCTCGCATCGTATCCGCTTCCACACAATGATGCCCGGCAGAGCGATGTGTTTCGCAGTGCACGGGCTTTTTGCGATGCGGCGTTGAAGATCCGCATCGGTTGTTTGCAACCTTTTCGATTTTATACCGTGGGTGGTTTTGGTGGGGTGAGGAGCGGAAACGGGAACGATGTATTATTGGTGGTCAACGAATCCCACAGCATCTGCTAGGCTACCTGCACTCGTCGCTCTGCATCGCCGAGGCGATTCTAGACCGGGCAGTTCCGAGATGCGGTTGATGTGTTCACGAGCCTGATTCTGTGAGGGAGGCAACCCCATGAAAGAGGTTCTACTCAAACCGACCGCTGAAGACATCCGGGAGGCGGCCCGCCAGTTTGATTTTGATCCAGAGAACGAAGCCATCGAAGAGGCGCTTCGAGATTTGTTCGGGCAGTACCCAGACAACACCTAACCTGCACATGTGCTTCTGAAGGTCACTGCGCTCAACACGCTCTACTCGACCCAGATTCCGCTCTACAGTCGGCGCATCCCGACGATCCTCGATGTTGCCAACCACATCGTGGATATCAAAGTCGATTCAAGGATCGCTCTGGGTGATCCTCAAGTGGTTTATGACATTTCGAAGATCGACGTTCCCGGGAAAGAGCGACGGTACTACTACTCATTCGCAACCAAGTTTTGCAGTTGGCATGCTCAGGATTCCTACCCCATCTTCGATTCGCGTGTTTTGGCTTACCTGTGTCACCTTCGCAGGAACGGCAGACTTGATAAGTTCGATCAGATTGATCCGTGGAAATACTCCAAATTCAAGGACATCGTGATGGAGTTTCGCGATAAGAACAGCCTTGGAGAATTCAAATTCAAACAGATCGACAAGTTTCTCTACCTTCAGGGCGGGATTCTCATCGACGACAAAGTGAGAAAGAAACGCGAGTTGAAAGAAGAGGAGCCGATTCTGGCGCCTGCGCTTGAACAGGCGGGTGAAATGGAGTGGAGCGTTGAGAATTATGGGTCGCCGGAGGAAGCAGAACTCAGTCGAAGGAAATTCACCGACCCCGATGGCTGGTCAATCGTCAATGCTGATGGGGAATAGGACCTTCCGAGGGTTGCCGCACTGGGCTACTGTTGAATCGCCCCTACGGGGCTGGGGGATTTATTGGGGCAGCTTACCCCACGCTGAAGCGCGGGGCTAACATCCATTGCGCCTACGGCGCGTTCCGCTGCAAAAGAAATCTCAGGCGGCGGATTGTTTTGAGCGTGCGCCGCGCCAGTAGAGGAAGAGGCCTAGGAGGACTGAGCCGACCGTGCCGCCGATTACGTCGATCTCGAAAACAAACTTGTCGGAGCCGCCCGGAGGTATGAATGAAAGCGCGATTCCGATGAGAACTACGACGAAGCCCAGGCTTCCGCAGATCCATACGCCGGCTGTGCCACCCGGAACCAGCACCGCATGCGAATTCTCTGTGCGGTCCCTGCGCCCAGCCAGCTTGATGACTGCGGCGAACATGTAAAGGAACGGAATGAAATAGAGAATGATTGTGGCGTCGACCACCACCTGATAAGCCGCAATCACACTGCGGCTCTTGATCTGGCTCAGAAGCAGGATTGCGCAGGAGGCAGCCGCTTGCACCAGGATGGAAACCCACGGCGTCTTCCAGCGGGGATGTATCTTGCCAAAGGCGCTGGGCAGGTAGCGATCGATGCCCACGACGAAGGGCACGCGGGCAATGCCGGCCACGGTTGAACCGACGCCGCCTGCGTTGCCGGCCGTAACCAGGACGGCGGCGAGGATTCCGATGAAGCCGACTCCGAGCAGCAGCGAACCGCTCGACAGCGCTCCGAAAACGCCGCTCTGCGGATCGATTTTTTCAGCCGGCAACAGCGCGAGAATCGCAAAGGTTCCGGCAATGTACATCAGGGCGATGAGTGCGCCTGCTCCAAAGACGGCGCGCGGCAAGGTGCGGCGCGGGTCGCGCACCTCTTCGCTCATGGCAGAGACAAGTTCCAGCCCGGTAAAAGCAAAGGCGATCTGCGACCAGAAGTTGACGGTGTCCCAATTCCAGGTGGGCAACATGTTTTGAAGAGTGAAGTGCGTGGCCGAGCCATGGCGCAGCCAGACGAGAGCGCCAATGACTACCAGCATCAGCAGCGGTAAATAGGTGCCCACGCCTCCCGCATTCTGGAGCCACTTGCCGATGTTGAGGCCAATGATATTCAGCACCACGGCAATCAAAAGCAATGCCAACGATCCCCAAATGAGAAAGGTGCGGCTCTCGGCGAGGGTAACGCCGCGCGCGCCCATAATGTAAGCGCTCATTGAGGCGCTGGCTAGCAGCAGGCCGGGAAAGTAGAAGACGGTGTAGATCCAGTAGGTCCAGCCGGCGATGAAGCCGTGAAATGGGCCGAAGGCTTCTTTGGCCCAGATGTAGAGGCCGCCTTCTTCAGGAAAGCGCGAGGAGAGCTCGTTGATGACCAGCGCGCCGGGGACGAAGAAGAAGACGGCGGCGAGGACCCAGAGGCTGATGGACGAGGTGCCGTTGTGGCCTGCGGCGGCGATCCAGCGGGGGCCGAGGACGGTGGCGATGTTGAAGAGCAGGACATCCCAGAAGCCCATCGCCTTGCGCAGTTGCGATTTTGTGCCGACGGCATCGGGCGCGGGAGTGGTCATGCGGTCTCCTGAGGCTCAGTGGAGATTGGGGCTGTTCTGGAGATGATAGACGATGGGGGGTGCGCTCGCGCTTATTCCGATGGGACTGGGTCGAGGGTGGGGTCGAGGATTTCGAGGCCCTCGGCTCTTGCGGCTTCGAGCATTGACGCTGAGGCCGATACGAAGACTATGGCTGTGCTCTGAAACATGTCGCGGGCGGTGAGGGCGGCGCCTAGCTGCAGGGCCTCAGGCCAGCGGAGAGCAGTGCGATCGAGGAGCTGGCGGGCGCACTCAATTACGGCGGGGTTGAGCGGCTGCTGGACGGTGCGGGCCGACTCATGGCGCAGGCTTTCAAGGGCGGTGGCGGCATCTTCAGGTGCGATGGCTCCGGCGCGCTCGCGGCGGCGAATGGCGGCGTAGACCTCAAGCGGAGTGGAGGCGGCGATGAGTTTGCGGTTGTCTTCGAGCGGCTCCAAAAGGCGGATCAAGCTGTCAGTGCCCGGCTCCTGCACAAACAGCTTGATAAATGCGGTGGCCTCAAGGAAGTAGAAACTCACACTTCCTCCCGTTCCTCTTCGAGAATTACGGATGCGCCGTCGCCCTGCACGGCCACGGGATGAAAGCGATGGGCTTCATCGGGGATTCCGGCTTCAGTGCGGTTGAGGCGGATGGTAGTGGTGGGATACGCGGGCGTCTTGGGGTTGGCAATTTTGCTGGTCATCACCACGCCTCGCTGGATGGCTTCCGCGAGAACCGTTTGCCGGGAGTCAGGGTGCTGATTCCAGCGGTACGATTTGCGGGGCAGGAAGGAGTCGCGAAACCACTTGAGCGCGATAAAGGCGTGGCCACCGCGCTCAGCTTCAGCCAGGGCGGTACACAGCTCTTTGACGCGGTTGTCCATGTCGGCTTGCGGAATGTTCTCCTCGACCTCGACATCTTCTTCGGCGCTTCGCGGCATTGCTGCGCGGGGCGCGCGGATGATGTGGCCCTCACCGTCGGAGATGCGCTCAAAGTAGATGCGCACCTCATCGTCTTCAGGCGACCAGGAGTCGGCCATGGCGGTGCGGCGCTTGCTGCGGCCGTTCTCGCTGCACAGTTCCACAATGGCCTGATAGCCAGGAGGTGAGAGGAATTGGAGGGCGCGAACCAGGCCTGGATCAGGCGAGTAAGCGAGCTCACTAAGGGCTTCTTCAATAATTTCTTCAGCAGCAGGAATGGTCAGGTGTTCAATTCCGTTCTGCGCCAATCGCATCGATTTCATATCGTTCTCCGTAGCTTCATCCACGCACAGATCCGTAACTTGCTCCGGCTGCGGGGCGGGCAGGCGTCGCGCGGCACTTTGATGCGCGGGGGGAGAGAATGCCTTGATGAGCCTGATGCCTTAAGGTTGATTACTTTCTGAATAATTCCGATAAAGTTCTCCGGCCCCTACCGCCGGTTTAGTAATGCCGCTCTTCGAAACATGTTTTGCGCGGCGACAGCGAATATTGATCCGATACGGTACTGCAACACGCAGAGTCCGTTCCTGGCAGGTTACCTCAACGTATGTTTTACTTCGTTTCTCCAGCGATGCATGCACCGGATATTGGAGGCGATGGCAATTTTAGAGGGAAGCTGCCACTTGTCCAGTTTGAACCGTTGCAAAGCAATTGGAGAAGTGTATTCGAAACGATCAGTCCTGTTCAAACAACCTCGCAGGCGGGTAATAAAGCAATTCTCGAAACCGTGCAGGAAGGGGAAGCTATGCGGCTTGCGTTTCCTCCTCTAGCCCTGCAAGGCCTAGAGAGAATGGACGGTATTGAAGGAGATTGTGCCCGTGACCCGAATTAGAGGGAAGCCAGCGTTCTAAGTTGAATACGCTTGCGGCCGCTCAGCAAGTTCCCGAATACAATGAAGCCCAAAACGCCGTGGCCTTGAAAGTATATGGCGATAAGTGTACCCGAAGAAAGGCTATTTCGAGAAGGAAAGATGGGAATTCAATGTAAAAGTCAAAGGAGGCTTGTGCTTCCATTGGCCCCCGGAGTTCGTACAATAGGAACATGCGCAGTTGCTTGCGTCATTTCTTCCCGCTGCTTCTGGTGTTGGCTTCGGCCGGGCTACACGCCCAGGGTCCGAGCCAGGCATTCGACCTGTTCGGGCCAAAGATAGACGTGCATGTAAAGCGGGGAGAGGTGACGCTGCCCATCTCCGCGGTAAGCAACCTGCTTCCGGGCGATCGCTTGTGGGTTCATCCTGATTTTCCAGAAACCCAATCAAATCATTTTGTTCTGGTGATTGCGTTTCTGCGGGGCGCTACAAACCAACCGCCGGCTGACTGGTTTACCCGGGTTGAAACCTGGAACGGACAAGCGCGCCAGGAGGGCGTGTTTGTAACCGTGCCAGCGGGCGCGGAACAGGCACTGATGTTTCTGGCGCCGGAGACGGGCGGGGACTTTAATACGTTGCGCAAGGCGGTGACCGGCCGGCCGGGCGCATTTGTGCGGGCGGCACAGGATCTGCAGGCAGCGAGCTGGGAACGGATGCGGCTGGAAACCTATCTGCAGGATGTGAAGGCGACCTCGGCCACCGACCCTAAGCTGCTGAAGACGCGAGCGGAGAATGCGGCGCGGAGCCTGGGAATCAAGATTAACCAGGACTGCTTTCTGCGGCCACTCGACCAACAGGCGACATGTCTTGCGCAGAACTCGCAGGGGCTGGTGCTTGACGACGCCAATGCGCAGTCGCTTGTGGATCAACTGGCGAGTGGCTCAACAGCCGACCTGATGAACCAGCTTAGCTACTCAAACATTGGCGGCGGCGGCATGTACAGCCCGTACGTGGGCGCGGTGGTGGATACGGCGCGAATTCTGGCGTCGCTGCACACGGCTCATTTCCAGTACATTCCGGCGCTGGCATTGCCCAAGACCGACACGCTGAACCTGCGGCTCAATATGCCTCCGTCGTTCCGGAATCCGAAGTCGGTTGTGGTGGTGGGGCTGCCGCCGATCGGTCCAGCGCGTCTGGAGCCGCTGCATCCGGGCAATCCTACTGATAGTTTTTGCGCCTACAAGACTGACCTTGTGTTGCCCGCAGAGGGCGCGCCACTGGTGTTTGCAACCGGACTGGCACACGACCTGACGCTGCATGTGCAGCCGGTGGACGGCAAGGGCGGCGAGGTGGATGTTCCGATTGTTGCCGACGCGGGAGAGGGCGGGCTAACCCTCAAGGGCAAGATGCCACAACTGCCCACGGGCGAGCTGACCGCCACGGTCACCGGCAAATGGGGATTCGACGACTGGGTGGGGCCGAAATACACACTGATCTCTCCCGAAGCGGGCAAATGGAGGCTTTCGCCGGCCGATGAATCTGCGTTGGTTGTGGGCCGCGACGACATGGTGCACCTTGAAGGCGGCAACACTCTTTGCGTGGACAAGATTGAAGAGTTAAGCGCGGGCGGCCACGATGAGCCGCTGACGTGGAAGACCGAAAAGGGGGAGACCCTTGAGGTTCAAGTGCCGATGAAGGATGCGGCGCCCGGCCAGGTAACTGTATCCGTGTACCAGGCGGGGCTCGAGAAGCCGGACACTGTAAAGATGACAGCCTACGCTGTGGCAGCGTCTCTGGAACAACTGACTCTGAGCGCGGGAGACAAGGAAGCGGTGCTGGCCGGCACGCGCCTTGACCAGGTGAAGACGGCGAAGCTTGAAGGCGTGAATTTGAAACCGTCTTCGCTGGCGCACGTGAACGACGTTGACGAGCTGACCATGAACGCGGATGGCGCGACTGCGAACCTGATTCCCGGCAAGGCCTACACGGCGCACGTGGAACTGAAGGATGGGCGCGAGTTGAAGACGCCGGTGACGGTGAATCCGCCGCGGCCCGAAATCAGCCTGCTGAGCAAGGGCGTGCAGAACTCGGTTAAGGGCCCGCCGATTCCAGTGCAGTTTGGCAGTTCAGACGATCTGCCTGTTGATGGACGGCTGGTGTTCTTTCTGAAGTCGAACTCGCCCAGTCATTTTGCCCGCGATGAAAAGGTGGAAGTGGCGGCTGACGATGCGAGCTTTCATACCATTCTGAACCTGGCGGACGGCAGCCTGATGCTGGAGGATGTAAATACCGCGATGGGGACCGTGGAGCCGCTGGAGCGATTTGGGTCTTCAGCGTTTGGCAAGGTGCGGTTGCGAGCGGTTGCGGCAGACGGAGTTGCGGGTGACTGGCTGGAGTTGGGAACGCTTGTGCGTTTGCCTGGCTTCAAGGATTTGCGCTGCCCGCGGGCAGTTTCGAAGCCGTGCGTATTGAGCGGCGACGACCTTTTCCTGGCCGATTCGTTTTCTGCGACCCAGGACTTCAACAACTCGGCGGATGTGCCCCCGCAATTCACGGGAACCGAGTTCCCTGTGCCTCACCCGGCGAACGGGGTGCTGTATCTGAGGCTGCGCGACGATCCGAATACGATACAGACACTGACGTTGCCTGTAACGCCAATGGCTGTGCCGACGAGCGCGAATGCCGGTGCGCCGCATGGAACCGAGCCAGTCTCTGAGCCGACCGTGGCGCCTGCGGCGACACCAACCAGCACGCTAGGTCCGATCGCGCCGGCTACTGGACCGGAGGCGACTGGGCCCGGGGCTTCGCCGACTGCATCGGACCAGAGCAAACCTAATTAGGCGAACGGGATTGGCAGGCCCGGGCTAGTTAAAGTACGCCCGGTTCTTTTCAGCGAACTCCGCTTTGTCGGCTGGAAGTTCGTCGATGGGATAGATGGCGTTCTGCTCGCAAACTGAAGCGCAGTTGCCGCAGTCGATGCACTCATCGGGGTTGATGAAGACCTGGGAGACGGTGGCCGCGGCTGCGTCGGTCTGCTGGGGGGCAATCGCCGTCGTGGTGCATTCAGCTACGCAAAGAAAGTCCTTGATGCAGGCATCGGTAACAACATAAGCCATGATGAATTCGCTCCTTGTATGAAAGGGTGGCCGAACAACGCCGGCACTCCGCACCTATGAGGCTAGCGGTTGCGAGCGGTGTGTGGCCGTGACAAGAATCACGTGGGAGCGAAAGGTGTAATCACCGGCTAAGGAATACTGAATCGTATGCCAGTGCTGACGCCATAGTTGGTCAAGGCGCCGTAGGTGAACTGGGGCCAGTACTGCCACTCCGCATCGGCTGCGCGGATGTGAATTCTGCGGTTGATGCGGTAGTCGAGGCCGCCGCCCGCAGTGACGACCATGTAGTGCCCGGTTGCGTAGTTGTACGGGAAGTTGAAAAAGCCCTCCCCAATCAATCCCTTGACGTAGGGCTGGAAGCGGCCGAAGTTTTTGCGATAGCGGACGCCGGCCGAATAGGTTGTGAAGTGCACGTCGGCGGTCTGGCGAAACTGGACAAAGCGGGCCTCGCCCTCAAGGCCGAGATGACGCATGGTGTCGAAATCCACGAAGCCGGTGATGCCGACCATCTTGCGTTCGCCGTATTGCAGGTACTCGCCAGAGCCGGTGACTCCTGCCGAGAGCCCAAAGCCGCCGGCTGAGGCTGAAGCCGCCACCTGGGCGTGGGCATTGGCGGCCATGGCCAGCGCGATGAACGCGACTGCAAAGACCGCGGCGAGCCGGCAGTTGAATGCCGGCTCAAGATTCCGGCGCTTGTCGTGATTTGGCAAAATGATCATCTTTATCCTGCGCATGTTGCGTGCGATCACGCAGCTATTTTGTGATGTTCAAAGTGAGGGTTGTGTAGTGAATGGTGTTGCTCTGCGATCCCGTTCCCGTTATTTCAACGGTGTAGTTGCCGGGCGTGACGGTGGATGCACCGAAGGAATTGCAGCCCGTGGCCACCAATGCGCCGAGCGAGAGCACGGCAACGAGCGCCATGGTGAGCAATGAAGCAGAGCGCTTGCGCAGTTTGAAGAAGGCGAAGCCGAAAATGATGCTGAAGGGCAGGAACACGCCGGCGAGGCTGAAGCCGCGGCCCTTACCTGCATTCATTGCCGCCGGTCCGCCGCTGAGCGGCGAGTTGGTGTCAATGGTTAGTTGCGATGTTGAAGTGCCATTGGCCGAGAGTGTGACCGACGGCTTGGCGAAGGTGCAGGTGACTCCCGCGGGAAGCGCCGCGCAGCCCAGAGCCACAGTGTCAGTGAATCCGCCCACCGATGTAACGTTCACCGTTACTGTGGAGTTTTCGGCAACGGTCATGCTGAGCGTGGCGGGAGCGACGGTGATGCTGAACTGGGCCGGCTCACCGGTGACGCTGACTGGAGCCGATTGCGAAGGAGCGTGGCTTGCGTCTCCGCCATAGGAAGCCACTACCGGGAAGGTTCCATTAGGCAGGTTGGGCGAAATGGATGCAACCCCATTTGAATCGAGCGCGGACGAGCCGATAACCGTGGTGCCGGTTGTAAAGGTAATGGTGCCGGTGGGCGTTGGTCCTGAAGCACCGACAACTACAGCTACCAGCAGTACCTGCGGAGGCGTGCCCGAAGTAGCCGATGCGACCAGGTCAGTATTGGTGGGAATGAGCCCGACGGTTAGGGTCACGGCCGGCGACGTACTGGTTGAATTGCTTGCATCGCCGCTATAAACCGCGGTGATGGAGTAAGTGCCAACCGCCAGGGATGAGTTGGTAAGGGACGCCGTGCCGTTGGTCAATGTTTGAGGTGTGCCAATAACCGTGGCGCCCGCCATGAAGGTGACCGTGCCGGTAGGCGCGACACCGTTGCTGGTGACCTTTGCGCTGAAGGTGATGGTGCTGCCAACTGGCGCGGAAGTGGGCGTGACGGCGAGTGCGACTGCTGAGGTAGCGGTCCCAATGGTGAGAGTGTATGCAGCAGACGTGCTGGCGCCGAGGTTGGTGTTACCTGCAAATGTAGCCACAACCTGATAAGTACCCGCCGCAAGCGCCGGATTGATGGTCGCCTTTCCGTTGGCGAATGTGCCAGTGCCAAGTGTCTGGGCGCCGGAGGTAAAGGTGACCGGGCCCGTCAACAGCGATGCGTTGGCCGAGGAAGTGAGGGTTGCGGTTATGGGTTCGGGTACGCCGGCGACGCCGGGATTAGGTGATGCGCTAACCGAAATGGATGTGGGCGTGAGATTGACGACCTGATTGTATTCCGGCGAAGTGGAGGCTGAGAAATTGGCGTCGCCGGCATAGGTGACGGTGATGGGATCGGTGCCGACCGGCAGCGAGGAAATTTGGTATTGCGCGGTTGCCGGATTGCCGCTCAGGGTCCCGGTTCCCATTTGGACGCCATTATTAAAAAAGGCGACTTTGCCCGAGGGAACCGCAGAGGTGTTGGTGCCGGGGGCGACGGTTGCGGTGAAAGTAACCTGCGATCCGTAGATCGACGGATTTGGCGTGGACGTGACTGAACTTGTGGATGAAGTCTGGACGTCAAGGTTCAGAACGGCAGACGTGCTGCCAAGAACTTCAATGGTGGCATCGCCGCTGTAGACCGCGGTGATGGGGTTGTTGCCTTGCGGCAGGGTGGTAGTTGTGTACGTTACGACACCGATCGCCGGCAGCGCCTGGGCAGCGCCCAGAACCGTGGCGCCGTTCATGAAGGTCACTGTGCCGTCGGGTACTACGCCGCCACCACCGCTTACGGCCACTGTGGCCGTGAGTGTAACGCTCTGTCCGACGGTCGTCGGATTGGTACCCGCGGTCAAGGCCATCGTAGTGGTAGTAACTTCATACACCACCTGTGACAAGGGCAGTGCGCCATTATCGGTCGATGTGCTGTCGGTGTGCGAGCCGTCGCCGACATACGCGGCCACGATGGAGTGCAGGCCCACTGGAAGGGCGGAGGTCGAGTATATCGCGTTTCCTGCTGCGTTCAAGTTCAGCTTGCTGGCCAGCGTCGAAGTCGTGCCATTGAACGTGTCGGTAATTGTCACCGTGCCCGAAAGCGTGCCGGTGCCGGTGGTTACGTTGACGGTGAAGGTGACGTTCTTGCCAAAGTCTGATGGATTGAGGCTCGAAGTAATAGTGGTGGTAGTTGAGTTAAGCGCCAGGGCGTCGCCAACTATCTCGATGTCGAGCGGGGTGACTGGCGTCTGTTCGGCGACGTTGATGTTGGTGATGAGAGGATCACCCGCCACGGTTGGTGCAAATATCGCTCCAACAACGCACGAAGCACCGACACCGAGTGGAGTGCCGGTGCTGCAGGTTGTGGTGCCAGCATCGACCTGGGCGTTGGTTTGAGGGGTGATGCCGGTGAGATTGAGTGAAGCGTTGCCAATATCCTGAACGGTGATGGGTTGCGGCTGTGATGTGGCATCGACGCGAATTGCATTTGTACTGGGCGGCGGCAGCTGATCGACAATCGAAAGATTGGCCTGCATCTCCTGCACCAGCATTACCAAGGTGTCGGCGATATAGAGGTCGCCCTGTCCGTCGAATGCGAGGCCGACCGGACCATTAAAGTAAAGCGGAGTGAACGGCGTCGTCGAAGACGGGGTGTAAGTCTGGTTAGTTTGCTCGCTAACGATGGTCTCGATATCCAGAGTCCCGACGCTCACCTTCCTGATGGCGTTGTTCTGGGTATCTGCAATGTAAACATTCTGTGCCGGGTCAATCGCGAGGCCGGAGGGGGCAAAGAGCCGGGCACTCGTTGCCGCTCCGCCATCTCCTGAATAGCCCTCCACCCCGTTTCCTGCAAACGTGGTGATAGTGCTCGACGAGGTAACAACACCGCTTTTGGCCGCTACTTCGCGCACCCGGTTGTTTGTGGAGTCGGGAATAAACATGTTTCCCGACGCATCGAAATTGACGGGATACGGATTGTTAAGAATGGCCTGGCCGGCGCTGCAACCGTCACCCACAGAGTCAGTTTTTGCGCCGCAGCCGCCGCCGCCGCCGGCGATGGTTGTAATAACGCCGGAAGGCGCAACCATGCGAATTCGATTGTTTGAAGTATCGGCAATGTACAGGTTGCCGTAAACATCAAACGTTACGCCTTCAGGCTGACTCAGATTGGCGGAAGTGGCCTGGCAGCCATCGCCCAAGCTGTTCGTTTTGCCGGCGCAGAGTCCGTTAACGTCGCCGGCGAAGACGGTGATGATGCCAGTGACGGCATTTACTTCGCGGACTTCGTTGTTACCCGAGTCGGCGATAAAAAGGTTGCCGGCGCCATCAATAGTTACTCCGCCGGGACTGGCGACAGTTGACTGTGCCGCAGGGCAATTGTCGCCGATGGGATCGGATTGACTGGCGCAGCCGTTTCCACCGCCTGCGACGGTAATGATGATGCCTTTCGCCGTGCAATTAGATTGCGTGCCATTGATAATGCCGCTGGCAGCAGCGCTGCAGACCATTCTTACGCGGTTATGCGCGTTGTCGGCGATGTAAAGGTTGCCGGCGCCGTCGAGAGCCACACTCGAGGGGAGATACAGCTCAGCACTAAGGGCTGACCCGCCATCTCCCAGTTTGCCCAGGTAGTCGCCGTCGCCGGCGAAGGGAGTTACATATCCGGGGACAAACGCGCCTACAGGGCCGATGCCGGTGCCGTGAATTGTTGTGGACCCCAGCAGATTGCCGCCGCTGTCATATACAACGACCGCGCCCATGCGCAGCCCAGGCACGGTGGGAGTGAAGGTGACGCCGACACTGCAGCTTCCTGATGAGCTGCTGGTGCAAGTGGTCAGCGCCGCATCCACGGTGAAGTCAGAATTCGGCTGGCCCAGTGTGAGCACGCTGGCGGTGCTGTAAGTGCCGCTGATATTAACGGGCACGGCCTGGCTGGTTGCGACGCCCACGTTCGCATTGGGAAAGCCAGCCTGCGCGCTTGCGGCTGCGGCGCCCAGAAAGAGGGCGGCCAACGCAGCAACGCTCCGGAGGGCGATGCCGGTCCGGGCTGAAATAGCTGTTTCGATTGTCAAACGTGAACTCATTAGGCGGGCAAACGTACCTGTTCTTCCACTCATCAAGCACTCCGTATCCGTTAAACGGACAAAACACGATCTTCGGATCGGCAAGCGCGGGCGCGGTCTCAGTACGACCGACAAGCCGGGGATGCTGCCGATTCGCCTAACAAGGCAACTTTTGGATGATGGTCTAAATATCCGGCGTAACTTTGCAAACGGTGACTAATGCTCGCATATATCTGCCCTAATGGGCCATAGGAAAGAGGGGGATATGACTCTAAAGATGTACGTCCGGCGCTGATTTTCATCGAAAGTGTTCAAAAAGGCACATCGGGGAGGGCGGCATTGCATATAAAGTTGCCAAAGCAAGGCGGTGTGGAAAAAGCGAAGTGCGCTAATGAGCGCTCCATTAGCTCAGCTTGATGGCGGTAGCCGCGGCGATTAAACGGGCTCGCCATCTCTCCCACGCTCCATCGCTCAGCCCCAACCGGAGTAAAGAATGCGAAATGCGCTATTCTTATAGAGCGCGCCCGTAGCTCAGCTGGATAGAGCGAACGCCTCCGGAGCGTTAGGTCGGGAGTTCGAATCTCTCCGGGCGCACCAGTCTTTCCTGATCCTTCTCTTCGCTCAGGATTTCGCCTGCGGGCCAGCCTGCATTTCAGGGGTTCTGATTGTCGGGCTTTTCGCTTGTCAACCCCTCTTTCTGTACCTCTCCCATCCGACCATCATTCAAAAAAAGTTAGTCCACGCTTTCTCTGCGGGATAATACCCCGAGCCGCTGTATCCTGAACTTTGAAGCAGGCTTTTCAGTCTGGAGTTGGGGACTGAGAGACAAAACCCGCAGCACCGTGGCCGTAACCCATTTAGATTCAATCTCTTGTTGTAACCTGATGATTTCAAAGCGGTTAGTGTAAAGACAACAAGCTAGCCCCATGAAAACATTCAAGTTATTTACAGAGACATTGGAGGGGGAGGGGGGGCACATCGTAGTTCGAGGTTGGAGCCCCCGGTGAACCAGTCTCCGCCTTTGATTTGCACATCAGCCCCCGGCAGGCTATCCCGGCGGCCAGGTCATGGCGCGGCCACCCAGCAGATGCAGGTGCAGGTGATCGACGGTTTGCCCGCCTTCGTCACCCACGTTGGTAACGATTCGATAGCCACGGGTGAGGCCTTTCGAGCGCGCGATTTCGGCAGCCACTACCATCAGGTGGCCGAGCAGGGCTTCGTGCTGCGGGGTTGCAACATGAACCGAATCAATGTGCTCTTTTGGCACCACTAATACATGTACCGGCGCTTTAGGGCTGATGTCGGCAAAGGCGTAGGCCAACTCGTCCTGATAGACGGGCGTTGACGGAATCTCTCCATTCACGATCTTGCAGAACAGGCAGCTCATAGCATGAATAGTACAGGCGTGAACAGTATAGAGGAGGAGGCGGGGCTGGCATGAGGGCGCTTAGCTGGTGTGGTCTAGCACGATCTTCCAGCCGTCGGGCCCTTTGTGCCAGACCAGCGAGAAGATGCCGTCATCTTTGGTGGCTGCGCCTTTTTGGGTACGCTCGAGATGAAAATTGCCGGTCATCACCGCGTATTCCACCGAACCGCAGGAGCTGGGCAGCAGCCGTATCTGTAGATTTGAAAAGGTGAGCGTACCCATCTGTGCGGCATTGGTGTAGTTGGCCTGGTAGCGCTTGAGAATCGGCTCATATCCCTTGTTGACCGTGCTGCCGACTAAGGTGGTTTCGGGCGAGTTCTCGTAAGCCCGCATGAAGCCGGCCACGTCGCCTTTGTTCCACGCAGCCGCTTGCGCGTTCATCGCGGCACGAAGGGCGGCATCGTCGTTGGGGGCCTGAGCAAAGCTACATACCGCAGCAACGACCATGATCAAAACCAGTAGGATTCTCCGCACCGTTTTCACCTCCGAAGTCAGCTTACAATGACGGCATGGCGTCTCCTTTCCGCGTTGTTCACACCGTTTGCTCGCATGACTGCCCCGACTCGTGCGCGGTGCTGGTGACTGTGGACGAGACGGGGCGCGCCATCAAGGTTGCCGGCGACCCCTCGCAACCGGTAACGCAGGGATTCTTGTGCGGCAAGGTAGCGAAGTACCTTGACCGCGTGTATTCGCCGGACCGGATTTTGTATCCGTTGAAACGCAAGGCGGGCGTGGCCAAGGGAGCGCTGACCAAGGGCCGCGAACACGAGGCCTTTGAACACGTGAGCTGGGACGAAGCGCTGGACACGATTGCCGCACGGCTGAAGGCTACGAGCGATGCGTATGGGCCGGAATCGATTTTGCCTTACAGCTACGCGGGAACGATTGGCGTGCTCGGATTTGGATCTATGGACCGGCGATTTTTTCATCGGCTGGGCGTAAGCCGGCTGGACCGCACCATTTGCTCTGAGGCCGGGGGCCAGGCATGGAATTTGGTTTATGGCAAGAAATTCGGCACGGCGACTGAGGACTTCAGGCTGGCCAAACTCATTATCGCGTGGGGCGCGAATGTGCACGGCAACAACGTGCACTTGTGGCCGATGATTGAAGACGCGAGGCGCAACGGAGCGCGACTGATTGTGATCGATCCCTACCGCACGCGCACCGCGGCGCTGGCCGACTGGCATATCGCTATCAGGCCCGGAACGGACGCGGCGCTGGCGCTGGGAATGATGCACGTAATTTTGCGCGAGGGACTTGAAGACCGCGCGTACATTGACGAATTCACCCACGGCTTTGACGGGTTGGCGGAACGGGTGCGCGACTACACGCCTTGCCGCGTTGCGGAGTGGACTGGAATGACCGCGGCGGAAGTGGAGCAACTTGCGCGCGAGTACGCGGCCACGCGACCGGCTGCGATCCGGATGAATTACGGCGTGCAGCGCTCGCAGAATGGCGGCACTGCGGCTCGGGCGATCGCCATGCTGCCGGCGCTGACCGGCGCGTGGAAGCATCGCGGAGGAGGCGGAGTGCTTTCAACGTCAGGCGCATTCGCGTGGAATAAGCAGCCTGTGGAACGGGCCGAGCTTCAGCTTGCTTCGCCGATTGGCCGCGAGGCGCGACTGGTGAATATGTGTGAGCTGGGCTATGCGCTGAATGAATTAGGCAGGGAACAGGGAACAGGGATCAGGGAACAGAAGAGCGATGGGCCGGTGGTGCATGCGTTGTTTGTGTACAACTCGAACCCCGTGGCGGTTGCGCCCAATCAGACTGCTGTTTTGCGCGGCATGGCTCGTGAGGATTTGTTTACCGTAGTGCACGATTTGTTTTTTAACGACACTACGGACTACGCGGATTTCATTTTGCCGGCAACGACCTTTCTTGAGCATACCGACATTCAGGGCGCGTACGGGCATTATTTTGTGCAGCTCTCAAAGCAGGCTATTGAGCCGCTGGGTGAATCGCGCTCGAATGTGTGGCTGTTTGGACAGTTGGCGCAGCGCATGGGTTTCACCGAGCCGTGCTTCCGCGACACACCGGAGGAGATCATCCGGCAGGCATTGGCAATTGGCGCTGATGGCCACTCAGCTAACGCGGGCATGGAGCATATTACGTTTGAAGATTTGGAACGCGATGGCCACATTCCGCTGGCGATTCATCGCGACCCGGAGGGCCAGCCGTTTTTGCCGTACACGCAAGGGCCGTTCGCCACGCCTAGCGGCAAGATCGAATTCTATTCTGAAACGCTGGCCGCGGCTGGACTTGACCCGCTGCCCGAATTTACACCGCCGGCTGAATCGCGCTGGGGTGAGCTCGCGGAAAAATATCCGCTGGAGCTGTTGCCGCGCAAGGCCGATAACTATATGAACTCGACCTTCGCAAATCTCGACGGCCATCGCAGGATGGAGGCGAAGACAAGCAAGCGGCTTGAGATTCATCCGCTGGACGCGCAGGCGCGCGCGATCAATGAAGGGGATGCGGTGCGAGTGTTTAACGATCGCGGCACTCTGCAACTGACGGCCATGCTGAACGAGAAGTTGCCGGCGGGCGTGGTTGCAGCGCGGCTCGATTGGGCTAAGCTGAATGGCGACGGCGCCAACGTGAACGCGCTCACCAGCGAGCGGCTCACCGACATCGGCGCAGGGGCAACGTTTTATTCGACGCTGGTTGAAGTGGCGAAGGCGTAGGCGCAGAGCCTACTTCACCAACTCCGCGACCACTTGGATTTCAATCTTCCCTACGCCATTCGGTCCGGCGATCGTGCCCAGAACGACGGGCTTGCCCACAACAAGGTTCGAAGATCCTTCGAATACATCCTGACGAAACACGGGGTCTTGGATTCCTGCGTTCGACTTTTCATCGGAGACGCTCGACTGCGCGATCTTGGCGTGCAAGTGCAGCCCGTCTCCAGAACTATCGAGCCACGCCTCGATCGTTAAGCCAACGTCTTCATATTGAACCTGGGTGTTGGCTTTTGAGGTCTCGTCATTGAAGCTCCCAGTGACGACGGGAACTTTGCTACCTTGCTTGACTTCGCTCTTGCTGCCCACGTCGACCGTCATTGCAATGCGCTGCGAGTCCGCTGGATTGGCAGAAGCGCTCTGATTCAGGCTGAAGGTGAGGCGGTATGTTTTAGCTGGGTGGTCAATGTCGGTAAGGATTCGCTGTGCCAACTGAAGTTCGTCCGCCGTAGCAAACATCGAGATCGCGCCCGGCGATTCAACGCGGTAGGTCCTTGCGGTGGGCAATATATTTCGCAGGGCGGTAACAACGTCATTTTCGGCGTCCCGTGTGGCGTTGACGAAATAGAAGGTGCGGTACTCGCGCGGCACGGCGGGCGCAGTGGGCTTGGTTTCGGCCGGCTTGTCCTGCGCAATGGCGCGCGGAGCACACACGATAAGTGTGAGCGTGGAGAGCAAACAGGCAGAGATCAAGTGTCTGCCTGTGGATGCGGCAGTTAGTGTCATGGATCGCCTCTCAAGAATGAGCTTCGAAAGAATGCGCGCGGTTGACGCCCCCGGCTTCTCGCTGCGCTCTTCCAATCACACAGACGTCGCGGCTTGATGATCGCTCGAAGAATTTGTGGGCGAGATGGTGAGGCGCCCTTTCAAATCTTGTTTTTTGCAGGCCGATCTAAAACTCAACCTGCACCTGGCGTATGCCGCGCACGGCGTTTGCGAGATATACGGCGTCGGCGCTGCGCAGATCTTCCATGTTGAGAATTCGCTCTTCAATGCCAGGGCGCGTTTCGAGCAGGTGCCGGCGATAAACGCCCGGCAGGAGACCGCATTCGATTGGCGGCGTAAACAGCATTCCATCTTTCTCAATGAACACATTGCTGATGGCGCCTTCGGTGAGTTCGCCGCGGAGATTGAAGAAGAGAAGATCGTCGAGGCTTTCGCGTTGAGCCTGGTCAAAGGCTCGCGTATACAAATCGCGTGAGGTGGTTTTGTGGAAGAGCATTGCATCGGCGGGGTTGGTGCGGTCTTTGGCGATTCGTGTGCGGGTGACGCGGTCCGGGTTGAGTAAGGTGAGGGGTTGATGCGTAATTTGTACCTGGCCGTTGCGATCGAGAAGCAGGCGCACGCGTTGTTTCGAATCCGCTGGAAATTGCTGCGTATAGTTTTCGAGAGCCTTGCGAAATTCGTCGCGATTGGCAGCGAAATCGAAGTAGGAGGCAGAGTCAATCAGCCGGTCGAGATGCAATTCGAGCAGTGGATAAGCGCCCTGCCACAACATCGTCTCGACTAGTAAGAACTCTTCCAATGCGCCGCCCCGCGCAGTGGTGAGGAACTCGGCTTTCAGCAAGCACTCGCGATATTCGTCGGCTGCCACCGAGTCAATCACGACGCCGCTGCCGGTGCCCATGGTTCCTGCGTCGCCGTTGAGCTCAAGCGTGCGGATGGCCACGTTGAAGATGGTGCGATGGGGCGAGAAGAATCCGATGGCGCCGGTGTAAACGCCGCGTGGCGCGACTTCGAGATCGGCGATGAGCTGCATGGCGCGCACCTTGGGCGCGCCCGTGATGGAGCCGCAAGGAAAGAGCGCGCGGAAGATGGCTTCGCAGCTTGCGTCGTCGCGCAGATCGGCGGTGACAGTTGAGGTCATTTGCCAGAGCGTGGGGTAGCGCTCGACTGCGAACAATTTTTCAGCGCGCACCGAGCCGAACTTTGCGATGCGGCCCAAGTCGTTGCGCAGGAGATCGACAATCATCACGTTTTCGCTTCGGTTCTTGGGGTCGGCCTGGAGCCACTGGGCGCGCTCGCGGTCTTCGCGGGTGAAGCGGCCGCGGCGCGATGTACCTTTCATGGGCCGGGTGGTGATGCGGCGAGTCAGACCAGTCCCGGGTTCGATGTTGAAGAAGAGCTCTGGGGAAAAGCTCAGAATTTTTTGGCCTGGTTCGGCATGGACAAACGCGCCGTAGCGGGTTGGCTGCTGAATGCGCAAACGTGCATACAGCGCTGCGGCGCTGCCCTCGACGCGTAAACGCCACGGGGCGGTAAAGTTCAACTGGTACACGTCGCCGGCGCGAATCCACTCGTGAATCGCGGCGATGCGCTGTGCGTAGTCGTCTTCGCTGATTGTGAATTCCGCAGCGGCGGGTACGCCAGCATTTGCGCCATCATCGGCTGGCTTCGCGTTGAGTTGATCGCGGAGTGTCTGAAGTCTTGCTCGAATCTGCTGAGGCGGCTCGTCGATGAATTGCCCGGTCGCGCTATCAATGCGGTAGCCTCGCTCGTATATTCCGAACCATGCGAGCGCGCCTTGTTGCACTTCACTTTTTCGGCCATTGGCGGCGGGCTCAAACCATGCGCCGCACTCGTAATTGAAGAACCCAGCAGCTGAGTGGCCCGCCCGCACTGCGTCTTCGATGGCTGCAAACAGGGACGGCAATTCTTGCGCGCTGCGCGCCTGGCATACACGCAAAGGAGCCGTGAACAATTGCGTCCACGGCTCCTCGTTCGAATCGTATTTTTGCTGCTCCGCGCCTTCGAGCAGCACCGTAGCCGGTGTGTCATTCACCAGCGCGTAAATCTCCGCGGGGGATGCGGAAAGGCGCTTCATCGAACCATGAATTATTTCACCGTCAGCGCCAGGGTGGTGGTGTTGGAGATTGAAGTGACTCCGTTGCTGGACTGTGCGGTGATAGTGATGGTGTAGTTGCCCGCCGGCGTGGCCGGAGTTGGGCCGGGACCATGGTTGCGGTAGTAGTAGAGCGGGTTGCAGCCGGTCATACCGAGAGAAATAACAATGCCAACCAGCGCCACGAGCGCCAAGCGGTTTAGAAATGCGCGACGCCGTGCGCCGAAAGCGAAGCCTCCGAGACCGAGCAGGCCAGGCAGCAGAAGCGCCCATGCAACAGTTCGCATGCTTGAGCCCGGCCCCGCATTCATTGCTGCGCCGCCCGGGTTACTGGCCGCCTGGGTTTCAAGCAGCATAGAACTGGTTGGCGGGCAGCTAGCGGGCGCCGACCCTGTAGGGCAGGTCGCCGAAGTGGTGGCCAGAATTTCAACGCTTTCAGGCGTGAAGGTGCAAGACGACTCGTTGGGAAGCCCAGAACATGAGAGCGTGACAAACATTGGCGCGGTGAGCGTGGCGTTGTTTTCGGGCGTCACGGTGATGAGCGCCGTTCCCGTGGCGCCGGGAGTGAGCGTCATGGGTAATGTGGTGGGGGATACGGGCGCAATGCTCAAGCCGAAGTCGGGCTGACCGTTGGTGGTTCCCGAGGCTGGAGCTACCTGCGATTTTGACTGCTGATGCGAGGCATCGCCAAGGTATACGGCGCGAAGCAGGTGGTCGCCGCCCGGGAGGGTGACTGTGCTGCGGGCCTGGCCTGAGGCGTCGAGGGCTGTTTCAGCGCGAGTGAGGGTTCCGTCTTGAATAGCTACAACGCCGCTTGCGGGCTGGCCGTCGGCGCCGATGACGCTAACCTGAATGGCGGCCTGGGTACGACCGTTCTGGTCGCTGGTGGCCACATTCAGGGTGGTAAAAGTAGCGATTGCCTGCGCGGACGCCGCTGCCGGCAAAGCGGCAAGCGCAATACCCAGCCAGGCAATCCCTTGAAGCCGCAGAATGCGGCTGCCTATTTTTCTCACGTGCTCCTGCTCCAAAAGCGGTTCTCTTTCGCCCATCTGGCGTGGCATTGAGTGAAGTTTCATTGTATCTGGCCCACCCTTGAAGCGGCCACCCATCCGATACAGCAGGGGCCTTGCGGGACCGCAAGCAGTTGCCGGGTGGCAATTTGCGATTGCTCAGCCCCTAGATGGACGGCCCAGGGGCGAATCGGTAAGTTTAATAGGCACGGAAGACGCGGCCGGGCTTTCCAGCAGCGCTGTGCGTGCAGAAATGCTATGCTTTTGCGCATTGAAAGTGCTGAGTTCCCAAAAGTGCCTGATCTAGTGGGCGAAAGTGACCTATGAAGGCTTGTCCGGTTTTAATCCGTTTTGCTGGACGGGGCCCGTCCGTGGCGACGCGCTTGCTCCATTACTTGCGGCGGGGGGTACCTGGAGTTTTGCTGGTCGGGGCCTTGACCGTTCAGAGCCAGACGCCCGCACAGCCGGCGGGACAGGCGGCGAAAAAGGTAGTTTATCCGGCGACGATTGTGGTTTCTTGCGATCTGCCTTGCAGGTGGTCGGTCAATGGCAAGTCGCATGGCGCGATCGACGAAGGCAAAACTGCAACCGCCGGGGTTCCGTTGGGCGAGTACCAGGTGGAAGCTGAGACCCTTGACGGGCTCGACCGGTCTCAGCAGCAGATCGACATAACGGAGAAGGGACAATCTACGGTGAAGTTTGAGCTGGAGCCTTTGCGCGACTCGCGGGTCAACCTGGAACAGCAGGCCAACGCAGCGCGGCCGGCCCAACAGGCGTACGAAGAAGGCGAGATGCTGGCCGCTCAGCAGCAATTCGATCGTGCCCGGCCTTTGCTGGAGCAGGCTTGCAATGCCGGAAGTGCGAACGGTTGTGCCAGCCTGGGATATATGTATGACGCGCCGCAGGGCGTGGCGCAGGATTATCAGAAGGCGAGCGTTTTTTATGGCAAAGCGTGCGCTCTTAATGTGGCTGCGAGCTGCACCAGCCTCGGCATTCTCTATGAGTATGGGCATGGCGTTACCAAGGATTATGTGCAGGCGCGCGCCAATTACCAGAAGGGCTGCGACGGAGGATATCCGAGCGGCTGCAGCTACCTGGGCGACCTGTACCTGAGGGGCCATGGGGTGCCAAAGGATGTGGCACACGGGCAGCAGTTGTTGCAGAAGGGCTGCGACCTGGGCGACCAGTGGGGCTGCGACGAACTGAAGCCGAAACCCTGACCCTCAAGCGCTATCCTTGTCTGGCTGAGGATTTCTCGCCATGGCTTCGACAGATTCCGCTACACCCCGTCCGCAACTCGCACACCTTACCGCTGTGCTGGATGAGCTTCGCGCCAAGGGCACGCATTTTAAGCTGCGCGTGCTGGATGATCAGCAAGCGCCGGTTTGCCATTACGACGGCAAAGAAGTAATTAACCTGGCCAGCAACAATTATCTTGGCCTGGCTAACCACCCCAAGCTAATTGAGGCGGCTATCAATGCCACGCGCACATTCGGCGTGGGCTCGGGCGCGGTGCGCACGATCGCGGGCACCATGCGTATCCACATGGAACTCGAAGAGAAAATTGCGAGGTTCAAAAATGTGGAAGCGTGCGTGGTTTTCCAGAGTGGCTTTGCGGCCAACGCCGGCACCGTGAGCGCCATTCTGGGCAAAGAAGACTTCATACTTTCTGACGAGTTGAACCACGCCAGCATTATTGACGGCGCGCGGCTTTCGCGGGCAAAGATCAAGGTCTTTCGCCATAAGGACGCCGGTCATTGCGAGGAACTACTCCAAGAGTTAGAAAATGAGCCGGGGCACAAGCTGGTGATTACCGATGGCGTCTTCAGCATGGATGGCGACATTGGGCCGGTGGATAAGCTGGCGCGGCTTGCCGAAAAATACGGCGCAATCATGATGGTTGACGACGCGCATGCTTCGGGCGTGCTGGGGCGGAACGGGCGCGGATCGGTGGATCACTTTGGCATGCACGGCAAGGTGGATGTGCAGGTGGGCACGCTTTCAAAGGCAATCGGCTCGCTGGGCGGCTACGTTTGCGGATCGAAGGACCTGATTGATTATCTCTACCATCGGGCGCGGCCGTTTTTGTTCTCGACATCGCACCCGCCGAGCGTGGCTGCAACGTGCATTGCGGCTTTCGACATGCTTGAGGCTGAGCCTGAGCGCATTCAGCGGCTGTGGGACAACACGCATTACTTTCAGGGCGAGCTGGCGGGCGCGGGATTCAACATCGGCGGCGTCAACACGCCGGCAACGCAGACGCCGATCACTCCGATCATTGTCGGTGAAGGCCGCGCGGCCATGGACTTCAGCCGGGCATTATTCAATGAGGGCGTGATGGGAACGGGCATCGCGTTCCCTACTGTGCCGGAGGGAAAGGCGCGCATTCGCGCTATTGTTACCAGCGAGCATACTCGAGCGCAGCTTGACCAGGCGCTTGAGACGATTGAGCATGTGGCGAAGCGGATGGGGATTCTGGGATGATCGCTCATTTGCGCGGCAAGCTTATCTACAAACAACCTGGCCAGGCCATTGTCGAGGCTGCGGGCGTTGGCTACGACGTCACCATCTCAGTGCCTACATTCACGGCGCTGCCTTCACTGGGCGCTGAGGCGGCTCTGCACATCTACACGCAGGTGAGCCAGGACCAGATCGCGCTCTTCGGCTTTTTGGAACTTCAAGAGAAGCGGCTGTTTGAGCGTTTGATTACTGTGAGCGGCGTGGGGCCGAAGCTGGCAATCAAGATGCTTAGCGGGCTCTCAGTAGAGCGCACTGTGCAGGCGATTCGCGCGCAGGATCACGCGCAGCTTACGCGGATCCCCGGCGTGGGCAAAAAGCTGGCCGAGCGGCTGGTGGTTGAGCTGAAAGATAAGTTGGACGATTTTGCGGTTGCGCCTACGCAGGCAACGGTGCAAGGGGCGGCGGTGGACGATGTGCTTTCGGCACTGACCAATCTCGGCTATCAACGCCCGGCGGCGGAGAAGGCTATTGAACAGGCGATTGCTAAGGATGCGGCGCTGGCTGGGGATTTTGATGGGCTGTTCAGAGGGGCGCTTAAAGTCATTCGATAAATGGAGAGATTCGCGACCCGACAAGTCCTCGCAGAGCAGTAATATTGTTGGTTTATTTAGACTTCAGGCGCTTGCTCGTAACCTTTGGCTCGATTAATCCGTTTAAACTATAAGAGCCGCTGATTCGCCATTTCCCTGAGCGAACCCTGCCTGCCCTACAAGGATGGTTTGATTGCGTTTTGCTGCTGCTGTAGTTGGCGTGGCCGCCATTTTGAGTGTTCGCGCCGGGGCGACGCCGATTCTGAACCAGATACAACTCGCTCAATTGGCGGCAGATTGCGGAATCGGGCTTGGCGTTGCGGCGGCTGATTTCGGCCCATGTGGCGCCGCCGAAGTTTTGCCGATCGATTTGGACCTGCCGCAGGCACCGGAGCCGGCAGACGGTTCGCAGGTTGCATCCCCCACGAAACCCGATGACCCGCCTGCTGGCAAGCGCGCAGCGCCCGATGCTAAAGTTCCCGTCGATGCCAACGGCGACCCTATTCCGCTTGAGCGCAAGCAGCCGCAGCGCATCCTGGGCTTTATGCCAAATTTCCGAACGGTCTCGAGCGGCGCAAAGCCTCATCCCCTGGGGTGGAAATACAACTTCAGCGTCGCGACCCATCAGGCTACGGACTACTCCTCATTCATCTTTCTGGGGCTCACCTCGCTTACCGCCGAGGGCCTGAATATGCATCCCTCGCTGGGAAAGGGCGCTGATGGTTTTTATGCCTACACCTGGCGCGGCTTCCTCGACAAGTCAGACAATACCTATCTCTCGGCGTGGCTGCTGCCTTCTCTGCTGCATGAGGACACGCGATATTATGCGCTGGGCAACGAGCGCAGCATCCCGATGCGCGCGCTATACGTGATCAGCCGGCAGGCCGTGGCCCGCACCTATGGCGGACACCAGACACCCAACTTCGCCGGGCTCGGAGGCAAGGTTCTGACCCAGGTTGTATCGCGCAGCTACTACCCACCCAGCGCAACCGACTTTGACGCGCTGGCGAGCAAGTTTGGTTACTCGGTGATGCGCGATGTGATCTTCTCGTCGATTCGCGAGTTTTATCCCGACACAGCGGCGTACTTTGTCCGCCGCCACAAGGCGAAGATGGCGGCCAAGGCGGTGCAGTGAGGGATTGTTGCCGAAGGCGCTGAAGGTCCCCTGCTAGCAGCTTTTCGCCGTTAGCTGTTAGTTGTTACTTCGTCGGGTTGAATTCCGCCGATGAATAGCTATCGCCATTCGCGTTACACTTTTCATTGCCATGGCAACGAAGAAATCATCCGCTCCCGCCGCTGCACTTCCCTACTTTCGCCCTGAGGCGCTGAAATTTTTGCGCAACCTGGCGCGGCACAACGATCGCGAATGGTTCACTCCGCGCAAGGCGCAGTTTGAGGCTGAGCTGAAAGAGCCGATGCTGGCTGTGGTGCGGAAGATTACTGACGCGATGATGGACTTTGCGCCTGCGTTTATTCGGCCCGCTGAGAAGAGTGTGTTTCGCATTTATCGCGATACGCGCTTCAGCAGCGACAAGCGGCCTTACAAGACGCACGTGGCGGCGTGGTGGTTGCACACGGGCCTCGAAAAGACTTCAGGCGCGGGATACTACTTTTCAGTTAGCGCGAAAGAAGTGGTGATTGCGGCGGGCAGCTACATGCCTGACAAGGATCAGCTTTCGCAGATTCGGCATTGGCTGCTTGATCATCATGTCGAATTTAGAAAACTGCTCGCGAGCCCCAAGGTGAAGAAGACCTTTAGCGAGTTTGAAGGGAACGCGCTTACGCGGCCACCCAAGGGTTTTCCGAGTGAGCATGCGGGGATGGATTTGATTCGCTGCCGGCAGTGGGGGTTGGCGGCTACGCTGCCGGCTGATACTGCGCTCAAGGCTGATCTTGCGGCTACTGTGGTTCGTTATTACAAGATTGCCGCTCCGGTTGTGGATGCGCTGAATACTCCGATTGCGGCGGCGCAGGCGCCTAAGAAAAAAGTAATGTTCGGGCTGCGGTGAGGGCAACCCACCCTAGCCGCAAAAACAAGAACCCGGCGAGGATGGGGCACCCGGCAGGCGCCATTTGTCCCTGCAAGAGAATTGCTCTTGCGCCGTCCCTACGGGACTAGCAAATAAAAGCTGGCCAGCTTACCCCACACTGAAGTGCGGGGCTAACATCCAATGCGCCTACGGCGCGCTTACTGTGTCTTGGGAAGGATTTTCGCATCTGTGGGGTCCGGCGCTACCTTGAAAACATCTATCGCTAAACACCGCGTCAATTCAGGGTTTGGGGCGTGTCTAAGGGGCAAAATCGGCCAAAAACGGCTAAAAACCGAGAAAAATCGGCAATAACCCCATAAAAACTGTGGAAATCGGGCTTTAACCCTTGACTTTACCCTGTTCAAAGTCGCATTGTAACCATCGGCAGGGTTCTCAAAGAACCGCATGAATACAGGGTTTTCGTGATTCGGCGTTCCCTCGCACTCCCTCGCATGTGGTGAAAGCCCGTCAACCAAGGCAGCCCCGAGGGCTCGCCCAGAAGGAGAAACAACATATGGCAACTGGACTGACCAAGACCGCCCTTACACGGCAAATGGCAGAGAAGCTCGAATTGACCAACAAGCAATCGGCGGCCTTCCTCGACCTGCTGGCCGAGACCGCCATCAAGGAAACGAAGAAGAACGGCGTGTTCGTAATTCCCGGCATCGGCCGCCTGGTGAAGGCAGAGCGCAAAGCCCGCATGGGCCGTAACCCGCAAACCGGCGCGGCTATCAAGATCAAGGCGAAGACGGTGGTAAAGTTCCGCGTGGCCAAGGCCGCGAAGGACACGATTGCGCCCCCGAAGAAGTAACTCGGAGAGGGCTGCACAAAAGGAGAGGCCGCGGCCTCTCCTTTTGCTTTTGCTTGAAACAGAATGAGCCGTGTGCGGGACAGAGTTCATCAATTGAGCTATGGCGACTTCCCCGATTAGGTCCACAGACGTTGCGCAGTCCGGTCTTCCTGCGGCGCGCGGATCTTCAATCCAATTGCTGCTGCGGCTTGAGGGGCTGGGTGTGGCGGCAGTATCGGCGCTGTTGTACGCCCGCACCGGTGTGAGTTGGTGGCTGTTTGCGGCGCTGTGGCTTGTGCCGGATCTCTCAATGCTTGGCTATCTTGCCGGACCGTGCCGCGGCGCGCGGGTCTACAACGCAATGCACACGTATGTGGGGCCGGCGGCGCTGGGCGCATGCGCCTATTTGCTGCACGCGAACGTGGTGGCGTTGGCGATTGCAATTATCTGGGCCAATCACATTAGCGTGGATCGATTGCTGGGATACGGGCTGAAGTACGGCGATGGATTCGGCTTTACACACCTTGGACGTGTGGGGAAAGAGACTCGTTAGAGGGCCTTGCCTTTTGCTTTAGAGTGATCCCACCCTTTCCGCGATGAGACTGCGGAAAGGATAAGGCACCCAAATTCTCCGCCCTGATGAAACTTGCTGCAAAAAACTAGGCGGTCTGGGATTCTTTGGCCTTGCGAGCGCTGAGGAAGATGGCGCGCACCAGGAGCGCAATTCCGAGCGCGATGAGTGCGGATCTGATCCAGGACAGGTGTAGCCACTCAAACGCAACGGCGTAGAACGCGAGAAATGCGAGGGTGGGGATGAGAGCCTTCATGAGTCCGCGCGCAATGAGCGAGACCATGAAGCTGACGAAGATTCCCTCGAGCATTAACTGGTGGTCGTAGCGCCATGCCAGGCCGGCCAGCGTAATGAATACGCCGATGGGGAAAAGCTCAGTGACGATTGCGGTGAGCCAGTGGGGCTTGTTGCCCGCCGCCATCAGGCTGCCACGCCGGTGGGGGATGAAGCGCGGGACCGTGAGCAGGTATTCGCGATAGGGCTCGTGCAGCGTTGCGGTAAGGAATGCCTCTTCGCCGAGCGTAAGGCGCAGGTAAAAAACCGTGATTAATACGATTGCGAAGAGTGCGCCTGTGGGCGGCATCACCATCGCGGCGGCAGCCAAAGTGAGCCATGAACCAAGGTAGAGCGGGTTGCGCATGTAACGGAACGGTCCGTCGGCCATTACACCACCGGCAAGCATTCTTGAGTCTTGAACAGTAGCGTAGCCGAGGTAGGCCGCGCCCCACACGCGCAGCACCGCGCCGATGAGCGCTAGTAGCCCGCCAATCACAATGAGCACCGGCGTTGCGTAGGAAAATCGCAGTAAGCCTGCGCGGCTGAATTCGAGCGCCAACCATTCAAGCAGCGAGATTCTCTTGCCCAGGTCGGCTTCGCCGATCCATGGCGCCCAGAAGCCAAGGAATATGACCGCGGCGATAATCAGTATTCGCAGACGAAACTCAAGCTCGCTTGCACGCATGTTCTTTCTCCGCTTGCCGAGTTTATCACTCGGCAAACGGAACGCGTGTGAAGTGGCGGGCTGAATGCGATTGCGTGGACGTTGTTCTAGTCGGCGCGCAGGGCTTCCATGGGGTCGACTGCGGCTGCTCGCCGGGCCGGAACCCATGCGGCGAGAAGCGCAACCAGTAGCATGACGAGGGGTACAGCGCAGTAGGTGATGGGATCGATCGCAGTGACTTCGAAGAGGAATCCGCGGAACACTCGGCCGAGTACCGCTGCGCCGAGCAGGCCTGCCGCGCAGCCGGCGCCTGCGAGGAACAGGCTTTGCCGCACGACAGCCAGAACAATTTGCCAACGCTGCGCGCCCAGCGCAAGGCGCAGGCCAATTTCGCGCGTGCGCCAGCTTACGATGTATGCGATGAGGCTGTATACGCCCACTGCGCCGATGATGACTGCGAGCGCTCCAAAGCCTACCAACAGCATTGCCAGCGCGCGGGGAGCAGCAACGGAGGTTGCCACTAGCTGGTCGAGCGTTTGCACGCGGGTTACGGGAACCAGCGAGTCGATGGATGCGGCTGCGCTGCGGAGTTGTTCTGCGGTTTCAGCAGTAGTAATTCGGGTGCGAAGCAAGGCGTACATTACCGGAGGCTGCCGCGTGGATGTCATGGGCAGAAAGGCTTCGTCGCCGAATCCGCCGGCGAGGCTGCCGTCGCGCGCATTGCGCACCACACCTACGACTATCGACGCCTTGGTCATGTCCCACACCGTGGGCGAAGGCTCATCGCTTACGTCGATGAGCTTTTTGCCGAGCGGGCTTTGGTTGGGCCAAAGATGATTTGCCATTTGCTGGTTGATGACAACTGCGTGGCTCGACCCTGAATCATCCTGCTGGTTGAGCAGACGGCCTTCAATAAGTTGCAGGCCGAGGACGTTGAAATATTCGGGCGAGACGGTGCGGCCTGCTGCGAGCAGTGCACCTTGGCGGGCATCGCGGTTATGGTCCTGGGCGTCGTAGACATAGTTGCCGTTGAGACCGCTCAAGGGCAGCGAATCAGTGAGCGCTACGCTTTGCACGCCTGGGATTGCCTGCGCGCGATTGAGCAAGGTATCGAAGAAGCTCTTGCACCTGGCATGACTGCGGCATGCTGCCGCGTCGAGCGCGACCTCGGCGGTAACGGTGTGATCGGTGCGGAAGCCAGGATTGACACGCGAGAGCTTGTAGAGGCTGTGCAGGATGAGGCCCGCAGCGGTGATGACCATGACGGAGAGTCCGATCTGGGCCATCGCCAGCACCATCGACAATCCAAATCGCGCGCCGGCGGCGCTGAGAGTGCGGCTACCCATGCGCAAGGTGGTGAGTAGATTGAACGACGCCATTTTGATGGCGGGAATGAGGCCGAAGATGAGGCCTGCAACCACCGATGCACCGAGGGTGAAGAGAATGTCGCTAATGTGAAGCGAGATGTTGTGGATGCGGGGAGTGTCTGCAGGCAAAAGGCCTGCAAAGACATGAAGGCTAGCGAAGCCGGCGGCCAGACCAACGATGCCTGAGGTTACGCCGAGCACAATGCTTTCAACCAGGATTTGCTGGATGAGGCGGCTGCCGGAAGCGCCGAGCGCACCGCGGATGGCGATCTCGCGCTCACGCGCCGTGGCGCGAGCCAGCATGAGATTGGCTACGTTGGCGCAGGCGATGAGCAGAATGAGTCCGACTGCCCCAAAGAGCAGCAGCAGGCGAGGCCGCATGGAGCCGGTTTCGAATGCCAGCAAGGGGACGGCCGTCGTGTTGGCCGCCCAACTATCGGGCATTCGCCACGGAAAGAAAGGCAGCAGCACATTGTGCAAACGTTGCAACTCAGCCTGGGCTTGCGCGGGCTTTACTCCCGGTTTGAGCCGGCCGAATGCCACCAGGTCAAAATTCTGCCACGGATCGTATGGATCGCTCTGGTTGAAGATGACCGGTGTGATGAACTCAGTATCGGCGTAGGGAAATCGGATGCCTTCGGGAATTACTCCAACGATTTGGCGCCAGATGCCATCAATTCGGATGCTTTGCCCGACGGCCTGGGGGCTCAAGCCGTAGCGCTGACGCCAGAACGAGTAACTGATCATTACCACCGGTGCGTGGCCGGCGATGGCGTCATTAGGAGTGAAGGAACGACCAGCCGTCGGATGAACATCGAGAGTTTCAATGGCATTGGCAAAAACCTGCGCGCCAAAGACGCGTTCCGGTGTGTCTCGTTCGGCTACGTTCGACTCAACGTCGGCACCGAATCCGCTAATGGAAGTAAAGGATGTAGAGTGCTCGCCGAGTGTGCGGATCCAGCCTTTTGGAAAGACACCGCCGTTGGCTTCGGTCGGATCATAAGGGATGCGCATCAACCGGTCCTGGTGGGGGAAGGGAAGCGGACGCAACAAGATGGAATCGACCAGCGTGTAGATGACTGTGTTTGCGCCGATGCCGAGTGCAAGGGTGAGGACAGCGGTGATGGTGAAGCCGGGTTTGCGGCGCATCTGGCGCAGTGCGAATCCTACGTCGCGCAGAATGTTTTCGAGGCGCGGCAGGGTCACGCGCTCGCGGTAAGCCTGGCGGGTTTGTTCAGCTCCACCCAGCCTCATGAGGGCTCGCCGGCGAGCTTCGTCTTCGCTCAAGCCCTCGCGAATGCCTTCTTCAATGTGCATGGCCAGGTGCGATTCAAGCTCGGCGGCAAATTCTTCGTTCTCGTGCGAACCGTCAACCATGCCGCGAAGGCGAAGCCACAGTACGCGGATTTTACCCAGGGGATTTGCCATCACGCGCCCTCCACCGGCGCAAGAAACCGCGCCAGGATTTCGGTGGTCTGTTCCCACTCCGCCGCGGCCTTGCTGAGCTCACGCTGGCCGGTTTTTGTCAGCTGGTAGAACTTTGCGCGGCGGTTGTTTTCGGACACTCCCCATTCGGAGCGGATGATGCCTTCCTGCTCAAGCTTGAGTAGCGCGGGATAGAGCGTGCCGTAGTTAAGCTCAAGCAGTCCGCCGCTGGTTTGCTCAATGCGCCGTGCCAGCCCGTAGCCATGCTGCGGACCCATGGTCTCAAGGGTTTTGAGCACCATCAGCGCCAGCGTGCCTTGCCAGACTTCAGATTTTCCGCCCATCGCCGTTCTCCTATGGTCTACCAATAGGAGGAGCT
>Ga0265338_10001763_pt1 | contig 34198 bp, 24 predicted proteins | sample 42126metaG_FD_193579 | JGI IMG/M metagenome (GOLD analysis project Ga0265338, IMG submission 193579) | Rhizosphere microbial communities from Carex aquatilis grown in University of Washington, Seatle, WA, United States - 4-21-26 metaG | ecosystem: Host-associated > Plants > Roots > Rhizosphere...
TGAGGGAGTAGAGGCCGGCGATGTTGTCGCCTGCTTCCTCATGCCCGACAAACATGAAGTTTTTTCGACCGAGAGCCACGACACGCAGCGCGGATTCGCTCCGGTTGTTGTCGGGCGGGATCCGGGCGTCGTCGAGAAAGCGGGTCAGCTCTTCCCAGCTATTGAGGGCGTACCTGGACGCTCAGGTCGCGGTGCGCATGCGCGTCGCGCGCTATGGCCGGGACGCAATCGCGCAGGCGATTCGTGAGGCCGCGCCGACGCAACGGCCGAACGAATGGCGCGGCTGGGATGATACGCCCGACGGACCGCCGACTTCGCGTTCAGTCTCCCTGGATCCCAATTGGCCGATCACCTCGCGCGCCAGCGCGATCGTCAGCGGAACATCGAGGACCACCAGCTCGAAAGGGCCCTCGAAGCGCGCCTCGGCGGCGCCCTCAAGTTTGACCGGTGACGTGGCGACCCGACCCGACTATCGCCCTTCACGCGCACGCCATCTATTGCGGCGTGAGGACCAGCATCACCACGCTCTTCGACGGCAACGTGACCCGCAGCGCCTTCCCGGAGATCGTGCAACTGGAAGCAGGTAGGGTCTCGATATTCACCGTCTCGGTCTGGTTGAAGTCGTTGAATGAATCCTTGGCCGGCCCGGTAATGATCTGCGCGCTGCTCACGGTGTATCCCGCTTTGGCGCTGGTCAGGTTGATCTGAATCGTGTGAGTGTTGACCAGGTCGACATTCGCGAGGCTAATGTTGACGTGGCCCAGGGTGTCTACGGTCGCGCCGGCCGACAGCACCGGAAAGGTCGCGCCGTTCCCAGTGATGTTTTCACTGGTGAGCGTGTTCGGTGCCCACTTCGCGCCCGAAGAGTGGTGCGGAATGAACATCTTGAAGACGTAGAAGGCCGGCGTCTTGACCAGCGCGGCGTCGGCGGTGCGAGTGAAGAACAACGAGTGAATGACGTTGACGGCCTGGGCCATGCCGCCCATGAAGACGCGGTCCGCGTGCTGCATGAACAGGTGCAGCTGTTCCGCGGTCGAGATCGCGTCCATCAGCGTCATCTGTTGAAAGAACCCGTCCGTCGCGGAGTTGAGCGGCTCCAGCCAATCGCCCCATTCGTCCTCCCAGATCTTGATGCGCTTCTGGGGGTCGAACTGGTCGAGGATTCCGATGTACTGGGTCAGGCGCGGACCAATCTGGCCCCGGTTCGCCGCGTTGATGACGTTGTAGTACTGGGCGTCGGTGAACCCGGTCGAGGGGATGTCGGTCGGGTGATAGACGTAGTCGTGGACCTCGATGCCGTCGATCATGCTGGCCTGGTTCATGAGCTGCGTGGTCAACCAGGCCGTATTGCCAATCAGGCCCGTGCTCGCTATCAAGGAGGTTGTCTTCCCGTTAATCGGCGCGGACAGCATGCCGACATTGGTGGCGTAGTTTGTCTCGTAGGTGGCCTCCGTCTGGTTCCCACCGCAGCCCCACACCTCGTTGCCGATCTTGAAGTACTTGAGGTTCCACTCCGGATGGGTCGTGTTGTTGTTGATGTACGTGAGCCACTGCAGATTGCGAGCGGCCAATGCCGCCGTTCCGCCACCGGCGATGTAGGGATCGATTCCGAGGGTCGCGCACAGTTGCATGTAGCGGTCGGTCCCCATGTCATTCCCCGGATTGGGCGGGTTGAAGTTGTAGTTGTTGGCCGCGCAACCACCCGGCCACTCGATCATACCGACGCCCGCATCCTTGAATCCCTGGATGATGTCGTTGCGCATGCCATTGGTATTGGGAATGGTCGAGCTCGTACCGACGAACAGGCCGCCGGTGATGTCGCGCCCCAGCCGCTCCATCAGGACGCCGTAGATCTCTTTGTTGACAGTGTTCGTCGCCGTATCGACGTTGACTGCCAGCGTGTTGGGGGCGGTGCCGGTCGGCGTACCGGTCATGCAGCTGTTCCCGCCACCGGTGAGTCCCCCAGCCCCGGTGACTCCTCCCATGCCAGTCGTCCCGCCCGTGCCCCCGGTCCCACCACCATTCCCCCCGCCGGCGCCGCTGCCGGAGGCGCCTCCAGGTCCGGCGCCGCCTCCAACGCCTCCGCTGAAGCCGCCGAGCCCCGTCGCTGTTCCACCGCTGCCAGTCGGGGAGTTTCCTGCGGCGCCGGATGAGCCGCCGGGGCTGCCCGAGCCACCTTGGCCCCCGCCGGTGCTGCCAGGGGAGGAACAAGCAGCGCCCACCAGAGCGAGGGCTGCGATCACTGCGCGTAGCGACCGACCGTTCGTCATGACCGTCTTTCTCTTTGGGGCGTCGATTCGAGCACCTTCTGTGCGCTCTGCGCGGGGGTTTGAGAACGCCGCGCGGCCAACGAGCGAATGAGCTAGGCTGTTGGTACTTGTCGGGACGCCGACCGCGTTGTCACGAAAAGGCGAGGGTCAAAGTAGCGAGATCGACGACGGAACGCCCTGAATCCGTCAGAGGCCGAAGGTGTGAGGATCCTCCAACATCTGCCAGAGGCGGGCGGCCGCAACAGGAGCGTCTATCTGCGTGACCAGCCAAGAGGGGCCGCTGACAGCGGGAGCCAATGGCGGTCCCTGCGTCGAATCGAACCCGGCCGCGACGTCCGGCGAGGCCCGTTGCACCGCGACCGCGAACGTTGATAGCGCGACTGCGAGAAGCGCCACCTGATCGGAGGCGGTGTTGACGCTGATGATGTTGGGTCGCTTGTTGGCGATTCGCGTTCCCAGGGCATTCTGCGGCAAGCTCGGGAGCTGGGCGCTCGTGACGTCCCCAGTCTGATCGTAGTAGGAGCTCACCTGAACGTACCGGAATCTTTGAGTGACGATCCAGTCGGACCAGGGATCCATGTCGCCATTCGGTCCGCCCATGATGCCATTGGGCGCGGCAAATGAACCGAGCGCAGCGACGACGACCACGCGGTCGATAACGGTGGGGTCGACCAGATACGCGTCCGCGATATCCGTGAGCGAAGTGGCCGCCACGACCACGACCGGGCGCTCCGGCGTACTCAACCCACGGGACACATCGACGATGAGCTGCGCGCCAGCCGAGTGATTGGGCGCCGTCGAGTCGATCAGGCCGTCAGCCGGCCTCACCAACGGCGCGCCCGCGCTGGCCGTCACGTCCGGGATACCCTTGAGGCCACTCGATCGCGCGGCCGCGACCAGGTCGTTCCAGCCGGAGGCGTTGATGTTGAGGTTTGTCCAGATCTTGCTGGCGTTGACGACGATGCCGGCCAGTGGCGGGCCGCCACTGTTCGCGAACAGGACCGCGTACTCACCAAGCCAGTCGCCAGACCAATCGTCCTGGTAAAGGATGACGGGGTTGCGCTCGTCGACTGGAAGAAGCTCGTGCGGGCGGCTGTGGCCGGCATCGAGGATCTCCGTGCAGGCGCTTGCGACCATTGCGAGGCCGATCATGCTCGCCCACCGTCCCGGCCACCGAACGCTTGAGAGCGCCGAGCCTTTCAGCCTGCTCGTCGACAAGACGCGCTCTCCTCTACTCCGCCGTCGCCGAACTCTGCTGGAGTCGCGGCAGCAGCACGCTGTGCGGAAAGCGACGGGCGAAGGCGGCGACCGCGCGGCGCGCGTCGGCCCCGCGTCCCGACGCGGCCAACGATCGCACGCGCAGCGCTTCCCGCTCCTCGGCGAGGCGCCCGTTCGGAAACCGGCGGCTATGCTCCGCGGCGAGCGCCAGCGCCCGAGCAAGGTCCCGTTCCGCGTAAGCAGCCTGAGCACGCTGAAGCAGCCGAAGCTCGGCCGCGTAGGACTCTCGGCCCGTCGCCGATTGCAGGGTGGCCTTCAGCTTGGCGACCGAGATCGGTGCTTGAGTTGCTGTCGGGACGGACGGGGTAGCGGGCACAGAGATGCGCACCGGCGCGATCCCTGGTGGCGCAATCAGCGAAGGGGGCTTGGGTCGATGGGGAGCTCGAATGAGATAAGAGGCGGCCGCGCCAGCCGCTGCTAGGGCCAACGCCACAGCGGCGGCCAAGGCTATCCTCAGGCCGCGCCCGCGCGCGGGTGCCTCAGGGATGGCAGCGAATATTGGTGTTGCTGCCGCTGAAACCGTGGCGCGCGCCCGTGCAAGCGCACGCGCGCGGACTGCGGTTGGAACAGATCGAATGATCCGACCGCTCTCCAGCAGCGCTTCTAGCTCGGGATCGGAAGGACGATTGACGCGCCTCACTTTTCCGCACCCTCCTTCAACAGCCGCCGGACAGCCACGGCCAGCTCCTTGCGCGCCTTCCGCAACCTTGCGTATGTGCCGAAGCGCGAAATTGACAGCCTCTCCGCAATCTCGGCGATGGGAACCCCGTCGAGATCGTGCAGGACCACGACTGCCCGACGCGGAAGCGGCACGCGGTCGAGCGCCGCGTGCAACAGCGCAATCGATTCCTTGGACTGGAGCGACCCCTCGGGACTTGCAGCGCTGTCTTCCGCGTCGAGTGCCGCGTACGGGATCTCTCGTGCGCGACGCCGACGGTGCGCGCAGACGATCCGGAACGCCACGCCGAACAGGTACGGGCGGAGCGGACGGGTCGTGTCGAAGTTCGGCCAGTTCCGGTACAGCACCACGAATAGCTCTTGCGCCAGATCCTCGACCTCCCGCGGGGCTGCGCCGAGCCTGCGCAGCGTCTCGAAGATGTAGTCGAGCTCCCGTTCGAATGCCTCGACACAATTGATCTCGGGCATCGAGAGGGAGAGAGGAGAATGGGCGGGGCGGAGATAGCCCATAGGGCATTGTATGATTGTCTCTCGACCACGGAATGTTCACCGAAATCGGATGCCGACATCGGCCCCGAGCGACGCGGCGAGGCGTGGCGTCGTCCAGACGGGCGTGGCGTCCAGCGTGACGACTCCCCGCGTGATGAGCGCCAGGCCATCGGCGTGGGCCGTGATCTGTAGGCGGCTGCCAAGTCTTTGTGTCACTGCAAGACGGAGACCTGCTTGGGCCACGAGCCCAAAGGACGTCGCGCGAACGTCGATTCCTTCTCCGACCACGCGCATCTCTCCCAGTTTGGCGACCAGGCAGGTACTCCAGCGTTCGCGAACGCCGCAGCCTGCCAGACTAGCCAAGAGCTGCTGCTGCGAGAACCCGGCTCCATCGGCCCGATGCGCCGAAGACGGCCCGCTCAGCTCAGCCGCGAGCTCCACCGCAACGTGAGACCACTCGAGCGTTCCGACCAGGCGTCCGACCGGTACAGTCGTCGGCGCCACGTCGATTCCGACCCCGCCGCCGACACCCACCGTGATCGATGGTCCGGCCAGGTGAAGGCCGGACTCTGTCGTAGTGCGGCTGATGGTCGCAGGCTGTGGAGCGGTCACAATAGGGACGGGCGGTGAGGCAACAACCGTCTCCACTGGGGGGACGCTGGTTGGTGGTGCCGCTTCCGACGCGCGCGACTCCGCCGCCGTCGTTGCCATCAGCTGGATCTGCAGGGCGAGGGCGAATCCCATTGCTCGAGCGAGCTCGGCGCAGTCTCCGCTCCGCGACGGAAACGTCTGCTCGCCGATCAGTCCTCCCGCGTTTCCCTTCCATTCGAGTCGCCCTTCGAGGGCGCGTCGGCTTGCTTCGATTCGAACGATCACCCGATCGCGCGCATCGGCTCGGAATGGACTGGACCCGAGTCGTCCAGTGACAACCGCCTGGAATTCAAGAGCGCCCGGACATCCCGGCGCGGCACTGTATTCCAACTGCGCTTCCAGTTGAGTCGCTCCCGCGGCACCGCCGCTCAGCGTGGCGATCGCCGCGAATCCGAGGCCGGCGGCATATGCGAACCGAAACTTTCGCGCGGGACCCACGTCTCCATCCTGAGTGAAGCGACTTTCTCTTACAACAACAGCTGAGTGCAGACAGTAACAGAACAGGACCCCGCGGCCGGCGTTGAGGCATCGGACGAGGACATCAAAGCAACGACGATCCCCATGGCGGCGTTCTGAACGGGACCCGCTTGGCCACCGGGCTCCGATCGGCGAGGACATCGTCCGACCGCGTTCGAGTCTCTGTCGACGAAAAGGAAGAGAATGCGTCAACCGGACCGAGCCGTTCTGCAACTCTTTACGAAGGTGCTTTCGCTGACCACGATCCTCGTGGGAGCCTGCGTCGGCCCGGGCAGTGGGACCGGCAGCGCGCCGGATGGCGGCGGCAGCGCTACGGGAGGGGGCGGCGGATTGGGTGGCACCTCGGGCTCAGGTGGTCAGCTTGGCACGGTGGGCGGCCGAAGCGGCAGTGGCGGCGCCGCGGGGGGCGGTGGCATTGGTAGCGGCGGCCAAGCCGGCAACGGAACCGGAGGGGTGGGTGCCTCGGGGGCAGGTGGCAGCGGGGCTGGGGTAGGTAGCTCCGCCCCCGCGGCACCGGTCAACACGTACGACGGGTCGCGACAGACCACGGTGAGCTTTGACTCCGCGTGGAAGTTCCATCTCGGGGACGTAACCAGCGCGCAGGCTACGACTTTCGACGATTCGCCCTGGACGAGCCTCGCCGTTCCCCATGACTGGAGTATCTCGCTGCCGTTCAACCAAAGCTCCGCAGCCGGTCCCGGCGGCGGCTATCTCGATGGAGGTCTGGGCTGGTACCGAAAGACCTTTACTTTGCCAACCTCGAGCTCCGGGCAAAAGGTCATTGTCCAGTTTGACGGCGTCTATATGGACAGCACGGTGTGGCTCAACGGAACGCAAGTCGGCGCCCGTCCGTATGGATTTTCCTCATTCGAATGTGACCTGACCGCCGCCGCCAAATTCGGCGGCTCGAACGTGCTCGCTGTCAGGGTCAACAATCAATTGCCGAGCAGCCGCTGGTACTCAGGGAGTGGGATCTATCGTCACGTTTGGCTCAAGACCGTGAACCCGGTCCGGGTCGCCTATACAGGTACGCGTGTGACCACGCCGCAGATCTCGGCCACGAGCGCCACGGTAAATATCGCAGTTACAATCCAGAACGACATGACGACCGACCAACCAGTGACCATCGCGCACTCGGTTCGCGACGCCACGGGCGCCGAGGTGGGTAAGACCACGTCATCCGCGACGTCAGTGACGGCAGGGAAGACCGCGAATGTGGCGCAGACCGTGACCGTGTCCGATCCCAAGCTCTGGTCGATCACCTCGCCAACTCTTTACTCGGTGGTCACAACCGTTTCCGTCGGTGGCTCCGTCGTCGATACGTACACCACTCCGTTCGGCATTCGGAGCTTGGCATTCGACGCGAGCGCTGGATTTTCGCTGAACGGAACCAAGATAAAGATCAACGGCGTGTGTCTTCACCACGACCTCGGCAGTCTAGGAGCAGCCGTGAACTACCGCGCTATCGAGAAGCGCCTCCAGCTCCTCAAGCAGATGGGCGCAAACGCGATCCGAACGTCCCACAACCCGCCCGCGCCGGAGTTGCTCGATATCGCCGATCGCCTCGGCTTTCTGGTCATGGACGAGGCGTTTGACTGTTGGTACAACGGCAAGAACACGTTCGACTACGGGCGTTTCTTCAATCAATGGGGCGTTACCGACATTACTGACATGGCCGCGCGCGATCTCAACCACCCGAGCATCATCATCTGGAGCATCGCGAACGAGGTCGGAGAGACCAGTGATACGGCCACGGTCACGAAGCTCATGAACGCAATCAAGACGAAAGACACCACGCGCCCCATTGGCCAAGCCCTGGCGGCCTGGGCAGCGGCGGATACCGCGGCGGTGGCGCTTGAGGATGTTGTCGGCGTGAACTACGCCCCGGATCGATACGACTCGCTTCACGCGGCCCACCCCACCTGGAAAATATTCGCCAGCGAGTCGTCGTCCGCCTTCCGAAGTCGAGGCATCTACAACAATAGCAACAACCAGGAGTCGTCCTACGACGACTCCTGGGCCGGCTGGGGGGCGAGTGCAGAACAGTCGTGGACCAACGTCAACACGAGGGCCTGGGTCGCCGGCGAGTTCATTTGGACGGGCGTCGACTATATCGGGGAGCCGACTCCCTACGCGTGGCCCTCGAAGAGCTCGTACTTCGGAGCCATCGACACCGCGGACTTTCCGAAGGACGTCTTCTACTTCTATCAGAGCAAGTGGAACGCGAGCGGGCCGCCGATGGTCCATGTGGTTCCCATGAATTGGACGAACTGGACCGCCGGGCAAGCGGTGAAGGTCATGGTCTACAGCAATGCCGACAGCGTCGAGCTTTTCCTCAACAACAAGTCACAAGGTTCGAAGACGATGACAGCCACCACCGGGCACCTTCAGTGGTCGGTCCCGTTCGCGACCGGTACGCTCGAGGCGAGGGCCACCAAGGGTGGTGTGGTGGTCGCGAGCGACAAGGTACAGACAGCGGGAGCGGCTACGGCGTTGGTGCTCACCGTCGACCGCGCGTCGATCGCGGCGGATGGGCGCGACTTGGCCTTCGTCGAGGTAGACGTCGTCGATGCTCAGGGCGTCATCGTTCCACAGGCCAGCAACTTGATCACCTTCGCAATCCGCGGCCCCGGCGCTGTCGTGGGCGTCGACAATGGAGACTCGACGAGCCACGAGTCGTACAAGGGCACATCGCGGTCGGCTTTCTCCGGGAAGGCGCTGGCCATCATTCAGTCCACGACGACGCCCGGAACCGTGACCGTCACGGCGACGTCCGGCACCGTCAAGATGGCCGCGGTCGACATCGTCACCGCCTCGCCGTGAGCGTTACCTCGACCGCCAGTGTTCGTTACAAAAGGACGGCCGCGTCGACAGTTCCACGGCAGACGCTATGCGAAACGGACCCCTCGGTACCATATGCTTGTTGGTTCTCGCCACGACGATCGCGACCAACGGTTGTAGCATCAGCTCGGGGGGCGGCGGCGCAGGCGGCAACAGCGGCGCCGGCGGAGCGTCCTGTTCTGATGTGACTCCCTGCGGTGGCGACGTCGTCGGAACGTGGACCGTGACCTCGTCGTGTTTGAAGGTGACAGGTGAGCTGGACCTGGGATTGGTTGGGGCGGGCTGCCCATCCGCGCCAGTAACGGGGTCCCTTCAAGTGACAGGAACGTGGACCGCCAACGCCGACGGGACATATTCGGACAACACGACCACGTCGGGCGAAGAGCAGTTCACCTTGGCCCCCTCGTGCCTGGTCATCTCGTCGGCCCCCGTCACCTGCGATGGGGCGGCTAACCTGCTCAAGAGCCTGGGCTACTTCTCGCTCACCTGCAGGGACGTCGCGGGCGGCGGATGCACCTGCTCGGGCACTGTCCAACAGACTGGCGCGATTGGGTTGGTGTCCCCAGCGCCGTCGACCAATGGCAGTTACACCACGTCGGGCAATGAGGTCACGATCTCGGGCGATTCGGGCGACACGAAGTACTCGTACTGCGTCTCGGCGAGGACCGTGACCATGACGCCCGAGAGTACGAGCCCGACCATGACGGGCACAATCGTGCTCCAGAAGAGTGGCAATTCGGGCTCGGGCGGCGTAGCGGCGGGCAGCGGCGGGCAAATCGGTTCTGGCGGCACACGCGGCGCAGGTGGGACCGCTGGTTCCGGCGGTGCGGGTGGAGCGAAAGGCTCCGGCGGTGCCGGTGGGTCCGCTGGTCAAGGCGGCGCGGCCGGATCCGCTGGCGCCGGTGGCATCAGTGGACCGTGCGACATCTACAAGTCCGGAGGTGTTCCCTGCGTCGCGGCGCACAGCACGGTCAGAGCTCTCCTCGGCGCTTATGGCGGGAAGCTCTATCAGGTCCGCAACTCGGCTGGAACGACCAAGGACATCCTCACCCTCTCGCCCGGTGGCTTCGCCGATGGGGCTTCCCAAGACACATTCTGCTCGGGTACCACATGCGTCATAACCGCCGTCTACGACCAATCCGGCAAAGGAAACGACCTCTGGTACCAAGGTTCGATTATGGTCCCCGCATCGACGTCGAGTACCCCCTCGAGGGCGACGACCGAGTCGCTGACTCTCAGCGGTCACAAGGTCTACTCGCTTTACATCAATCCAGGCAATAGCTATTGGGTCGACGCATCGAAATCAAGCATTCCGCTCGGCAGTCAACCCGAGGGGCTGTACATGGTGACGAGCGGTAAGCACTTCAACAGCGGGTGCTGCTTCGACTATGGCAACAGCGAAACCGATCGAAAGGCGGACGGAGCCGGCGCAATGGACGCCATCAACCTCAGCGCGATCACGGCCTGGGGTACAGGGGCAGGGGCTGGTCCCTGGGTGATGGCGGATCTAGAGTTCGGAATCTTCGCCCAGAACAACACCAACAAGAATCAGAACGATCCGAGCCAGACGAGCACGTACGTCACCGCTGTATTGAAGAACAACGGGACGACGGAATTCGCGCTCCGGGGCGGCGACGCGGCGTCCGGCAGCTTGAGCACGTATTACAAAGGCGCCCTCCCCGGCGGATGGAGCCCGATGAAGAAGCAAGGCGCGATCGTCCTCGGAAGCGGCGGAGACTGTTGCAAACCCGGCGGCGGCGCCAATCTGAGCGACGGCACCTTCTACGAAGGATGCATCGTCTCGGGCTATCCCTCGGACGCCACGGAAGACGCGCTTCAGGCGAACATCGTCGCCGCTGGGTACGGCAAGTAGCTCGATGGACGCCGGACGGTGAGGCCGGCGGCCGATCTCGTCCGCGCGCGGATAGCATTGCTGAGCGGCGTCGCCGTCAACCGCCTCAGGGTGCGGTCGTCGCGGGACTACCCAGGATCTGCCAGAAGCGCTGGACCGCGACCACGCTCGTACTCTGCGTGACAAGCCAGGCGGGTCCATTCGGGTCGGCGACGAGGTCCGGCCCGGTCGTGGCGCCCCGCGCGACCAGAGCCGCCACGGAAACCCGCTCGACGGCCACCGCGAAGGTGGGCGTGCCAACCGCCATCACCGCGACCTGATCGGCGGACTGCGGAAGGTTCCAGATGTTCGGCTGCTTTGCCGCGATCCAGTCGCCGAACGGGTTGGAAGGTAGCTCGGGAACCCGGGACCCGGGAACGTCGGAGAGCTGATCGTAGAAAGCGCTCACCTGGACGAAGCGGTAGCGCGCGGTCACGATCGCATCGGCCCACGGATCCATCTCTCCGTTCGGCGCGCCCATCGCGGCTCCGGACGAGGTTGCGGTCCCCAATGAAGAGACGACCACCACGCGATCGGTGATCGTCGGATCCATCAGGTAGGCGTCGGCCACGTCGGTCAGCCGTCCCCCCGTGACGACCACCAGCGGACGATAGGGAAGGCTGAGACGCGCGGCCGCGTCCAGGATTGCGCGCGCGCCCTCGGAACGGTTCGGCGGCGTCGACGCGAATTGGCCGTCGCCCGGTCGCGTGAGCGGCGGACCAATGCTGGCGATCGGATCGGGGACGTTGCGCAGCCCGCCCCCGCGCGCGGCCGCGACCATGGCGCGCCAGCCCGCGACGTTGGCGTTGATGTCCGGCCACGGCCCGCTGGTGTTCACGACGATCCCGACAAGGTTTGGACCGCCGCCGTTTGCGAACAGGATCGCGTACTCGCCTTGCCAATTGTCGAAAGCGTTGTCGTTCATGAGGACGATCGGGTTGCGCTCGTCCACCGGGAGCAGGCCGTGCGGAACGGTGGAGCCGAGATCCCGCGTCTCCATGCAGCCGATCCCGGCGACCGCGACGACCAGCGCGGTCACGCCGCGCGCCGCACTTCGATTCGACGACGAGCTGGCATTCATTCAATCAGCTCCTACGGAAACCGCACGCCCGCGTCCAGCCCCAGCGCGCCGGCGAATCGAGGCGCCGTCCACACCGGCACGTGGTCCAACGTGGCCGTCCAGCGACTGAGGACGATCAGACCGTCCAGGTACGCGCTCAGAAAGACGCGCCGCCCGACGGGCTGGACGGCGCCGACGCGTGCGCCGGCCTCGACCACCGGCACCATGGCCGACCTCGAGATGTCCACTTCCTCGCCGGCCATCCGGACGGCGCCGGCATTCGCGAGAAGGCACATCCGCCACCGGGTCAAGACCGCGCACCCGGCCAGGCCCAACAGCAGCTGTTGCTGGAAGATCCCGGCACCGTCCGCGCGCCGGGTCGTCGCGGGCAAGCTCACCTCGGCGCCGAGCTCGATCGAGACGTGGGACCAAACCAGACCTCCGAACACCCGTCCGAGCAGGAGCGGCGTCGACGACATCCCCACTCCGACGGACGGTCCCGCGCCCAGTACGAGCTCCGGACCGGGCCGTTGTCTCGGGATCGGCGGCGGGTTTACGACGACGGACACCGTCGAAGATTCTTTCGACGCGATCGCTGTCGCGGGCGGCGTCGTCACCGGCCGGTTGGAGGCCCGATCGTCGCGATGCACGGCCACCGGCGCATTGGTCGCCGCCGCACCCCCGTCGGGCTCGGACGTGGCGCGCGCGCTCGCCAGGAGCTGGATCTGCACCGCCAGCGCGAAACCCATGGTGCGCGCCAGACGGACGCAGTCAGTCGTGACGAGCGGAAAGGTCTGCTCGCCGGCCCAGCGCCCGCTGACATCGCGCCACTCGAGGCGCCCGTCCAGCGCGTTCCTCCTTGGCGTGATCCGGACCAGCACGCGGTCGGGTGCACCGTCCCTGAAGGGATCCCGGCCCAAGCGGGAGATCATCACGGCCCTGAACGCGGCCACGTCGGGACACTCGGGTGACGCGTCGTATTCGAGGCTGACGGTGAATGCGTCCGCGCGCGCCTTTGCCTCGGCCGGTCCGAGCGCCCAGAAAAAGACCACGCCGAAACGCACAATGAGGCCTGCGCGGTCGTTCACTCCGGCGCTTTCTGGCCATCGTCTGCGCGTGGCAGGAGGACGCTACGTGGGAATCGGACAGCAAAGGCCGCTGCCGCCTGGCGCGCTTCTTCGCTGCGCCCGGAGCCAAGAAGCGAGCGTACGCGCAGCGCCTCCCGCTCTTCAGCCAGACGTCCCGTCGGAAAACGCCGGGCGTGCTCCCCGACGAGCGCAACGGCGGTGGAGAATTCGTGCCGCGTGTAGGCGTCGTGCGCGCGCTGAAGGAGCGCGAGCTCGGCTGTCCAGAGGTCTGCGTCGCCCGCAACCCGGCGGCGCCGCGTCGACCTGACCGTCAGGGCCTGTTTCGCCGCGGCCGCTGGCGCAGCGGCGCGGGAGCTCGGCGCCGTTGTTCCAACGGGCCGCCCCAGGAGTGGGACCTGCTGCTGCCCGGTCGGCGGTGGTGCCTGATCCTGGCGGGCGTGAAGCGCGAGCACCGCGCCGACGGTCCCCGCCGCCAGCGCGACCAGCGCCACAAGAGAGATGCCGACCGCAGCGTGGACCCGTCGCGCCGGTGCCGTCAGCCGCACTGGCGCGTGAACCTCTCGTAGCGGCGACGTTGCAACGACGTCGCCGGCCGCGATGATCGCTCGTCCCCGCGCGAGCACGCGGGCACGGATCTCGGCCGGCAGATGCCGTTCGAGCCCGCGGGGATTCAGAAAAGCCCGCCACTCGGTATCGAACCCGCGCTCGCGACGCTTCACAGCCCCGCACCCCTGCTCCGCAGGAGGCGGCGCAGCGCGGAACCCAGCTCCTTACGCCCCCTGGAGAGCCTCGCGTAGACACCGAACTTCGTCATCGCGAGCTGACGGGCGATATCAAGGACCTCGACCCCCTCCAGGTCGTGCAGGATCAAAACGGAGCGCCGCTCGGCAGGGACACGTTCCAGCGCAGCCGAAAGCAGCGCGAGCGACTCGTGATCCTGTAGATCCGCTTCGGGGCCGGGGACCGGATCCTCGATCACGATGTCGTCGGTCGGAACCTCTCTCGCGCGGCGCCGCCGGTGCGCACTCGCGACCCGGAACGTCACACTGAACAGCCAGGGACGAAGCGGACGCGTCGTGTCCAGCTTCGGCCAGTGCCGGTAAAGGACGACGAAGATCTCCTGCAGCAAGTCTTCGATCTCGATCGAGCGGACGCCGAACCGTTGGAGGAGCACGAAGAGGTAGTCGAGCTCTCGATCGAACGCGTCCAGACACTCGGTTCCCGGCCGGGTGACTGGGATCCCCGATTGGACCAGGCGCAAGTAACCCATCTGAGTAGGTATTGTCCGGAGCAGACCCGCTTTGGCATCGGACTTCCATCCGTCCGGAAACGCGGCCGCGCGATGTCAATCATTGAAGCCGGTCACTTGCCGGTGACGACGACCTGAGAGCCGTCGTACTTCACGACCTGGTCGGCGGTGGCCGTGACGCCCACTCCCGCTCCGTGGTTGGACGCGACCCAGACGATGTTGAAGGTCCGACTGGTGAGCATGCCATTGTAGCTGCCGGATCGCGCGCCGATCGTAAGCTGCAGCGTCGAGTCGTTCCAGGAGAACGGGATCTGCGCGTATTGACCAGTCTCGTAGTCGTACGAGTCGCCCGCGTCCTCGTACAAGGTGAACGAACCGTCCTGCCCCTTGTAGACGCGGACCTCCAGCGGATCCGCGCTCTGCGTCGCGTACTGGATGTTCGGCCCCAACGGTATGATCGAGCCGGCCCTGACAAAGAGCGGGATCTGGCTCAATGGAGCACTGGCCGTGCTCATGCTGCCGCCCATCGTCGTGGATCCCGTCCAGAAGTCGTACCAGGTCCCTGCCGGCAGGTAGACCGACCGGCTGGTAGCCCCCGTCGCGGTCACGGGATTGACCAGCAGGGCGGGGCCGAACATGAACTGGTCCTTGATCCCGTAAACCATCGTGTCGTTCTGGAAGTCGAACACCAGGGGCCTCATGATCGTGTAGCCCTGGCTGGTGACCTTCCAGGCCAAGGAATAGATATAAGGCATCAACCGATATCGCAGCTGGTCCACGAGGAGCATGTTGGCCTTGCCCTGGGCGCTCCACTGCGAGCCATAAAGCTCCTTGGGGGCCTGTCCGTGGATACGGAATGTCGGGCAGAAAGCTCCAAATTGAAACCAGCGGGTGAAGAGCTCTTCAGTCGGGGTTCCGAAGTAGCCGCCGATGTCGGTGGTCCAGTAGGGCATGCCAGAGATCGCGAACCCGAGCCCGGCTGGGATCTGCGCGGCATAGACGGCCTGGGTGGCGTTGATATCGCCCGACCAGCAACCCGCCGCGTACCGTTGCTGGCCCGCGAAGGCGCTGCGGGTGAGGATGTACGTACGCTTGTTATTCGGCCCAACTTTGCGCCACCCCTCATAGATCGCCCGGTTGTGCTCGAGTGGGTAAGCGTTGATGTAGAAGGCGCCTTTGCCGAGCGCGGTGCTGGCCGCGTGCACGTTCACGCCTTCCGGATAGCTCTGGGGCTCGGTGTTGTCCGCCCAGATGGCGTCCCAGCCGTACTTTCCGATCAGCCGATCGTAGGACTGTTGATAAACGAGCGTCCGGGCCGCGGCGTTGAACGTGTCGTAAAAGTGGTAGACGCCGCCCGCGGTCGTCGTTGGATAGAGAGCATTGATCGCGTTGAGGGCGTTGAAGTTGTCGAGTTCGCCCGCAAACATGGCCACGCCGTTAGCGCGGGTCTGATAGAGAGGCCAGATCGAGATCATCGTGTGGATGTTCGCCGCGTGCAACTGCACTATAAGCGCGGCAGGATCCGGATAGCGGCTGGTATCCATGAAGTGCGAGCCCCACACCCAGGGAGTCCAGTACTGCCAATCTTGAACGATGACGTCCACGGGGATGTTGTTGCTTCGATAGCCCTGCTGCACGGCCGTGAGCTCTGCCGAGCTTTGATAGTGGTCCTTCGACTGGAAAAGACCGTAACCCCATTTGGGAAACAGCGGCGCAGCACCGGTCGTTGTCCGGTAGTTCGCGATGACCTGGTCGATGCTGGGACCGTAAAAAAAGTAGTAGTCGACCACGTCGCCCGTCTCGGAGCTGAAGCTGTACCTGGTGTTGCCGCTGGCGTTTCCCGCGAAGTTCGTCGTCGAATAGTTGTCCCAGAAGAGCCCGTAACCCTTGTTCGAGACAAGGACCGGGATCTGGATCTCGGTGTTGGCGTTGAGCATCCGGAGCGTCGTCCCCTTGCGGTTGATCACTCCGTCCTGGTGCTGCCCGAGACCGAACAGCGCTTCGTTGGCCGGCGAGTTGAACGTGGCCTGAACAGTATTGGTGCCGACGCCCTCGACGGTCGCCGCCGCCAGGCCCTTGCTGGCCTCCGACAGAATCGTCGCGCCGCTCAGATCGGTGTACGTGACGACGCCGGTCATCTCGTTGACCATCACCCTCAGCCGGCTCGTGGTGATGGTCACCGTGCCCGACGACTCGGACACGCAGAACGGGGTCGGCGCGCTCCAAGTGTTGTTCACTGACAGCGACGTCTTGCTGGGGAGAGCATTCGCAGTCGTGTATTCGACGCGGATGATATCGTCCTCGCAGACGAAAATCTTCTCCCTCCCCGAGCTCAACGTGAACGTCACGCCCGACGCGTCGACCATGAATGAGGCGCCGGTGGGCGGCGGCGCCGCGCAGACGAGTCCGCCCGATCCCCCGGATCCGCCCGTCCCGCCGGTCCCCGTCTGCCCGCCCGTCGCCCCGTCCCCGCCCGCTCCGCCGGTTCCGTTGATGGCCCCGCCGGTTCCGCCTGAGCCCGTCGTTCCTCCAGCTCCGTTGATTCCGCTAGTCCCTCCCGTCCCGATGGCTTGTCTCCCCGGGCCGGATGAACCACAGGACGCCGCGAACAGGGCGATGGTGGCGGATGTGAGACTGACGCTCCGAAATGATGGGCGCATACCACCTACTGCGGGGCCAGACCCCTCTTTGTGTGTCGGATTCGATTTCCTGACGACCCGGAAGAAGTTGAACAGCCGCTAGCCTTCGACCCCGCCGTCCGTATCCGACTGCCGTCGGCGTGAGGTAGGTCCGGAGGATCGGATCCCGTTCGACAAGCAAGAGCACCTTTGACCAGGCGCGGGCGAGGCGCCGCTTGGTCGTCGCCAACGACCACCCGGACGCCGCCGCGACTTCGACGAGCTCGAGCCCCTCGACAAAGCGCAGCACGAACATGGTTCGGTCGTCCGCGTTGATACGATCGAGCACGGCGTAGAAACGGCCCAGCGCCTCGCGCCCATCAAGGTCGACGTGAACCAATGCATCTCCGCTTACGTCGCCTTTGTCCCGCAGCCGGAGCCAGCGTTGCCGCCACAGTCGCCGCAACTCGCCTCGGGCGGTGAGCACGGTGAACGACATGACGAAGGCTTTGAGCGCCTTCGGATCGCGCAGCGCGGGTACCTTCTCGAACACGCATAGGAAGACATCCTGCACCAGATCCTCGACGTCGTGCCCGAGGCCCATCGCGCGCCTCAGTATCCGGAACACCATCGGGGAGAATCGTCTCCAGAGGGCGCGCGGTGCGTTCGGGTCGCGGGCAATCAAGGCACGCGCCAACTCGGCGTCGGCGTCCAAAAGGGACGCCATCAGCCGGGCCACCGCGGACACAATGCGTCTTTCATCAGACCTGGCTCCCTGGGCAGAACTGTCGCGACCCAATGCGTTTTGCAGGAAAAACGACAGAGCGGCCGATTTCAGCACAACCGCGGCGACACCACGACAGTAGCTACCGGTGAGAGTGCGCTCCAGGGGGCGGGCGGGCGCCGGTCGTCTTTCGCGCGTGACGGCCAGCTGGGAACCGTGGCGCGGATCCCCGCAACGTCGAGCTGAAAGGCATAAGTGGATGACGAGTTCCATTCGAGCAGTTGTGACCACGTTGGTCCTCAGTCAGGCCTGCACAGTCAGCGAGGCAGTGGCTCAGAACGCGACGGTGACGCTCAGCAGCCAGAAGCAGTACATTCGCGGGTTCGGCGGGATGAGTCACGCGGCTTGGATCGGAGATATGACGGCCGCCGAGCGAACCCTCGCTTTTGGGAACGGGGACGGGCAGCTCGGCTTTACCGTTCTGCGAATTCCGGTGAGCGACGGCCCGCCTGACTCACTCAACGTGACTACGGCCAAAGCTGCGATCGCGGCCGGCGCCATCGTCTACGCGACACCTTGGAATGCTGCAGGAACGATGACCTCGGCGCAGTTCGCGACGTACGCGACTCATTTGAATAACTTTGTCTCCTATATGAAAGGCCAGGGCGTCGACTTGTACGCCATAAGCGTTCAGAACGAACCCGATTTTGGCTCGCAAGGCGGATGGATGTCGTGGACCGCGGCGCTCTGCCACGACTTTGTTCTGAACTTCGGCGCGACGATTACGACAAAGCTCATTGGCTGCGAGTCGTTCAGCTACAACAAGACCTACTACGATCCAATCCTGAACGACCCCGCCGCTCTCGCGAACGTGGAGATCCTGGGGACGCACCTTTACGGAACCGCCCTCGGCGCCTATCCCTACCCACTCTTCGATCAAAAAGGCACAGGCAAAGAGCGCTGGATGACCGAGCACTACACGGACAGCACAACGGATGCGAATTCGTGGCCCAATGCGTTGGGTGTTGCGACTGAGCTCCACCACGCAATGGTGGACGCCCAGTTCAACGTGTACACGTGGTGGTACATCGTGCGGAGTTACGGGCCCATCGCTGCGAATGGGACGGTCAGCAAGCGCGGATGGTGTATGGCGCAGTTTTCGAAGTTCGTCCGCCCCGGCTTTTACCGAGTCGACGCCACGGCGAGTCCGACGTCCGGTGTGTTTCTTTCGGCGTATAAGAGCGATACCGACGTCGTCGTGGTGGTGGTAAACACGAACACAACGGCGGCTTCGGTGAATGTGTCGATCAGTGGCTCGAGCATCACCTCGTACGATCGATTCACCACTTCTGCCACCAAGAGCCTGACCAACGATGGCAAGGTCACCGCGTCGAACGGTTCACTGGCTGTCTCTCTGGATGCGCAGAGTGTCACGACACTGCGCGGCGTCGGCAGCTCGACGAGCGGTACCGGTGGTTCGACGGGCTCCGGTGGTTCGACGGGCTCTGGTGGTTCCCGAGGCTCGGGAGGTTCGACGGGCGCCGGTGGTTTTGTGTCGACCGGCGGGTCGAGCGGTTCGGGCGGCCTGACGGGCTCGGCCGGATCCACCGGTTCGGGTGGTTCGACCGGCGCCGGTGGAACTGAGACAGGGGGCGCCCCTGGTAGCGGCGGCAATGGAACACCGGGCGAGCCTGCGGCGGATGGCGGTTGCAGCTGCCGCTTGGCCGGCGAACGCTCGGACTCGGCGCCCGTCGCCCTGTGGATGACGCTCGGCGCGTTGGTCCTCGTCTCCAGGCGGCGCCGGCATGATGGCCGACGCGGGGGAACGGGTGGCTGATCGCGCCGCATCGTCGTCGGAGGTCGGCGTCGCCGCGAGGTTTGCGCTCGGTTTCAGCGCCGCGTTGCTCGTCCTCGCTCCGTTCGGTTGCGCGCCGTCGACCGGCGATGGCGGAACGGGAAGCGGCTCAGGCGGGTCCAGCGGCCAGGGCGGATCGAGCGGATCCGGTGGAATATCAGGCACCGGTGGCGCGGGCGCGGGAGGTGGCATGCGCGATGGTGGCGCCGATGCGGGCCCGGGAGGCATATCGGGGTCGGGAGGCAGCCGTGGGTCGGGAGGGGCGACCGGGCTGGCCGGGAGCAGCGGCGCAGGCGGGCTGACTGCCAGCGGTGGCACGACCGGAAGCGACGGCGGCGCGGGTGCGACTGGAATGCTCGCCGCCACACCGCCCATGGGCTGGAACTCGTGGAACACGTTCCAGTGCAACATCACCGAAGCGCTCATCAAGCAAATCGCCGACACCTTCGTCTCGAGCGGTATGCAGGCTGCCGGATACCAGTACGTGAACGTCGACGATTGCTGGATGGACGGCCGCGATGCGAGCGGCAATCTGCGTTGGAACGCGACCAAGTTCCCGTCCGGCATCCCTGCGCTCGCGGACTACGTTCACGCCAAGGGTCTGAAGCTCGGGATCTACGAGACGCCCAACACCAGGACCTGCGTTGGGATCTACGGCGGCATCGCCGCGACGGTGGCGGTGGGCAGCCTCGGCCACGAGACGGCGGACGCGCAGACATTTGCGTCGTGGGGCGTCGATTACCTGAAGTACGATAAGTGTCAGGGGCCGCTCAGCGCGTTCGCGGTGATGCGGGATGCGCTGCGCGCCACCGGGCGGCCCATCTTCTATAGTATCAACCCCGGAGACGGAACCGGCTGCCCGCCGAACACCTGTTCGATCACCCTGCCGACGATCGCCAACATGTGGCGCATCGGGTTCGACATCAACGGCAGTTGGGCGTCGATGATCGCGCTCGTCGATCAGGACGCGAACCTGTTCTCCTACGCGGGCCCCGGGCACTGGAACGACCCCGACATGATGGAGGTCGGCAATGGATTGACCGACACCGAAGGGCGTACCCATTTCAGCATGTGGGCGATCCTTACGGCGCCGCTCATCGCCGGCAACGATCTGCGCAGTATGAGCGCTGCGACCAAGACGACACTCACCAACAGCGAGGTGATCGCCGTCGATCAGGACCCGCTCGGCCTCCAGGGCCGCCTCGTGGCTTCGCCAGGTGCGAACCTGCAGATTTGGTCGAAGACCTTGTCGGGGACGAACACGCGGGCGGTGGCGCTCTTGAATCGCGGCACGGCGACCGCGTCCATCACGGTTCAGTGGAGCGCGCTCGGCATACCCACGGGGGCGGCGATGATCCGTGACCTGTGGAACCACAGCGACCTCGGGATGTTCAGCGGTTCCTACACCGCCTCTTCGGTGCCGAGCCACGGCGTCGTGATGCTGAAGGTCGCCAGTTCGCCGTGAAAACCAGCGGCCCCGAGCCACAAGATTCTGTCATTAGAACGGGCGCACCGGACAGTAATGGGCATGTTCAGATCGAGAAATTCGGTTAGTCGTCACCTCGCGTCCCTGACGGTCTTGGTATCCACAACCGTCTCATTGGCCGGCGGGTGCAGTGGCGGATCGTCCACGGGCGGAGGAAATGGGGGGCGGCCAGGGCTGGTTCGGGACGGAGGAGGAGATACCGGCGGCAGCGCGGTGGTGAACATGGGGTCTGGCGGTCGGATTGCGATCGACGCGGCAGCGGACAGCGGGGGCATGACGGGATCAGGTGGCACCACGGGCGCGGCCGGAGCTGGTGGCGCCGGAGTGGGAGGCGGACCAGGCCTGGGCGGGACGGCTGGGGGGGGCGGAGCAGGCGGGGCCGGCGCCACGGGCGGGGTCGTGGGTCCGTGCGATATCTATCAATCTGGTAACACGCCGTGCGTTGCTGCCCACAGTACGGTGCGGGCCCTCTACGGTTCGTACAGTGGCAACCTGTACCAGGTTCGGCGCGCTTCCGACAAGACGACGAGGGACGTCCCCGTCACCAGCCCCGGAAGTTACGCGGCTTCCGGCGTCCAGGACTCGTTCTGTTCCGGAACGACCTGCACGATCTCGATCATTTATGACCAGTCGCCGAACCACAACGACCTGACCAAAGCCCCCCCCGGCGGCTGGTTGACCAATGGGGGACTGGAGGCCAACGCTTCCATGGCGGGAGTATCAATCAACGGGCACCCCGTCTATGGTCTTTACACGACCTCGAACTTCGACAACAACATTGGCGCTGTCGGTTACCGAAACAACGCGACCAGGGCTGTCCCGACCGGCGATCAGCCCGAGTCGATGTACATGGTGGCGAGCGGAAAGCACACCAACCAGTGGTGCTGCTTTGACTACGGGAACGCGGAAACGAACAATACCGACGACGGCAACGCTACGATGGAGTGCGTCTACTTCGGGAGTAGCACGCAGTGGGCGAAGGGCAACGGGACAGGCCCGTGGGTCCTGGCCGACCTTGAAAATGGCGTCTTCCATGGTGGCGACCCCAAAGCAGTCACCGCAACCAACACGCCGATTGCCGTCAGTTACGTCACGGCGATGCTGAAGGGACCGTCCGGGAACCGGTTCGCGCTGAAGGCGGGTGATGCGCAGTCCGGCGTGCTGATGACCAAGTACGACGGCGTACGTCCCGCTGGTTACAGCCCCCAAAAGAAGCAGGGCGCAATCATCCTCGGGATCGGCGGCGACAACAGTCACACCGGTGAGGGCACCTTCTTCGAAGGATGCATGACTTCCGGCAATTCGACGGACGCGATCGACAACGCCGTGCAGGCCAACATCGTCGCCGCCGGGTACGGCCGTTGATCCCGAAGGACGGCGAGTTGGCATCGGGTCGCGCTCCCCTTCTTTTCCTGCAACAAATCGATGCGTCAAGACAGCGTTAGAGATACCGATGGGACACTCATACATCCTCCAGCCGCCGCCGACGCCTGAGCACTGTGTCCGTCAGCGAGGGCGCTTCGCCGCTGAACGGAGGCTGGTGGTTGCCATCATGGTGCTGTGCTCGCTGGTCATGGCCCCAGCCGCCTCGCTGGCCGACAACCCCATAATCCAAACCAACTACACCGCCGACCCGGCGGCCATGGTCTACAACGGAACGCTATACGTTTATACGGGACACGATGAAGACGTCACCGTGAACAACTTCTTCACGATGAACAACTGGCTCGTATTTTCCACGACCGACATGGTCAATTGGACCGACCATGGATCGCCGATGAGTTACCAGACGTTCACGTGGGCCCGGGGAGACGCCTGGGCCGCGCAACCCATCCCTCGAAACGGCAAATTTTACTATTACGCACCGGTGACGGCGACGGCGACCGGCGCGAGATCCATTGGGGTAGCCGTGTCGAGCAGTCCGACAGGCCCTTTTGCAGATGCCATTGGAAAGCCTTTGATCACCTCGGATTGTGGGGATATCGATCCGACGGTGTTCATCGACGACGACGGCCAGGCCTACCTTTACTGGGGCAATCCCAGCTCCTGTTATGTCAAGCTGAATCCAGACATGATCTCGTTTTCGGGTGGAATCAACCACGTACCGATGACGACCGCGAGCTTCGGAACGCGGGTCGGAAATGCTCAGCGCGCCACCTTGTACGAAGAGGGGCCATGGTTCTACAAGCGCAACGGACTTTACTACCTGGCGTTCGCCGCCGATTGCTGCGCTCCTGAAAAGATCGATTATTCCACCAGTCCCGGGCCGACAGGACCATGGGCCTACAAAGGACGTATTTACACGAGCGCCGGCAGCGCCAGTTTTACCAACCAAACGGGAATCTTTGATTTCATGGGCCATTCATACGCGCTCTATCACAATGGAGCGCTTCCTGGCGGGGGCGGCTATCATCGCTCGGTAGGCATCGAGGAATTCAAGTACAACTCCGACGGCACCATTCCGACGATCAACCCGACCGCGGCGGGGCCGGCCGCGATTGCCAATCTGAACCCGTTCGTACAGACAGAGGCCGAAACCATCGCGTTTTCTTCGGGGCTAAAGACCGAGGTATGCAGCGAGGGCGGAATGGACGTGACGTCCATAAACAACGGCGACTACATCAAGGTGAGGAGCGTGGATTTCGGCAGCGGTATCACGTCATTCGACGTCAGGGCCGCCTCTGCGGCAAACGGCGGGTCCATCGAGCTTCACATCGACAGTTTGGCCGGACCGTTGCTCGGAACCTGTGCCGTTCAGGGTACCGGGGGCGCGCAGACTTGGGTTACCAAGTCATGCGCCGCTAGCGGCGCAACCGGGATACACGACTTGTTTCTGAAATTCGCGGGCACCGGCACCGGTAACCTATTCAGCTTCAACTGGTGGAAATTCGGTGGACCCGGCGAGTCCGTCGACGCCGGGGGCACTGGCGGAACAGACGCCGGTGGGATGGGTTCGGGCGGGAGGGGTGCGGGGGGGACGGGGTCGGGCGGGACGGCCGCGGGAGGCTCGGGCGCAGGGGGAGGAGTTCTCGCAGGGACCGGCGGCGGCTCCGCGGGAATGGGCGGCGCCGGAGGCACCGGAGGGATCGGCGGTGGCGCAAGTGCAGCGGAAGACACCGGTGGTTGCAACTGCCAGAACGGTCCCGGTCGCGGCCGCGGTGCGCTTGAAATCTCCCTGTTGCTGCTCGCGTACCGGTTCCGTCGCGGACGCCGAGCGCCTGTCTCCGAAAAGCGCGTTCGCCCCGTCCTCTGAACGACTAACCCTCGTCTGACCCGCCGCACAGGGTCGATGGCGAGTGAGGTGCTTCACGGCGCGCGGCGCGACAGCAGGCGCGGGAAGTCCTTGTCGTTAGGGGAGACGGTCTTCGGGGCGAACGTTTTTTCTCGTTGGCAGTACAAATTCGCCGCCGGGCCGACAAGTACTATCGGAGGAGCCCCCGTATGACACACGACACCCTGCGCCGTTCTCTGCTCGCAATCATGTTCGTCAGTGGACTAGCGTGCTCATCTGGCGGTCCCGAGGCCGCAGCAGGTTCGGGCGGCTCGCCCGCCGAGGGAGGCGCGACCGGCAGTGGAGGCGCTCCCGGTGCCTCGGGCGGGTCGATGGGACAGGGTGGCAGCGTCGTCGGCTCCGGAGGCACCACGGGCGCTGGTGGCGCGACTGGCGGTCGCAGCGGATCGGGCGGCAGCAACGCAGCCGGCGGAGCTGGGCCAGGCGTCGGCGGATCTGGGGGGGCATTCGTTGGAACCAAGCCGCCGGGAACCGCTCAGGCGGGCGACATTACCGTCGATCCCACGAAGACTCATCAGATCGTGGACGGATTCGGCGAGGCGGACGTCTGGCAGGGTTCGTCATCGGCCGCGATGCAAACGCTGTTGTGGGACCCAGTCAACGGGATCGGCCTCAACTTGCTCCGTGTTGGCATCGACGGCACCAGCGGCCAGCCCAACATCATGGGCGCTGCGGGATATGCCGACGGTCAGGCCTGCGTCAAGTTCAGCGGCAGCGAGTGCAAGGTCTGGGCGGCACCCTGGTCACCGCCCGCCAACCTGAAGGACAACACCAACGTCAACAACGGAGGTCACCTGGTGGCCGCTGATTACGCCACCTGGGCGAAGGTGCTGGCGGGGTTCCCGGCGTTCTACAAGAGTCATGGCGGCGTGGACCTCTATGCGATCTCGGCGCAGAACGAGCCGGATTTCGTTGCGAGCTACCAGTCGTGCATCTTCAATGCGTCGCAGATGGTGTCCTTCATCGACACGCTAGGGCCGCTGCTGGCCGCGCTGAGCCCACCCGTCAAAGTCCTCGCAGCCGAACCGGACAACTGGGGCAATATCTGGGGTGGCGATGGCTATGGCCCCGCCATCATCGGCGACGCGATGGCCAATACCTTCGTGGGACCGATCGCGACGCACGATTACGGCGGCACCAGCGCTGGGACCTTTGCGCGTCCTGCGCCGCCCGCGAACAACACGCACCATATTTGGGAGACAGAGTGCACGCCTGGTGACACGGGACCGATCACCATCGCGACGATGGTCTACGCCGCGTTCACGACCGGCGGGGTGAACGGGTGGCACTACTGGTGGACCCAAGCGTTCGTGCCGAACGTCAACAGCCCACCGCCGCAGGTCTACGCGCTGGGGAACTTCAGCAAGTTCGTGCGGCCCGGGTACTACCGCATCGACGTCAGTGGTGCTCCCAAACCATCCGGAACCGTGCCGTTGGTCGCGGCGTTTTCGAACATGTCAAACGGGACCGTCGTGATTGTCGTCGTGAACGGTGGTTCGGCGCAGCAGGCGTCCTTCTTCGTCGCGGGCGGCTCCTGGCCGGCGTCGGTCACACCGTATGTCACGACGACGACGTCCAAGCTGGCAGCCGGGACGGCCATCTCGGTCTCGGGCGGGCGCTTCTCCGCTTCGCTTGCCGCGCAGTCCGTCACGACGTTCGTGGGTAAGCCGTAGCGGAAGGCACACATTCGCCACTGGAATCGGCGATCTGCTCCTTTCCAGGGATTGCTCGTGGATCGCGCGGCGACGCCGCCGCGCGATCGCCCGCCCAGCGCTGACCGCGTCGCCCTCTATTTCGAGATCACGAGCAGCGCTACGGCATTCGTGGCGAGTGAGAACCCGGAGACGATGCCGTCCGTGATCGCGGCGGCGGTGTCCGGGGCGGGGGCGCCACCGCCCGTCATTCGGTAGATCAGCGCAGCGCCCGAGGGCGTGAAGTTCTTGAGCGTGATCGAGAGGCCAGCCTGCGCCGCGCCGCTCACGTTCACGAGCATGACCCACAGCTTGGTTGGGTTGGTGGGCGAATCCGCAGCCGCGTAGACGTTGACGCCCTTGTTGGGGCTCGCCGCGCCGAGCGAGAACGCTCCGAAACGAGCGCCGTGGCCATCGTAGTTCCGGTACATGGCCATGGCGTTGTAAATCGGCAGGTGAGTCGAGCCGTGCACGAGCGTGAGGAAGTAGGACGCTACCTGGTAACCGAGCCGCCCATACATCCCGAGGAGGTCGGCCTCCTGTGCCCCGGTGGTAGGGTCCGGCGTATTGCCATCGCCGCCGTCGTTGGGCACGTTGTACTCGCTGACGCAGATGCCGGTTCCTGGATAAGCCGAGTTGATCCAGCCCTGAACGTGCGGAACGACCGAAGCGCTATTGGTATCCCAGAACGCGTTGGTGTCTCCGAGCCCCTTGCGCGGGTAGAGAAATGGGTAATGCATATCGACACAATCCAGTAGGCGTGAGTGCGTCGAGGCATCCTGGGCCGCGGCGAGCTTCAGGATCGCCATCGTCAGCGAGCTGGTGACGCTGTACGGGCCTGCGGGACTTCCGCACTCGACGTCAGGAAGCGCTACCAGGTCGTCGGGACTCTCCGTGCACATGAAGAGGACGGAGGATGTCGGATCCGCTCCTTTGATGGCCTTCGCGTAGGCGATGGTCCGGTTGATGAAGTCCTGATCGAGGCTCGTCCCGATGCTCGAGTTGGTCTTGTAGAAAGGCTGGCACCGAGTGCCCGGGGGGTAGAGGGCCGGATAGACGTCGGTGCGCAGCGCTTGCCAGTTGTCAGGCTCGTTGTCGAGTTGGTAGTACTTTACGCCCCCGTTCTCCGCCGATCCGAACGTCGAGACCAGGTGGGTCACCCATGAGCCCATGAAGGACGTATCGAGCACGCTCGATCCTCCATCGATCAGCTCTTCTTCCGACGTGCCGAGGGTCTGGCAGCAGGTCGAGATGGCGGTCCCACCCGCGCAGTCCGGATTCCCCGGGTTCGGCGTCGCCATACTGGACACCCAACCGGTGATGGGGATCGTCATCAGCGTATCGGCGAGTCTCGTGATGTTGTAGTGAATGAACTGGTCCGAGCTGGTCATCAGCGAGGGATCGGGCGTTGGTGACGTGAACCTCCCCTTGTAGTTCGCGCAGTTCCAGTCATTGCCGGCGTTGGCAACATCGATTTTCCAGTTGTACGAGCTCGTGGCATCGCCGCCCCATCGATTGAGCGCCGCGATCTGCATCGAGTCGTCGCTGGAGAACGCCACGCCGTAGATGTCGGAGGAGATGGGGGTCAGCTGCGAATTCGCGTCAACCACGACGCTGGTCGCGCTCGGGGACGCGACACAGGTCTGTGACGCCCCGCAGAGCTGCGACGGTGGGCAGCCCCCGCAAGTGTGCCCGCAACCGTCGTCGCCGCAGGTCTTCCCGCTGCAATTGGGAGAGCAAGCCACTCCGCTGCCACCCGCCCCGCCCGACGATGCGGTCCCTCCCGAGCCGCGCGACGATGGGATCCCGCCTGCCCCGCCGACGCTACTGATGGAGCCGCCGGCACCGATTCCACCGCCGGCCCCCGACGTTTCGCTGCCGGGAGTGGGCTTGCCACATCCCGCGACGACCCACAGCGCAATGATGGGCCAGAGAACAAGTTCGGATGTCACAGGGGTCTTCTCCTGACTAGATAGGCTGATGGATGTTGCCGGCGCGGCAGCGACCAGCGTCGTGGCACCGGCGCCCGTGATACGGCGAGCGACTGTCTCGCCTCCGGAACCGGCTTCGACTCAGAGACGGCGGCGTCGGCGAATCGTCACCAGGAGAGCCATCAGCGCTAGCCATCCACCGTTGCTACCGGGGCCAGTCCGAAGGGTCGCGCAAGAACAACCCGCGGCCGATCCATTGACTGCGCCACTCGCCCCTCCCGCCGCGCGGGGCGTCTGACCGCCGGTGCCTGTCCCGCTCGGTCCGGAGGCGCCTCCCGCGCTCCCCACATGGGCGCCTCCCCCTCCCGAACCGCCGCCACCGGTGAGACCTCCAGCCCCGATGGAGCCGCCGGCTCCGCCTCGACCGCTTGCTCCGCCCGACGCCTCGATGCCTCCCGCACCAGAAGCACCGCCGTCGAAGCCAGTGCTGGCCCCCGCGCCGCCCATTCCGGCGGCACCACCTGCTCCTCCGCTGCCCGCTTGCCCGCCGCCACCTCCAGCTCCTCCAACGCCGATTCCCGTCTCGGCGTCAAATGTCGCGCCGTCGAATGCAACGACGATAACTTTGTTCCCGTGATTCGAACCAGCCGTGATTTGCCCCTTGTCGACGTCGGTCACCGCGAAAGTGAAGTGCGTGATGTGGCCGCCCTCGATCAGCACGCCGGGCCGCTCCATCTTGAACCAGTGGTCTACGGTCCCTTCGTTGTAACTGAAGAGCTGCTGCGCCAATCGCGGATCGTAGGCCAGCCCCTGGTCGCTCCAGCCGTGAATGCCGTCTGGCGACGTGAGATGGTACCCGACGCGGTCGTCCGGGTAGTCGTAGACGACGTGGTACTGGCCGCCGCTGTACCAGATCACGGGATCCTCCGCCAGGGCGTACGTTGATTCGACGGTGGCCGGTGCCATCGAATCGGCGTGCCGGGTTCGATTGGGATAGATGCTCGCGATGTTCGCAGGAACGGCCTCGGACGAGGGATATGTGTTCGTCGGCTGCTGCAGCTTGTAGGGACCGCAGATTCCGGTCGTGCTCAGCGCGATGAGTCCGTGGCGTTGAACGATCTCGAAGTTACCGTCCGGGCGAACGACCAGACTCACGTTCGAGTCATAGTGGGTATCCGAGCCGGCGGGGACTCCGTTCGTCTGGATCAGATCGCCGGTCGCCGGACAGCGCGTCCAGGGGCCGTTAAGAGACGGGGAGGTGAAGATCGTGAACGGCACGATCTCGCTGACGATCAAGCAGTAGGTCCCGTCGTTCATCTGGCACGCGGAGACGTTGTGGCCCTTACTGCGGTCACCCGAGTCCGGTCCGTTGGTATAAGCGAACCCCTTGTCCACGTAAGGGCCGAGCGGTGAGCTCGCGCTCACGGCGTGGATGGCGTCGGAACCAAACCATCCATTGTGCCCGGACGGAGAATCGGGCCAACGGCTGGCGAGCAGGTGATACTGGCCATCGGACGCCCGGATGATCTTGCCGTCCCAATAGAGAAGTCCGGGCGGATTCTTCGGATCTTCCATGCCGTTGCAAGTGTCGCGCGGGAGCACGCCCGACGCGCCCCAAGTATTCGACGTCAGGGCGCACGTGGTCGGCGCAGGTTGAAAATAGTCGATCAGGGTCTTGGCACCCGCCAGACCCGGCAATGAGAAACAGGTCACAAACACCACTGTCGCGAGCCAAGTACGGCGGCGCGCTACGAAAGGAGGCGAGTCACGACTGGACAGCATCTGGTCTCCGTCAAACCTGCGAGATGGCCGAAAAATGTTCACAGGAATCGTGAGCCCAAAAGACTCGAACAATCCTGACGTCGTCGCGACAGCTAGATGCGGAGACTCTTTGTGATACGAAGACTGGCGAACGGCTGTGTTCTGGTGACCGCTGCTTTGGTGTTGACTGCCGCTCCAAGGGCGAGAGCGGCGTCGTTGCAGCAGGTCAGCAATTGGGGCGGACCTGGCCTTCCCACGGACGTGACCATGTATGTTTACGTGCCGGACAGGGTGGCGTCGAACCCGCCCGTCCTGACGCTCATTCACTATTGCGGTGGCACCGCGGCGGCCGTGTTTGGCCAGGCACAGGGCGGTGGCGTCGTCAGCGCGGCCGACCAGTACGGATTCATCATGGTCGTGCCCAGTAGCGGGCGATGCTGGGACGTCGAGTCGAACAAGGCCTGGACGCGGAGCGGCGGCGGCGACAGCGATGCCATCAAGCAGATGGTCACCTATGCCATTGGCAAGTACGGCGCGAACGCCAATCGCGTTTACTCGACCGGAGACTCGTCGGGCGGCATGATGACGGAGCTGCTGCTCGCTCTCTATCCGGACATCTTCAAAGCGGGCTCGGCGTTCGCCGGGATGCCGGCGGGGTGCCGAGGCTCGAACGAATCCGCGGCCAGCATGGGGTACAGCGGCGCGTGCGCCGGCGGCAACGTCACGCACACTGCTCAGGAGTGGGGGGACATCGTTCGTAACATGGACCCCGGGTACATGGGCCGTCGCCCACGCGTGCAGATGTTCCACGGCAACGCCGACATGACCATCAACTACAAGAACTTCACCGAGGCCGAAACGGAATGGACGGACGTGCTGAGCCTCAGCTCGAACCCGACATCAACGATCATGAACCTGCCACTCGGGAACCACCAGGCGACCCGGCAGCAGTGGCTCAACTCATGCGGTTATCTGGTGCTCGATGGGTTCACGTCGATCGGCGGCGATCACGGCCCATCCGACGCGCTGTTCGAGGCTCAATACGTCATCCCGTTCCTCGGCCTGGACAAGACGGGGGCCGTCGATCCTGAGATCGCGCAGTGTGGGAACGGCGGGGCTGGGGGCGGCGCTGGCGCGGGTGGCGCTGCTGGCGCGGGAGGACGCGGCGGCGGCGGTGTCGGCGGCGGTGGTCCAGGCGGCAACGGAGGTTCCGGCAGCGCTGGTAGCAGCGGGGCCGGCAGCGAGGGGGGCACGCAGGGACGCGGAGGCGATCAAGGCAGCGGCGGCGGTGGCGGTATGGCGAGCGGCGGCGGGTCTGGAACCGGCACAGGCGGAGCGTTCGGCCACGACGATGCTGGCGGGAACCCAACGGGGGCCAGAGAAGGATCAGGCGGATGCAGCTGTGCCTTCGGCGCATCCAAACCGAACGAGTTTTCGCCGGCCACCGTTCTCGCCTTCGCGTTCGTGGCGGCCCCGCTCGTCCGCCCCCGCCGACGAAAGCGCTTCCGTCGCACCCGATGACGAGCCGGTCTTGTCGAGGTTGAGGTGGAGACGTCCCCGTGAAGACTTCCGAACGGTCGCCGTCGAGGATTTCTCTCGCCTGGTTCGCACCGAGCGCGCGACCAGCGTTCTCTGTGGCGGCCGTCGCGTCAATCCGAGGCGGTAGGAGGCTGGCGTCCAGCATCTTGCTGGCGCTCTTGCTCGGTGCGTGTGGTGGGTCGGGCACTTTGAGCTCGACGGGAGGGACCGGTGGTGGGATGGCGACGGCGACAGGGGGCGCCGGCGGCACGTCGACTATCGAGACTTCGCCGGCTTGATGCTCACGTACACGCAGAACGTCGTCGTGACCCACAACGAAGTTTACAACTTGCCGTATTCGGGGATCAGCAGCGGGCTCGGGTGGGGCACGAACGACGCCGGCGGCAACAACGATTACAAGTCGCGCGCCACGGGTGATCTTTACCTTTACCAACCGCTTTACGTATCTGCGACGGTCGCCAAGAACAACACGATCTCTGCGAACTACGTGCATCAGATGCAGCTCCAGATGAACGATGGCGGCTGCCACTACAACCTTTCGGCGAGCCCCGGCACGATCGTCACGCAGAACTATTGCGAGGGCAAGGGCTCCGGGCTGGCGGGCGTCATCTGGGGCGAGTACGAGGATGAGGGGTCGGCCTACGTCACGATGACGAAGAACGTCTACGCGAATTTCGGAGCGTACGTGACCGCAAACTGGAACGCCTCGAACGACACCGGCCACCTCACTTTCACCAACAACTGGGGGCCCTCGGCCGGTCCGGGGCTGGCTGGCCCCGGCAACGTCGTCTCGGGCAACATCGCCATCACAGGGGACACCTTCCCGGCGGATGCCCAAGCGATCGTCAACGCCGCAGGCCTCGAGGCTGCCTACGCCGATCTGAAGGCCAATCCCTGACACCGCGGCCTGCGGCGCGCCGGACAGGCGGCGCAGGCGGGGGCCCGGGACGTCTGGTCTTGGTTGACGTCATTCTCACGCGGGGGCGCACCGCGACCATCTGCTCGCGGGATCGTCGGATGGCGGCGCATCCGACAGCGGCATCTCCTCGTCGGCGCAGTACGGCCGACCGCCGACCTCCCGTCGACGCTCTTAGAACTGGCTAAGGAACGTCCAGACGTTTTGATATTCCCAGCTCGTTCGCTGGCCGGGATCGGTCGGGTCAGGGGTGTGCGGACCATTGAAGGAGCAAAACTCCAATGGGTACCCGGTCGTGCAGCCCGTCAAGCTGGTACAAACGTGGTTGCCGCTCGTAACCTTCGTTGGCGTCATCCAGGTGCAGCCGTTCGCCATGGCGAAGTTCTGCGCCAGCATCACGCCATTGCCAACCGTGCAGCCGCTCGTACGCGTGCTGTCGTAGCACAGAACGCTATCGCTGGTTCCGTGCGATGCATAGTAGGCCACGGGCTTTGTGGGTGTGCAGTTTCCGCTCAGCTGAGAGCCGGAGTAGACGGCGATGGCGCGGACGAAGCCGTTCGCCGTCCCGCCAAGGGGTCTTTCACACGCGGTCTTGTAGGACATGCTTCCCCCGAAGCTCCAGCCAGTCGCGAAGATCCGGTTCGTGTCGACGCAGAAATTCTGCTCGACCTGCGCCACGAGGGCATCGGCGAGCGCCAGGTCCGTATTGTTCGGGTTAGGCCATCCGCATCCCCCCGCTTGCGTGCAGTTGGCGTTATTTTGCTGCCCGTTGGGGGCAACGAAGATCGCGCTGTCGTTGGACAAGGGGAGCAAGTGATAGTAATTGTTTCTGTACATCTCATCATCGTTACCGTTGAGCTCGTGATAAGCGATAACGAGCCTGTATGGATGCGTATTGTCGTAGCTGGCCGGGACGTTGAGAATGTATTCGCGCTGCATGTTGGCCGCCGTAATCGCGATGTGATGGCCGTTGTTGTATTCACCGCTCGGGATGGTGGGCGCCTTGCCGCAGCCGGCAGACATACCGGTGTCTCCCCCTGCTGCCCGCCCGCCTGTTCCGGTGGCCCCGGCTCCACCAGCCCCCGCGCCGCCGGCGGCTGAGCCGCCACTCCCTCCCTGCCCGCCGGTCGCGCTGCCCCCGATGCCGGTGCCGGTGGCGCCGGCCGAACCGCCAGCGCCAGTCGAGCCGCCTACTCCGTCGGACCCGGCTTGACCGAGACCGCCGGTCCCCGTCCGTCCAGCGCTACCGGTGGTGTCGGCCCCGGTTGCACCGCACCCGCAGAATGACAGTATCGCCCCGGCTGACCAGATGACGATATGAGAGACCGATAGGGCGCGCATCATGGAGAACCTCCAGGTCGTTAGCGTGTTTCGGCCACGGGTCGCAGACGGTGACGGACCGCCGGCAAGAGCTCACCGCGCTGGAGGCGCGCCTCGAATGCCGCGGCCGCGCGCCGCGCATCTTCTGTCCGGCCGAGGCCGACCAGCGCCTTCAAGCGCAGGGCCTCGCGCTCTTCCGCCAGCCGGCCGTTCTTGAACCGACGGGCGTGCTCGACGATGGGCGGCAAGGCGGCGGCAAAATCCTTCCGCGCCACTGCGTCGCGCGCCCGCCGCTGCAGGGGCTCGTCGCGGGCGGCGCCGAACCGTGATGGGCTACAGGGCGCGGCGGCGGCCACCTCGGTCGAAGGCTAGTCGACCATCGATGACGACGACCGGAAGGAACCGGCGCGGGCGCGCCCATCTCGACGGGGACCACAACGGGACCGCTGCTACGCGCCGCCTCACTGTGCGCGCGGAGCCCGTATGCCATCGCTCCCACCACGGCGCTGGCGAAGCAAGCCAGCACCACCGCGGCGGCCCACAGCGTCCTCACCGCAGCGCGAGGCGGTTTGGTTGACCCCCAATTACCCGCCGCGAGCGCCTCCCGCGCTCGGGCGATCGCTCGCGCGCGAACCGGCGCTGGAATGACCGGGATCGAGCGCTCCCGGTCCAGGAGCGCCTGGGCCTCGGGCGGTAGCTTGATTGGCAAGGGATTCATCGCCCATCCACCTCCTTGAGCATTCGCCGTACACCGGCCTCGAGCTCCCGGCGCGCCTTGCGCAGCCGCGAGTAAGCAGTGAAGAGCGGAATGCCGAGCACGGAGGCCACCTCTCCGACCGGAACATCGTCGAGGTCGCGCATCACCAGCACGGCGCGCCTCGGCAATGGAATCCTCTCGAGGGCGGCAAGCATCATCGTCCGCAGTTGCCTGCTCTGCAGCGCCTCGTCCGGTGCCGGGCGCGAATCGCGGAGCTCGACGACCCCGAAGGCAACCTCGCGGCTCCGTTTGCGGTAGTGCGCCGACGCGAGCCGGAAGGCGATTCCGAAAAGGTACGGCCGCAACGGGCGGCGCGAATCGTACTTGCACCAAGAC
>Ga0265338_10001764_pt1 | contig 34197 bp, 44 predicted proteins | sample 42126metaG_FD_193579 | JGI IMG/M metagenome (GOLD analysis project Ga0265338, IMG submission 193579) | Rhizosphere microbial communities from Carex aquatilis grown in University of Washington, Seatle, WA, United States - 4-21-26 metaG | ecosystem: Host-associated > Plants > Roots > Rhizosphere...
CCTCGACATCGCCGGCGACGACGCCGAGCCGCGCAGGCTGACGGAGGACCGCTTCATGAACTCGCTGCCGAAGTGGAGCGCCGACGGGCAGTCGCTCGTCTACGTCGCCTCACACGATCCCGACTCCTACGAGCTCATGTCGAGGCTGCGGCGCGTCGATCTCGACGGAACGGTCACCGACCTCACGGCGCCGGACGGCCTCGTCACCTCCCATGCGCCGCTCAACGACGGACGAGTCGCCTACGTCCTCGACTTCGAGCGCGACACGGTGATCGGCTCCCGCTCTTCGCTCTACGTCCTCGATCCCGCCACCGGGACGAGCACTCGGCGCGGCGCAGACATCGAGGGCCACATCGAGGGCGGCATTCAGGCGGACAACCCGGCTGCGAGGATCGGGATGGGCCAGCTGCTCCTGAGCGACGGAGACCTCGACGCGATCGTGCCGGTGCAGACCGGCGGGGAGACGGCGCTGGTGCGGGTCGCGCTCGACGGCGACGAGTCGCACGCGGTCGTGGCGGGCGGCACCCGGGTCTGCCTCCCGGTCGCCGCCTGCGGCGAGAACGTCCTCTTCGCGGCATTCGGCTTCACCGATCCCGGAGACCTCCACCTTGTCGGCCTCGACACGGGAGAAGAGCGCCGGCTCACGTACGTCAACGAGGACCTGCTCGCGGAGCTCGCCCTGCCGACCGTCATCCCGCTCCACTTCCCGAGCGTCGACGGAGCCCAGGTCGAAGGCTGGTTCCTGCAGCCGGCCGGGGAGAACGAGCCGGTGCCGACGATCCTCAACATCCACGGTGGCCCGCACGCGGCGTGGGGCGCCCACTTCAACTTCGACGATCTGATGTTCGGCGGCGCCGGCTACGGCGTGCTGCTCGTCAACCACCGCGCGTCGACCGGCTACGGCGATGAGTTCGCCACCGCGATCCTGGCCGACTGGGGCAACCTCGACTACGCCGACCTGATGGCCGGGGTCGACCACGCGGTCGAAGAGGGGCTGGCCGACCCGGACAGGCTCGGCGTCTGCGGCATCTCCGGCGGCGGCAATCTCACGGGCTGGATCATCGGCCACACCGACCGCTTCAAGGCCGCCTGCCCGGAGAACCCCGTCTTCAATTGGTTCTCGATGTACGGCACGAGCGACGTCGGCGCCGACTTCACCGTTCGAGAGCTCGGCGGTACCCCGTACGACGCCGAGGAGGTCTACCGGCGCTGCTCACCCATCACATACGCGGACCGGTGCACCACCCCGACGCTCTTCTTGCAGCACGAGAGCGACAACCGCTGCCCCGCCGAGCAGACCGAGCAGTTCTTCACGGTGCTCCGTGTGAACGGCGTGCCGGCGGAGATGCTCCGCTTCCCGGGCACGTCACACGGCGGCTCCATCATCGGACCGATCGGCCACCGGCGCGCCCAGAACGACGCGCTGCTCGCCTGGATGAACCGCCATGTCCTCGGCGTCGCCGCCGAGACCGGCGAGACGGAAGCGGCCGTCGTCAGCACCTTCCACACCGTCGAATGACCGCCGACGACACGCTGAAGGCGGCCGCGGCCGCCTAGACCCACGGCCTCAAAGGAGGGCTGGATATCCCTCAGCCGTTCACAACCTCGGCAGGCGCGACAGCTAGCTTCTAGGCATGGCAGGCCGTGTCGCCCGGATCTCGATCGCGCCGGTGAAGTCGCTCCATCTCGTGTGCCCGGAGGAGATCGAGCTGACGCGCGCGGGCGTCGTCGGCGACCGTCGCTTCTGGCTCGTCGATGCCGACGGACGGCTTGCGAACGGCAAGCGCTTCCCGCAGCTCATGCAGATCCGGCCGGAGTGGGACGAACCGACGCGCCGGCTCGCGTTCGCGCTGCCGGGCGGCGAGCGGATCGACGGCGTCGTCGAGCTCGGCGAGCCGGCCGAGGCGACGCTTTACGGCGTTCCGCATCCGTCCCGGCGCGTCGGCGGGCCGTGGCAGGAGGCGATCTCGGACCTAGCCGGTGAGCCGCTCACGTTGCTCTGGTCCGAGCGCGGCGCGGTCGACCGCGGAAATGATCGCGGTGGCTGGGCGTCGATCGTCTCCAGGGCCTCGCTCGAGCGGCTGGGGAAGGAGGCCGGCACTGCCGACGTCCCCGACGGCCGCCAGTTCCGCATGCTCTTCGAGATCGACGGCGTCGGCGAGCACGAGGAGGACACCTGGATCGGAGCGCGCGTGCAGCTTGGCGAAGCCGTCGTCTCGCCGCTCGGAGACGTCGGCCGGTGCGTCGTCACCACGAAGAATCCCGACACCGGCGAGTTCGCCTTCCCGACGCTCGACACGCTCGCGGGCTACCGCCGCGAAGGCGTCGCGGAGCCGCTTCCGTTCGGCGTCTACTGCGACGTCGTAGAGCCCGGACGCGTTCGGCTAGGCGATCCGGTCATCCCCGCATAGCATTACGGCGATGGCTGCCAAGACGCGCGAGCCCGCGAAGGGTCCGGTCGAAAGACTCCACGAGAAAATCGCAACCCGCGACAAGGGCTGGTTCTTCGCCCAGATCGCCGATCGCGTGGCCGAGCGACGCGCCGCGGTGGGCCTCTCCCAGCGCGAGCTCGCCGAACGCTGCGGGACGACGCAGTCAGCCATCGCCCGCCTCGAGCGCGGTGGCCGGCCGCCGCGCATCGACACGCTGCTCCGCATCGCCGACGCGCTCCAGTGCGACCTCGTCGTTGAGCTCGCCCCGCGCGACGAGTAATTGATGCCACGCGTCGCGGTCGTCGGCGACTCGATCTCGGCGGGGTCGCCGCTCTGGGATCCCGACCCGGCGGTTCGTGCGCGCATCACGGCTCCCGACGAACGGAGCCAGTGGCAGTGGTGGGCGGCGCAGGCGGACCAGCGGCTCGAGTTCCGGACATCCGCCGTCTACGGCGAGCGCACGGACCAGATCGCGCGCCGGCTGGAGCTAGTCCTCGGCGGCGCCGACGTCCTCGTCGTCCAGGGCGGGATCAACGACATCGCTCAGCAGCGCCCCGTCGAGGAGGCAGCCCGGAACCTCGAGGCGATGGTCGAGCGGGGGAGGGACGTGGGCCTCGCCGTCGCAGTGCCGGACGTTCTCCCGTGGCCGGCCGGAGACGCGCGCGCCGCCGGAGAGATCGCGCGCCTGAACGAGCTCATATGTGCGATCAACGGGGCGATCGGCGGCGTTACGCATCTTCCGTTCCACGACACCCTCGCGGGCGCGGGCTTCGACTGGAGCGACGACGGCGACCACCCGTCGGTCGAGGGGTACCGCCTGCTCGGGGAGTGTGCGGCGCGCTTGCTGGCGGGCTAGCTCGAGGGGAGGAGGCGGCGCGCGCCGTAGTAGTCGTACGAGTACCAGTCGGTCATCGTCGAGACGTGGACGACGGCTCCCGAGTGCGGCGCGTCGATGAGACGATTGCCGCCGACGTAGATCCCGACGTGGCCTCCGCCGTCGAAGAAGACGAGGTCGCCCGGCTTGAGGTACTTCCGGAGCGCGCGCTTGCCGCGCGAAAGGTCGCCGTAGCTCGAGTGCGGCAGCGAGATGCCGAAGTGCTGGTAGACGTAGCGCACGAAGCCGGAGCAGTCGAACCCGTAGCGAGGCGACGAGCCGCCCCACTCATAGGGGACGCCGATGAACCGCCTCGCGTACTTGACGAGGCGGTGTTCGCGCCTCCGCGCGGCGCGCATCGCCAGTAGGTGCCGGCGCCGGCGCGGGTTCGATTGCTTGCGGGTCTGCTTGGCGTTGCTCGTCGCCGCGTCGCCCGCGCTGACCGGCAGCGGCCGGATGAGCGCCACGAGCAGGGCGATCGTGAGTACGAGCAACAGTATGAGGAGGCGGAGTGGCCGCATTGGAAACTGGAGGAACACCCGTCGATGGGGACGCGGCCGATTACCCGGCGGCCGCTCGCTGTCGGCGTGGACTTCTCTCAGTGTGCCCGGTTCCCGAGGCCGGCCGTACCCCTTTTGGGGGATAGCCGCCACGCTTTTCAAAGAATTGACAGGTCGCAGCCGGGGCCTCTTAGGGCCTTCTTCGCCTTCTCTCAGACCGGCCTCATGCGCGGGCGGCTCAATGGAGACGTGCCCGAGCGGACGAGAGTCGAAGCAGGACGGAAACGCGCGCAAGCCGCGAAGCGGACGGTGGCCCTGACTGCCGCAACCGGCTTTGCGGTCGCGATCGCCCTCGTCCGGGCAGGGCATCCGGCGACCGCCACGTCGCCGTCGTCCAGCTCAGGGTCGCGGCCCGCGAGCTCCTCTTCCTCCGAGGAGAGGGAGCGCGAGGGCACGCTCGGCGGCGGCTCGATCGCGCCGTCGTCGCGCGGGCCTGCGCCGGTCGCCACGGCGACCTCGTGAACGGATTTGACTGGTACGCGGCCCGTGCCGCGGGCGTGGTCGCGTACGCGCTGCTGACCTCCGGCGTGCTGCTCGGGGTGCTGCTCGCCGGTCGCGCCCGTTTGCCGCGCTGGCCCTCATTCGCCGTGACGGACGTCCACCGGTTCGTCTCGCTGCTCACGGGGGTGTTCATCGCGCTCCACGTCTATGCGTTGCTCCTCGACCGGTACGCGCACGTGTCTGTCGTGACGCTCGTCGTGCCGGGCGCATCGTCGTATCGGCCGTTCTGGCTCGCGCTCGGGACGATCGCGCTCGAGCTGCTAGCCGCCGTCGCGCTCTCGAACCTCCTCCGGAAGCGGCTCGGGCACGTGCGGTGGCGCCGCGTCCACTACCTCACGTTCGGCGTCTGGATCGCGGCGACCGCGCACGGCATCGGCGCCGGCACCGACGCGACGGCGGGCTGGCTGCGCGTCCTCTACCTCGTCTCGATCGGCAGCGTCGCCCTCGCGCTCACGTGGCGCGTCGGGCGCGACGCGGTCACCCCCGCGCGTGCGCCAGCGCGGCGTGGACGCGACTGAGGAGCAGGCGTGTGCTCGGCCAGCCGTTCGTTGCGACGTCGTAGCGCCAGAGGATGCGACCCGAGCCGGAGACGAGCGTCAGCCACGGCGAGTCCTGCACGCCGTAGCCGTCGGCGACGCGGCCGTCACGGTCGATCGCGACCGGATACGACAGCGCCGGGATCCTTCGCAGGAAGTCCGGCAAAGCGTGCGCCGACGACTCGACGTTTGCTTCGTCGACCGCCACGAGCGGCGGGACCGAGTCGAGCGTGGCGTAGCGATTGAGCCCGACGAGGTCGGAGGAGAGATTCGACACCTCGTTCTCCCACGTGTCGAAGAAGAGGAGCAGCCGCGGGCCGCGTCCCGGGCCGAGCTCCACCGTCCCGCCGCGCGGCGCCCGCGGCAGCGTGACGTGCTTGCGCGGGCCAATCAGCTTGATCGGCGCGAGCGACGTCGCACCCTGGACGTGCGGATAGCCGGGCAGATCGGCGGCGATGCCGCGCGCGAGCACTTCGGCGAGCTGCGGGACGCTCGAGTACGACATCGCGGAGATGAACAGCCGCGTCTCACGTCCCTGTGGGTCGACGACGAACGTCGCCGGCGTGTGGTCGATCGCTCCCTGCACGACCGCGGCGCCGATCCCGTACGCCCTCCAAACTCGCTTTAGCCGCGGCAGCGAACCCGTGAGGAAGAGCCACTTGTGCAGCATCCCGTGCGCCTGCGAGTAGGACCGCACCCACTTGACCTGCGTCGCCTCGGGGTTCGCGCTGACACCGAGGAGCTGGACGTCCGCCGCGGCCGGGCCGAGCTTCTTCTTCGCCTCGAGCATCGCCGTCGTCGTCAGCGGGCAGATCGTCGTGCACTGCGGATCGTTGAAGCTGATCACGACGACCTTGCCGCGGAACGACTTGAGCGAGACCGTCCTACCGAACTGGTCGGTCAGCGTGAACGCGGGCGCGACGGAATTGAGCTGCGATCCGGGATCGAGCCGCGGGTTGGGGATCTGCGGGGCGGTCGGGATGGTCGGCGCAGCTTGGCCCGGCGCCTGTGTCGCGGCGGCGATCCCGACACCGCCGCCGATCCCGACGACGAGCGCCGCACTCAACACGAGCCAACGGACAGGCATCGCGGTCAGTATCGCAGCGGCTCGCTGACCTCTGTACGCTCCCGCGCGTGGCCGTGAGTTCCTCACTCAGCGCGTCCGGGATCCGCTGGAATCTCGACGATCTCCTCCCCGACGCGGAAGCCTCGCGCAGCGCGTGGGAGGATCTCCTCGCGCGCGCCCGCGACTTCGCCGAGCGGCGGCGCGGCACGGTCGGCTCTGTCGGCCCCGCCGAGCTGTTCACGCTCCTTTCCGAGCTCGACTCGCTCTACGAGGACATCGCCCGGGCGCGCTTCTACGCGACGGCACGCGAGCACACCGAGGCGACCGACGAGGAGGCGAACGACCTCGCGACGCTCGCCCGCGACCGCCTCGCCGACCTCGAGAGCCTTCTCCTCTTCGTCGATCTCGAGTGGCTCGCACTCGAGGACGACGCTGCTGAGACGCTGCTCGCGGCGCCGGAGCTCGAGCCGTACGCGCACCGCCTCAGGGTCGCGCGCGAGGAGAAGCCGTACGTCCTCCCGGAGGGCGAGGAGCAGGCGCTCAACGCGCGGCGGCCGGCGATCTCCGCGTGGGAGTCGCTCCACGGCCGCGGGCTCGCGACGCTGACGGTCGACTTCGACTCGGGCGAGGGCTCCGAGCCGCACACGCTCGACCGCCTTCTCTCCTACGTCCACCATCCCGATCGCACGATCCGCCTCGCGGCGCTCGACGTTGTCTACGAGGCGCTCGCGGGCGTCGCCGATGTGCAGGCGGCGTGTTACGACGCGATCGTCGGCGACCGGCTCTCGGTCGACCGGCTGCGCGGCGTGCCCGAGCCGATGCAGCCGACGAACCGCGCGAACGAGCTCGAAGACGCAGTCGTCGAGACGATGATCGCGGCCGTCGAGGAGAACTACCCGCTCGCGCGGCGCTGGTTCGTCCGCAAGGCGGCGGTGCTCGGCCTCGACAAGCTCCAGCTCGCCGACCAGTACGCGCCGGTCGGCAGCGACCGTCGCGTCGAGTGGGGCGAAGCGGTCGAGATCGTCGACGACTCCCTCGCCGACTTCTCGCCGCGTCTCGCGGAGATCTACCGCACCTGTCTCGAGCGCGGCCACGTCGACGCCGAGCCGCGCACGGGCAAGGTCGGCGGCGCCTACTGCAGCTCGATCTCGAAGACCGTCCTCCCGTACGTCCTCATGAACTACACCGACCAGCTGCGCGACGTGATCACACTCGCCCACGAGTTCGGCCACGTCGTGCACGGGACGCTCTCGCTCGAGCGGCAGCCGTACCGCGCCTACCACACAGGCCTCGCCGTGGCCGAGGTGCCGTCGACGTTCACCCAACTCCTCGTCGTCGAGCGGCTCATCGAGCGGGAGGACGACCCGTCGACGCGTGCGATGCTCCTCGCCGACCGCGCCGAGAGCGCGATGGCGTCGATCTTCCGCCAGTCGATGATGGCGCGGTTCGAGCAGCGGGCGTACGGGGTCCGCGGCGAAGGCAAGGCGTTGACGAGCGACCGGCTCGCCGGCGTCTGGATAGAGGAGAACGAGCGCTACTACGGCGACGCGCTCGACCTGCCGGAGGGCTACCGGCTCGGCTGGTCGTACATCCCGCATTTCATCCACGTCCGCTTCTACACGTACGCCTATGCCTTCGCGCACCTCGTCGCGTTCTCGCTCCTCGCGCGCTATCGCGAGGATCGCGAGGCGTTCGTCCCGGCGTGGCTCGAGCTACTCGGGAACGGCTCGTCGCGCTCGCCGCAAGACCTGCTCGAGCCGGTCGGCGTCGATCTCCGCGATCCGGAGACGTGGGCGCTCGCGTTCGGCGAGTTCGAGCGCTGCATCAGCGAGGCCGAAGCCGGCCTCGACGCGCTCGACGCTTCCTAGAGCTTCAGCTCAGCGCCGTCGGCTAGAGGCTTGATGCGAAATCGAGCCCGTTCGGGGCCGTTTCAGCCAAGCGAGGGTGCGTTCGGCGCTCGCAGCGCAGGCCGGTGGCCTGCGCAAGAGCGCCGAACCGGCCGCGCGCCGCGCCTGAAGCGGCATCCGGACGCCGCTCCTATTTCGCATCAAGCCTCTAGGTCTTCGAGTCGCCGCTTGTTGCGGCGAAGGTAGTCGTCCAGCTGGTGGCGTGGAACGAGGCCGGGACGGATCCCGCAGGACACCGTAGGCAGTTCGCCCTCGCGTATCAGCGCGCGAACCTCCTCCACGGAGCAGCGGAGCTCAACCGCGACCTCGGAGACGGTGAGCGGGGCGGGCCGGTTCATGCCCGAAGTATCGCTAGCCGCAGGTCAGCGATCGCGGGAGGTGGCTCTCCGGCGGATCGTCCCCAGGGCCACCGCCAACGCGAGAGTCATCAGCGCGCCGATGGCGAGCCACCATACGACGTGCGAGTGAATCGGCTGGGAAGCGGTCGGTCCGGCGATTGTTTCCTTTCCTGCGGCCAGCTTCCGAGTGCCGGACGCCGGTGAGCGGGAGTCTCGCGCAGTCCGAGTCGCACCGAGAACGAAACGCGCTGGGGTGCCCGGCATGACCTCGACATGGACCCAGCAGACGCTCGTGGCGCAGCTACCAGTCGCGCCCGCCGCCGCGCCGTACACGCCGGTTGGGCCGTAGGAGCCGGTTGGGCCGTTGGAGCCGGTCGGCCCAGTCGCGCCGGTGGGGCCGGAGGAGCCGGTCGAGCCGTAGGAGCCGGTCGGGCCAGTCACGCCGGTCGGGCCCGTGGAGCCAGTGGCACCAAACGCGCCGGCCGGGACGGTAAAGGCGGCGCACCCCACGACCACCGCAGCAAGAGCGCACTTCATCTCAAGTGAGAGTACGACGCCGACGCTGCATTTGTCACGACGTCAGGCGGCGGCGAGTCCCTCGCGGCGGAGGAGCTCTCGTGCCTTTGCGGCGTTGTCGGCTCCCGCTACGAGGATTACGAGGACGCCGCCGTACTCCGGCGAGACGTGGCGGAGTTCGAAGTCCTCGATGTTGATTCCGGCCGCGCCGAGGATCTGGGTGATGCGGGCGAGGACGCCGGGGCGGTCGGGGACGCGCACGCGGATCCGGTTCAGCTGCGCCGGCTCCGTCTTGTAGGCAAACGATTCGAGCCGTTCGCGGGCCGCGGCTGCGGAAGCAATCGACGCCTCGAGCTCGTCGCGGCCTGCGACCGCGAGCGCATCGAGCGACGCGCGGAAGGCTGCGAGGGCGCCGTCGAGCTCGTCGCGATTCTCGAGGAGGATGTCAGTCCAGAGCGGCGGGTTCGCGCCTGCGACGCGGGTCATCTCCCGGAACGACGCGCCCGCGTGCGCCAGCGCGGTCTCGTCCTCGGCGGCGGCGAGCATGAGCGCGTTCGCGATCGCGTGGGGGAGGTGGCTCGTCAGCGCGAGCATCCGGTCGTGCGCGTCGGGCGCGGTGCGGACGGGGCGCGCGCCGAGCGAGGAGATGAAGCGCTCGACAACCTCGACGCTCTCCGCCGCGGTAGCCGGTGTCGGCGTGAGGAACCACGTTGCGGCTTCGAACAGGTCGGCCGCCGCGCGCGCCGGTCCGCCGGTCGCGCCGCCGGCGATGGGGTGGCCGGGGACGAAGCGCGGGTCGTCGATCGCGGCGAGCGCGCGCTTCGTCGAGGCGACGTCCGTCACGACGGCTTCCGGGCCTGCTGCGGCGAGGACCGCGGCGACGACGGCCGGCGCGGCGCCTACCGGCACCGCGACGACCACGAGCTCCGCGTCGGCGACCGCGTCCGCGAGCGAGCCCGCGGTGTCGAAGGCGCCGAGCGCGGCGGCGCGTGTCAGCGTGGTGGGGTCGGCGTCGAAGCCGCGGCATTCCGTCCCGCTCCGTCTCGCGGCGAGCGCGATCGACGCGCCGATCAGGCCCGTGCCGATGACAGCGAGCCGGTCGACGGCACGTCCCGGAGCGTGTGCCTCCGCGGCGGGACGTGCAGGAAGCTCAGCCGCGACCTCCTGCTTCAACACGTCGAGAATCGCGGAGAAGATCGACCGCACGCCGCGCTCCGAGAGCGGCCCGCCGTTTGCGGCGACGAGCGCCTGGAGCAGCTCAGCTTCGCGCTCGGGGTCGATCCAGCGCTCGCCGGCTTCGTCCTTGTGACGGCGCACGGCCGCGACGAGCTCGAGCCGCCGGTTGAGCGTCGCGAGCAGCTGCCGGTCGAGGGCCTCGATCTCGGCGCGGAGCTCCGAGAGGTCGCTCACGCGTGTTTCTCCCCGGCTCGAACAGCCACGGGCAGCCGGTTCGCGGGCGGCGCGAGCGGACAGACCCAGCTCGCGGCGTACGAGCACGACGGGTTGTAGGCGAAGTTGAAGTCGAGCACGAGTCGCCCGGAATCTTCCCCGAGATCGGCTCCTTTCGCCGTGTCGAGGAGGTAGCGGCCGCCGCCGTACGTCTCGGTGCCGCTCGTCGCGTCTCGGAAGCAAAGGAAGACGCCGCCGCCGTAGCTCTCGAGCCAGTCGAGCTCGAGCGAGAGCGGCTCGCCGCGCAACTCGAAGTGCGCGCGCGCGAAGGGTCGGAAGAGTATTGGCTCCTGCCCGCTCGTCCCGACCGGCTGCGGTGTCGCGTCGACGTCCTCGAGCTCGGCGAGGACGCGCGCCGCGGGGTCGTAGTCGTAGTACGCGAGGCCGTCGTAGCCGGGCCGCGGCGACTGCGGGTGCGTGCGGAAGAGCTCGGCCCGCACCTCCCGCCACCGCTGCCACGCCGCCTCCGGATCCGTGGACGCGCGGATCTCGGTGTAGAGCGCAGAGATGCTTCGCTTCCAGTCGAGGAGTGCCAGGGTGTCCGCGACGGTCATGGCGCGACGCTACCTAGTGCTCGGCGCCCGCGAGCTCGCGCATCCGCGCGACCGCGCGCGAAAGCGACTCCTCGTCGAACAGATACGGAGTCGCGTTCGCGACCGAGCGGAGCGGCCCGTTGAGGTCGTCGGTGCCGCCGGCGGCGTTGACGACGTAGCGAACCGGAATCTCGTGGCAGACGACGAGCGTCGTCCGCTCGTCGCGCGCGAGGAGACGCTCGAGGGCGGCGACGTAGCGCAGCGCCGCCTCGTCGAGGCTCTCGCCGCCGGGGAAGCGCTCCTTGCGGTTCGCGTGCGCGGGCGCGGCGCGATAGGCGTCGAGCGACGCGCCCTCGAGCTCGCCGATGCGCACGTCGCCGAGGTCGTCGTCGACGACATGCGGCACCTCCCGGTTCCCGACCGCAATGTTCGCTGTCTGGAGCGCGCGCGGGAACGGTGAGACGGCGGCGAGGTCGACCGGCAGCGCCGCGATCTCTCCGCCAAGTCGTTCCGCCTCCTCGATCCCGAGCTCGGAAAGTCCCCGGTCGAGCGCGGGATCGCCGTTGACGACCTGGTCGACGTTGAGCAGCGACTGGCCGTGACGTACGAGGAGGAAGAGGCGCATCGCGGCAGATTACGGCTGCCAACTCACGGTTGCCAGCGTACGGCTGCGGTCGACTCCAACCGGCGAAATGGCGTCCCGCACGCCGCGCGCCGTTGGAGCCGACCGCGTCCTCGCCGATGTTTTCCGTTCAGGCGCGCTTGAAACGTCCGGCGATCGCTTTGGTCTTGCTCCGCTTCTGCGGGAAGAGCCAGCGCGACGCAGCGGCGCTAACGGCCCAGACGACGACCGTCGCCCCGACGAGCGTCCAGAACCCTTCGATGTGGAAGCCGCCGACGATCACGGTCGTCAACCAGAGGATGAACATCGCGACGAAGAACCACGCGACCCCGAGCGTCAGGAGCGCGAGAAGGACGGTCGCAAACTTGAGCACCGGCTTGACGAACGAGCTGAGGAGCCCGAAGACGAGCGCTGCTCCGATCACCGCGGCCGCCGAGCCGTAAACGCCGCTGAAGATCCACGCCGCCATGGCGAGCGCGAGCGAGTCGATCAACCACGAGAGGAGGATCCTCTGCGCCAGGGACATGCCGCGATGGTAGAGCATCCGTGGATGCGCATCCCGCCACTACTCCGCGAGAACGCGAACTTCCGCCGCTACTTCTTCGGGCAGTCGATCTCGCTGCTCGGCGACCAGATCACGACGATCGCCCTGCCGCTCACCGCGGTGCTTGCCCTGCACGCCAGCGCGGCGCAGATGGGCGCGCTCACCACTGCGTACCTGATCCCGAACCTCTTCTTCTCGCTCCACTTCGGCCTCTGGATCGACCGGCGCGGCCGGCGCCGGCAGACGATGCTCGCCGCCGACGTGGGTCGCGCGCTGCTCACCGCGACGATCCCCGTCGCGTACGCGCTCGGCCACCTGACCTGGACGCAGCTCTATGTCGTCAGCTTCCTGCTCGGGACGCTGAGCGTCGCCTTCTACGTGGCGTTCGGCTCGGTCTTCCAGACGATCGTCGCGCGGGAGGATTACGTCGCCGCGAGCTCGATTCTCAACGGCACGCGCGGCGCCTCGTTCCTCGTGGGCAACAGCCTCGGCGGCACGCTCGTCCAGCTACTCCGCGGGCCGTACGCGCTCGCTGCCGACGCGGCATCGTTTCTCTGGTCAGCGGTGTTCCTGGGAAGAATCGACGCCGAGGAGCCGCCGCCGGCGACGCGGGAGAGCGGGGGCATCGCGGCGGGGCTGCGCTGGATCGCTGGCAATCCGATCATCCGGGCCGAGTTGCTCGGCGTCGCGACGCTCAACCTCTTCAACTTCATGTTCGCCGCGCTGTTCATCCTGTACGCGACGCGCTACCTCAAGATCGGCCCGGCGACGCTCGGTCTCGTGCTCGGCATCGCAGCGGTCGGGACGCTCGGCGCGTCGTATTTCACCGGCGCGATCTCGCGCCGGATCGGACTCGGGCCCGCCTTCCTGTTCGGCTGCTTCCTCTTCCCTGCGCCGTTGATCCTGATCCCGGCGGCGCGCGGTCCGCACTGGCTGGTCATCGGCTTTCTCTTCGTCGCAGAGCTTCTCGCCGGGGTCGGCCTGATGCTGCTCGACATCCTGGCCGGCGCGATGATGGCCGGCACGATTCCGGCCGCGATGCGGGCGCGCGTCTCGGGCGGCTTCCAGCTCGTCAACTACGGCGTGCGCCCGGTCGGCACGGCGCTCGGCGGCGCGCTAGGCGCGACGATCGGCGTGCACACGACGCTGTGGATCGCGACCGTCGGCGCGCTCAGCGGCCTGCTCATCCTCGTCCCGTCGCCGATCCGCACGATGCACGATGTTCCCGAGATGGCCGAGCTCTGAGTGGGCCGGGCAGGGATCGAACCTGCGACCTTGGGATTAAAAGTCCCCTGCTCTACCGACTGAGCTACCGGCCCGCTGCAGGTCGAGCGTAACCGGAACCGTAGGATCTGACTCGTGGCCTTCGCGTACGACAAGGAGTTTCCCTCGCTCGACATCGAGCGGATCGAGGACGGGATCCTGCGGCTGACCCTTCGTGCGCCCGGGCGGCTCAACGCGGTGAGCGAGGTGCAGCACGGGGAGCTCGCGCGCGTGTGGAACGCGATCGGCACGGACGACGAGACGCGCGCGGTGCTCGTTCGCGGCGCCGACGGCGCGTTCAGCTCTGGCGGCGACCTCGACCTCGTGCTCCGCATCGCCGACGACGAGGAGACGCGGCAGCGCGTTTTCCACGAGGCGCGCGACCTCGTCTACAACATGCTCGCGTGCCCGACGCCGATCGTGTCCGCGATCACCGGTCCGGCGGTCGGTGCGGGCCTCGTCGTCGGCCTCCTCGCCGACGTCTCGCTCGCCTCGCCGAAGGCGCGCATCGTCGACGGCCACACGAAACTCGGGGTAGCCGCGGGCGACCACGCGGCGATCATCTGGCCGCTCCTGTGCGGGATGGCGAAGGCGAAGTACCACCTGCTCCTGTGCGAGGAGGTCGACGGCGTCGAGGCTGAGAGGATCGGCCTCGTCTCGCTCTGTGTGCCCGAGGAGGAGCTCGAGGAGCGAGCGCTCGAGATCGCGCGGCGGCTTGCCTCCGGCTACCGCTCCGCCATCTCCCACACGAAGCTCTCGCTCAACGAGTGGATGAAGACGGCCGGCCCGATCTTCGACGCGTCGCTCGCGCTCGAGTTCCTCGACATGACCGGCCCGGACGTGCGCGAGGGCGTGGCGGCCGTGCGCGAGAAGAGACCGCCGCGGTTCACGTGAACGAGGCCGAGCTCCGCGGAGTGCTCGGCGAGCCGGCCGAGCTCGTGAAGGCGAAGATCGCCGACCGGCTCAACCCGCTCACGCGCCAGTTCGTCGAGCGCTCGCCGTTCGTCGTCGTCGCCACCGGCCGGCCGGACGGGGGGTTGGACGTCTCGCCGCGCGGCGATCCCGCGGGCTTCGTCCGGATCCTCGACGACCGCACGCTGCTGCTCCCCGACCGGCCCGGCAACAAGCTCGCCGACACGCTCACGAACCTCCTCGAGGACGACCGGATCGCGCTGCTCTTTCTGATCCCGGGCGTCGGCGACACGTTCCGCGTCAACGGCCGGGCGCGCATCGTCGACGACGCGGAGCTGCTCGCCGGCAGCGCGGTCGAGGGAAAGGCGCCGCGGCTCGGGATCCTCGTCGCGGTCGAAGAGGCGTACACACAGTGCCCGAAGGCGCTCATCCGCTCCGACCTCTGGAATCCCGAGAAACATGTCTCGCGCGATGAGCTCCCGAGCTCGGGCGAGATCCTCCGCTCGACTGCCGATCCGGAGCTCGACGTCGCGGAGTACGAGGACGCGCGCGCCGAGCGCTACCGCCGCCGCGAGGGCTTTTACTAAGCCTTCTGCCGTTCCCAGGCGTCGAGTAGCTGCTCGACGTTGCGGCGCTGCGCGTCGCTGAACTCGAAGCGAGTGAGCAGCCGTCGCGCCTCGGCGACGTCGTCGTTCTCGACGGCGGCTTCGAGATGCTCGCGCGCGGGGATCGGCTGGCGCAGCTGCCGCCGCAGCCAGCGGAGAAGGCTCACCTGGGCCGCTTCCATGCAGTCAGTCTCGCATGCGAGGGATCAAGGCCCGGATCACGCCCGCCGATGAACGAGTGTCGTGGGCGCGCGCGCTCCAGCCGGACTGCTACTCGCGGCGGTCGGTGCCGTCGTCGTCGTCGTGGCGACGTTCCAACCCTGGTACGCCGTCCGCATCACGCCGGCCGGCGCGGTCGCGGCGCCGCAGCAGCTCACCCCGGGCGCTCAGCACGCGAACTCGGCGTTCCAGTCGCTGGCGAACGAGATCGGCTCGCCGTTCCGTGCCGTCGCCGGCCGGCGCGTTGGCACTCTCAGCGCGCATCAGTCCATGAGGCGCATGAGCACACTGCTGCTCGTGCTGGCGGGAGTCGCGTTGGCCGTTTCGCTATGGCGCCTCGCAGGGATGATCGAGGGCGGCGGCGGGTTCATCGCGTTCTTCGGCGTCGTCGCGGCCCTCTGCGTCGGCTACAGGATGGTCGTCACGCCGAATCCGGCCGGCGCCTACTTCTCGCTCTCGCTCAGCTGGGGGAGCTGGCTCGCGCTGCTCGGAGCAACCGCGGTCGCCTGCGGCGGGATGTGGTCGCCGCCGGAGGAGATGCGCCGTCTGTCGCGCCGAGGCTAGTAGCCCGGCCCAGGCGGTCCGGCTTCCTCTTCCTCGAAGCGGCGGCGAAATCACATCCGGCGAAGTTGGCGCCACACAGCCCGCGCGAACGGCCAGATCAGGACGGCCCAGAGGAGGAGGCCCCCGAAGATCGCGATCGCCTCGACGCTCTCGCGGCCCTGGCGCTGCCAGTAGACGTCGCGGAGAGTGAGCCAGAGGGCGAACTCGTCGAGGATCAGCGCCGCGAAGATCCCGTACGCGAGCGCGGTCAGCCGGAACCAGAGGCGTCGCGGCTGGTTCTCGAACGCGAAAAGCAGGAGCCACGCGTACGCGACGAGGAGCAATCCGACGATCCCGAAGACCTCGTGGTGGATGTGGACGCCGCGGATGATGATCCCGCCGTTCGCGCCGGCGCCGTGGTAGTGGAGCCACGTCGTGACACCGCGCGTGATTGCGAGGCCGACGAAGAAGCCGAGCGTCGCGAACATCGCGCGCTCTCGGCGCGGCCCGAGATGATGGTGGAGATGGAGACCTCTCTCCGCCTCGGCGACGATCTCGTGCTCGAGCCTCCCGGCCTCGGTCATGCACCCTAGATTCGATGGGTGAGCGCGAACTCCACCCACGACTTCGGACATAAACCTGAGATGAGGCCTTCCGACGCCGACCTGTGGGCGCGTTCGCGGGCCGGGGATTCGGACGCCTTCGGTCTGCTCTTTGAGCGCCACGCGAAACTGATCTTCAACTACTGCTTCCGGCGGATTGGCAACCGCGAGACCGCGCGGGACATGCTCCAGGTCGTCTTCCTGGAGGCCTGGCGGCGACGGGACAAAGAGCTCGCGCCGGACAAGGTGCTGCCCTGGTTCTATGGGATCGCCACGAACGTGCTCCGAAACCAGCGCCGCTCCGAGCGCCGGTTTGCAGCGGCCTTGAGCAGGATGCCGGGAGCCGAGGCCGCACCGGACTTCGCTGAGGGCGCCGACGAGCATGTCGATTACGAGCGACAGGCGAAAGACGGTCTCTTGCGTCTGCACTCGTTACCCAGGCGTGAACAGGATGTCTTTGTTCTCTGCGTCGGGATGGAGCTGAGCTACGACGAGGCCGCCTTCGCGCTTGACATCCCGATCGGCACCGTGCGTTCACGGTTGTCGAGCGCTCGAGCGCGCCTCGGCGAACTCAATTCCGGCACCGGACATGAGCAGGGTGAAAGCACGAATGCCCAGGAGGCAGCTCAGCCATGACCGATCAAGACTTCTTCCCACCGCTTGTCCATCTCTCGTCGGACGAGATCGAGGCCCAGAAGCAGCACCTGCTGAGCGAGATTGCCCGCCAACCGCAGCGAGCGCGGCTGCCTCTTCACGTTCCAGCGTCGAAGCGCACGAGGATGCTCGGGCTCGCCGCCGCCGCAGGCGCCGCTGCCGTGGCTGCCGCGATTGCCGTCGCACTCAGTCCGACCTCGGGGGGCCGAAGCCCACTCAGTCCGCACTCGGCTGCGCTACCGCTTGCGCCGCTCTACTCCTTTCATGCGTCGATCACGTCAACGTCACGCAGTGATCGCTACTACTCGCCGGCCAGCGTGAGACCAGATGCGGCCTACAGCAGGGTGTCGCTTGTCGGCGCGTTGGCCTCCAAGAAGCACATTCCGAGAGCCGTCTTGGTGCTCGCCGCCGCGCAGGCGCGCTCATATGGCAATCGTGGGCCGACGCGCGTCCAGTGGCTGAAGACGACGCGACAGAAGGCTGTCTCGGCCGAGAACGCGGGCCGTGTGGATGGCGGCAACCTGCCGGTCTACTTCGTGATCCTCCACGGCCACTTCGTGGATACCTCCGCCCCTCGTCCGCCTAGAGCGAAGCCGCCGAGGGGACGGATCCTCACCGACACGATCGAGATCAAGACCGGCCGAACTCTCGACTTCGGGATCACGAACAGCGAACCGAACTTCTCTAAGACCGGAAAGCCGCACCACTTCGTCATCTACGGCCATCGGAGGTCTCGATGAACAAGAACGTCCGCCGCCGGGTTCTTCTCTCTCTCCTGCTCGCGGGTGTCGTCGGCGGAGTCGCGCTCGGCCTGACCGCGACGAACGGACGCTCCGCGCGCAACTCGGCGCCGCCAACTGAGAGCCGCAAGAGTCAGGCTCCGAGCAAGCGCCCGTCGCATCGGGTCGCGACGAAGGTCGGTGCGAGCCACGACACGTCCTCCTGCAACTACGCCTGCACTCCGCCGAACCAGGACGCCCTCGATGCGGATGCGACCGATGGACAGCGAATCGCCGGGCGCTCGTACTACACGGGAGCGGCCGTGCACGCCGACACGAACACCGTTGACCTGTACCTCGCGGCTGCGCCGCAGTCGGTGATCGACCAGCTCAACGCGGCGCATCCCGGCATCTACGTGATCCACGACGACGCGCCGCATACGAGCGCGATGCTGCTCAGGCTCGAAGCCGGCCTCGACGACGCGGCATTGCGCGCCCAGGGCATCGACGCGACGGAGTGGGGGCCGACGGTCGACGGGTATCTGCAGGTCGGGGTTACGAGCGATGTCGCTACTGCTCAGGCGAAGCTCGACGAGATCTACGGCCCGAACGTCGTCCACGTCGTCAAGGCGGAGCCGATCATTCTCGACGTCCGCAGCGCCGGGCCCCAGCCCGTGGGATTCCTCGTCGGCGCAATCCGCATGGTTGGCGGCCCGGCCGGGGAGTCGCGCCGGAAGGGCGGCGGCCGCGTCACCGTCTTCAACAGCCGGGACCGCGTCGTCGCTGTCGAGCGCGTCCGCGCGGGCCACGACTTCCGCTTCCGGCTCTCTCCCGGTCGCTACTGGCTCGGATTCGGGCGGAACGGCCGCCAGGCCAGAGCGGGATGTCTCCGCGGACTCGTCACCGTTCGCGCAGGGGGAACGACCCATGCCGATCTGTCGATCGGCTGTGACTGGCCCTAGACGATCGGTGCCTATGAGGACAGCCGCTGTGATCCCGATGGGCGGTGGCGGGCTCGAACCGCCGACCCCCTGGGTGTAAACCCGGCCTGCCGTGCATTCCCGAGCACGACTGTAGCCTCCCGCGGCTCCGGGAACCGGCTCGCGGCGGCGGCGATGCACCGACATGCACGGGCGGTCACGCGAGAGTGGCCCACGAGATGGCCCACGGCTATTCGCCCTCCTTGACCACGGTGTCTCTCGGGAGCTGCACCTCCGGGCCGTCCGGAAGGAGCCGTACCACCACGTAGTCCTTGTCGGGGTCGTTCTCGACGACCACGGCCTTTATGTCGACGCGCTCCACGGTGACATCCTCGCCGCCGCTGCCCCCATTTCCTTTGCTCGCCGTCCCGTCCGTCATCTGTTGCCTCCTTTTAGTTTTGGCTCTATTGCTTGGCAGACTGCAGTGCCAGCTCCAGGTCGTCGCGAAGTGCCGCCCGCTGCGACTCCACAAGACCGGCGTACACGTGCATCGTTATCCGTGCGTCCGCGTGCCGCAAGATCGCGGCAACCTTCGGGGCCGGGACTCCAGCCGCGAGGAGCAGACCGGCGCACGAGTGGCGCAAGTCGTGCGGAGCGATCTTCTTCAAGCCGGGCGGGTTGAGCTGAGCCGCGTCCCCGGCGGCTCTCACCGCGCGGGCCGCGTTGTGCCTGTCCTGCGGCTTGCCGGTGGCGGTGCGGAACACGAGCGTGCCGCCCACGCCGGGGAAGTTGCGCCGGTGCTGCCGCAGCTCCGCTTCGAGGTCGGCGGTCATCGGCACCGGCTGCGCCGACGCCGCGGTCTTCGTGCCGGGGACGTCGAGCATGCGCCGGTCGAAGTCCACGTCTTGCCAGCGCAGAGCGAGCGCCTCCGAGATCCGGAGTCCGGCGAACGCGCACACCGCCGCGACTGGCCGGAACTCGTCGCCGAGCTTCGCCAGCAGCCGGTCGATCTCGCTGCGGTCGAGGTAGCGCGGCTCCTTCCGCCGCTTCGCGCTCGGGCGGTCGCCACGTTCGAGCAGACGAGTCGGGTTGCTGTCGAGCACGCCGCGGCGGACGCCGAACCGGAGCACGCAGGAGAGCGCCGTGACGGTGTTGTGGACGGTCGAGCCTGCCCGCCGCTCCGCCGCGAGCTTGTCGATCAGCCGCCGCAGGTCGGTGACGGTCACCGCCGCTGCCTTCGTCTCGCCGCCGAGCACGCGGAATGCATGCGCGTCGACCAAGTGCGCGTAGAGGTCGACTGTCCGCGGTCTGAGGTTCGAACCGGGGCTGCGTGCCCACTGCTCCCACTCCTGGCGCAGCTCTCGCAGCGACAGGTCGGAGCTGGTGACGATCCGCGTCCCGGCCTCGTGCTTCGCCCGGAGCGCTCGCAGCTCCCGCACCGCGTCGGTGGTCGTCTGCGCTCGCAACGTCTCGCGCTTGCGCCTGCCGTCGACCTGCAGCCGCGCCTCGAATACGAGCCTGCCGTCGTTGGTCGTGCGTCGGAAGAGGCCGGGCACGAGGTGCCCGCCGTGCTTGACCGGCTCCCTTGCCGCCCGCCCGCCGCTCTGCTTGGCTTCATCTGTCATCGAAGTACTCCTTCGGTGGCCGGGCCTCGGGCGGGTGCAACCGCGCCGGGGCCATTTGCTGTTCCCCCGAAGTGAAACAGGCGACGGCGCACGCCACAAGATTCCGGCTCACAGCCCGGCCTCCACAGTCCGGTCGAGCACGCGCCGGTCGAACAGCAGCCGACGGCCCTGGTGCCGCACCGCCTCCGCCGGAATCCGCCCGCGGCGCAGGCGCTGGTGCACGGCCCTCTCGGAACAGCCGAGGTACGCGCCCGCCTCGGCGGTCGTGAGCCAGCGCTTCGCGGGCGTGAGCGGGTGCGCGGCGAGCGCGAGGGCAACCTCGGCACGGACGAGTACGAGCAACTCCTCGCGTGCCTCGGGCGAGAGGGAGGAGAGGAAACTCACCGCGCCCTCCACGGCTTCGCGGTCCGCACGAGGTCGCGGCGACCGATCGAGCGGTAGTAGGCGACGTGCGCGTCCCGCCACTCCTGCCAGCCGACTTTCTCCCCGAGCCACCACTCCGCCTCCGCGCGGCTCATCAGCGGGTTGGCCCGGAGCAGGGAGAGCAGCCACTGCCGCCGCGTCATAGTGCCGCCTCCGTCGCCCCGTCCTTGCGCCCTTGCTCGTCCCCGCCCACGGCGGGGTGCTCGCTCTCGCGCCGCTGCTGCGGCGCAGTCGCTCTCGTAGAGAGCGATCTATCTACTCTCGATCTACTGCTCTCTCTATCTACCTCGGGCCGCATCCGTGCGGCTACTAGGGGCCGCACCGGTGCGGCTATAGGGGCCGCATCCGTGCGGCTATCTGTGCTCCTGCCCTTCGCCGCCTTCCGCCGTGCCCGTGCCCTAGATGGCCGCTCCGGTGCGGCTATCCGACCGTCGCCGCGGCGGAACAGGTGCGACTTGCCGGGGCGTTCCTCGACCGTGATCCAGCCGGTGTTCTCCAGCAGCCGGAGAGCGCGGTCGATGGTGTCGAGGCTGCACCCGACCTCCTGCGCCAGCCGATCCCGCCCCGGCCACGGCAGCTTGCGCTTGCGCTCCCAGCGGAAAATCAGGCCGTAGACGTGCACAGCGGTGCTCGTCAACCGCTCGTCAGTCAGCAGGCGCACGGGCAGCATGACGAACGCCTCATCCATCGCAGCGCACCCCCTTCCGGGCGGAGCCGCGGTCGCGGAGGGTCAGACTCGGGTCGTGGTCGGCTGCGCGGCGACCCGCGGGAAACCGTCCGCGGCCTCCGGGGACCACGCCGCGCCCGAGCCAGGCTCCGGGGCCGACGCGCGGCCACCGGTCGTACGCGGGGCAGGGAGAGCAGCCGGGAGGCTGCGGTCGTCGCGGTCGAGCCGAGCGCGAGCGACGTCCGCTGCTCGCCCGGAGCCGTCTGCGAGGCCCACCCGCGGGGAGGAGGCGACGCCGACGAACGACCGGGCGACGGACTCCGGCCCCGAGCCGCCAAGTCGCCACAATCCGGTACCGAGGCGCGACCGCTACCCACCGTTCGGGAGGTCGATGCGAGATCTCGATCCTCGGCTGCGGAGGGTTGGAGCAATAGACGACGCCCGCACCTTCGGGGGGCCGATGGATAGCAATGAGCCGAACATTTTGCGCCATTCGTTGTTGTCTCCTTCCGGCGCTCGCCCCCGTCGCGCTCTTGCTTTGGGGGCGGAGCCTTCCGGCCCGCGCCCCCGCAGCGAGAACAACAACGCGCTGGCGAAGCGCACCTCCCATTTTTCCAGGCCGAGATTTCGGCGTCAAGGGGTGTCTCCCGGGACACCCCTCGCCCGCGGCGCAGAGAGCTAGTTCTCCGTCCAATATCGCCCCCCACAGATTTGCCCGCGGCGCGGATGAGCCTCGGCTTCGACTGTCGTCCAGACCTAGGAGTACTCTGGGGCAGGAAGACATCAACATGCGGAAGGACGCAGATGAGCGAGATCGAAGCGATGGGCGCAATCGACAGCGCAATGAAGGATCTGGAGAATGACGAGCAATTGCGGGTACTTCGTTGGGCAAACGACAAATTCGGCGGTGGCGTAATGACGCTCAAGACCGGCGGTGGGGGTCGGGTCGACGGCGACCTCGACGGTGGCGGAGGCGAAGGTGAGCAGCGCTTCGCGCGGATCGCCGACCTCATGGACACCGCAAGTCCGACCAGCACGGTGGATCACGTACTGGTCGCGAGCTACTGGTTCCAGGTCGTGCAGGGCACCGAGGACTTCGGCTCGCAGGAGGTCAACGGCGAACTGAAAGATCTGGGCCAGGCGTCCAAGAACATCACCGACTCGTACAGCACGCTGATGGCCCGGAAACCTCCTGCGGTGCGGCAAGTGCAGAAGTCCGGCAACACCCGGCAGGCCCGTAAGCGTTACCGCCTCACCGAGCCTGGCGTCCGGGCCGTCGAGCGGATGCTGCGCGGCGAGACGACCGAGGACTAGATGGACAGGGACGACCTCAAGCGGGCGCTCGCGACCGTCGTGCCCGAGAAGCTCGCAGACGACCTCGCGACGGAGTTCGTGGCCATCCGCCGCGATGTCGCAACCGGCACGCTCGGGCGGTCGTCCCCGGGGAAGTTCGTCGAAAGCGTGGTGCAGGTCCTGCAGGCGCTGGAGGACGGCGGGAAGTACGCAGCTCAGCCGAAGGTTGACGAGTACCTCCGCAGCCTCGAATCCCGGAGCAGCACGCTCCCGGACGGCCTCAGGATCTGCGCCTCGCGGCTCGCTCGGGCGATGTACGCGCTGCGGAGCAAGCGGAGCATCGTGCACAAGGCCGAGATCGACCCGCGCCTCTATGACCTGCGCCTGCTGTACGCCGGTGCGCAATGGGTGCTCGCGGAACTGCTCGCTCTGGCCCAAGGAGTCAGCGGCGACGACGCCGCCCGGCTCGTCGCCGACGTGCAGCTCCCGGTCGGAGAGCTGGTCGAGTCGATCGGCGACCGGAAGATCGTGCACGGGGACCTGACGGTGCGCGAGGAGACCCTGGTGCTTCTGATGGCTTGGCATCCGACCCCCGTCTCCACTGCCGAGCTGACCGGCTCGATGGACCGGCGCAGCCCCAGCAGTGTCCGCGCTGCCCTGTCCGGGCTTTGGAAGGACAAGCTCGTGCACCGGGAGGCGGGGAAGGTCGTGCTGACCGACCGCGGCTTGCGTGCGGCCATCGAGGTCGCGCAGGCGCACGTCGCCGAAATGAAGCGATGAGCACTGGGCCGTTCGATCGGTAGGGCTTAGATCCCGTCGACAAGCTCGGCGAGTGTTAGGTCGAGGGCGGTTGCGATGCGCGCCGCCGTCGGCAGCGTGGCCGCGTGCCAGCCGCGTTCGAGTTCGCCGAGGTACTTCGGGTCCATGCGCGGGATACGGCGGGCGACATCCTCCAGTGTTTCGCCCCGCTCTTGACGCCGCTTGCGGACGGCAGCGCCGAAGGCCCGAGCGATCGGGTCGGCGGCGCTACGACGAGGCACAGGGGCGAGGAGGCGCGGAGGACATCTGCCGTCAAGTGTCGAAAGCAGGCGTCCCGCTGAGAACTAGACATGTTCCCCCTCAGCAGATGGACAGATGCCGAAGCATCGCGACCCCTCATTCACGGTCGGTATCGACCTGGCCGCGCAACCCAGGCATACGGCGGCGGTCATGGTCGAGTGGACGCACTCGGGAAGTCGTGTTGCTCGGGTTCACGAGGGGCTGGACGACGCCGCGGTTCTGGCGCTGGCACGGGAGGAACGAGTCGCGAAGGTCGGGATCGACGCGCCGTTCGGCTGGCCGCAGCCGTTCGCCGAAGCGTTGCGGGTCTACGCGAGAACTGCGCGCTGGCCGGCAATCGACCGGCGGAAAGTCGCTTTCCGCTCGACCGATCTCTACGTTCGGGAGGCCACGGGCCGGTGGCCGCTCAGCGTGTCCACGAACTTCATCGCTTACGTCGCGATCCGATGTGCTGCCCTGCTGACAGAGCTACTCGACGGCGACCTCGACCGAACCGGCGCGGGTCTCGTCGTGGAGGTGTACCCAGCTGCGGCTCTCCGCGCGTGGAATCTTCCCGCGATGAGGTACAAGGGGCAGACCGAAGAGAGCGGGATCGCGCGCCGGGAGCTTGTCGCCGAGATCCTTAGGGCTGCCGACGGAGCGCTGCTAGTCAGCGAGGACGACCGCCTCCTTCTGGAGACGAGCGACCACACCCTCGACGCCTTTGTGGCCGCGCTCGTCGCACGCGCGACACAGGCCGGTGAGGTGCGACCGATTCCGCCGGCGCTGCGGGGAGCCGCGGAGATCGAAGGGTGGATCCACCTGCCTTCAGGCCTGCTTGCACGGCTACTCGCGAAGTAACGCCTCGCGGTTCCTGCGGTCGATCTCAAGCAGATCAGGCATCGGCTCATCCTTCGGCCACCACATCTCGCCAAAGTCGTCGGCGAGCATGCACCGCGCCTCCGGCGGGTCGAGCAGAGCACCGCAAACGGAAATCTGTGGACCCGCTGCAGACCCGAGATCGCGTCGGTGCCGGAACCACCTGCCGCAACGGCCACACTTGTACAGCCGTCGGCCCCAGCGGTCAGTCCGCTTGCGTTCGTCCTCGGTCGGTTCGATCACCGCAAAGACTCTTCGCACACATGTCTCTCGCGGCGGACGACTGGGGTGAGACGACCGAGCAACATGTCTTCGCGGGGATACCCCGCCCTTACTGCGTCGGAAGCGAATCCGGCGTAAGGTTGGTGCCCGTGGGAGTAGACGCCTACACGAGGGTGCACGACTCGGTCATGGATGCTCTTCGCCAGGTCGAGGCAGCCATCCGGCTGTCGCAGGAGAACCCGCAGCTGCTGCGGCCTGCGCTCGACCACTACTACGAGGCAAGTAAGGCGTACACCGCGGTGGTTGAGCAGCAGGCTGCAGACACCTCCGAGGGGGACTAGGAACGAATGGCGAGCTTCGTCTACGTCGACAACTCGAACGTGTGGATCGAGGGAATGCGTGTTAGCGCAGTGAGGAACGGTCAGGCGCCCGACATGTGGGTGGCCCAGAAGGAGAAGATTGTCGATTTCGATTGGAAGCCCGACTTCGGGAAGCTGTACGAGATTGCTGGCGGCGAGGTCGTCGGACGCGCGAGGATGTACGGCTCCCGGCCACCTGCAAACGACTCGCTTTGGCGGGCAGCCGAGCAACAAGGCTTCGAGGTGATCGTCTTCGACCGCAACGCAGGCAACCGCGAGAAGAAGATCGATACGCAGATCGCCACCGACATCGTTTCGGACTCCTACGACTGGATGCAGACCGAACGTGGCGATGAGGTGCGCCTGGTCGCCGGGGACTCCGATTACGTTCCGGTCGCTGAGAAGCTGCGCGAGCGCGGCTTCGCGTGCATCGTCGTGTTCTGGGAACACGCCGCACGCGAGCTGAAGGAAGCTGCGTCCGAGTTCGTCTCTCTCGACGAGCATCTCGACGCACTGAATCGCGGCTGACGCGCCCGGAGAAGCGGTCACGGGAGATCGTCTGCGGCCACGGGAGAACCGAGAGCGGGCGGGTGCGGCCCCGTGGCCGGCCTCGGCTGCGTCGGTCACGGCGTGGCTTTCCGCAGGCCTGGTCGTCCTAGAACGCGGAACGCTCATAGTCGTTGCTTCCGGTGAGGACGAATCGCGTCCGGTGGCAGCCGTCGTCGGTGATGAGGTACTCGCCGACTTCGGGTTCGCGGAACGACCACGCGAGTTCGTCGGACTGAAGCCCCACGACGCGCACCTGCCGCGGCATGAGAATCAATCCGACAAGCGCGGGCACCTCTAGCGCCCTCCTCGTCGCCTGCCAGATCGCGACATCCTCCTGAGAGGGATTGGTCGTAGTGCCGCCGGGGTGCGAATGCCACGATCCCGCCAGGTCTGCGCCGCAAGCCTGCGCGAAGTCGAACTGCCGCGACACCCGCGCCCGCACCCAGCTGTTGCCTCGGGGGACGGAGACGCCGATCCCGAGTCCGCCAGCGTTGCTGACGACGATCCGGTCGCCGTCGAACTGCCCGACCAGGGCGCCGCCCTGCTCGCGCCCGTCCCAGTCGCGCCTAATTTCCCGCGAGATGTCGGCACGCGCGGTCGCCGTGATCTCAACGCGGAACTCGTGATCGTTCATCGCATCCCTTCTTCCGTGGGTGGAGCAGGTCGGAAGCCGGGTGGGGCAGCAGGAGCTGCCCCGGCGCGGCGCACTACCCGTAGGAGGTCCCTCGACGCAGTCGACGGCAGGCCCCGCAGCGCCCGTGCGCGAAGGAGCTACGGAACCGTGTCTCGGCTGCATCCCCCCGAGGAAAGCATCCGAAGAATTTCTCCGTCAAGACTCAGGTGCTCCACCGCGGATCGCCTCCTCCCGGGATCTCGCGATCGTTTCCAAATCCCGCCTGTGCGAACGGCCAGCCGTAAAGGAGTAATCGATGCGGTTGCAGAGGCGGTGGGCGAGGATGACGTTGTCGACGGTTTCGCGCCCGCCGTGTCTCTTGGGGATCGGGTAGTGCTCGACAGTGGGCCTCCAAGCCTCCCGCTCGGCGGTGGCCGGCTCGAAGTATGTCCTGCCTCCTAGCTCCTCGGGGCAGCGGCACTCCTGCATCGCGCACGCGAGTTCGGTGATGTAGCCCAGCTCTGCTGCCCGGATGAGAATGCGCTTCGCGCCGAGCAGTGTCAGCCCGATCGCAACGGCTTGGCCGCGCTCAGGATCAAGGTCAAGCCTCGCCATTTCCCAACGTTACGGGGTTCCACTGAACGGTGCCGCCGACCCGGAGAGCGTCCCGGATGGGAGCTAACGTGCGAGAGCCCCATGCCTGACCTTCTGAAGTCGCTCGGACTGGACGTCTACGCGCTCACCGACTCCGACACGGATGAGGCGCACACCTTCACGACGTACAGCGGCTACTGGACCGCGCTGATGGAGCACGTCCACGAGGAGTTCGGGATGTTCCCGTACCCGAATCTGCTGAGCGACCTCCAAGCACGCGGTCTCTCAAAGCTCGCTTCGAAGCCGGCGAGTTGCGACGAGCAGCCGCTTCGCAGTCTCCTTCTGAACGCGTGGAGCAGCGAGCTTGCGATGTACGACGTAGAGCTCGAGAACCCGCGGCTCTGGCTCTCGAATCAGTGGGCGCAGGTCAAGGCCTACTACGCAAACACGCGCATGGCAACTGCGTGGCTCCTAGCTCGAGACGGAAAGGCGCCGGACAACCATGCTCGTCTCCTGCGAGCGATCGCTGCCCAGGTGTCCGGTCAGAGTCTGTATCCCCCTCCTTGGTCGCTTTGCTGCACGCGCCGATACCCCGCTGCGAAGTACTCCGGATTCGCGCGTGAGCCTGAGGCCGTCAGTCCTCTGGCCACCTCCACCGACTGCCACGACCGCACAGCGATGATGTTGAGAACGACTCGAGAGCGAGACATCCAGCGTCTGGTTGATGTTGTGAAGCGAAACCGGCGGCTGCGGAAGGCGCCGAACGGCGAGGCCGCACGGCAGGACGAGTCGCTCCGTCCGACGACCGTTTTCGACTTCGCATGGCGGATGAGGCACCGTTCGAATTACGGCGACCCTGCGATGTTCTACGTCGGCACCCTTACTGCGGAACGAGCACTTGAATATGCCACCGCGATCCGCACCGTCACCGGCAGCACGATGTTCCTCTTCGAGGCCCTAGTTAGTCAAAAGGCGAAGGGGATCGTCACGGAAGCAGCCGTTCACTTCACGTCGCGCGACCGGTCGAAGATAGCCGACGAGGTGATTGTTCCGCGACTTCGGGTTCTCGGCCTGATCTAGCCGCACCGGAAGACCCCGCGCTAGTCGGTCGAGGGCGCCGATGGGGCTCGCGCGGGGGGCTTGACGTGCGTTGTCGCCGCTACGCAGTAGTTGGCCGGTGCGTGAGGTAGTCGTCGACAACGCGAGCAACCGAGCCCACGATCTCTTGGTGGATCAGCTGACAGCCATCTTCCCCGAGCTTCAACACACGGGCGAGGTCGTCGGCTAAGTCCTTCGTGTGCTGCTGCTGGCTCAGGAGTAGCGCGACATCGCTCGGTAGGTTCGAGAAGTCGAGCTCGATAACCGCCATTTAAGGGCGGTGCCTCAGCGTCGCCGCGCCGTCGAGGACGGTCAGCTCGAGATCCTCGCGCGAAGCGACCTCTTCGAGTGCCGCATGCTGCTCCTCGCCGATCTCAAACGCTGAGTACCGGATCTCATATGTCAGGCCGCTCTCGCTTGGCACTGACCCGACAGCGAGGTTGCCCTCCTTTAGGCGCTCGTCCTTCGCCATCTCCTCCGTCACGTTCCGAAGATCTCTGCCTGCCATGGACACAGGGTAGCCCCTGAGCGTCGAGTTGGGCCGGGCGGTTAGCCGAACGCCCGGGCGCTGCACCCGAGTCCGGCCAGGGCAGTGCGGCGGCGTTTGATCGAAGTCGCCATATGTCGACGTGGGACGCGTCCCTAGAGCGAGATTCACTGCCCTAGAGGATCGTGGCCACGATGTCGTCGATAACGCGCCTATTGCTCCGGAAGGAATCGACACTTGAGTGAACTCCTTGCTGGTCGTCTTCGAAAGCCCTCACAAACTCCGCACTGGCAATGGGGACGGGTGCAATCGCAACGTCCCGCAGCTTTGTTCCTACAGCGATCAAGCCTGTGACGTAAGCCGTGAGGACTGCACGGAGCTCCGACTCCTCCTCGGCGACACGCACGGTAAGGGTCTGCGACTCGGATCCGTGAACCACGACCTCGTGTCCGAAGAGCGTTGCTTCGGTACTGACCCCCGTCGCGCGACTTGACTGTGCTCCGCGCGGGATGACTTCCGTGACCCAACTCACGCGATGGAGTTCCCCGTGCGTATAGGCAGTCGCGCCTGTCGGAAGCCAGGCATCGTCAGGCACATCACCGAGCGCGATGTCCTCGCGTAGTGCGTCGAGCAGCTTCGGAAACCGGAGCGCCCAAGTACGGGCGAGCGTCGTGACCGCATCGGCGAGTTCAGTCGCGGTTAGGGAGACCTGCGCCACATATTGGTCTATCAATGGAAGTCCGAGCTGCTCGAGATCTGAAGTGCGTATCTGGCCTGGGGGCAGCGTGGACGCGAGATCCTGTACCGGGGTCGAGTTCAATAGCCCGCTGAGGTAGGCCGCCGGGACGCCATCGGGTGGTAGCAGGGCGTGGAGCCCAGATTGGGGTAGGGCGTGATCCGGGGCGAGGCCAACTGTCAGTCGCTCCCCGGACCCCCAACGGGTCGTGACGCAATAGTCGGCCCACGTCTGCCCCGTGTCAGCCCGAGACACGGTACGTGGTCGGGGGCGATGGATTGTCCACCAGGGCCGGCGCTCCCCGTAACGTTCGACTCGATCTTCCAGATAAGGCCGGAACTGGACGAGATGGCGTTCAAGCTGAGGCAGCCCTTGCGGGAATGGGGCAGCGCGCACCTCTGCCTGTGGCCGGCCCTCAAGCTCGGTTGGGCGCGGCAGATAGAGCATCCGCTCAGGCTCGGTGGGTATCACGGACGCGTACGGCAAGACGTCTCGGGTGTTGATCATCGGTCGGAGGCACTGCTTCTCGGCTTGGTTGAGGGGCCCGAGAGCCTGAAACTCATCGGGCTGGAGCACGAACACGCCGGCCTTTCGCTCTGGCCATCCGAGTCGGACAAGTGTTGTTCTGGGAAGCGTGTTCTCAACCTCGCGTCCGCGCAATGCGTCTGCCGACGACAAGACGCCTTCCTCGATGTCAAGTGCGAGCGGTTCCGCGGCTCGTCTTACTCTCTCGCGACGTCGCACATCGCTTGACGGCATCACTACTTCGGCCCAGCTTTCGCCCAACAGACCGTTCGGCGCCCGTCCTGCTCGGAACGTGCGGACGCCAGATGCGCTACGCCCGTCCCGCAGAGCAGATAGGACGAGTTCTCGCTGTGCGCCCCGTACGGATGACCCGCCGTAGATTGAGACTGTCGGATAGCTATCAGGGGTGCTCGGCGCGGCGTCCAATTCCCAGTCAGGGGGGGCGACTCGCTCGCCGACAATCACCATCGAGTGTTGACCAGGTGCGTCCGGGAAAAGCCGGAAGTCCCGGAATAGCAAGATGTGCTCGACTCGGCACCGGCGCGCAACATATTCGCGGAGGACGCGACCGCCGGCTGCGCGGAGCCAATACTCCGTCGTAATAAAGCCGAAGCGACCGCCCTGTCGCAACTTAGAGATGCCAAGGATGAGGAACCAGTAGAGGTAGTCGGGGTGCTGGCCGACATATTGATTCCAGTAAGGGTATGCCTCTCTTGTCAGCTGTAAGAGCCTGCCACCAGCCTTCTCCCCGATGTACGGAGGATTTCCACAGGCTGCGTCTTGATCGAAGCTGCTGATGCTGGGGTCTTGGATCGTTTCGGCGAGGTGCTGCCTTGAGCGATCGTCCATGACCAGCGGCGCGTCACCTGGCGACGGATTGTGTAGCGAGAGCGAATCTGTAGCGAGGATCCCGATCGATGGGATTCGCACAGCGGGCTCGCCACGGAGCGAAGTTCCCACCTGAATCAGTACGTTCAGCTCAGCAAGGTACGCAGGAAAGCGCTGAATCTCGACGCCCGTCAGCCCCTCGCACAAAGAGTTGAGCCAGGTTTGGAGGTCTACGCTCGCGCCGCCGACGAGCTGAGCCTCATAGCGTTCGCGCATCCGTCGCGCCGCCTCAACAAGGAACCCTGCGGAGCCGGTTGCGATGTCAAAGACCCTTGGTGTGCGGCCCTCTTGTTCAGCACGCTCCGCGAGAACACTGACGTCGATCAGATCCCAAATCAACGCGATGATGTCGCGCGGCGTGTAGTACTGCCCAAGCAGTTTGCGGTCGATGCGCTCAAGCAACCGCTCATAGACGACGCCCAGAATGTCTGATCGCAGCTCGCCGAAATATGTGTTTGCGAGTTGGTACAGCGAGTCGACGTACGCATCATCGGAGGCCGCGTACCACGTATATGCGTTCTGTTGGTCGAAGAGCGAGCGGTAACGTCCACGCGCTTGGTCGAAGGAGTGCCGGACGACTGCCCCAACGACGTCGTCAAACGCTTGCATCCATCGATCGAATCCGCCGTCATAGAGAACGGGATCTAGGAGCTCGAGGTCCTCCCAGATACGGACTAGGAGAAGTCGGGTCGCTGCGTAGTAGGCGACGTGGGCTTCGTACTGTCGAACAGCCTTGCCAGCGGACGTTTCGCCGCCGGCCCCGAGGTAGTCGCTCAATGTACGGCCTGCTGCCGACTCGGGCGATGCACCGAGCCGCGTTTCCAGGTGCTGAAGCTCCAGGATCACGCGGTCGCGCTCATCCGCGCTGACGATCGCCGGGTTGTCCAATACATCGGCATCTATCTGGGCGGAGACATCCGCCTTGAGGATCTCGACCGCTTCGTCAAGGCGTCCGGACATCCACGCCGGATCCGTTACTTCGAGGCCTTGTCTCCAAGGGGGAGCGAGGCGGAGCCGTTCGACCCGCTGCTCGCGACTCAGGTCCTGCCATCGGTATTCGTCGAAGAACCGAGCTAGGCGTTGCGCCGCCGCGGTGCCGACCCACTGAGTCTGATCTCCTTCGAGAAGCTCAAGAAGGTTCAACTTGAGCGTCTGCACAGGTCGCAGCTGATCATCAAGGGCGAACACCTGGAGGCCGACCAGATTCGTCAACACAACACTCCTGATACGCGGCCTACCGTCGACCAAGTATCGGCGTATCTGTGTGTCGTGCCCGGTGAGTGCACTGCCTTCTGATGTGCCCTTCGTCTCGAAGACGAACGGGTGGGTTACTGAGTCAGCCGGGGTGAAGTCTGGTTTCCCCGCTGTGTCTGATGTCTCAGCGGCAAGGGTCTGTCCTAACTGAAACCCAAGGAGCTCGCGGGCGAACGCCGGGAAGACGATCGGCTGGATCAACGTCACTTCGTCGACGTAGCCCGCTCCTGATCGGACATGGTCCGCCCATGATCTTTGCTGGCCTCGATAGTTGAACGAGAGTGACGTCGCGAATGCACGCCACGCTGCAATTGCCTCGAGCGGAGTCACCTGGCTCTCAATCGTTCGGCTTTGCGGGGTGTCCCACGACCGGGTTTCGCTCCGAGAACGGGCTACAGCCCGGCTCAAGAATCTCGAAACTGGCCCGTAGTAGTTCCTGCACTGGCTCCTTGTCGACGTCCGCGCGACGGAGGCGAACGGAGATCGGGTTAGCGCCGGCGTTGTACGTCCGCTGCCAGCTCGGCTCAAGGCCGGAGTCTCGAAGACGTTCTACGAAGTGCTCGAACGCGACCGACGGCTGTTCCTCTCGCGAGCCGTCCGGATCAGGGAGGTAGATCGCGGCCCCGTCGGTGCGCAACCAGAGCGGTGCCCACACCCGACGCCCTCGGCGAACACCGATGTAGGACTGCGGGCTGTAATCGACGCGCACCTCGCCAAGGTTTTCTTGAGTCCAAGCGACGAACTCCTCGACGAAGGCGAGCGCCTCCTCAGTCGCCTCCTGAACCCAGTCATCCCGTTCCCGCTCGCGCCCCGCGACACGCCCAGCAGGCCCGCCGATATCGAGGCTGTCGTTGGCGATCACGGTTTCCGGCACGACCACGGCCTCGCCCGCGCCGCGCCACGTGCGCAACTCGACCACGAGCAGCGGGAGGTATTCAGCCAACGCCTCGAGTGCTGGGCGGTAACGGCCACCCGCTGTCTCTGCCATCAAGACGGCGATGTGCGTCTTGCCCGGCGAACGCGCACGATTTGCCGCCCAGTAGTCGAACACCCGGAATCCGTGTGAGGCATCGACTTCGCCGAGCTGCACCTCCACCGAGTAGTACGTATCGCCGTCGGCAGAGGCGGCGAGGATGTCGAGGCTTCCGCCTCGGGGCGAAGTCAACTCTTGCGCCAGAATCTTGACCTCGCCGAGTCCCAGCCGGGTGGGGTCGCTCGCCAACCAGTTCTGCAGCCAGACCTCGTCGTAACCGAGTTCACGGAGGCGGGCAGGTTGACCAGCGTGGAGCGGTGCTCGCGGATTCGTTGCCATGGGAGAGGCTAACCCGTTGCCGTCGGTGATGAGGTCGGAATAGATGCGTCCTCCGCGAGGCTGACCAGCTAGCTGCTGCTTCGTGGCCCACGAGTGGCCCACGGAGGTTCTATTGTCGCCCGACGGGAGAACGCTGCGGGTCGCGAACCCGTCTCCCGAACGGCCTTTCGGCAGTGGGCGGTGACGGGCTCGAACCGCCGACCCCCTGGGTGTAAACCAGGTGCTCTCCCAGCTGAGCTAACCGCCCTCGTGGGCGCGAACGGTAGCGCTACTTCTCGTAGAGCTTCAGCGCGGCGGAGTTGATGCAGTAGCGGACGCCGGTCGGGTGCGGGCCGTCGGGGAAGAGGTGGCCGAGGTGGCCGCCGCAGTTCGCGCACATGACCTCGGTGCGCACCATCCCGTAGGTCGTGTCGGTCTCCTCGTCGATCGCGTCGTCTTCAGCGGGCGCGTAGAACGCCGGCCAGCCGCAGCCGGAGTCGTACTTCGTCTCCGACTCGAACAGCGTCGCGCCGCAGCCAGCGCAGCGGTACGTGCCGGGCTCGAACGTGTGGTCGAGCTCGCCGCTGAACGGCGCCTCGGTTCCCTTCTGGCGGAGGACGTGGAACTGCTCGGGCGTCAGCTCGGCGCGCCACTCCTGCTCGGACTTCTCGACCTCTCCCACGTCGTGAGCGTACCGGCCTGCGGGCCGCGCCCGATAGGACGGGCGCGGCTCGTTACGGAGGTCTTTCGGGATCGCCGCCGATCGTCAGGGGCGTTGCTTGATTGCGTCCACGACGGCCCGCTCGAGGTATGTCGCATGGCCGATGACCGTTCCCGCCGGGTAGCCGAACGAGTTCCCGGACATGACAACCTGCTCCTCGCCCAGGAGCTCGTAGCTGGTTCGATCAAAGACGAGCTCGTCGCGGGTCATGTCCGTCTCGACCATCGCGACGGCAACCCCGGCTCGACCGGCCGCGTCGGTTACGTCTCCGACCAGCTCCACCCCTGGAAGTCTTGCGGCTACGTCGAAGAGCGCGGATCGTTGCGCCGGCGTCGTGTAGTTGTTGCGCAAGTCGTCGCCAATGATCGTGAACATCTCTCTGGAGAGGCCATTGGCGTTACCCGCCGCCTCAGCCGCGAGACGCGCGTAGAGAGCGTCGGGATTGGTGGGGAGGTCGAGCGAGTCCATCGTGAAAGGCGGCCCACCGTCGTTCCCCAGAGCCGTGTCCTCGGAAGCGTTCCCGCCGAGATTTGGCCGGCCGGCTGCGACCCAGCGCTCACGGTCACGCGCGCTCGGGAATGTGGGCCTTCCGCTCGTCGTGTGAAGCCAGCCGGTTCTAT
>Ga0265338_10001765_pt1 | contig 34191 bp, 27 predicted proteins | sample 42126metaG_FD_193579 | JGI IMG/M metagenome (GOLD analysis project Ga0265338, IMG submission 193579) | Rhizosphere microbial communities from Carex aquatilis grown in University of Washington, Seatle, WA, United States - 4-21-26 metaG | ecosystem: Host-associated > Plants > Roots > Rhizosphere...
ACGCCAATGATAGTGCGGATACCCGTGTGAAAGTAGGTAATCGTCAGGCTATTCATTTAAACAAAAACCCCACCCGCAAAGGTGGGGTTTTTGCGTTTCTCAACCCATAGCACTGTCTTTTACTCTTCGCCCGGATAAACGTTTGTGGCGCCGCAGAACGCAGCGCCCACGTTTATTTCCCGAGATAGCGTTCCACCAATTTCACCCAGTAAGTCGCCCCGATCCCCAGCAACTCGTCATTGAAATCGTAATTGGGGTTGTGCAACATGCACGGGCCGATGCCATGCCCTTGATCGCGGTGCCCGCCGTCGCCGTTTCCAATAAAGCCATAGCAACCGGGCTTCGCCAATAGCATGAACGCGAAATCTTCGGCACCCATCGTCGGTTCGTAGTTGGCGTCCACCTTGTCATCGCCAACGACGCTACGCATTACCTCGGCCGCGAACGCGGCTTCCGCTTCACTGTTGACCGTCGGCGGGTAGTTGCGACGAAAATCGAAATGCGCTTCGCATTCGTACGCCTGAGCTGTCGACTGGATGATCGTCGCCATGCGGCTTTCGATCAAATCCAGCACATCGACCGAAAATGTCCTAACCGTACCGGAAAGCAGCGCCACATCAGGAATCACGTTGACGGCGTCGCCGGCATGAATCTGAGTGATCGAGAGAACCGCGGTATCGATGGGTTTTTTATTGCGGGTGATAACGCTCTGCAAACCGTTCGCGATTTGTATCGCGGTGAAAACCGGATCGTGACCGGTGTGCGGTAAAGCCGCGTGGCCGCCTACGCCGGTAACGCGAATATGAAATTCATTACTTGACGCCATGATGGGGCCGGGCGTGACGCCGAACTCCCCAGCTGGCATGCCCGGCCAATTGTGCAGACCGTACACCGCGTCGACGGGAAACTTCTCGAACAATCCGTCCGCGATCATCGCCTTCGCGCCGGCGCCGCCTTCTTCCGCGGGCTGGAAAATAAACACTACCGTGCCGTCAAAATCATGGCGGGTGGCCAGATGCTGGGCCGCGCCCAGTAACATCGCCGTGTGTCCGTCATGGCCGCAGGCGTGCATTTTGCCGTTGTTTCTGGAGCGGTGTTCAAACCCATTCAACTCCTGAATCGGCAGTGCGTCCATGTCGGCGCGCAAACCGATCGATTTGCCGCTGGTGCCGCGCTTCAGTACGCCGACAACGCCCGTTTTACCGAGTCCCCGGTGTACTTCGATGCCGCAACTTTCCAGCTTCGCCGCGACCAGGTTGGAGGTACGCTCTTCTTCATAACGTAATTCCGGATGAGCGTGAATATCTCGTCGCAGCGCTCGCATTTGCGCATGCGCGGCGGTTATTTCAGGGATCAGTTTCATACCAGCCACTCCTTCTTTGGTTCTCGCCGTATTTTCGTTCGAGGCATTTGCGTCATTTTACGCCTGCGGGCCCGTTCGCCGATGTGGGGGACCGTCGTTCAAATCGGTGTAATACAATCGAAGCTTCGGCACAGGTTTTGCCTGCGCTTCCCGATTGAGAGACGGCCTCCGTATGCGACACACCGACCAATTGATACAGGGCGTCTGCCCGCACGACTGTCCCGACACCTGCGCATTACAAATCAAGGTGGAAAACGGCCGAGCCGTCAAGGTTCAAGGAGATCCGGAACATCCGCCTACGCAGGGCGTGCTATGCACGAAGGTGGCGCGCTATACCGAGCGCGTGTACCACCCGGACCGCTTGACGACCCCACTCAAGCGGATTGGCCGCAAAGGCGAAGGACGGTTCGAACCGATTTCGTGGGAAGAAGCGCTGGGTTATGCAGCCGACAAGCTAGGTGAGATTGCTCGACGTGCGCCGCAGGCTATCTTGCCGTATAGCTATGCCGGAACGATGGGGCTGGTCCAAGGCGAAAGCGTGGCAGCGCGGTTTTTTCATACGCTGGGTGCTTCGCGGCTGGAGCGGACTGTGTGTTCCAGCGCCGGCGCCGCGGGACTTAAATATACCTACGGGGCAGGCGTCGGGATGCATCTCGAATTTTTCGAGCAAAGCCGCCTGATCCTGATCTGGGGCAGCAATCCGGTCACATCGAGTCTCCACTTCTGGACGCGAGCCCAGGAAGCGAAGCGCCGCGGCGCGCGGCTGGTCGCTATCGACCCGTACCGGTCGCTGACCGCCGAGAAATGCCATGAACACGTCGCTCTGCGCCCAGGCACCGATGCCGCACTGGCGCTGGCGATGATGCATGTTCTTATCACCGAGGATCTGATCGATCACGCATATGTCGAGCGCCACACCGTCGGCTATGCAGCGTTGCGCGAGCGCGCGCTTACCTATACGCCCGAACGAGCAGCGCAGATATGCGGCATCGAAGCCCAGCAAATTATCGATTTGGCGCGTGCCTACGGAACCACACAACCTGCGGCCATCCGCCTTAACTACGGCATGCAGCGCGTGCGCGGCGGCGGAAATGCCGTACGTGCCATTGCCTGCCTGCCAGCATTGACAGGCGCATGGCGCCATCGTGCCGGTGGTTTGCTGCTCTCGTCGTCGGGTTTTTCGCCAACGAATTCCTACGCGCTCGAGCGTCCTGACTTGCAGCCCGGATGGCCCGAAGCACAGCCTCGTATCATCAACATGAATACGCTCGGCGACGCGTTATTGCACCCCGGCGACGCCACGTTCGGTCCGCGGGTCGAAGCACTCGTGGTCTACAACTCGAATCCGGCCGCGATCGCGCCCGACTCGAGCAAAGTCACTGCAGGCCTGGTACGCGAGGATCTGTTCACGATAGTCCTTGAACATTTCAAAACCGACACGGCGGACTACGCCGACCTGGTCTTCCCCGCTACGACGCAGCTCGAACACCTCGATGTTCACAAGTCGTACGGCCATACCTACGTGATGCTGAACCGGCCGGCCATCGAACCGGTCGGCGAAGCCAGGCCGAACACCGAGATTTTTCGTGGGATCGCCAAGCACATGGGGCTCACTGAACCCGCGCTGTATGAAAGCGATGAGGTCATCGCCAAGCAAGCCTTCAAGTGGGACGACCAGCGACTGGCCGGCGCCGATTGGTCGGAGCTAGAACGCACCGGCTGGATCAAATTGAAGCTGCCCGACGCGCCGTTTGCACAAGGACAGTTTCCGAGCCCTACCGGCAAATGCGAATTTTATTCGGAGCGCCTGAAAGGCCAAGGTCTCGACCCGCTTCCGGATTACCTGCCTCCGTACGAATCAGTCGAAAATGCGCCGGAGCTCGCGCAGCGCTATCCACTCGCAATGATTTCGCCGCCAGCACGGCATTTCCTCAATTCCAGCTTCGTCAATGTCGATAGTTTGCGTGGCATGCAGGGCGAGCCCGAAATCGAGATGCATCCCGAAGATGCGCATATCCGACAGATCGCTCATCATCAGCAGGTGCGTGTCTATAACGACCGGGGCTCGATGCAACTGCGCGCATGCGTAACGGAACGCGCTCGTCCGGGCTTGGTCGTCGGTCAGTCGATCTGGTGGAGAAAGCTCACGGCAGACGGCAATAACGCCAATCAGGTGACTAGCCAAGCCTTGTCCGACCTTGGCGGATCCGCCACGTTCTACGACTGTTTGGTCGAGATTGCGCCGGTTTAAATAGTGGCTGCGGCAGCCAGCCAGACTGCGCGGCCCGCGAACCTGGCCATACAGCGTTCGGGCGGTGGGAAAGTCCGGTCCCTGCGCCACATCTCAATTGGAGGATAACCTTTAGGGTTTTGCGTTGCCCTAAAAGACGGGCCCGATTAGCATGACTATTTTCCGCACGATCGTTCAAAAATAAAACGGGAGACACCCTATGGAAAAAATCTGGCTGAAATCATATCCGCCCGGTGTGCCCGTCGAGATGGATCTGAGCGGCTACCCTTCCTTGATCGAGCTGCTCGAGGAAAGCTTCACCCGCTACGCGGATCGCACTGCATTTGAATGCATGGGGAGCAGGCTTACGTACGGCGTGCTGGACCGCCTCTCCAGGAATTTTGCCGCGTGGCTGCAATCGCGCGGCGTCAAACGCGGCACGCGTGTCGCCATCATGTTGCCCAACGTGCTGCAATACCCGATCGCAATGTCTGCGGTCCTGCGCACGGGCGCCATTGTCGTCAACGTCAATCCGCTCTACACGCCGCGCGAACTCGAACACCAACTGAAGGACTCCGGCGCGGAAGTCATCGTCATCCTGGAAAACTTTGCGACGGTGCTGCAGGCAGTCGTAAAGAACACGGCCATCAAACATATCGTGGTCGCGTCGATGGGCGACCGACTCGGTGCGAAGGGGCTGCTGGTCAACTTTGTCGTGCGGCATCTGAAGAAGATGGTGCCCGCCTGGGATCTGCCGGGGCATCTGCGCTTCAATGCTGTGTTATCGGCGGGTGCGCCATTGGACTACAACAAAACAGAAGTGACCTCCGAAGACATTGCTTTTCTGCAATACACCGGCGGCACGACAGGCGTCGCTAAAGGCGCGATGCTGCTGCATCGGAATCTTGTCGCTAACGTGCTGCAATCCCAGGTCTGGCTCGAACCGGCTCATCGCAATGTGGCGGCCGACGAACAACTGGTTACCGTCGTGGCGCTGCCGTTTTATCATATCTTCGCGCTGACTGTGTGTGCGCTGCTGACGCTGCGCACCGGAGGCATGGGCGTTCTGATCCCCAATCCGCGCGACATTGCGAGCATGGTCAAAACGCTGCGCGGGCACGCATTCCATACGTTCCCGGCGGTCAACACCCTGTACAACGCGTTGCTCAATAATCCCGAATTTGCGAAGTTGGACTTCTCCCGATTCATCGCCGCCAACGGCGGTGGCATGGCGGTTCAGGAAGCGGTTGCGACGCGTTGGTACAAAGTTACCGGTGCGCCGATCATCGAGGGTTACGGCTTGTCGGAAACGTCGCCCTGCGTGAGTTGCAACCCGGCCGATTCCGCGGAGTATTCCGGCACGATCGGTTTGCCGCTCCCCTCGACAGTAGTGTCGATACGCGACGACATGGACATGGAAGTTCCACTCGGTCAGCGCGGCGAGATTTGCATCAAAGGACCCCAGGTCATGGCGGGATATTGGCAGCGCCCGGAGGAGACCGCGAAGGTGATGACCGCCGACGGTTTCCTTAAATCGGGCGATATTGGCGTCTTCGACGACCGAGGCTACCTTAAAATCGTCGACCGCAAGAAAGACATGATTCTGGTCTCCGGCTTCAATGTCTATCCGAACGAGATCGAGGATGTGGTTGCCAAGATCCCGGGTGTATTCGAAGTTGCGGCTGTCGGGGTTCCCGACGCTAATTCGGGCGAGGCGGTCAAATTGTTCATCGTCAAACGCGATCCCAGCCTCACCGAAAGCGATGTGCTCAATTATTGCAAAGAGCAACTCACTGGCTACAAGCGGCCGAGGAAAATCGAGTTTCGCACGGAGTTGCCCAAGACCAACGTGGGTAAAATTCTGCGACGCGAATTGCGAGACGAAGCCACCATCAAGCTCTGATTTCCGCGCAAAGAGGGGAGGGGCGTACCAGGGTGCCAGCCCGGCACGATACGGCTCGACGTGTACACAGGCCGGTGCCGATCTCTCCAATGGGGTGCCCGAGCGGGTTCGATGTGAGAAAATGCCGGTATGACGCAATGCGCCTCGCTGTTGCGATGCGCGCGTTTCGAACCGGAGTCCACGCATGTCCCTAGATCGCTTCATTCAGGAATTCGACCACAGCTTGCGGGTCGTCAACGGCATCACCCAAGCTGACCGACCGACGCCCAAACCTGTGCCCGGCGAGCCCGAAGCCGTTCTCAGCGATGCAGACAAAAAGCATGCAGCGGGACTGATGCGCGTGAATCATGTCGGCGAGATTTGCGCGCAAGCGCTGTATCAGTCGCAAAAGCTGGCAACCGCATCCTCGACGCTGAAGGCGACCTTCGAGCATGCTGCGCGCGAAGAGGTCGACCACTTGAGCTGGACCGCCGAGCGGCTCACCGAACTGGATTCGCGCCCGAGCCTGCTAAACCCGCTGTGGTATGCGGGAGCGCTCACGATGGGATTTATCGCGGGTCGCTTCGGCGATCGCCTCAGCCTGGGATTCATGGCCGAAACCGAGCGTCAGGTAGAGCTGCACCTCGACGGCCATCTGGAGCAATTGCCCAAAGCCGATTTGCGCTCTCGGGCGATCGTCGAGCAAATGCGCGCAGAGGAAATGGCGCACGCGCGCGCCGCTTCCGACGCTGGCGCGATTGAGCTACCGGCCCCAGTCAGAGGTTTGATGAGAGCCTGCGCAAAAGTCATGACCCGTACCGCCTACTATCTCTGAATTCCGACTATTCTTGGGAAGGGGCGGCATTTTCTGCGCTCGTTGCCGCCCAATCGATCCTATCGTGAAGCCGCCTCGACCCCAAATGACTTGGCGTTCGCGGCAATACCTCATCCTTCACATTCACAAATCTGATTATCGCGTTAATTCTTAAGCATTTTTTCGAAAAACCTCCTTTAGGTCATCCCGCTAAGTCATTGTTCTAGCAAACAAAACTTGGTTAAAAAGCATCGACCGTGCTTGACCCCGGATAACCGTTCCTCTAAAGTGGGAAACAGTGTGGGAAAGTGCATTTTTGTGTGACATTTTCCCCAAATTCGATGGGTTGGGCAGTTAGGTGGGAGTCGCTGCATAGCGCTCCAAAAGGAGAATCACGTGTTCCAAGGGGCGTCAGCGCTAACTCTCGATGCGAAAGGACGGATGTCGGTCCCGTCTCGCTATCGGGAAGCGCTGCAAGGACAGGCAGAAGGCCGGGTGACGATTACCAAGCACCCCGATGGCTGCCTGTTGCTTTTTCCGCGCCCTGAATGGGAAGTTTTTCGCGACAAGATCGCGGCTTTGCCGATGGACGCGCACTGGTGGCGTCGAATTTTCCTGGGTAATGCTTCCGATGTCGATGTCGACGGCGCCGGGCGAGTGCTGATTTCGCCGGAATTGCGCATGGCTGCCGCGCTCGACAAGGAAGTGATGTTGCTGGGCATGGGCAAGCATTTTGAGGTCTGGGATGCGCAGACGTACGCGGCCAAGGAACAGGCGGCGATGGCGCAAGGCATGCCAGATGCCCTCAAGAATTTTACTTTCTGATCGCGAGCTCGAAATGGCGAACGCGGACGGAACCCAGTTGCAGCAATCGAGCTTGCAGCATCAGACGGTATTGCTGCACGAGGCGGTGGACGCGCTCGTGTGGCGTCGTGACGGATTGTACGTGGACGGCACGTTCGGGCGCGGCGGTCACAGCCGCAAGATTCTCGAGCAGCTCGATAGCGGCGGCCGCCTGATCGCGTTCGATAAGGATCCGCAGGCGATTGCCGCGGCAGGCGAGATCGGCGATCCGCGTTTCGAAATTGTGCATGAAAGCTTTGCGGCGTTGCGTGAGGAATTGGCGGAGCGCGGCATTGAAAAAGTCGCGGGCATCTTGCTCGATCTCGGGGTGTCGTCACCTCAAATCGACGATCCTGTGCGCGGCTTTAGTTTTCGTTTTGACGGTCCGCTCGATATGCGGATGGACACCACGCGCGGTGAATCCGCCGCGCAATGGTTGGCACGGGCAACTCAGCAGGAACTGACGGAGGTCATACGCGATTATGGGGAAGAACGGTTTGCTGTTCAGATTGCAAAGGCGCTTGTTGCTCGCAGGGCAGAATCCGAGCGCCTCGGGCCTCTCGCCAGCACGCGTGAGCTTGCCGAGATCGTGGCTAACGTCGTCAGGACCCGCGAGAAGGGGCAGAATCCGGCAACCCGCACCTTTCAGGCTATACGGATTCACGTCAATCAAGAGCTTGCGGAGCTGCAAGTAACGCTTGAGGTTGCAGCAGAAATGCTTGCGCAAGGGGGGCGGCTGGTGGTCATCAGCTTTCATTCGCTGGAGGACCGTATCGTCAAGCGCTTCATGCAGGCGCAGGCGAAGGGGCCGCAAATCGATCGTCGATTGCCGATACGGGCCGTCGATTTGCCGGTGCCTCCAATGAAATTGCTGGGCCGCGTCAAGGCGAGCGACGCCGAAGTGGCGGCCAATCCGCGCTCGCGTTCCGCCGTCATGCGTATTGCCGAACGGGTGGCCGCATGAGCCGCTTCAATACCTTATTGCTGTTCCTGGTGGTGGGCTGTGCGTTGTCGGTCATCAACGCAACCAACCATCAGCGGGAGTTGTTTATCGCACTGGGCCGCGCCCAGAGTGAAGAGCACCAGCTCGCCCAAGACTGGTCCGAGCTGCAGTATCGCCAAGGCGCGTTGTCCAAAGCCACGCTGATCGAACGCGCAGCGCAGGACAAACTCAAAATGCAGCCGGTTACTTCGGGGCGCACTCAATATCTGGTTACCCACGTCGCGAGCGATGTGGAAACGGGCGCATCGGCAGACGTGGTGGCCAGTGCCGCGGCGAGTGGATTGGTCGGTACCGCCGCTTCCTCCGTCGTCGTGACATCGCTGCCGAACAGCGCGCCGTTGGTGGTTTCCGGAGCGCGGCCATGAAAAAGAACGCTTCCGGCAAGAACGTGAGGTTTTCCGCCAGCCCTGTGCTGTCGGTGCGTCTGCCCATGTGGCGCTCGAAATTTGTCGTATTCACGCTATTCATGGCGTTCTTTGCGCTCACCGCACGCGCTTTCTGGATCCAGGGGCCCGGCAACAGCTTCTATCAGAAGCAAGGTGAAAGTCGCTATTTACGCACCATCGAATTGCCGGCCACGCGCGGCAAGATAGTCGACCGTAATGGCGTGGTGCTCGCGACCAGCCTGCCGGTGCGGGCAATCTGGGCGATCCCCGAAGACGTGCCCGACGATCTGAGCGCCGACAAGCTGAACCAGGTGGGCAAGCTGCTCGGTCTGACGCAAAAAGAGCTGCATGCCAAGCTCGGCGAAGACAAGAGCTTCGTCTACATCAAGCGTCAGGTTCCAAACGAAGTCGCCGACAAGGTGGCCGCCCTCGATATACCGGGCTTTTCACAGCGCAAGGAATACGAGCGCTTCTACCCGGAAGGCGAAGTCACAGCCCACATGGTGGGCTTTACCAATATTGAGGACGAAGGTCAGGACGGCATCGAACTGGCCCAGCAAAAAACCCTGGTCGGCGTGCCGGGCAGCCGCCGCGTGATCAAGGACAGGATGGGGCGTTCCATCGAGGATGTCGACGAGCTTGCCATCCCGCGCGATGGCAAGGATATTACGCTGGCGCTGGATAGCAAGATCCAGTACGCGGCCTTTAATGCGCTGAAAACTGCCGTGGACGTCAATAAGGCGCACGCTGGGGCGGCCATGGTCGTCGACGTGCGCACGGGCGAAGTGTTGGCGCTGGCCAACTATCCGACCTACAACCCGAACGACCGCAGCCGCCTGACCGGCGAGCAGTTGCGCAATCGGGTCCTGACCGATTCGTTCGAGCCCGGCTCGATTCTCAAGCCAATTACGATTTCGCTTGCGCTCGACCTGCACCGGGTCACGCCGGACACCATCGTCAATACGTCCCCGGGGCGTTTTACGCTGGATGGCGCGACCATTACCGACGACAGCAACTTTGGCGTCTTGACGGTTGCCGGCGTGATCCAGAAATCCAGCAACATCGGCACCACCAAAATCGCGATGCAGTTGCGTCCCGAAGAGATGTGGAACATGTTTACCAGCGTAGGGCTTGGGCAAGCGCCGAAGATCGGCTTCCCCGGCACGGTCGCGGGCCGTCTGCGTCCCTGGAAAGACTGGTGTCGCATCGAGCAGGCGACCATGGCTTACGGCTATGGCGTATCGGTTTCGCTGTTCCAGCTGGCGCATGCCTACACCATCTTCGCGCACAACGGCCAGTTGATCCCGCTGAGTCTGTTCAAGACCGACGGCCAGACTGTGTCCGGCCCGCAAGTGATCGCGCCCGAGACCGCCGCTGAGATTCGCAAAATGCTCGAGAACGTCGTAGCGGCAGGCGGAACGGCCGCAACCGTTCAGGTTCCGGGCTACAGCATCGGCGGCAAGACGGGCACCGCCTATAAACATACCGCGCACGGGTACGATCACTCCAACTATCGAGCGTCGTTTGTCGGTATTGCACCGATGTCGAATCCGCGCATCATCGTGGCCGTCTCCATCGACAACCCGACCAATGGCGCGCACTTTGGCGCGCAGGTGGCGGGCCCCGTGTTTGCCAGCATTACGGGCGACACGTTGCGCGCATTGAACGTGGCGCCCGATGTGCCGGTCAAGCCAATGGTGATGACTGCGAGCAGCGCACCGCCGCCGGCAACGGGAGCGGTACGATGACGCGCCAGTCGACCGTGCGCTATGGAAGCGCCGATCCGGCGCTGCACGCCACCGTGGCCCAAGCGCTTGAGTGGCTGCGTCGGCATGCTGCGGCTAGCGCCAACCTGGTTTCCGACAGTCGTGCGGTGCAGGCCGGGGACGTCTTCATCGCCTATGTAGTCGATGGCGCTGACAATCGTCCGCATATCCTGAACGCGGTAGAACGCGGCGCGGTAGCGGTGCTTTATCAGCCGGATGGTTATCCCGCGGCCCAGCTCAAGCAGGCGAATACGCCGGCATTGCCGCTGGCGCACCTAAACCGGCTCGCGGGCCCGATCGCCGCTGCATGGTATGGCGAACCTAGCGAAGCACTGCAACTGATCGGCATCACCGGCACCAATGGCAAAACCTCGTGCAGCCACTGGATTGCTCAGGCACTGGCTGCAGCGGGCGTGCCCTGCGCGATCGTCGGCACCTTGGGAAGCGGCTTGCCCGGAAAGTTGGTGGCAACCGGATTCACCACCCCGAACGCCCCTCAGTTGCAACGCAGCCTTGCCGAGCTGCGTGACGCGGGCGCACGTGCGGTCTCGATGGAAGTCTCATCCCATGCGCTGCATCAAGGGCGGGTAAATGGGACAGCATTCGACATCGCCGTGTTTACCAATCTTTCGCAAGACCATCTGGATTATCACGGCACGCTGGCCGCTTACGAAGCGGCCAAAGCGACCTTATTCCGCTGGCCTGGGCTGCGTCATGCCGTCATCAATCGCGATGACGCGGCGGGCCGTCGCCTGCTCAAGCTGGTGCGGGGTCACGTCAGCGCGATTACTTATGGTTTGGAGTCGTCTTCCGGTGCGCAGGGTCAAAAGCACGGCAAGAAGCCGGGCCGGACGCAGGACGAAGCGCACGGCAAAACGCAGGGCGAAAGGCACCTGAGCGCAAGCGCGATACACGCCACGCCCCATGGCACCGCTTTCACGCTGCACAGCGACTGGGGCAATGCCGAAGTCGATGTCGCGACTTTGGGCGAATTCAACGTCAGTAACCTGCTTGCTGTACTCGGCGCTTTGCTCGCGGCCGATATTCCGTTCGATGTGGCACTGGCCCAATTGACTGCGCTCGCACCGGTCGAGGGTCGGATGCAGCGCGTCGGCGGTCGTGGCCAGCACGGCGAGCCGCTGGTAGTGATCGACTACGCCCACACTCCAGACGCCATCGAAAAGACCTTGCTGGCGTTGCGTCCGGTGGCGCAACAGCGTGGCGGCCAATTGATCTGTGTCTTCGGCTGCGGCGGCGACCGCGATGCGACCAAACGCCCCTTGATGGGCGCCATCGCCGAGCGCTTGGCCGACCAGGTGGTCTTGACTAGCGACAACCCGCGCAGTGAGCCGGCTGCCGCAATAATCGACCAAATTGCCGCTGGAATGCGCGAACCGGCACAGGCTAGAAGAGTCGAAGATCGGGCGATTGCAATCCTGCAGGCGATTCGTGCCGCGAGCTCGGACGACCTGATCGTTTTGGCCGGCAAGGGTCATGAAGCCACGCAGGAAATCGCCGGAAAAAAACGACCGTTCTCGGATCACGATCACGCTTTACTGGCGCTGGCGGCCCGTGCGACCCAAACCCGCGGAGACGCCGAATGACATTCCTCACTCTTGAACAGGCCGGCCAGTATCTCGCCGATGTTCGGCTGCTCGGCGATACTCAAGCGGCGTTCGAGCGGATCTCGACCGACAGCCGCACGGCTGGCCCCGGCGACCTGTTCGTCGCGCTCAAAGGCGAACGTTTCGATGCTCACGACTTCCTGCCCGAGGTTGCCGCGCGCGGCGTCTCGGCAGTCCTGGCTGCGCGCGTACCGCAAGGATGGAGCGTACCCACCTTGCAAGTACCCGATACCTTGCGCGCACTGGGCGAGCTGGCGCGCGGCTGGCGCGGCCGCTTTAAGATCCCGCTGGTTGCCGTCACCGGCAGCAACGGCAAGACCACCGTCAAGGAAATGATCGCCGCGATTTTTGCGGCTGCTGCGGGCGAAGCCGGCCGCCTGGCTACGCGCGGCAATCTGAACAACGAGATCGGCGTGCCGCTCACGCTGTTGCGCTTGCGCTCTGAGCACCGCTTGGCCGTGGTGGAGCTAGGCATGAATCACCCGGGCGAGACTGGCGTGCTCGCGGCGCTGGCACAGCCGACCATTGCGCTGGTCAACAATGCGCAGCGCGAGCATCAGGAATTCATGGCGACGGTCGAAGCGGTGGCGCTCGAGCACGCCACGGTTATTCATGCTTTGCCGGACGACGGCGTGGCGATTTATCCCGCTGACGATACCTATTCGGCAATCTGGCGCACGGCTGCGGCCGGGCGACCTGCGCTCGAATTTTCGCTTGCCGAGCCGGAGCAAGCGTTAGCTGCCGCGCGGCCTCACGTAATGCAGGCCCACGCAGTACAGACGCAAATCAGCGGCAGCTTGCACGACACTCGTGTGCTCAGCGTGCGCACGCCGCAGGGCGAATGCGAAATCGTGCTCAACGTGCTCGGTCAGCATAACGCACGCAACGCGCTCGCAGCGGTAGCGGCGGCACTCGCAGCAGGCGTCGCTCTGGAGGCCGTCAAGCGTGGGCTGGAAAGCTTCGAGTCCGTCAAAGGGCGCTTGCAAGTCAAAAGCGCGACGGTTGCACCGCTGGCGGGCGCCACCGTCATCGACGACACCTACAACGCCAACCCCGATTCGATGCGCGCCGCGATCGCCGTGCTTGCCGCGCAGCCGGCGCCTCGCGTGCTGGTGATTGGCGATATGGGCGAGGTGGGCGATCACGGTCCGGAATTTCATCGCGAGATCGGCAAGTTCGCGCACGACGGCGGTATCGAAATCTTGTTGGCCTTAGGTCCGGCCAGCACCGCGACGTGCCAGGCATTTGGTGTGGGCGGCCATCATTTCGAGTCGGTCGAGGCGTTGCTGGAACATTTGCTGGCGCATTTGCCAGGTACGGCCGGGCTGGACGCCAGGTCGACCCTGCTGGTAAAAGGCTCGCGATTTATGCGCATGGAGCGCGTGGTGGAAGCACTCACCGCGCCCACGACACCTCAAGCACCGGGCGCGCAGCCCGCTGCCCACTGATTTAAGGATCCGAGCATGCTACTGGCGCTGGCGCAATGGCTGCAGAATGACGCAAGCTTTTTGCGCGTGATCAGTTACCTGACCTTTCGGGCGGTGATGGCAACCATCACCGCGCTGATGATCGGCCTTATTTCAGGCCCCTGGGTGATCCGCAAGCTGACCGCGTTGAAGGTCGGCCAAGCGGTGCGCACCAATGGTCCGCAAACGCATCTGATCAAATCGGGCACGCCTACCATGGGCGGCGTGCTGATACTGATCGGCATCGCGGTGTCGACGCTGCTGTGGGCCGATCTGACCAACCGGTTTATCTGGATCGTGCTGCTGGTCACGTTCGGCTTCGGGCTGATCGGCTGGGTCGACGACTACCGTAAAGTGGTTCATAAAGATCCGCGCGGCATGTCGTCGCGCGAAAAGTATTTCTGGCAATCGGTGATCGGGCTGTTCGCCGCGGTCTATCTGGCGTTCAGCGTATCCGAGGCGAACAACGTCCGGGTTTTCAACCTTTTCATGGATTGGGTGCGCGGTGGCATGTCGATCTCGCTGCCGGCACGCGCCGACCTGTTGTTGCCGTTTTTCAAATCGATACGCTACCCGCTTGGCGTGTTTGGCTTTATCGGGCTGACCTACCTGGTGATTGTCGGTTCGAGCAATGCGGTGAATCTCACCGATGGCCTGGATGGCCTGGTGATCATGCCGGTTGTGCTGGTGGGCGCCGCGCTCGGCGTGTTCGCCTACGTCATGGGCAGCGCGGTGTATTCGAAATACCTGCTGTTCCCGCATATCCCCGGCGCCGGAGAATTGCTGATTTTCTGTTCCGCGCTCTCGGGCGCTGGCTTGGCCTTCCTCTGGTACAACACGCACCCCGCGCAAGTCTTCATGGGCGATGTTGGGGCGCTGGCGCTCGGTGGCGCGCTCGGAACGGTCGCCGTGATCGTGCGGCAGGAAATCGTGCTGTTCATCATGGGCGGCGTATTCGTGGCCGAAACGTTCTCGGTGATGTTGCAGGTGAGCTGGTTCAAATACACCAAGCGCCGCTACGGCGAAGGGCGGCGCATCTTCAAGATGGCGCCGCTGCATCATCATTTTGAATTGTCGGGATGGAAGGAAACGCAAGTCGTGGTGCGTTTCTGGATCGTTACCCTGATGCTGGTTCTTGTTGGTCTGTCGACCCTGAAACTGCGGTAAAGCGAAGAAGTCATGGAAAGCGTGAACAGATCGATGTTCGGTGAAATGCAACGTCCGGCCGTGCTGGTGCTGGGACTCGGGGAATCGGGTCTGGCGATGGCGCGCTGGTGCATTCGGCATGGCTGCCGCGTGCGCATTGCCGACACCCGGTCGGCTCCCCCCGGCTTGGCGACACTGCCGGCGCTGGGCCAGGACCTTGAGTTCATCTCGGGCCCGTTCACGCCGGCGTTGTTGGACGCTGCAACCGATCTGATCGCGATCAGCCCGGGCCTGTCGCCCGCTGCGCCCGAGAATGACGAACTGCTGGGCGTTGCGCGCGAGCGTGGGGTTCCCGTTTGGGGCGAACTGGAATTTTTCGCGCAGGCGCTCGCGACGCTCGGTGAAAGCGGTTACCAGCCGGAGGTTCTGGCTATCACCGGCACCAACGGCAAGACCACTACCACTGCGCTGACGGGCATGCTGGTCGCGCGTGCCGGCAAGAGCGTCGCCGTCGCCGGCAACATCAGTCCGTCGCTGCTCGACAAGCTGATCGACGCGATCGACGCCGCGACACTGCCGCAAGTGTGGGTGCTGGAGTTGTCGAGTTTCCAGCTGGAAACGGCACACACTTTCACTGCGCGGGCGGCCACGGTGCTGAACCTGACACAGGATCACCTCGACTGGCACGGCAGCTTCGATGCCTACGCCGCCGCCAAGGGCAAGATTTTCGCACCGACCACAATACGGGTGGCCAATCGCGACGATGCGCGAGCCTACGCGCTCGCCACCGCCGGCGAATACGCGAGCCTGATTACCTTCGGGTTGAGCGCGCCGGAAAACGACGGCGATTACGGTCTCGATCGCGAGGGCGGCATGGTTTGGCTGGTGCGCGCGGAGGATAGGCGCGAGCGCTCCGAAGGCACCGGCACCGAAGCGGCACCGGTGCGCCGTCGCAGCCGTACTGCGCAAGCGGAGCCCGATATCGCAGTCAAGCGCCTGATGCCGGTCGACGCGTTGCACATCCGCGGCTCGCACAATGCCGCCAACGCCATGGCCGCGCTTGCGTTGTGCCAGGCGATAGGCCTGCCGCTGGCCGCACTGCTGCATGGCCTGCGCGAATATCGCGGCGAGCCGCACCGGGTCGAACTGATTGCCGCGTTGAACGGCGTTGACTTCGTCGACGACAGCAAGGGCACCAACGTCGGCGCCACCGTGGCAGCGCTTGACGGGCTGGCGCAAAGAACCGTGTTGATCGTCGGGGGCGAAGGCAAGGGCCAGGATTTCTCTCCCCTTGCGGCACCCGTGGCGCGCTGGTGCCGGGCGGTCTTGCTGATTGGACGCGATGCGGCGCTGCTGCGCGCAGCACTCGAAGATACCGGCGTGCCGATGACCGACTGCGCCACGCTCGAAGAAGCGGTGCGGCGCGCTGCCGTGCTGGCCCAACCCGGCGAGGCCGTGCTGCTCTCGCCCGCATGCGCAAGCTTCGACATGTTCCGCAGTTATGCCCATCGTGCCGAAGTATTCCGGCACGCTGTCGACCAATTGGCAGCCGACCAGGGGATCATGCTATGAGCTTGATCGCACGTATGTGGAATCGTCTTTCCGGCCCGCAAGGACTCACCGAAACAAATGCGGCGACGTATTCCGGTTCGGGGGCGGGTGGCCTGTCCGATATCGTCAACGGCGTGGGGCCAATCCGTTCGAGCCTGCGCGAGTATGACCAGGCGCTGCTGTGGGTAACGATTGCGTTGCTGGGGCTGGGCTTGGTCATGGTGTATTCGGCCTCCATCGCGATGCCCGATTCGCCCAAATACGCGTCCTATCGCGACTACCACTTCCTGGTGCGCCACATCATCTCGCTGGTCACGGGGCTGGCGGGCGCCGCGATCGGTTTTCGCACCCCGGTCAAGGTCTGGGAGAAGATGGCGCCGAAATTATTCCTGGCGACCCTGGTGTTGCTGATCATCGTACTGGTCCCGCACTTGGGCAAGGGGGTGAACGGTGCGCGCCGCTGGATCCCGCTGGGCATCACCAACATGCAGCCGTCGGAAATCATGAAGCTGGCCGTGACCATTTACGCGGCTAACTACACGGTGCGCAAGCAGCAATACATGCACAGCATCGGCAAAGGCTTCTTGCCGATGGCGATTGCGGTGGGCCTGGTCGGCGCTCTGCTGCTGCTCGAACCCGACATGGGTGCGTTCATGGTGGTCGCGGCAATCGCAATGGGCGTGCTGTTCCTGGGCGGTGTGAACGGCAAGTTGTTCGGCGGCCTGGTGATGACGGCGGTCGGCACGTTTAGCTTGTTGGTCTGGGCCTCGCCTTGGCGTCGCGAACGGATCTTTGCTTACCTCGATCCATGGCAGGAACAATACGCGCAGGGCAAGGCTTATCAACTGACCCACTCGCTGATTGCGTTCGGCCGCGGCGAATGGTTCGGTGTAGGTTTGGGCGGCAGTGTCGAGAAGCTCAACTATCTGCCCGAGGCCCACACCGACTTCATCCTTGCCGTAATCGGCGAAGAACTCGGTTTTGTCGGCGTACTGATTGTCATCCTGCTGTTCTACTGGATCGTTCGCCGCGCGTTCGAGATCGGCCGGCAGGCCTTGGCGCTGGACCGCACCTTCGCCGGTCTGGTCGCTCAAGGAATCGGTATCTGGATCGGCGTGCAAGCGTTTATCAACATGGGCGTGAACCTCGGGCTGCTGCCGACCAAAGGGCTGACCTTGCCGCTGGTCAGTTACGGCGGCTCCGGAATTTTGTTGAACTGCGTCGCGATTTCGCTGCTGATGCGAGTCGACTATGAAAATCGTGTGCTGATGCGCGGGGGCAAGGTATGACCGCGACCGCCCAGCGGACTCTGATGGTCATGGCCGGTGGCACCGGCGGACATGTGTTCCCGGGCCTGGCGGTGGCCGAATGGATGCGTGCGCACGGTTGGCGCGTGGTGTGGCTCGGGCATCCGGAAGGCATGGAAGCGACGTTGGTGCCCAAGTATCAGTTTCCGATGGAGTATGTGCGCTTTGGCGGGCTGCGCGGCAAAGGCGCGCGTGCGAAGTTGGCGTTGCCGTTCAACTTGTTGCGGGCGTGTCTGCAAAGCCGGCGTATCCTGCGGCGCGTGCAGCCCGACGTGGTGCTCGGCATGGGCGGTTACATCACGTTCCCGGCCGGCCTGATGACCGTCATGTCGGGGCGCGCGCTGGTGTTGCATGAACAGAATTCGATCGCCGGCCTGGCTAACCGGGTGCTGGCAAAAATCGCGCGATGCACGCTGGTCGCCTTTCCCGATGCGTTACCGAACGCCGAATGGACCGGTAACCCAATCCGTGCCGAACTCAGCAATCTGCCGGCGCCGGCGCAGCGCTACGCAGAGCGTAGCGGACCGCTACGCCTGCTGGTGGTGGGCGGCAGCCTCGGTGCCACGGCACTCAATGAAGTGGTGCCCAAGGCATTGGCGCTGTTGCCGCTGGCCGCGCGCCCCGTTGTGACACATCAGGCCGGCGCCAAGCACCTGGCCGCATTAAGTGAAAACTACGCTCACGCTGGGCTGCTTGCCGACCCACAGCATTCGATCAAGCTCGTGCCGTTTATCGACGATATGGCGCAAGCCTACTCGCAGGCCGACCTGGTGATTTGCCGCGCGGGCGCGATGACCATAGCCGAGATTGCGGCAGTAGGCGTGGCCGCACTGTTCGTGCCGTTCCCGCACGCGGTCGACGATCATCAAACCGCTAACGCGGCATTCCTCACGGAACATCAAGCGGCGCTGTCCATACAGCAACGCGATTTATCGGCCGAGAAGCTCGCCGACTGGTTGGCCATCCAGACGCGCAGCTCTTTGCTCGAACTTGCGGTGCGCGCGCGAACGCTGGCCAAGCCGGCCGCGACCGAACGCGTCGCCGACGTTTGCGCAGCGATGGCCGATGCACGGTCGCAGCACACCGTGAAAGGACTCTCATGAAACACATCGTCAAGAATATTCATTTTGTCGGGATCGGCGGCGTTGGCATGAGCGGCATCGCCGAAGTGCTGCTCAACCTGGGCTACAAAGTAAGCGGCTCGGATCTCGGCCGCAATGCGGTCACCGAGCGGCTGGTTGCGTTGGGTGCGAAGGTGGCGCAGGGTCACGACGCCGCCAATATCGAAGGGGCAAACGCCGTGGTGGTTTCGACCGCGGTGCGCAACGATAACCCCGAGGTATTGGCTGCGCGCCAGCGCAACATCCCTATCGTGCCGCGCGCGGTCATGCTCGCCGAATTGATGCGCCTGAAGCAGGGCATCGCGATTGCCGGCACGCACGGCAAGACCACCACGACCAGCTTGGTCGCCAGCGTCCTGGGCGCGGGTGGTCTGGACCCGACCTTTGTCATCGGTGGACGGCTCAACAGCGCGGGCGCGAACGCCAGGCTGGGCACCGGCGATTTTATCGTGGCCGAGGCCGATGAGTCGGATGCGTCGTTTCTCAACCTGTTTCCCGTGATCGAGGTCATCACTAATATCGATGCCGATCACATGGACACCTACGGTCACGATTTCGCGCGGCTGAAGCAGGCTTTTATCGAATTCACGCAACGCTTGCCGTTTTACGGCATCGCGGTGCTTTGCGTCGACGATCCGAGTGTGCGCGAGATTGTGCCCTTCGTCTCCAAGCCCATCATCCGCTACGGATTCGCGGCCGACGCCGAAGTACGCGCCGTGAACGTTTCAGCGCACGACGGGACGATGCGTTTTACCGTGATGCGCGAAGATTGCGCGCCGCTCGATATCGAATTGAATCTGCCGGGCACGCACAACGTGCAGAACGCCTTGGCGGCGATCGCCATCGCAACCGAACTCGAAGTGGCGGACGCCGATATTCAGCGCGCCCTCAAGGAGTTCAACGGCGTAGGCCGGCGCTTCCAGCGCTTTGGCGAAATCCCGTTGGCCAGTGGCGGCGCCTACACGCTGGTCGACGACTACGGGCACCACCCGGTCGAAATGGCAGCCACGATTGCGGCCGCGCGCGGCGCATTCCCGGGCCGGCGTCTGGTGCTCGCATTTCAGCCGCACCGCTATACGCGCACGCGCGATTGCTTCGAGGATTTTGTCCAGGTGTTGTCGACCGTGGACGCGCTGGTGCTCACCGAAGTGTACGCAGCCGGCGAAGCGCCGATTGTCGCGGCCGATGGGCGGGCGTTGGCGCGAGCGATCCGGGTCGCCGGCCGGGTCGAGCCGATTTTTGTCGATGCAGTGGACGCGGTGCCGGAGGCGGTTACGACCATCGCGCAGGATGGCGACGTGATTATCACGATGGGGGCCGGGTCCGTTGGCACGGTGCCGATATTGTTGGCGCAGCAGCAGGGTTAGCAACACGCTCAAGCAGCACGCATCGAGCAGCACGCAGCAAGCAGCAGGAACAAGTGGGTCAGCAATGAACGTTAGCGAGCAGAGTTCGAGACTAAGGGTTATGAAATGAGCAGCATCGATCCGAAACAATTTGGCAAAGTAGCGGTCCTGCTCGGCGGTGTGTCCGCCGAGCGCGAAGTGTCGCTTAAATCGGGGAGCCTGGTTTTGGCAGCCCTGCAGGCAGCCGGTGTCGATGCGCATGCGTTCGATCCGAGCGAACGATCGATTTTCGAACTCAAGCAGGAAGGCTTCGAGCGCGCGTTCAATGCCTTGCATGGCGGTTACGGCGAAAACGGCACGCTGCAGGGGGCGCTCGAATTCCTCGGCATACGTTATACGGGGACCGGCGTGCTGGGCTCGGCGCTGGGCATGGACAAATTCCGCAGCAAGCTCGTGTGGCAGCAGTGCGGCATTCCCACGCCGCCGTTCGAAGTCGTCATGCGTGGCGACGATTACGTGCAACGCGCGCACGACATCGTCCACAAACTGGGGCTGCCGTTGTTCGTCAAACCGGCATCCGAGGGATCGAGCGTGGCTGTCATCAAGGTGAAAGCCGCCGATGCGCTAGCCGCAGCGCTCGCCGAGGCCGCTGCGTACGACTCGGTGATCGTGGTGGAGCAAAGCATCGAAGGCGGCGGCGAGTACACGCTGTCGATCGCAGGCGAACTCGATCTGCCTATCATCCGGATCGTTCCGCCGGGTGAGTTCTACGACTATGACGCGAAGTATCTATCCGATAAAACGCAGTATCTGATTCCATGCGGTCTGGGTGAAAGCGAAGAGGCGCGCCTGAAAATTCTGGCGCGACAGGCTTTCGCCGTGCTCGGCTGTTCTGATTGGGGTCGTGCCGATTTCATGATCGATGGCCACGGCCAGGCGTATTTCCTGGAAGTGAACACCGCGCCGGGGATGACCGATCATTCGCTGCCACCCAAGGCGGCGCGTGCCGTGGGCATCAGTTACCAAGCGCTGGTGTTGAGCGTGTTGGCGCTCACGCTCAAGCCTGCCGTCGCATCGGCTTGATGCGCCTATTTAATTCGACTATTTGAATCACCGGATATTTCGCACATGTGGCAAAACGTTCGCCAGCTCAACCTGATCGCCAGCATGCTTTATGCGCTGGCGGCCGGGCTATTGCTGGCCGGCGGCGCCGTGTGGCTGATCCAGCGGCCGATGTTCACGTTGCACGAGATCCAGATCGACGGCGATGTCGAGCACATCAATATGCCGACTGTGCGCGCCAGCATCATTGGCCATGTGCGCGGCAATTTTTTTACCGCGAACCTCGATGTGGCGCGAGCTGCCTTTGAATCGATGCCGTGGGTGCGGCGTGCGGGAATTCGTCGCGTATGGCCGGATCGACTGGCTGTCACGCTGGAAGAGTACAAGCCGCTGGGCACCTGGGGCAGCGATCAATTGGTGAGTACCACGGGCGAGCTTTTTACCGTCAACCAGGACGAACTGGCTGACGACGATTTGCCCGCGCTCGACGGGCCAGATGGTAGCGCCACGGATGTCATAACGAAGTATCACCAGTTTGTCGAATGGTTTGCGCCCATGGGCGTAAAACCAGTCGAAGTCACGCTTTCGCCGCGTTATGCATGGAGCGTGAAGTTTTCGGACGGCATGGAAATCGAGCTGGGTCGCGAGCGTAACGCGGACACGCTGTTGAAGCGTTCCAACCGCTTGATTTCCGCGTGGTCCGATGTAACGCAGCGCTGGGGCAAGCAGATCGAGTCGGTTGATTTGCGCTACCCCAACGGTTTTGCAGTGCGGGTTGCCGGGGTCCGCTTTATTCCGGATCCGGCAGACGGACGAGTTAAAAAATGAATCAGACAAACGATCTGTTGAGGAAATCCAGCGGTGCAAATTCATGCCGGCGCTCTTGTGCCGGCTGGCTTGGCGCTACTTACGGACGCACACACGCACACACGCAAAGAGTCAGGACGCTATGAGTAAAGACTATAAAGACCTGCTTGTCGCGCTCGATATCGGCACTTCGAAAGTTGTCGCCGTAGTCGCCGAGTTGAAGGGGGAGGGTCACTACGAGGTGATCGGCCTGGGCCAGAGCGAGTCCAAAGGGCTCAAAAAAGGCGTGGTCGTCAACATCGAGGCAACTGTCCAGTCGATTCAACGCGCGCTCGAAGAAGCGGAGTTGATGGCCGATTGCAAGATAACCAACGTGTTCACGGGGATCGCCGGCAGCCACATCCGCAGTTTCAATTCGAGCGGGATGGTGGCGATCAAGGACAAGGAAGTCACCCAGGCCGACGTGGCGCGTGTCATCGAAACGGCCAAGGCGATCAACATCCCGACCGACCAGCAGGTGCTGCATATCCTGACTCAGGAATTCATCATCGACGGCCAGGAAGACGTGCGGGAACCGATCGGGATGAGCGGGATACGCCTGGAGGTCAAGGTTCATATCGTGACCGGCGCGGTTTCCGCGGCACAGAACATCGTCAAGTGCGTGCGCCGCTGCGGTCTTGAAGTCAACGACCTGATCCTGCAGCCGCTGGCGTCCAGCCTCGCGGTGCTCACCGAGGACGAAAAAGAACTCGGTGTCGTGCTGGTCGACATCGGCGGCGGCACGACCGACATCGCGATTTTCAGCGAAGGCGCGATCCGCCATACCGCGGTGATTCCGATCGCAGGCGATCAGATTACCAGCGACATCGCGATGGCCTTGCGCACGCCTACCCCCGATGCGGAAGACATCAAGGTCAGTCACGGGATCGCCAAGCAAGCGCTGGCCGACGCGGACGAGATGATCGAAGTGCCGGGGCTGGGCGAGCGCGGTCCGCGCACGCTGTCGCGCCAGGCACTCGCAGCGGTGATCGAACCGCGCGTGGAGGAATTGTTTTCGCTGGTGCAGCAGGTGGTGCGCGAGTCGGGCTACGAAGAACTGCTGTCCTCGGGCGTGGTGCTCACGGGCGGCGCGGCCATGATGGCCGGCATGGTGGAGCTGGGCGAGGACATGTTCCTCAAGCCCGTGCGTATCGGTGTCCCGGAATACCTAGGCGGCTTGGCCGACGTGGTGCGCAATCCGCGTTTTTCGACCGCGATGGGCTTGCTGCTCGAGGGGCGTTCGCAACGGTTGCGCGGCCGCAAGGTCGCCGTTCAGTCGGGTTCGGTGGGGCAGGTCTTTGGACGCATGAAGGACTGGTTCCTCGGCAATTTTTGATTTTTTGCTTTGATTCTCGCTGTAGTAGTTCGCAGTAATGGTTCATTCGCGCTGGTTGCGGCTGCTGGCGTGCAGCAAAGAGGTTGCCCGATCTCTAGCTGAGTAAAGCCGAGTGATGTTGTTAGATTCTTGACGGAGGCAATCAAATGGAATTCCAGATGTTGGAAACGGAAACCAACGGCACCATCATTAAAGTGGTGGGTGTCGGCGGTGCAGGTGGCAATGCGGTGCAGCACATGATCAACCGCGGCGTGCAGGGTGTTGATTTCATTTGCATGAACACCGATGCGCAGGCGTTGAGCCGCTCCAAGGCGGATACTGTGCTGCAATTGGGTAAAACCGGTCTGGGCGCTGGCGCCAAGCCGGAAATGGGACGTGCAGCGGCGGAAGAAGCGCGCGAGCGCATCGCCGATGCATTGCGCGGCGCGCATATGGTGTTCATCACCGCAGGCATGGGTGGCGGCACCGGCACGGGAGCTGCACCGGTGGTAGCGGAGATTGCCAAGGAAATGGGCATTCTCACTGTGGGGGTGGTCTCCAAGCCGTTCGAATTCGAAGGCGGCAAGCGCATGCGCGTCGCTGAAGCGGGTTCGCAGCAGCTTGAAGACAATGTCGACTCGCTGATCGTGGTGCTCAATGACAAGTTGTTCGAGGTCATGGGCGACGACGCCGAGATGGACAAATGCTTCCAGTGCGCCGACGATGTGCTGCACAACGCGGTTGCCGGCATCGCCGAGATCATCAATGTCGATGGCCTGGTCAACGTCGACTTCGAAGACGTGAAGACGGTGATGGGCGAGCAGGGCAAAGCGATGATGGGCACGGCGACCGTGTCCGGCGTCGATCGCGCGCGTCTGGCAGCCGAGCAGGCAGTTGCAAGCCCGTTGCTGGAAGGCGTGGATCTGTCGGGCGCCCGTGGGGTGCTGGTGAATATCACCTCGAGCCGTTCGCTGCGTCTGTCAGAAACGCGCGAAGTCATGAATACCATCAAGAGCTACGCCGCGGAAGACGCGACGGTGATCTTCGGTGCAGTTTATGATGACGCCATGGGCGATGCACTGCGCGTGACGGTGGTGGCGACCGGCTTGGGCCGTGCCGCGAAAAAAGCTCAGGCAGCACCGATGACGCTGCTCAAGACCGGTACCGATAACGTGCCCATGATGTCCAACCAGCAGACGAACCCGAGCACCATGACCGATTACGGCGCGCTGGATACGCCGGCGGTATGGCGCAGCTCGCGTGAAACTGCGTCGGCGCATGTAGCGGCGCTGCAGGAAAAGGGCGTGGACACGTACGATATTCCGGCTTTCTTGCGCAAGCAAGCGGACTGATCGTTCGGCGGCAAAACCGCCGTTTTGGGAAAATTGAATCCGGCTAAAGGCCCGGAGGGGTGATTGCCCCCTTCGCGTTGTGCAGCCGATTCATGGAGTAGATTGAACTAATCGAACTGATTTCAAGGATCAAGCATGATTCAGACCGGCGATAGTCTTCCAGGCGCAACGCTGTACGAGTTCTACGACAGTGAACAGCAGGGTTGCACCATCGGCCCGAACGCATTCAAGGCGCGGGAGTTGGCGGGCGGCAAGCGGATCGTGGTATTCGGCTTGCCGGGTGCGTTTACGCCGACTTGCTCAGCGAAGCATGTGCCAGGCTACATCGAACACTACGACGCGTTGCGCGCCAAGGGCGTCGATGAAATCTGGTGCGTCTCGGTCAACGATGCGTTCGTGATGGGTGCGTGGGGACGCGATCAGCACACCGCGGGCAAGGTGCGCATGATGGCGGACGGTAGCGCGGAATTTTCCCGAGCGCTGGGTCTGGATCAGGATTTGTCGGCGCGTGGCATGGGCATTCGTTCCCAGCGTTACGCGATGATCGTCGAGGACGGTGTGGTCAAGTCACTGTTCGTCGAAGCACCCGGCAAGTTTGAAGTCAGCGCAGCGACCGCTGTGCTGGGCGCCCTGTAAAACAGCCGAGCTGTTCGCGATGCGCTTGGGATCTACGTTGGCTCCTATTGCTAGCAAAAGCACCCGCCGGGGAACACCTCGGCTCGGCCTGTTGTCACAGTGGTACAGGCTGTGGCGCGTCGCTGCTTTGTGGCGGAATTTGCCTGGAGCCTGAGTTTGCAAGGGTGGGTCTGCGACCGGTCGTGCCTCCGTGCCGGTCGCAGACTCGCGCTGTAACAGCACGAAACAAGTTCAGGGGGCAGGAAATCGAGCACATAGGTATAATCACCTGTGTGTAACAGCTATGAGCTGCGAATTTCCGATTGGAATAATTAATAAAAGCTAAGTCAGAATGTTGAAGCAACGCACCATTAAAGCGATCGTCAAGACCACCGGAATCGGGCTGCATTCCGGGCGTAAAGTGCATTTGACGCTGCGTCCGGCAGGTCCCAACACCGGCATTGTTTTTACGCGTACCGACCTGGCTACGCCGGTCGAGATTCCCGCGTCTGCCATGAGCATTGGCGATACCCGCCTAGCGTCTGTGCTGCAGAAGGATGGTGCGCGGGTGTCGACGGTGGAGCATCTGATGTCGGCTTGCGCCGGACTGGGCATCGACAATCTGTACGTCGACGTGACCGCTGAAGAAATTCCGATCATGGACGGCAGCGCAGCATCGTTTGTGTTCTTGATTCAATCGGCCGGTATTGAAGAGCAGCCTGCGGCGAAGAAATTCGTCCGGGTCAAGCGCGCTGTCGAGGTGCGCGAGGGCGACAAGTTTGCCCGGCTGGAGCCGTTTTTCGGTTTCAAACTCAAATTTACCATCGATTTCAGCCATCCTGCGGTCGACAAGACCGGTCAGGAGCTCGAGATCGATCTGGCCGATGTGTCCTATTCGCGCGAGATCGCACGGGCTCGCACTTTCGGTTTTGCGCACGAAGTCGAAATGATGCGTGAACTGGGGCTGGCCCGCGGCGGCAGCATGGATAACGCCATCGTGCTCGACGAGTATCGGATCCTGAACAACGATGGCTTGCGTTATGACGATGAGTTCGTCAAGCACAAGATGCTCGACGCGATTGGCGACTTGTATGTGCTCGGACATCCATTGATCGCTTCGTACACGGCATTCAAATCCGGCCATGGCCTGAACAATGCGCTATTGCGCGAACTGCTGGCGCACCAGGACGCGTACGAAATCGTCTCGTTCGAAGATACGCAGGCAGCGCCGCGCGGCTTTTCGTTCGATGCGCAGACCGCCTTTGTCTGAAGCGAAACCGACGGCCTGAGGGTCGGGTAGAAACAACGGTCGGGCGCGCCGACTCGCAACTTCAGTTAAGCGCATCAACCCAACACGCGGACCAGAACTGCAAACCAGAAGCGCCCTTGCTAAACGCGGGGCGTTTTGTATTTCAGGGTGGACTTGCGTTTCAGCGCTTTTCCGCGCGACCCGCTTCATGGTGCGCGATCATGCGTTGCAGCGATTCTTGTAACGGCGACGATCCGAGCGCCGAAGACAGCGCGCGCAGCGAAACCAGCGCCGCCGAACTCAGCGGTGGCTTGGGCGCCGGCGCCGGGGCAGCGCCCGGCAGCGGCTTGACCTTGATTTTCAGCTTATGCAGCGGCCAGCCGCGTTGCTGTAATTGGTCGACCAGCCCCGGCTCCAGATGGCGCAGTCGGGCGGCAAGTGCGCTGTGGCCCGTCAACAGGGTCAATACACCGTCCTTGATGGATCCCGCTTCAACGTTCGGCGTCAAATAGTCGGGTAACAAGCGTGCCAGATCCTGATGCAGGGCGGTAACCTGCTGGACGCCCACGCGTAACCGGCCCAGCGCCTCACTGCGGTCGAGCAAATCGAGCACCGCGATCGCAGTCCGGGGTTTGGCTGGTTTCTTGTAAGGCGTAAAGCTCATTATGGACATACTCGGAGGAACGGTGAGAGTTACAGGAACGTGGCAGGAACGTGCACATCGGGGATCTGTCGCGCTTAATTCGCCACGCGCCCCCCGCGGACCCATGGCGCGAACATTCTCAATGATAGAATACCCGTTCTTTGAACCTACAGGCCCAAGTCGAAGGGCATCGTGCCTCGGACGCAGTTGTTTTTGCCGCCGAGGCGCCGCCACGACGCAGATATCGACCCGATGATTTCCGGACTTCTAAAAGCCATCTTTGGCAGCCGCAACCAGCGCCTCGTCAAGCAGTACCAGAAAACGGTCGTCACGATCAATGCTCTTGAGCCTGAGATCGAGGCGCTTAGCGACGAACAGCTGCGCGCTAAAACCGACGAATTCCGGCAACGCGTGGCAGGTGGCGAACCCCTGGACACTCTGCTGCCCGAGGCGTTCGCCGTATGTCGCGAGGCGAGTCGGCGCGTTTTGAAGATGCGTCACTTCGACGTTCAGTTGATCGGCGGGATGGTCCTGCATTTCGGCAAGATCGCCGAAATGCGCACCGGCGAAGGTAAAACCCTGGTTGCGACGCTGGCGGCCTATCTGAACGCCTTGTCTGGACAGGGCGTGCATGTGGTGACGGTGAACGATTACCTTGCCCGCCGCGACGCCGAGTGGATGGCTCGCCTCTACAATTTCCTCGGTTTGTCGGTCGGCATCAACCTGTCGCAGATGGAGCATGAGGAAAAGCAGCAGGCCTACGCCGCCGATATCACTTACGGTACGAATAACGAGTTCGGCTTCGATTACCTGCGCGACAACATGGTGTACGACGTCGGCGCACGCGTACAGCGGACCTTGAACTTCGCCATCGTCGACGAAGTGGATTCAATCCTGATCGACGAGGCCCGCACGCCGTTGATTATTTCAGGGCAGGCCGAAGACCACACCGAATTGTATGTGCGCATGAATGCGCTGCCGGCCATGCTCGAGCGCCAGATCGGCGAAGAGAAAGCGGATGGCACCGGCGTCGAAGTGCCCGGTGACTACACGCTGGACGAGAAAGCGCGCCAGGTGTTTCTGACCGAGCGCGGTCATGAGAAAGCGGAAAAACTGCTGTCCGAGTGGGGCTTGATCGCCGAAGGCGAGAGCCTTTATGCGCCGCAGAACATTACCTTGATGCATCACGTGTATGCCGCATTGCGCGGGCATACGCTGTTCTTCCGCGATCAGCACTATGTGGTGCAGAACAACGAAGTGGTCATCGTGGATGAATTCACCGGTCGCCTGATGTCCGGGCGCCGCTGGTCCGAAGGCCTGCACCAAGCGGTCGAAGCCAAGGAAGGCGTCAAGATCCAGCACGAAAATCAAACGCTCGCGTCGATTACGTTCCAGAACTATTTCCGCATGTACCGCAAGCTCTCCGGCATGACCGGCACGGCGGATACGGAAGCCTACGAATTCCAGGAAATCTACGGACTGGAAACCGTCGTGATCCCGACCAATCGGGTGAATCGCCGTATCGACAAGCAGGATCAGATTTACAAAACGGCCAAAGAGCGTTACGAAGCCGTGATCCGGGACATTCGCGATTGCTTCGAGCGTAATCAGCCGGTGTTGGTGGGCACGACCTCGATCGAAAGCTCGGAGTTGCTCTCGCACCTGCTCGATGAGGCCAAGCTGCCGCACGAGGTGCTCAACGCGAAGCAGCATGCGCGCGAAGCCGAAATCGTCGCCGAAGCGGGTCGACCCAAACGCATTACGATCGCAACCAACATGGCCGGGCGCGGTACCGACATCGTGCTGGGCGGCAATGCCGAAAAGCAGGCCGGTTTCATCGAAGCCGATCCGGCGCTCGAATCGGAAGAAAAGCAGCGTCGCATGCAGGCGATCCATGACGAATGGCAGGCATTGCACGATGCCGTCAAAGCGGCGGGCGGATTGCATATCATCGGCACCGAGCGGCATGAGTCGCGTCGGATCGACAATCAATTGCGCGGCCGTGCGGCTCGCCAGGGCGACCCGGGCTCGTCGCGTTTCTACCTGTCGCTGGAAGATCCGCTGTTGCGGATTTTCGCGGGCGATCGGGTACGCTCCATCATGGACCGGCTGAAGATGCCCGAGGGCGAGCCGATCGAAGCCGGTATCGTCACGCGCTCGATCGAATCGGCCCAGCGCAAGGTCGAGGCGCGCAACTTCGATATTCGGAAGCAGTTGCTCGAATATGACGATGTGGCCAACGACCAGCGCAAGGTCATTTACCAACAGCGCAACGAGTTGCTGGAAGCCACCGATATTTCGGACACCATCGTGGCGATGCGCCAGGGCGTGTTTTCGGATCTGGTTCACGTGTTTGTGCCGGCCGAAAGCATCGAGGAGCAATGGGATCTTCCGGCGCTCGAGCAAGTGCTGCGCGACGAGTGGCAGCTCCAGACCCACCTCGTGGACATGGTGCAGGAGTCCGACACCATCGATCAGGAGGATATTCTCGCCGTGGTGCTCGACGCCGCGGAAGCCGCGTATCAGACCAAGGTCGAGCTGGTGGGCCGCGAAGGTTTCAGCGGCTTCGAGCGCTCGATCATGTTGCAAACGCTCGATAATCGCTGGCGCGAACATCTGGCGGCGCTCGATCATTTGCGTCAGGGCATCCACTTGCGCGGGTACGCGCAGAAGAACCCCAAGCAGGAATACAAGCGCGAGGCGTTCGAACTATTCTCGGAACTGCTGGATTCGATCAAGCAGGAAGTCACCCGCATTGTCATGAACGTGCAGGTTCAGTCGCCCGAGCAACTGGAAGAGGTGACGGAGCAGCTCGAAGACGGGCAGCCCGAATATGTCGAATATCAGCATGCCGGCTTCGATGAAGAACCCGAAGGCGGAACCGCCACCGTGACTGCCGCTGCCACCGCGGGAGCTGCGGCTGCTGGGATCTCTCCCGCCGCGATGGCGAAAGTGGGGCGCAACGATCCTTGTCCTTGCGGTAGCGGCAAGAAATTCAAGCACTGTCACGGAAAGCTGGAATAATCCTGGGGCGGGGCCCGTGGGCCCCGCTACACCATTTCATTTTTTGCACGCAACGCGCAGCACGTAAGACGCCGCACTTTGTAAAACGCCGCGCTTGGAAAGCAGCATGCAGCAATTACGCAGCACGCCGGCACATCTACGTGCCCGCCCAGCTACCTGGGGTCGCGTGCCTCGTTGAACCTCCTCGGATCGCACACCACCATGGCCGTCAATTTCCCCGAAATCGTCCCCACCGAACTGCTCCCCGTGGCAGGCGTCACGCTGGGCTGGGCTCAGGCCGCCATTCGCAAGCAAAATCGCAAGGATTTGCTGGTGATCTCGCTGGAGCCGGGCGCGAGCGTCGCCGGCGTATTTACCGCCAACCGCTTTTGCGCCGCACCGGTTACGGTTTGCCGCGAGCATCTGGCGCGCGCGAGCGAGCCGAACCGACCCGGCATACGCGCACTCGTCATCAACACCGGTAACGCCAACGCAGGTACCGGGGAACCCGGCATGCGCGCGACCCGCGAAACCTGCACGGCGTTGGCTCGCCTGATGGGACTTGCGCCCGAACAGGTTTTGCCTTTTTCCACCGGTGTGATCCTCGAACCGCTCCCGGTCGATCGCCTGACCGCCGGCTTGCCTGCCGCGTTGGCAAACTGCAAGGCCGACCACTGGTATGATGCCGCGCAAACCATCATGACCACCGACACGCGGCCCAAAGCGGCCTCGACGCAGGTCGTCATCGATGGTCACGTCATTACGTTGAGCGGGATCAGCAAGGGCGCCGGCATGATCCGGCCCAATATGGCGACCATGCTGGGATTCCTCGCAACCGACGCGGCCGTGGCGCAGCCAGTGCTGGACGCACTGGTGAAATATGCGGCCGATCGTTCGTTTAACTGCATCACGATCGACGGCGACACTTCGACCAACGATTCGTTTATCGTCATGGCGAGCGGTAAGGCGAGCCTGCCCGCGATCACGTCGACCGAAAGCCCGGCTTATATCGCGTTGCGCGATGCGGTGGTGGTCTTGTCGCAGAAGTTGGCGCAACTGATCGTACGCGACGGCGAAGGTGCGACCAAGTTCATGACCATCCAGGTTGAAGGTGGCGCGAACGTGGACGAATGCCGCAAAATTGCTTATTCGATCGGACATTCCCCGCTTGTGAAAACGGCGTTCTACGCGTCGGACCCCAATCTTGGCCGCATACTTGCCGCAATCGGTTATGCGGGCGTCGATGATCTCGACGTCGGCAAGGTCGACCTTTACCTGGATGACGTGCTGGTGGCGAAAGCGGGCGGCCGCAATGCCGATTACCGCGAAGAGGACGGCCAACGCGTCATGAAGCAAAGCGAGATCCTGGTGCGCGTGGTCCTGGGCCGCGGCGCCGCTACCGCCACCATATGGACGTGCGATCTGTCGCACGACTACGTCAGCATCAACGCCGACTATCGATCCTGAGCGCCCGCCTGCGCCAGCCCGGACCCCCAACTCGAATTCACTGCTGCGACTGATTTCATGGACAAACTCGACCAATTCCTGACCCGTGCAGAGGCTTTGCTGGGGCGTCTGGAAAATATCCTTCCGCCAGCTACCGCGCAAACCGACTGGAACGCTGCGCTTGCGTTTCGCTGGCGCACCAAGCAGGGACGGGGCATGTTGCAGCCGGTCCCAAACCTGTCGGCCATTGCGCTGAGCGACCTGCAAAATATCGATCGGCAAAAAGAACTGATCGAACAAAATACTCGCCAGTTCGTGAAGGGCATGCCCGCCAACAACGTCTTGCTCACGGGCGCGCGAGGCACCGGCAAATCGTCGTTGATCAAAGCCTGTTTGAACCGCTATGCAGCGGACGGTTTGCGTTTGATCGAAATGGACAAGGACGATCTGCATGACCTCGGCGACATCGTCGACTTGGTCGCGGGGCGCCCTGAGCGTTTCGTGATCTTCTGCGACGACTTGTCTTTCGAAGAGGGTGAATCGGGCTATAAAGCGCTCAAAGTTGCGCTCGATGGCTCGGTCGCGGCGCAGTCGGATAACGTCCTGATCTACGCGACCTCGAACCGACGTCATCTGCTGCCGGAATACATGCGCGACAACGAGACGTATCGGCATACCGATGACGGTGAAATTCATCCGGGCGAGGTAATCGAGGAAAAGATCTCGCTATCCGAGCGCTTCGGTTTGTGGGTGAGTTTCTACCCGTTCAAACAGGACGATTACCTGAGCATCGTTGCACATTGGTTGGCGCATTTCGGCTGCGATGCGGCCACGATCGAAGGCGCGCGAGGCGACGCCCTGGTTTGGGCGCTGGAACGCGGTTCGCGCTCAGGCCGCGTGGCGTGGCAGTTCGCACGTGACTGGTCCGGTCGGCGCAGTTGAGCACAACCATGACATCGTCGTCGTCCTCCGATTCGTGTTCGTCCGATACTATCGAAGTTACCGAAACAGTGGCTGCCCAGCGCCCCGTGACGGAAGTGGCGGTCGGTGTCATGGTTCGCCCGGACGGCAGTTATTTGCTAGCCCAGCGTCCCGAAGGCAAACCTTATGCGGGCTACTGGGAGTTTCCCGGCGGCAAGCTCGAACATGGTGAGAGCGTCGAAGCGGCGCTGGTGCGCGAGCTCGACGAGGAGCTTGGCGTTACGGCTACCGCAATCGAACGCTGGCGCACACTCGAGCACGACTATCCGCATGCGTATGTGCGGCTATTCTTTTGCAAGGTGACGGCGTGGCACGGCGTGCCGGTCGGACGGGAAGGGCAAGCGTTTGCCTGGCAGCAGGGCGCGGCAAACGTCGCACCTTTGCTACCGGCGACAATTCCGGTAGTCGACTGGCTGGCCGAAGAAAACAAGGTTTAATATGCTTACCCCGATGCTTACCCCGACGTTGAGCGCGCGGGTTAGCGCGGCTGGCGCGGGCAAAGCAAGGGCGGGGGTCTCAGGTCAGGCCATCAACCTGCTTGCGCAGTCAATTCAAATCGCCCTGATTTTCGTCGGTGGGCGGATCTTCATCGGTGGCGCCTATCGTATATTGGCCGCTCGCCCAAGCGCCCAGATCTATTTGCTTGCAGCGTTCCGAGCAAAACGGTCGGTAGCGGCTTTCGGACTTCCATTCCACTTTCTTGCCGCAAATCGGGCAGTCAACAATCAGAGCCATAACGTCGGTAAAATTTTCGCGCTTTAAAGCGTACAGAGGGTGAGTTGGAACGGTATGTCGGTATCGACCGCGCGCGGGCGCAAGTCGCCGTCCTGCACGGTGAACCGAACCCACAGCATGTATTTGTTGGCGCTGGCTTCGGGAATCATCCGCGATTCGGGTGGGACCCGAATTTGCATCAGTTGGAACGAGCGCCCCGACAGCATTTGCTGATAACTACCTTGGGTGGCCATCACCTTGGAGGCCTGACCCGATTCGCGTGCGAGCTTCAGCACGATGGCTGCCGCATCGCGCAACGGCAACAGCGGGCTGACCCACTTAACGATATCTTGGCGCCGTTGCGCGGGCGGATTTTGCTGCCATGCAAAATACGACGGCAAATCGAATCGGCAGGTCCCACCGGGGATGATCGCGCGGCTGCGGATGCTGCTTAGCCATTCGTTATCGATCAGATGCTGGCCAGTCTTGCCTTGCATTTGGCTAAGGCTTGCCAGTACCGTCTCGATCTCGGCCAAGACCGCTTCCAGCATGGCCTGATCGATCCCCGGGTTGCCGCGATAGCCGGACAAGGTCATGCGCTGCCGATCGAGTTCCTTGATGAGGTCCGATTTGAGGTCGGTTCGGCCCGTCACCTCTGCGATCTCGAAAAGGGTATTCAGGGCAACCTGATGGACTTTCGCGTCATCCTGTGCCAGGAAAAACGCGAAGCGTTCGAACAGATCCTCTAGCCGCAGCAGAGTGCGGATGCGTTCGTTGAATGGATACTCGTAGAGGATCAAGCGCGGTCGCCTTTCGGTGAGGCTGTTAAGCAGCAGTAACACCCATTCTAATGCCGCTGACCCTGCGTCGCAATGATGCGGCTAGCTCGTTCTGGGTGTTTCGCCAATTGTTTTTGCTTTTGGATCGCTTTTGGCACGATTCAAGTAATCCAAATGCAGTTTATCGACTTCCTTTAGCACCTGTTCGAGTGGCACCTCGTCGTTATCGATGACATCGTCGGCGCAGGCCAGGCGCGCGCTGCGAGTGGCCTGCTGCGCCATGATCGCCTCCACCTGCTCGCGCGTAAAGCCGTTGCGCTGCATGACGCTCCGGATC